>MPLZ02147943.1_pt1 | contig 18265 bp, 17 predicted proteins | sample 1617311 | NCBI WGS metagenome assembly MPLZ02 (sample SAMN05944806, study PRJNA350692) | marine metagenome | biome: marine; feature: ODZ; material: water; isolation source: 160 m water sample filtered on 0.2 um supor filter | place: Pacific Ocean | collected 2012-04-08 | depth 160m m | reverse complement strand
GTCCTTTTCTAACGGTAAGTATCACAACAACATAACACTCTAGACCCACCGTGGACTGACCGAGGTCAAACAAAAAGAACGTTATCCCCCCCTACTTTCTGACCTGCCGCTCAAACTTAATTGTTCAGTAAACGAACAACCCCTGCACTGTGATTCTGCCCAAGAAAGACATCACCGAACATGAAGGGCAATCCACCACACGAGACAGTGAAAAAATAGAACGGAGAATTCATTGGGATAGCGGTAGGGAACAACAGGTTGTGCTGTTGTTACATTGGCTTGCTCTGTAAATCACATTTGCCCTGGCTCATCATCAGGGTCTCGTCGACGAAGCTGATGCAATGGGCGATACCGATCTTCTTGAAGCCCATGCGCTTGGCAAGCTGGCAGGCCTCTTCAACCCGTGTCCACCGACAATAGCCCTCACTCTCGACCACCGCCGAGACCTGGGCGATGTGGCGGACTTTAAGATCATCGATACAAACCGCAAGTTCGGTTGAGTGAACAGCGCCGGTCACAATTGCCAATACTGAAAACACAATGAGTCTTTGTTTCATTTTCAGTTACATCCTTTGAGTCAGGACAGATGTTTTGGGAAAAATCAGAGTGACTATTGATGCTTAGTTGTTCGGCAAAAGTGATCCAGATCAATGCTCTGTGAACATGACGTAATACGCTATCTGTATTGATCTCCTGATGATCGGGTTCAAGGTTCTGTTACTCGGTAACCGAATTCGCCCGACTGGAGTCAGTTCAATGTTTTTTCAGCGTATAACCGAGAAGAGACTACGCCTGCACCGGGTGCGACCTGGTGGCAACGCGAATGCCAGCCGTAGTCCGGCCGACTCTATGAGTTGGGTGAACTGACTTGACGGGATTAGCACCTCAACGCTGGATCACTAAGAGGGAAATGGGCGAGCCAGCCGACATCAGTCCTATCTCCAAGCAGGCGGCCGAAAGTCGGTTCTGGAACGAATACGCCGAAACCCTACCGCGCGAGCAGATCGATGCCATGCACGCCAAGCGACTCCAGAAACTCATTCACTACGTCTACGCCAACAGCCGCTTCTACAGGGCTAAGTTCGATGCCGCGGGCCTGAAGCCCGAAGACATCCAAACCATCGAGGATTTCAAGAACCGGGTGCCCCTGTCTGACAAGCCGGACTTCATCCACCTGCAGCAGACGCACCCACCGTATGGCGACACAGTCGCGCTGCCTGACGAGTTGATCGCGCATCATTCCGAGACTTCGGGTACTACTGGCGTGCCACTGGCCATTCCCTACTCCATGTATGACAGCATCCGCTATGGCGAGAGTTGGTGCTACGGTTTCTGGGCCATAGGCATACGGCCCTCGGATAGTTTTTACTTCGCCTTCAACTGGGGCAACTTTGTGGGCTTTTGGGCCGCTTATTGGGGGGTGCGGCGTTTTGGCGGTCGCCTGATCTCTGGTGGTGGGCTCGACAGCAAGGGGCATATCGAGGCCATTTTGCGCCTGAAGCCGACAGTACTGATCTCGACGCCGACCTTCGCACTGCGCATGGTGGCCGTAGCAAAAGAAATGGGTGTCGATCTTGCCCAAAGTAGCATCAAATTCACCTTCCACGCGGGCGAACCGGGCCCAACGGCGCTGCCGGCCATGCGCGAGCAACTGGATCAGGCCTGGGGAGCTACTTCGGGTGAGCTCCTGGGTATCGCCGAGATTGATTCCCTGGCGCCGTGCAACTCGCTTCGTGACGGAGTACACGTCAACGAGTTCAACGTCTTCAGTTGGGTCCGTGACCCGGAGACCGGCGCCGAGACCCGCGAGGGTGAGATCGGCGAGCACATCGTCACGTCCTACGTCAACTCGGCTCAGCCGCTGCTCAACTACCGTACCCACGACTTGGTCCGCCCCCGATTCTCCTGTCCTTCGGGGCGCACCTGGTTGAAGTTCCAGGGCTCGGTATTGGGGCGTTCCGACTTCATGATGACGGTCCGTGGCACCAATGTTTATCCGACCGCCGTCGAGAAACTCCTGGGCGCCGCCGACGGGGTGAGCTCCAATTACGAGCTCCACCTGACTCACGTGGACGGCAACGACAAGATGATCGTCCGTTTCGAGCCCGAAAAGGGGATCCTCGAAGAGCAATGGTCAACCATTGCCAAGACCTTGGAGGACGACGTTCGCAATGCGCTCCATGTGCGCCTGGACTTCGAACCGGTGGCTCCCGAGACCCTGCCTCGCTACGAACTCAAAACACGGCGTGTCTTCGACGCGCGACCCAAAGGACTGCGACGCGAGATGGAACGCTGAGGAGGATCCCAAGATGACGATCACCGAACGTATCGAGAAACTGAACGTCGCCCGCGACCTGGTGGCCCAGGCGCGCACCGACTGTGATCTGCCTCAGATCGAGACCATTCTCAACGACGCCGACACATCGCTCCACTGGGCGCTGTGGAATCTGGGTGCCGACGTCACGCTCCGGCCCGAACTGAAGGACTGACGGGCCAGGCCCGCAGAAACAAAGCGGGGATTGGCTTGAGAGAGAGTTCCGATGTACCGCGTAGAGCACCAACCGAGTGGCATGGAGGAGAAATTTTGAAAGGTTTTACAGGAAAACTTGTGAATTCTGTCCATCCTGTTTCCGAGGCAGAATGCGCACAGGTTCATGCTGCTGCCGTCCGGGTGCTTGCCGAAGGCGGTATGCGATGTGACGATCCGCGTGCTTCTCGAATGTTCGAAGCCGCCGGCTGCACGCTTGAGAACGGCGGTACATTGGTCAAGATTCCCGAGAAGGCGATCATGAAGGCGCTCGCACAGTGTCCGGAGTCCTTCACCTTATACGGGCGCAACGATCCCACCCTTGATTGCTCTATTGGCACTGGTGAGGTCCATTTCTGCACGGTGTCCGGCCGTTACATCGAAGATTTTCGAACCGGAGAGCGGCGCCAGGCCACTCGTCAGGACGCCATCGAGGGAACTCTGGTGGCGGAGGCGCTGGAAAACGTCCATGGTCTCTACAAACCTGTGATGTGGCTTTATGACGAACCGAAAATTTGCAACGCTCAGATCCTGGTCGGCGAGTGGATGAAGAATTCCAACAAAACGGCAACCTGGGTCTACAACACCGGCGCTGAGCATGAGATCCCGGATCTTGTGAAAATCTGGCAGATCGCGACCGGTGGTGAGGAAGCACTGCGACAAAAACCCCATCTGCTCGGCCATGTTGTTGCCAACCCGCCACGGGTAATCGACATCAACTATACGAGCTGGCTGATCGGTTTCTGCGATGCCGGTGTTCCTCTGTCGGTCGAAAGTGCACTCATGGGCGGGGCCACTGGACCGGCGACGCTCGCTGGTATGTTAGTGCAAGCGATTGCCGAGACCCTGGCCCTTGTCGTACAGGCGCAGAGTTACAAGCCAGGCCACCCCCTGGCTTTTTGTTCGTTCAACCCTTCGATGGATATGCGAACCGGCTTGTGGTCGTGTGGCAACCCGGAATATGGAATCGTCGGCGCTGGTATTTCGGCCATGGCCAAGCATTACGGAATCCCCTGCGCCGGGTTCGGGATGAGCGATTCCTGTGAAATGGATCAGCAGACGGCCTACGAGAAAGCACTCAAGATGTACACCTATGCTCTCAGCGGGATCAGCTATATATGGGATGTTGGCGGTACGGCTGGTTTTAACTTCGTATCCTGGCCAGAGATGGTGCTCGAGAATGAAATCGCTGGTTTTATCGGCCAATACCTGAGGGGTATCGTCGTTGACGACGAACGCCTGGCTGTCGACGAGATTCTGAAAGTTGGACCACTCCCTGGCAGTTACATGGCTGAACGCCATACCCGCCGCTGGTACCGTGAGGAGTTCTTCATCCCGGAGTTGAGCAATCGTGAGTTTTTCGAATCCTGGGAGCGTGGCCATACCGAATTGCAGGAAAAAGCGAAGCAGAAAGCAGCGGAGATCCTGGAAACTGCTGAATCGCCGGTGGCCCCTGAAATCCGCGCTGAGATTGACGATTTTCTCGATTTCGTAGTCGAGCGTGACAGCCATTGATCGACACTCCGGACAGACCCAGAACAGGTAGCGACAGAGGACAATAGTATGAGCACGGTGATTGACAACGAGTTCTTTGCCCGAATCGGTGATACGGTTATCGACGGCGACGACGAGGAATGTGTGCGCCTGATTCTGGAAGGCCTGGAAAACGGCATGAACCCCCTGGAGGGAGTAGAGAAAGGCCTGGTTCCCGGCATCCGCCAGGTGGGAGAGGATTTCGGTACCGGTGCTATCTTTCTTCCCGAATTGACCATGGCCGCCAAGGTCATGAAGGCCGGAGTTGCTGTCCTCGACGAACGAATCAAGGCCAGTGGTACGAAACGGTTAACCTATGGAAAAGTGGTGATCGGTACCGTCAAGGGCGACATACACGACATCGGCAAGTCGCTGGTGGCAGCGCTGTTGCAGGCGAACGGTTATGACGTTATCGACCTCGGCGTCGATGTCGATAACGATGCCTTTATTGCGGCCGCGACCGAAAATGGCGCCGATGTTCTGGGCATGTCGTCCCTGTTGACACTGCCACTTCTGCAGATGGGCAAGGTTATCGAGAAACTCGAAGAGGTCGGCATGCGCGATCGGCTCAAGGTCGTCGTCGGCGGCTGCCCCATTACACAGGAATTCGCCGACGAAATCAGGGCAGATGCTGTTGGCTTTGATGCCCAGGATGCCGTGGTCAAGGTTGATCGACTCCTGGGGATCACCAGGCCACCGGTGGGAACACGCTGAGCACTTACAGCCTGCGCACGAATCAAGGAGACAAGATCAAAACATCATGTCAGCGGACGACCGAGACAATACGCGCCAACTGTTCAAGGCCTATACTGCAAAGAGCCCGCAGGAAGTTACAGATTGTTATGACAGCTGGGCCGAAGACTACGAAACTCACATGAGTAACGTGGGCTATCTTCATCCAGCGATGGTCGCTGGCCTGATGATGCGTCACGTACCTGCCGGCAGCGGTCCGATTCTGGACGCCGGTGCCGGTACCGGGATCATGGCTCAGATCCTCGTTGCCCTCGGTTACCCTGACGTTGTTGGTTTCGACGGCTCGGAGCACATGCTGACTGCTGCCGCTGACAAGGAGGTATATACCGAACTTCGCCAGATGTACCTGGGCCAACCACTGGACTACCCGGATGATCACTTCGGGTCCGCGGTAAGCGCCGGCGTGTTCACCCAGGGCCATGCGCCGTTGGTAGGGCTCAATGAATTGGTCCGGGTTGTTCGCCCGGGCGGTTACGTCATCTTCTCGATTGCCCGCGCCTACCTCGACGGCCCCTTCCAGGCAAAAAGGGAGGAGCTGGAGAACCAAGGGTTGTGGCACCCGGTCGACGTCAGTGAGTACTACAACTCAACTCCCCTTGACGAGGAAACCTTGACCGCCCAGGCTTATGCCTTCAAGGTCAACTGAGGGCGCTGACCTAGGTCATAGACCAATTTATGTGGGTTCAAACTGGTAGGTGCCCGGTGTCGATGATCCCAACAATCATGTTCAGCCAATTTTATCCGGCTAACATTAGCGGTTTGAATCAGTTCTTGTTGTTTACCCTGCAGTTGGTGGTGTTAATAACGGTTCGTAATTTTGCTTGGGTGTCGGTGGTACTCAACTTAGTGAATGATGCCCGTCGTCCTTAGTTCTTCCAACTGTGCTGAGTCGTATCCGGCATCGCTCAGCACAGAGCGTGTGTGTTCGCTGTATTTTGGAGGAAACGACAAATCCATCACTGCATCGTCCATATCCGTGGCGACCGGCGGCATGTGAATGGTTTTGCCATCTAGGGCGGTGGTAGTTGTGAACTTGTTCCGTAAGGCTTCTAGATTGCGCACCTGCTCTATGGTGTTGATCACAGCGTGTGGAATCGTCGCCCTGGTGAAATCTTCTACAAGCTCGGATGTCATGAACCGGGCGGTGATGGCGCCGAGGTCCCGGTAGCAGTCTTGACGTTGTTCGAGCCTGCCATTGTTTGTCACTCGCACGTCGTTGGCGAGGGACATGAACTTAGGAATCTCGGTCAATCGCTGCCACTGTCCGTCACTACCGATTGCCAGATAGATGAACCCATCCTTGGTACTGTAAACGTTGGTGGGTATGAACTTCCGGTGTTCGTTACCACAACGCGAGATTTCCGAATAATCACAGTCGAAATCCAGTAACGGCAGAGTGGTGATTAACCACGATGCTGCAGCCTGCAGCATGGATACGTTGATTTCCTTGCCGACACCGGTTTCGGCTTTTTCGGCTAGAGCCAGGCAAACACCTGCGAACACCTCATCGCCGGCCTTGAGATCGACCAATGGGATGCCAGACAAAGTTGGAGGCCCATCCTCATGGCCGGTCAACTCCATGTAGCCGGCCATGGCCTGTATAACCGGGTCATAACCTGGCATGCTGGGGTAATCGGGTCCCATTGCCGATATACCGGCCCAGATAATATCGGGTTTTATGGCCTTCAGCGTAGCGTAGTCGATACCGAAAGCTGTGTAGCGCTCCGGTAGTGTATTGCAGCAGAAAATATCGACATCCAGCGCCCGTACCAGTTGGTGTAACACATTCTGACCGGCAACTTCCTTCAGATTGAGGGCGATGGCTTCCTTACCGACATTGGGAGCAATGAAATAGCTATGTCGATCATCGTCAGCGACGCGGGCTCCAATATGCCGGTTGGGATCACCCGCAAGACCGGGGCCCGCCGGCGTAGCTTCGATGCGAATAACCCGCCAACCCAGTTGGGCAAATCGCAACGTCGCGTAAGGCATCGCCAGTGCCTGTTCCAGAGACAGCACCGTCCTTCGTTTCATTGATTTTGCTGTTGGTACAGGGCCCGCGCAACCTTCTCCGGCGACATCGGTGGATCAAAAAAGCGTATGCCGATAGCGTTGTAGACAGCATTTGCGACCGCCGGTGCGGTCACAATCGCGGGCAACTCGGCGACACCTTTGGCACCGAGTGGGCCTTCGGGACAATTACTTTCAACAAAGTGCAAATCCAGCTCAGGCATATCCGGTGCCGTCATGACTTTGTAATCCCGAAAGCAGGGATTCTGGACTTTACCTTCTTCCAACTGCAGCTGCTCGCTAAGGGCATAGCCCAATCCGATAGCAATTCCGCCTTCAATCTGACCTTCCAGACCGATTCTGTTCATGACTCGCCCCACATCCTGGGCCACGGTAATTTTGTTGACCTCGATTTCCCCGGTTTCAGTGTCGACACTGACTTCTGCAACATAGGCGGCGTAGGCCCAGGAGGCAGAGAGATCCCCCATATGATTCTTGTCTTCGGGCTCGCTGGGTGGTTCGTAGTAGTCGGTCACCATCACCAGTTCGGAGTGGCGCTGAAAATGCATGTCCCGCAACAGTTTGTCTAGCCTGGTAACCGGGACACCGCTGTTAGCTTGTACTACCTGCCCTCGACGTAAATCCAGTTCGTCAACGGGCAAGTTGGACACTTTTGCGGCGGCTTTTAGAATCTGCTTTTTTGCTGCTCGTGCCGCGCGCAGGGCTGAATTGCCGGCAACAAACGTGGTGCGGCTGGCATGGACGCCCACGTCCCAAGGCCCGATGGCAGAGTCGTTGTTGACGATGGTGATATCGGAGGTCGGTATACCCAGTTCTTCGCTGACTATCTGACACAAAACCGCGTCTATTCCCTGGCCAATCTCCGAGGCACCAGTGATCAAAGTAGCGCGTGCGTAATCGTCCAGCTTAAGAATGCTGCCACAACCATCACTCTTGTGGATCTTGGCGCCACCGGAAACGTGGATCGACGAAGCAATACCAATACCGTGTTTTATGCCCCCCGGTTTGGCACGCTGGTTAGCATAGGTCGCGTGTTTGTTCAGGAAATCGCTTTTCGATGCCGCCAACTGAATGCAATCTGCCAACGTACAGTCCCGCAACAGTGCTTTCTGGGGCGTTATTTCTCCTGGTACCTGGGCGTTCTTGAGGCGAAAGGCAATGGGATCCATATGCACCATTTCTGCCAGCATGTCCATTTGGGTTGCTGTGCAATACGTGGCCTGCACATTACCGTATCCTCGGAACGCGCCGGCATAGGGATGGTTAGTGTAGACAGCCAGACCATTGAACCTGACGTTCGGTACTCGAAAGTGGCTGGAGAATGTGCGCATCATGACTACGGGTACAGTAGATCCCCATGACGTGTAGGCACCATTGTTAAGTAGACAATCCGCATCGCGAAACAACAGTGTTCCGTCCTTTTTCACCCCGGTACGCAAGTGAACTTCGACCGGTTGGCGAGTTGGTGAATTGATGAACTCTTCCTCACGCGAGAACATCAGCTTGACAGGCCTACCTGTTGCTTTGGCCAACAGTACGCAAATCGGTTCAAACGGATACACATCAAGTTTAGATCCAAAAGCACCACCAACCGGTGGCTGGATTACACGAATATCTCCAGCGTGCATTCCGAGTGCAGGTGCAAGGTCCATTTTGTAGTTGTACGGAGCTTGAGTCTGAGAATAAATCGTCAGCTTACCGTTGGCATCGAAATCGGCGATCACACAGCTGGTTCCCATGCAGCAATGAGTCACGTAGGGTAGATCGAAGCTGGTTTCAAGAACGACATCCGAATCTGTTTCCGCTTGAGCAATGTCACCGGCAGAGAATTCATACAGTAATCCCCGGTTACCAGGGCACTCATCGTGAATGAGAGGCGCATTGTCTTGGAGCGCCTCACCGGGCGAGAACACGGTTGGAAGATCTTCGTACTCCACCTTTATCAGACGCAGCGCATGCGTGGCGATCTCCTCGGTGTCGGCGGCGACCGCAGCAATTTCATCCCGGGTGCAGCGTACTTTGCCGCGCTTGAGCGGCACGTTGTCACGTCTGCAACCAAATCTGAGCTCTGGTATGTCTTCACCCGTGAGTACGGTATGTACTCCGGGCAGTGATTTCGCCGCTGTTACGTCGATGTTCTTGATGCGTGCATGCACTCGGTCGGTATGCAGGATTTTGCCCACCAACATCAAAGGCAACTGTAAATCATTGATGTAGCGTGTGCGACCGATAGCTTTGTCGGGCGCATCCGGTTTTGGCACTCCTTTGCCGATTATGCTGCTCTGTCTAATGATCGTTATCATCGTGGAATCGGTGGTGGGCATGTCCGCTTTGGCAACATCTTGGCCGAGTACGGTTTTCTTTGCGATGACCGTCGTCATGGTGTGTCCACATTATTCAAGCTGCTAGCGACATCGGCGATCGCGTCGACTATCTTGCGATAACCCGTGCAGCGGCAGAGGTTGCCTTCAAGGTTGCGCTTGATTTCCTGCCGGCTCACAGCTGGGTTCTTCTGCACCAGGTACTTCGCCTGCATAATCATTCCAGGTGTGCAGAATCCACACTGAATTGCACCATGGTCCACGAAAGCGTGTTGTATGGGGTCAAGGCCCTGGTCTGTGCGTAGCCCTTCAATTGTCTGGACCTGCCGACCATCGCAATCGACAGCAAACATCAGACACGAGTTCACACTGACATCGTCGACCAGAATAGTGCAGGCGCCACACTCACCCTCGCCACAGGCGAGTTTTGTACCGGTTAGATCGAATTTATCCCGCAACATTGCCAGTGCACTCATGTCAGGGGGAACCGTCACCCGCGTTGAACGGCCATTAAGCGTAAATTCAATCGGAACTTGCAATGACATCGTTTAAGAGCCTTATTGTAAATACACGAATGAGGTGTTTACGGTACCAGGCAGTAGCACGCACATCGTCTATCGGCAGTGTTTCATCCGCCGCCAGGTCGGCAGCCTCAGAAATGAGCGCGCTGTGGAGCGGTTTCCCCTCGAGAAGGGCTTCGACCCGCCGGGCACGCAAGGGGATTGGCGCTGCTGCACCGATGGCCATTCTTGTTGCATGCAAGGCCTCTTTTTCTAGAGCGCCAGCGACGCCAATTGATATCGTTGAAATCTCCAGGGCAGGCCGTGGCCCGGACTTTCTAAAGTAGGCGATAAAGCCGAATGAAGGTACGGGGAACTCAATCGCAACCAGAAGCTCGTCATCGCGTTTATGAGTCTTGCCGGGTCCTGAAAAAAACTCTGCAACGGGTACCAGGCGAGTAACCACACCACCTTTGGACCAGCTGGCAAGCTCAGCCTCAGCATCGAGCAATAGAAGTGGGATGATCATGTCACCAGCCGGTGAAGCATTGCACAGATTGCCGCCAACGGTCGCATTATTGCGGATCTGTGAACTGGCGAAATGGTCGGCGGTTTGTGCAAGAACCGGGACCAGTTCCATCAGCTTATCGCTCCCAAGAATCTCGCTAATTGTTGTGAGCGCTCCGATGCGGATACGATTGTTCCCGATACTAATCCCACTGATTTCGTTTATATGGCGGATGTTGACTAGCGTGCTGCCGAACTGCTGTTTCCCAGATTCGGTCTGTAGCATCAGATCCGTCCCGCCTGCCAGTACAGTGGCATTACTCTCTTGCATCACCCGGGTGGCTTCTTCGATAGAGATCGGTGCCGCGTATTGCTCAATCATTTACTTGATTTTCGTTGCTGATTTCAAAATCGGATGGGCTCCTTGTAACGCCCATAAACCCCTGCCAATTTCTGTGTGATCTCCCCAATCGTGGCATAAGCCTGCACGGCATCCATAATGGCAGGCATAATGTTCTGCCCAACCTTGGCATCGTCTACAATTTTGTTCAGGCTTTGCTGCACAGCATCCGTGTTGCGCCTGTCCCGCAGTTGGTTAAGACGTTCGGCTTGTTCTTTCGCGTCGACTTCGCTGTAGGGATGAAATGCCACGTCCTTGTCTTCCTCATCGATTTGATGGCAGTTGACACCGACCTTGCGTACTTCACCGGCCTCGATTTGTTTTTGTCTCTCATAGGCTTGGGCCGATACCTGGGCTTGGACAGCACCCTGTGAAATCGATTGGACAATGCCACCTTGGGCGTCGACCTCGGCCATGATCTTTTCCATTTCTTCGCGCATCTGGTTGGTTAGCGTTTCCACGTAGTAAGAGCCCGCTAACGGGTCCACTGTGTCACACAAACCCATCTCCTCGATCAGCAACTGCATCGTCCTGAGGGATATACGCTGCGCGTATTCGGTGGGGATCGTATAAGCTTCGTCGTAGCAACACAGCGCCATGGTTTGCGCACCGGACAACGCGCTGATCAATGCATAGTAGGCGCCACGGACAATATTGAGTTCCGGTTGTTCCTTGGTTAGGCCGCTGCCACCGCCGCCGGCGATCATCCGCAAACCCATAGAGCGCGGATTCTTAGCGCCGTAATCTTGCTGAACGATCTTGGCCCAAAGAGCTCTTCCGGCACGAAATTTTGCGACCTGCTCGAAGATATTGCCAAAGATGTTGAAGTTAAATGAGAGTCGTGAAGCAAACTCATCAATATCCAGTCCTCGCGCCAGAGCAACGTCTATGTAGGCTTTGGCAATACAAAAAGCATAGGCCATTTCCTGCACTGGGTTGGCTCCCGATTCGCGGATGTGATAACCACAGACACTCACGGGACTGTACTTGGGTGCATGGTAGGCGCAGTACTCGATGGTGTCTGCAACCAGTTTGATAGAGGGTTCAACCGGGAAAACCCAGGTGCCACGGCCTATGAACTCCTTCAATATGTCATTTTGTGCCGTGCCCCGCAGCGTCTTGATATCGTAACCACGTTTTTTTGCCATCGCCAGATACATGGCGATGACAATCGCTGCCGATCCATTGACTGTCAAAGACACGGTTATCTTATCTAGTTCGATACCATCGAAAGCGATCTCGAAATCGCGTAAAGAATCGACCGCCATCCCTACCCGACCCACTTCACCGAGTGCCAGCGGATCATCTGAATCAATACCGATTTGAGACGGGAGGTCGAAGGCGACGTTCAGACCGGTCTGACCGTTAGCTATGAGGTACTTGAAGCGCTTGTTGGTTTCCTGGGGGTTCGAAAAGCCGGTGTACTGGCGCATGGTCCAGGGGCGCTTGCGGTACATCTCCGGATGGATGCCGCGGGTAAATGGATACTCTCCGGGGTTGCCCAACATATCCAAACCACCGGAGCTTTCAACGTCCTCGGCCGCATAAACTGTCTTGATCTCGATGCCGGATTCGTTGACAACGCGGCCATCTTCAGATTCAGTTTGCCGGTTCATTTGAACTTCTCGTTGATGAAATTGATTATATCAGCCAGCTGACTACCCACGGGAAATACTCCATCCAGACCAATGGCTGCGAGCTCACTTTTGTGATCGGCGGGAATATTGCCCCCGATTATCCATAATTTGTCGGTCAAGCTGTTTTGTTCCAGGAGTTCTTTCAAGCGTCTGCAGAATTCAAGATGTGATCCAGCCATGCTGGATAGGCCGATCACGTCCACATCCTCATCGCCAGCGATTTGTACCACCATTTCCGGTGTTTGGCGCAGGCCCGTGTAGATGACTTCGAAGCCGGCATCCATCAGTGCCCGGACCACAATCTTCGCACCTTGGTCATGGCCGTCCAGGCCTGGTTTTGCGATCAGAACCCGTACTGGATTGGCTCTCATGGAGAGAGCTCCTTTGCAATAATCAGCTTTAGGATTTCGCTAGTGCCGCCACCAATCAGTGTAAAACGGATATCCCTCAGGTGGCGCTGTACGGGGTATTCCATCGCATAACCATACGACGCCAGAACACGTGCTGCCTTGTCACACACCTGGGCAGCCGCTTCAGATGCGAACAGTTTGGCCATGGCCGCCTCTTTGTGATGAGGCTTGTCGTTATCTTTGAGCCACGCCGCATAGAGGACCAACCTTTCAGCCGCTTCCATATCAGTTGCCATCTCCGCCAACTTAAGTTGAATAGCCTGGAATCGGTTGATGGGCTTACCAAACTGTTTACGCTGCGCTGCATAGCGAACCGCTTCCTCCAGGGCCGCGCGCCCGCCACCCAATGCCATGGCGCCTGTAACGACGCGTATCTCTGCCAACAACTGGCGCAAGTGGGCTTGACCGTCACCTTCCTCTTTGCTCAAACGGTGGCTGTTCGGCACAAAACAGTCGGACAGCGATAATTCCGAGGTGGGCAGGGCCCAAACGCCCATCTTGTCGATGGCCCGACCAACATTTAAACCCTCGAAGTCACGTTCGACGAGAAAGATAGTCAGTAGCTTGTCTTTACCTGTTCTAGCAAACACGGTGAAGAAATCTGCCACCGGAGCCGAGGTAACCCACATTTTCTGACCGTTGAGCCGATAACCTCCGTCAACTTTTTCGGCGCGTGTAGCGATTCCTCCCAGATCACTTCCGGCATTCGGTTCGGTCATGCATATCGCTCCGACCTTCTTGCCTTGTAGAGCAGGTCGAAATAATCGTTCTTGGACACCCTCATTACCCAGCATGTGAAGGAATTTGGTGCCCATGAGGGCTTGCATTGTTGCACTGCCGGCTAGTGACATCGATCCCCGGGCAATCTCGGCAATCGCCAGGCAAAACGAAATCAGATCCATTTCCGATCCACCTGCATCTTGCGGATAACGCATGCCAAAAAAACCGAGTTCTCCAAGTTTGTGGAAGGGGCCCCACGGAAACTCATGGGCCAGATCGAGTGCATCAGCGTGCGGTACTATCTCTTGGCTGCAAAAGCGTTCGAAGTTATCACGCACTGCTTGTTGATCTTCTGAAAGCCCGAAATCCACAACTAGTCCTCTGGGCGAAGCCCGTAGAGTTCAAAAGCAGCTTCCTCTGAGATCAAACCGTTACGAACCTCGCTGGTGAGTATGTCTCGGTCCCGCTTCTTTGGTTCGCCATAACCACCGCCACCACCGGCTGTCTGGTAGTAAACGGTGCCCTTTGGCACTCCCATGATGAGATCCTTATTGTTCGGAATGACCTCGCGGCCATCGGGGTAGGTCAGCTTGATCTGATTAAGTGTCCCATCGTGGCCGCCATACAGTCCGAATGGGGGTTCAAAATCACCATCACCGAAGGTCACCATTTGCGTGTCGTCGGAGCCGATTACGAACACCGTTTCTATGCCCAAGCCACCACGCCACTGTCCCGCCCCTGCCGAGTCAGTGGTGTACTCGTGTTTCTTTAGCAGGTGCGGGGTTTGCTGTTCGAACATTTCATAGTCCTGATCTAAAACACCGCCCGACGCGTCGATCATGCCGATGTGATCGTACCCATCGGTGCCCTGCATCGCGCCTGAGCCACCCTTCATGCCCATAAAACCGATATCGACATATCTCTCACTGGTTTGCGGATCGACCCCGGTGGTAAGGGACGAAAGCAGGTTGTTCCAACCAGCCGTGACTCGATCGGGTATTACCGGTGCCAATGCACGAATGATTGCATCGGCGTTGGGTGGGCAGAGGTGGTTGCCGAAAGTAGTGGCTTTGGGGTAGTTTGCATTGAGAATTTTTCCTTCAGGGATGACGATTTCGATCGGTTCGACCATTCCTTCGTTATGCGGGATATCCGGGTTGACCATTTGCAGGAAGGTCAGGATCGTTGCCGAAGCACTGGAAGTAAAGGTTCCGTTGACAAAACCATCGGTCTGAGCGTCACTTTCGGAATAGTCGAAGGTCACTTTATTGTCACCTACCGTGATAGTGACCCGGATAGTGAACTTGGTTCCTAAGTGATGGCCATCAAAATAAACGTAACCCTCACCCGAGTAGATGCCGTTTGGAATGTTGGAGATTTCCGCTTCCATCATTTTTCGAGTTGCGTTAAACAAAGCTTCCTTGTGGGATTCAAAACTTTGTCTGCCGTACTTGTTGAGCAGTTCTTCCACACGGCGTTGGCCGACGGTGCAGGCACCCATCTGAGCACGCAAGTCGTGCTCGACGATGTCGAAGCGGATATTGGCAAAGATCAAATCCCAAACGTCTTTGCGCAGCTTACCTTTCTCGTAGACCTTTACCGGTGGGATGCGTAGCGCTTCTTGCCAGACCTCGGTGGCGTTAGGGTTATAACCACCGGGCACGGCCCCACCTATATCCGCCTGGTGTCCTTTAGCTGCTGCCCAGGCGGCCAGTTTGCCTTCGAAGAAAATGGGTTGATAAACAGCAACGTCATTGTTCTGATTTCCCATCGAAAAGACATCGTTATGAAAAATAACGTCGCCAGGATAAATCTCTTCGCCAAAGAATTCGACGAGGTACTTGCACACAGGTGCCAGGGAGAACGCGAGAATCGGTAGATTCTCAGTTTGTTCCAACATGTTTCCTTCGGCATCGTAAAGCCCAGTGACGAAGTCCTTGGCTTCACAAAGAATTGGCGAGCGAGTCGTCTTTTGCACCGAAATGCTCATCTCGTCGGTGATCGACTTGAACGTTCGTGCATAGACAGAGAGCAGAATCGGGTCGATCTCGATCATGGCTGAACCCCGTTCAATGCCGAGGCGATCAGATCATCGCGACCCTTTTTGTAAAGAGCGAATGACCCGAATTTGTCGACCAGGCAATTGAAAGAATCACCCACGAAAATGGTAGTTGTGATTTGCTCGATAATGGCTGGGCCGGCAAGATGATGCCCATGTCTCATTTGGTGTCCGTCGTAAACTGGTATCGTCCGGAATTTCCGATCATCTGGGATATAGGCGGCTCGTTCTCCCTTTAGCGTAGCCGAGGGATCTGGGGCAACACGCTCTTGCACAGCGAAGGCAGGTTTGTCCGTCATGCCGATTGCCTGAACCCGAACATTGATGAGGTCAACGGGGACACTCTGCTCTTCCAATGAGTAACCATAAAGTCGATTGTGCTCTTTATGAAAGTCCAACTCGATTGCTTTGGTATCACGGGCGTCGATGTTTGCTTGTGCTATTCCAAAAGATACTTCGTGATACTGTTTCAGGTACCGGCAATCGAACTTTATCCGGAAATCACGCTGTTGTTCAGGGATGTGTTCCGCATCCAGCAGTCCTGCACCCTCAGCAATCATCTCCCTGATCATGCCCTGTAGTGCTTCCCAATTAACTGTATTCAAGCGTGCTACAAAGGTACGAACGAAATCATGTTTGAGATCGGCCATCAACATGCCCACAGCACACAGAATCGATGATTCCCGCGGGGCGAGCTGGAGGGGGATCCCCAGTTCCTCACAAATCAACGAGGCGTGGATCGGTCCGGCGCCCCCGGCCACTATCATCGGGAACTCCCGGGGATCGAAACCACGTTTGATCGTCACTTCACGCACGCCCTGTGCCATGTTTGTGCAGGCCACTCGGTACATGCCGGCCGCCGCCGTTTCCACGTCCATATTCAGAGGCTTGGCAACATGTTCTGCGATGGCCTCCCGGGCAGCGGCCACATCAAGCTGGATCTTGCCGCCGGCAAAAAAATCCGGGTTCAGATAACCCAGCACCAGATTGGCATCGGTACAGGTAGGCAGCGTGCCACCCCGTCCATAGCAGGCCGGCCCTGGGTCTGCACCGGCACTTTTTGGACCTACACGCAGTAAGCCGCCCTCATCCAGCCAACCGATTGACCCCCCGCCAGCGCCGATGGTGTGGATGCCCAGCATTGGCAGCGCAATGCGATGACGATCAATAGTCCCTTCGTTTGCCATGATTGGGTTATCGACTACCAGGGCAGTTTCAAAGCTGGTACCACCCATATCCATGACAATGCATTTTTCTTGATCATGGGCTTTGGCATAGGCCAGACCAGCACCTGGGCCGCCTGCCGGACCCGACAACAGTGTGAGTGCTGCACCCTGGCGAGCCACATCAGGTGCCATGACACCGCCATTGGATTGCATGATCAGTAATAAGCCGAGAAAACCGTCCTGTTCTAATCGCCCGGTTAGCTGTTCCAGATAATCGTTCAGGATCGGACCCACATAGGAATTCAATGCCGTGGTGCTGATCCGCTCGTAAAACCGGATCGCTGACAACAGGTCAGTTGAAACCGTAAGGTATGTATCGGGAAGCGCTTTTCGTACCCGCTCTGCTGCTTGTTGCTCGTGCACTGGATTGGCGAAAGCATTCATGAAGCAGATTGAGATCGCCTCGACATTCTCTTTTTTGAAAAGTTCGATGGCCCGGTCAATATCTTGCTCATTTAGGGGCTCAATTTCGTGACCATCTCTTCGTAGTCGCCCGCCCACACCCACCCGCAAATAGCGTGGCACTAATGGCTCTACGTTGGTGTAGCGGTTGTTATATTGTTCTTCGCGAACACCTCGACGCATTTGGAGTGCATCGCGAACACCTTTGGTGGTAATCAGTCCCGACTTGGCACCGGTTCGCGTGAGAGTGGCGTTGGTGGTAACCGTGGTGCCATGCACGATAGTGTCCACGGCTCCCAGCAGAGAGCCTACGGACGTGGCGGGATGTTGGGCCGCAGCGATCTCATTCAAACCTTGCATAACTGCAATCGAAAGATCGTGAGGAGTGGATAAGACCTTGAAAATCTCCGGCTCCTTGTGACCCCAAGCAACCAGGAAATCCGTAAACGTGCCGCCTACGTCGATGCCAATTTTTAAGCTCATCGTCTCGCCTGTTGCGGGTTGTCTTTTCGCTGGTGTTACAGAATTCTCTTGCGCACCTCTTCTTTCACAATTTTCCCCATTACATCAGGTAGTCATTGACTCAGGAAGAATACCTCGCAAGGAGATTTGAAGTGGGCGATACACCCTTCGCAGAAACTCCGGATGTTCGGCAATTCATTGCTTATCCGTCGGGCACCGGTAGGTTGCAATATATTACACACTCTGGCTCTAGTTTCGGATTGTCCATCGGACCCGGGGCAGGTAATCCGTATTATTTCCCCATCAATTGATCTTCGTCAGTTAGTGACGGGCGGATTTGTCTACATTTTAGGTGAAACTGGCACAGCGGTTCGGGTGTTCAGCCAGTGAAAGCAAAGCCGTATCTACGGCTAAACGGTGCTTGGCCACGGGGCAAAACTGGTTAGACCAAGCACCCAAATAGGAATAGGATATCGATTCCTCGGTACGCCGGTCATCGGCTAAAACTCTTCGAATACATCGTTGATATTCGAGCATACACATCCGCACGGAACGAAATACGGGCTACGAGTTCACGGTACCGGAACTAGAACCCTGGCAACGAGCTATCCCGACTGAGGCATCAATATGCAGGTCAACAAAATCGATCATATCTGTATCGCGGTCAAAGATCTCCAACAGGCCCGCAAGATGTGGGAACCGGTGTTGGGAAAATCAGGGCCAGACGACGAATACATCGACGAACCTGAAAAAATCAAAGTAGCCAGATATTGGTTG
>MPLZ02168736.1_pt1 | contig 18542 bp, 20 predicted proteins | sample 1617311 | NCBI WGS metagenome assembly MPLZ02 (sample SAMN05944806, study PRJNA350692) | marine metagenome | biome: marine; feature: ODZ; material: water; isolation source: 160 m water sample filtered on 0.2 um supor filter | place: Pacific Ocean | collected 2012-04-08 | depth 160m m | reverse complement strand
GAACGTCATACAGACCCTGGGCAGATGCTTGCCAGACATCTACTGTCGCACCCGCTATAGGTAATTTGTTCTGGCTCAGTACGCGACCCGTTACAAGGGTTGGCTCACCCGTTTGATCCTTGGATATATTTGTACCAAAAGGTAATTTTGGAGCACCTTGAACATGAAAAGGGCCCAGTACCGTGCTCTCTGTTACACCCTTTGGTTTTCGCTGAGTTACTGTGTCTACCAGCATGGTGACACCAAGGGTATCGGACAACAAAATAAATTCCTGTCGCCTGTCGTCGCACCAGTGACCTACTTGCGTCAAGAAGTCGATTGCCTGTCGCCATTCTTCGTCAGTTGGCTCAACCTCCTTCACAACGCCGTGCAGGTGGGTGATTACCGAGGTCATTACTTCTTTGAGGCGGGGATCGTCACAGTTGTTGAGTCTCGATAGGGCATCTTCAGTAATTTTGTGGTTGTCCATGTTTGTGTCTCTGCGGCTTTGGGTCTGCTGCTATCAGTTAGGCGGATATATTGGTAATTTAGCTTATAGTATCTCTAACAGTAATTACGACACGCACATTCTTATTGTCAATGGTATCCAGTCACCCGACACCATCCTTGCGATTGGTAACAGGGCCGTCAATGGTGGTGGACTTTCTGACTAATCCCAGATTTGGGACCCAAACCGGTAAGTAGCGCCAGCTGGGTCAATTTGCTCACGGTCTGAGTTGAACAACCATGTACACACTACACCTGTCTGACTCGCTGATTAGCGCGCAGGAAGACGATATCGTCCGGGAGGTAACCGTCGGCGATCTGCTGCGTGAGGTTGCTGTGGAGCGCGCGTCGGCCACGGCTCTTCTCGAGGTCGACATGGAAGGTCAGACGGGCCGTAGCTGGACCTATAGCGAGCTACTATCGGACAGTGAACAACTGGCACTGGCGCTGACGAGCCGGTATTCGCAAGGTGAGCGGATCACCGTTTGGGCACCCAATGTTCCGGAGTGGCTGTTGATCGAGTATGCCTGTGCGCTGGCGGGGCTTGTTCTGGTCACCGCAAATCCCTCTTATCAAGACAAAGAGTTGCGGTATGTGCTTGAACAATCGGGGTCAGTTGCACTCTTCCTGGTGAAACATTATCGGGGCAACCCGATGCACGAGATTGCGCTGAAGGCTACTGAGGACCTGGCAGTGGTGCGCGAGATTGTCGATGTGGATGATCATGCCGCGCTTTTTCGAACGGGCGACAGGGCATCGGTGTTGCCGGACGTATATCCCAATGACCCTGCCCAGATTCAATACACCTCGGGAACTACGGGGTTTCCAAAAGGCGCGGTGCTGGCACATAGGAGTCTGACGAATAACGCCCGCTTCTATGCCAAGCGGGCCCAGGCGACATCTGAGTCCACCTGGGCGAATTTCATGCCCATGTTTCATACCAGTGGCTGTGGCATGATATCACTGGGCTGTCTTCAATTCGGTTGCAAGATGGTGCTGTTCAAGTTGTTTGATCCGGCATCTATTCTGCGAATTATAGAAAGTGAACACATCACCGTACTTCTGGGAGTGCCCACAATGTTGGTGGCATTGCTCGAGTCGCTCAGCGTTGAGTCCGCTGACGTGTCGTCGGTGGAAATGGTGGTTTCAGGTGGTGCGATGGTCGCGCCTGAACTGGTGCGCAATATACAGCACGCCTTCGACTGTAAGTTTGAAACCGTTTACGGGCAGACCGAGACATCTCCGCTCATCACTCAGCATCATGCCGAAGACTCAATTGATAATATCTGTGATACCGTCGGGCAACCCATGCCACAGACCAGCGTGTCCATTCGCAGTATAGAAGAAAACAAAGTGATGCCTCTCGATACTGTGGGTGAGATCTGCGTACAGGGCTACTGCACCATGATTGAATACCACGCCAATACACAGGCAACCGCTGAAACCATCGACAAGCAGGGCTGGTTGCACACCGGCGACCTGGGAACCATGGATTCACGGGGGTACGTCAGGGTGACCGGCAGAGTCAAGGAGATGATCATCCGAGGAGGTGAGAATATGTTCCCAGCGGAGATCGAAAACGTCCTTCTTGAACATCCTTCGGTTTTAGAGGTGGCGGTGGTGGGTCTGCCTGATGACAATTGGGGGGGGATTGTCGCCTGTTTTATTCGCGCGGTCACCGTCGAGGCAATTGATCCGCAGGATCTGCATACCCATTGCCGGCAGAACATGTCTCCCCAGAAAACACCCGTGCTATGGTTTCAGGTAGAAGCCTTTCCGCTGACAGGATCCGGGAAAATCCGGAAGTTTGAACTGCGAGACCGGTATTTGGCCGGTGAGTATGAATCCCTGTGAATCGAGCCTGCACTGAATGGCAGCCAGAACTATCCCGTTATCAGACATGAACAAGGCCAGCGCCAACAGACAAAAACTGAGTTATGCCGATTCTCACTCGGTTGTTCGTCTGTCTTCCAAGCGGTTTGAACAGTCGCCGTACAGTGATAAATATGTCAATGAACAGACGGTTTTTGGCCTGTACAGCAATCGTTTTTATCCATTAACGCTTGGCGGTGATGCTATCGATGATTACTGGCGACTGCGTCAAAGCGTCGTCCTTTACGATGTGCCGGAAAAGCCGTTGGAGATTTCCGGTCCTGATGCGGTCAATCTCCTGGAGCGGGTGTTAACACGCAGGGTCGACAACCTGAAATGCTGGCGTGCGCGCTATGCCATTGCTTGTTCGCCGCAGGGCGGCATACTGATGGATGGTGTGGTCATACGGCTGGCGGAAGATCGATTCTGGTATGTGATCGCCAACGGTGAGTTCGAATCGTGGTTGTTGGCTTTTACCGAGGGTTTGGATGTTGCTGTGACCGATCCGGGCTCAAGGGTGTTGCAGATTCAGGGTCCTAAATCGACGGCTGTGCTGAGCAATGCCGCAGCAGGACAGCGCTCCGGTGAGTTGCGGTATTTTCACGCAGGTATGTTCGATCTGGGTGGACAGGAGGTCCTGGTTTCCCGTACAGGCTGGACTGGAGAGCTGGGATTTGAAATCTACAGCCGCCACAACATCGATCACAGCGCGCTGTGGGATCATCTGATGGCCAGTGGCCGGGATCATGGGATGGCCTATGCCAGCGCGGAGTCCATGGGCATTCGCCGAATCGAGGCGGGCATTTTGGACAATGGCACAGATATGGACCGCGGGATGACACCGTTTGCAGCCGGGCTTGAAGCATTTGTGGATCTGTCCAAACCTGATTTTGTTGGCCGAGATGCCCTGGAACAGGCGGATCGAACATGTCTTTTGTTTGGGCTCGTCTGTGATTTGGTAGCGCCGCGGGCAGGGCTGCCGGTGTTCAAGGGTGATACTCAAGTCGGTCAGGTCACAACCGGTGACTGGTCCCCGACACTGAACACGGGCATCGGCTATGTTCGATTTGATGATATCGATTCCGTTCAGGGTAACTGGCTCGGTCAGAAGCTGATCCTGGGTGACCTCGACGACGGGCGTCATGACTGCGAAATTGTTCCTTTGCCGTTTTATGACCGCGAAAAGAAAATACCCCGGCGATCGGATAATGGTGAACTTACCCCGGAGTAGGTGTACATGACCGAATTAATGAACAGTTCTATCTGCATGACCCGGGTTGATCATCCCAGTGCGTGGAAGGAGAGCGATTTCCCCTCAGCTGACGAATACGCTTTTGATCTGGGTCCAAGACACTATGATGCTTTCGACAAGGCGCTCTCTGAGATTCGACAGCAGGGTCTGACTCTGGATGACATCAAAAAAGAACATTTTGAGGTGTCTGAGATTGCCGCGTGGACGCCGGCATTCGGCGCCATCTCCTTCGGCTCTGGCTCGATGTGCCTAATGGCCGTCCAGCCCCGAAGGAGATGCACTTTTTCGAGGGAGCGGGCATTGCGCGGCACGAGGGTAAGACTCCGACCGGCGAAGGTGATGCCTACAAGGCGCTGGTCAAGGAAAACCCTGAACTGGAGCCTGTCAGTTAGACAGCAAATCGATTCGAAAGAGGCAATTGCATGACTCAACAAGCAGATCCGTATGCAGTATTGTTTGAGCCGGTCAAGATCGGACCACTGACTGCGCGTAACCGGTTTTACCAGGTGCCGCACTGTACCGGTGCGGGGCGGAACTATCCGTCTGTCAGCGCCCATATTCGCGCCACCAACGCCGAAGGCGGATGGGCTGTGGTAAGTACTGAGCAGTGTGATATTCACTACAGTGCCGATATGCGTGCTCAAGTCAGATTGTGGAACGAAGGTGATATCCCGTTTCATGCGCGTATGACCGACCTGGTACACCAGCACGGCGCACTGGCAGCGTGCCAGCTGGTTCACAACGGCAGCTACTCGCCCAACCATCTCGGGCGGGAGATACCTATCTCACCAATCAACACACCGGTTCAGGGTCCATATCCTGTACACGCAAGGGCTATGGATAAGCGTGACATTGCCAGTTTTCGCCAATGGCACCGGCGAGCGGCACGGCTGGCCAAGCAGGCCGGATTTGATATCGTTTATGTCTATGCCGGTCATGACATTACCCTGCTGTTAGAGTTTCTCTCGCCACGGATCAATACGCGCAGTGATGAGTATGGCGGCAGTGTTGAAAACCGGGTCCGACTGTTTCGTGAGTGCATTGAAGAGGTGCGGGACGAAGTCGGTGAAACCTGTGCCGTGGCTGTGCGGCTGGCAGTCGATGAACTGCTCGGCGACAAAGGCATCACTTCTGCGGGGGATGGCCGTGAGATCGTTGAAATCCTCGCGGAGCTGCCCGATCTGTGGGATGTCAATGTGAGCGACTGGAACAACGATTCCATGACCTCCCGTTTTGCGGAAGAGGGTTACCAGGAGTCGTACGTCGACTTCGTAAAATCGGTGACCAGTAAACCGGTGGTCGGCGTAGGGCGATTTACGTCGCCGGATACTATGGTGTCGCAGATCAAGCGAGGTGTACTCGACTTCATCGGCGCCGCCCGTCCGGCCATTGCTGACCCGTTCCTTCCCAACAAAATCGAGCAGAACCGCCCCGAAGATATCCGCGAATGTATCGGCTGTAACATTTGCGTGTCGGGCAACAACCTGTTTACACCCATGCGCTGTACCCAGAATCCGACCCGAAGCGAAGAATGGCGTCGAGGCTGGCATCCCGAACACATCCCTGTCAAAGATACGGACGATCATGTTTTGGTGGTCGGTGCGGGCCCGGCCGGGCTGGAAGCCGCCCGTGCTTTTGGCCAGCGCGGCTACGACGTGATGCTGGCAGAAGCCACCCGAGACCTGGGTGGGCGGGTCACACGGGAGACTACGTTTCCAGGGCTTTCGACCTGGGCCCGGGTCAGGGACTGGCGGGTTGGGCAGATCGAAAAGATGCCCAATGTAGTCGTCTACCGAGAAAGCCAGATGAATGAAGCGACTGTATTAGAAACCGCCTGTAACCTTGTGGTGGTGGCGACCGGGGCGACCTGGCGCCGGGATGGATTCGGCCGTACGGACAGGGCTGTGGTGCCGGGAGCTGATCGCAGTAACGTCTATACGCCAGATGACATCATGAGTGGTGCTGAACCCGAAGGTCCAGTGATCGTTTTCGATGACGATCATTACTACATGGGTAGCGTGATTTCGGAGCGATTGCGGGCCCTGGGAAGAGAAGTTGTCTTGGTAACGCCTGAAGCCGTTGTGTCTGCATTTACGACTTACACGCTCGAGCAGGGTCGAGTCCAGGCCCGACTCATGGAGGCCGGCATTCGGATTGTTGCCTCCCACAGTCTGGTTAGCATTGGCGCTGATGCGACTGAGCTGCGGTGTACCTATACCGACCGGGTCTCGTCTATTGCCTGCACATCGGTGGTTCTAGTCACTGCACTGACGGCAAACGATGGTCTATACACCGATCTTGTTCAGACAGCGGTAGCCGATGATGATGCCGGACCCCGACGGATTGTCCGAATTGGAGATTGCTATGCACCGGGTACCATCGCAGCTGCAGTCTGGTCGGGACATCGCTGTGCGCGTGCACCCTTCGCCGAGATCACTGACGAGGTGCCTTTCAGACTTGAGCGTGTCGAACTCGTTGATGGCTGATCCGCATATCGGTATCGACCAGTACATCGGTGCTAGAAAAGAGGCGCTAGACACGCCGGTACTGCTGGTGGACCTGGATGTCCTTGAACGGAACATTCTGAAAATGCGCAAAACAATTATTGGTGAGGCCGGCGTCGGTTGGCGACCGCACACCAAGGCCATGAAGAACCCTGATCTCGCCCGGTTGTGTCTTGACGCGGGTGCTCACGGTGTAACGTGCGCCAAACTGAGTGAGGCCGAAGTGATGGCCGATGGTGGGATCACGGATATTCTGGTTGCCAACGAGATAGTTGGAGCGAAGAAAATCGCTCGCCTTGTCAACTTGTGTAAACGGGCAGATGTCATGGTCTGTGTGGATCATGTGGACAATGCTCAGCAGATCGACAGGGCGGCTCGTGCCGCTGGTGTACGACCCCGGGTGCTGGTTGAAGTCGATGTGGGCATGGGCCGGGCAGGTGTACAGCCCGGCGCGGCTGCAGTCGCACTGGCAAGCGAGGTTTCAAAGCTTGGAAATATCCGGTTTGCCGGACTTCAAACCTGGGAGTCGCACACCCTGGAAATTTCGGACAGTGTGGAAAAAAAGCGCGAGGTGCTAGCCGCACTGTCACAGTTGAACGACACAGCCGAGCGCATCCGAAGCGAGGGGTTGCCTGTCGACATCCTGAGTTGCGGGGGCAGCGGCACCTACTGGATCAGCGCGTTTGCGCCGGGAATAACTGAGATCGAAGCTGGTGGAGGAATCTATGGTTGTGTCCGTTATCGCAAGAGTTTCGGTGTGCAGGTCGAACCGGCCCTGACAGTACTGTCGACGGTGACCAGTCGCCCCGCTGCAGATCGAATCATCTGTGATGCCGGTTTCAAGGCGGCCGGTAAGGGAGCGCCAGACCCTGAACTGGTGGGAATTGCGATACCGCACTCAGTCAGGTTCTCCGCCGAGCACGGTGTTATCACCTTGTCACAAGAAGTGCTGCAACCCCGGGTCGGTGACACCATTGAATTTGTGCCGGGCTATTCTGATGCGGTGATATTTCTTCACGATTATCTCTACGCTGTCCGTGACGGCTTTGTCGAAACGGTATGGCCGATAATCGGCCGGGGTAAGCTGCAGTAAACGGCAGGGGCTAACGGGTAGAAGCGCTCAGGACAAGCCGCTTCGTTTCACCGATTATTGTTGCCATGGAATGGAACTGTTCGGTTCACAGGTCCAACCGGTACACCCGCGCAGCGGTATCGTGGAAGAGCATTCTTTTTTCATCGAGTGAAAAGTCCGCGACCATTTTCTTGTAGGCACGGTAGAGATCATCAAACGGTATCCGAAGGCCGGCAACCGGAAAGTTGCTTGCAAACATGCAGCGGCTTGGTCCGAACAGTTCGATAGCTTCCAGTACAATCGCACAGTTTTCCTCATACCGCCAGGGATCGTTCTTTAATCCCAGTTCTGACAGTTTGACCACGGTGTTTGGCTCATTCGCCATTGCCTGCATGGCATCACGCCACAGGGTCATGCCGGGTTTGCTGCGGTCCCAGGGGAAACCGGTGTGGTTGATGATGACTGTTGTCCGGGGAATCAGTCGGGTGATTTCCACGGCCTCTTTGAGATGCCACACGGGCACTCTCAGGTCGTAGCTCAGGTCGTATTTTTCGAGCAGTCCCAGGCCGCGACGCCACAGCGGGTCACCCATGGTACCGGGGGCATCAGGGGATATTGTGCCGGGCGCATTCCCTGTTCTGGGTTTTGAACGGATACCGCGCACCATGGGTCGTTCTGCCTGTTGTGCAATGATGTCTTCTGCATCGGGCGTGTCAAACCAGGCATGGGCGACGATCGCAGCGGGCATACCGTGCGCTCCGGCAATCTGTTCGAGCCAGAGTGTTTCACCGACCTGGTCGGTGCGCTCACGTTCGGCCTCGCAGTGCACAGTGGCAATGATGTTGTGTCCAGACGAATCCCTGCGGTAGTCGTGAGGGAGATAATTACACCGCAGGGCAGAATAATCGCCCAGGAAAAAGTCCGGTTCAGGCGGGCCTGCTAAGAATGGATAATGGCCCTGATCAAGGTCCCACAGGTGATGGTGAGCATCAATGATCTCAAAATCTTCAGCCATTGCGGAATATTCGAACGCCAGACGATGTGGTCAACGGTGTACAGGTGAGTCACCAGATACTGTTGCGCGAAGCATCACACGTCGGTATCGAGCGGAATCGTAGGACCCTACCGAGTGCATGGTGCACCGGTTGTCCCACATGATTACATCATTTTGTGTCCAGCGATGTTCGTAGACAAATCGGTTTTGGGTTGCAAATTCGTAGATTTCTTCGAGGATCGGACGGCTTTCTTCAGCAGACAGGCCGACGATCTCGGAGATGGTATGCGGGCTCACATACAGTGCGGTGCGTCCGGTCACAGGGTGTGACCGGGTCATGGGGTGCTCCTGTACCAGGTCCTCATGCTGTTCGAACGAATGTGCTTTTTCACCGAACACCAGGGTCTGTATGTAGTCATAGCTGTGCACTGCACAGTGAGTGTCGACCAGCGTCTTAAGATGCCGGGGAAGCGCTTCATAGGCCGTGTGTAAATTGCAGAAATAGGTCTCTCCGCCTTCAGGCGGCACTTCGGCGGCACGCAGCAGAGAGCCCAGGCTCGGGATCGCCCGGAATGAACTGTCGGTATGCCAGATGCGCGTGCCGGTCAGGTACTTGGCCTTGTAGCTGTCCACCGGAAAGATCTGGCCATCCTCGTTCACGTTTGAGACGCGGTAGATCTCCTGCTGTACTGACGAGCGGTGCTCTTTGGACGGGTGAATTTCGAGTTTACCGAAAAGGCCACTGAACCCCACTTGTTCGGCTTCCGTAATGTCTTGATCCGGGAACAGTAGCAGGTGATGATCCAGAAGTGCTTGCTGGATAATCTGGAAATGGTTCGGGTTAATATCACCTTTCAGGCGCGTACCGCGCACGCAAGCACCCAGTGGTGCATTCAAAGGCGTGATTTCAAGTGGCATCATGGGGTCCTTTGATCAGGTAGCGTGGGCGCTAGCAATTGCCAAGAGCCTGATGTCATTATAGGAGAATTTTCAGCAAATGAGCATCATTCAGCGGGCGCAATTCTCCTGATGCTTTCGACATGCAGACAGTGAAGAAACAGACCCTGGCAGTGAGTGCTGGTGTGCACGCGACTCAGGATGGATTGACATCTACGGTCTACGTGCTGCTACCCATACTGGCGCAGAGTCTGGGCCTGAGTTACGCCCAGGTTGGGACCGTGCGGGCGGTCTATAGCGGCATGATGTGGGTGCTGGAAATTCCAGCCGGCATCTTATCCGAGCGCTTTGGAGAACAGCGCCTTTTGGTATTTGGTTTAATTACGGCAGGTCTGGGTTACGGGATACTGTCGACTGTCAACAGCTTCTATGGTGTGCTGTTTGCGCTGTTGATCGCCGGTACAGGCGCGGCATTTCAACACTCCCTGAGTTCTGCACTGATCAGTCGGGTATACGACGGTCCCAGTCGGCGTGTGGCGCTGGGGACCTATAACGCCAGTGGGGATACCGGCAAGTTGTTGTTTACAGGCGTGGCTAGCCTGCTGTTCGGTGTCGGTATTGCCTGGCAGACGGTTGTCAGTGGCTATGGGATTCTGGCGCTGCTTGCCTCGGCTGTACTGTGGCTGGTTCTGCGACGACTGCGCGTCAAAGGTGCTGAATCGATTCAGGCCCGGCACCCAAGCACTACAGCCAGTTGGGGTATTACCGACCGTCCAGGATTTAGATGGTTGGCTGCAATAGTGTTTGTCGACATTGCCGTGCAGGACGGGTTTTTGGTGTTTGTTGCATTCCTGATGATCGAGAAAAATATGCCCGCCGGCCTGGCCGCCTTCGCGGTTGTGGTAACGCTTGCGGGGGGAGTAATCGGGAAATATGCCTGTGGTCATCTGTCCGCACGCCTGGGGGTGGTTCGTTCTTTGTTTCTGGTCGAGGTATTTACGGCTGCAGGGATCGTGGGGGTCATCCTGTTGCCTCCAGTTGCGGCGTTTGTTTTGCTGCCCCTGGTGGGTATCGTGTTACAGGGGTCGTCGACCATCACTTACGGCTCAGTCAGTCAATTTGTGGATGAAGCCCGTCAGTCGCGTGGGTTTGCGCTGATCTACAGCATGGCGAATGGCGCTTCTGTCGCCGGTCCGGTGGGATTTGGCATGATCAGTGATCTTTACAGTGTGGGTACTGCCGTGGCGATAATGGCGGTGGTGACTTTGCTGCCTCTGGTCATGTGTGGGCGATTACAGGCTGGCCTGAACCGGGTTGGCCAATAAGGTATAACGATGATGAACAATTCGTTTGGGGTCCAGATAAAACCGTAATATGGATCGCCGATTTTCCAGTATCGCGGCATTTGAAAAAAGTGCAAAGCGTCGTATCCCACGGTTTGCGGCAGATTATCTGTTTGGCGGTATTGGAGCTGAGAGCTGTGTCCTTCGAAACAGAGAAGGGTTTAACCGGGTGCTGTTACGCTCGGAGCATCTCTGCTCCGCAGATCATCCCGTTTACCACACCAACCTTCTGGGTAAGCGTTATGACGCGCCATTTGGTGTTGCACCTATAGGTCTGGGAGGACTGATCTGGCCGCGGGCAGCAGAGCTTATGGCAACGGCCGCAAAAAACCACAACCTACCGTTTTTATTGAGTACTTTTGCCACGACCGATATTGAGACCGCTCGTGCGGCCGGTGGTGACAGTACCTGGTTTCAGCTCTACCCGATGATCGATACCGATATGGAAGATGCTGTTCTAGAACGGGCTGAAAAGTCGGGTTACGAGGTACTGGTTGTTACTGTGGATATCCCCACGATCACTCGACGTGAGCGTGATGCCCGTAACGGCCTGTCGGTTCCCCCTCGGTTCGAACTCAGCACGCTGTTACAGATCATGGCTCGTCCCGGTTGGGCCCTGCAGACACTGGTCGATGGCATTCCACGGTTTGAAACCATGATGCCCTACGTCCCCAAGGAATTCTCGAACGACGAGCAGATAAAATTCCTGGCGGGTGCCATCAATGCGCACGTTACACTGGAAAAGCTCGCGCGACTACGAAGCCGTTGGAAAGGGTGGCTCGTCATCAAGGGTGTTCTTGATACTGTAGATGCCAGGCTCTGTGTGGATTCTGGCGCAGACGCGATTGTGGTGTCCAACCATGGGGGCCGCCAGCTCGATGCAGCACCGCATGCGTTAGATATGTTGCCGATGATACGTGAAGTGGTGGGCCCCGATCTGCCGTTGATTGTAGATGGTGGAATTCGCTCGGGTCTCGATGTGGCGCGGGCGATAGCTTGTGGTGCCGATTTCACACTGCTGGGCCGGGCATTCATTTGTGCGACGGCCGCAGCGGGCCAGGCGGGCTGTGAACACGCCATGACATTTTTGAAAGAGGAACTACGTCATTCTATGGTACAGGTCGGCTGTGAACAGTTGTCTGATCTGCCTGCGCACCTTCTCGATTAATAATCTGAAAATCTCTACAATCGTCGACGCCGACAGATCAGGAGTCCGTTAAATGTCCAACAATGTAGTCACAGAACTCGCGCCGACCGGCACCTTGCGTGCCGCAATCAATCTGGCCAATTTCCTGCTGGTGAGCTCGAGGGCCGACAATGGTGACCCTCAGGGTGTGGCGCCGGACCTCGCGACTGCGATCGCGGACAGTCTGGGCGTGGGTGTTTCGTACGTACCATTTGAGCGACCCGGGCCCCTGGCTGATGCTGCCGTGGAGGGTGTATGGGATATTGGACTGATTGCTGTGGAACCGGCTCGCGCTGAACACATCGAATTCACCGAGCCGTACGTTGAAATTGAGGCCACCTATTTGGTGTCTGGTCATTCAGATATCCAGACGATTGCGGAGGTCGATCAGCCTGGCGTCCGGATCGCGATAGCAGCGCGCAGTGCCTATGACCTTTATCTCAGTCGAAATCTGCAGCATGCAGAGCTAGTCAGGGCCGAAGGGATCGATGGCTCATTCGATCTTTTTGTCAGCGAAGGACTGGATGTGCTGGCTGGATTGAGGCCTCGTTTGCTCACTGATGTCGCGCAGATTGAGAATGCACGCATACTCGATGGCCGGTTTACTGCAGTACAGCAGGCTGTGGGTACTCCTTCCGATCGAAAAGAGAGCGCGGCCTACCTACGCGATTTTGTCGTGGAAGCCAAAGCCAGCGGTCTGATTACCGAGCTGATTGCACGTCATCAGGTGAACGGTCTTTCGGTAGCAAACTGACCATCAGTTACCAGTAGTGCAGTTTATCGTTCAGAGGTGTACATCGGCGGCTCAGGTACATTGCTACGACCTGGGTATGTTTCGATTGACAACAAAAAAGCGGTGCAACCTCGATGGGTTACACCGCTTAAGTTGACTTGGTCGTTCTGTATTTGGTCTGTGAGACAGCGATTACATGAGGACCCGTACAATTGCCCGCAGATTGATGTTGAAATCAGATAATGCGGCTTGGTAATTCGCGTCAGCTCTCAATGTATCATATGTTTTTTCAATCGCGTCCATCGATGGGTAGGTGACGCCGAGCAGTCGGTTACCAGCATTGCTGCCGGTGACAAGGGTACCGAACCGGAGTGTTAGTGCACCGCTAGCCGCAAAGATCGGAGCGAGCTGAGTAACCGTGTCGATAGACGACTGAGGTGCTGCAGCACGGGTTAGGACTATAAATTTTGGTGTCTCACTGGTGTTATGATCAAAGGGCACTGAATGCATCTTGAGGATGTTTCTCATGACCACGCTGACTTTGCCGCTGGCCATCATCGCCGCGTAATCCGAAGATGCTGCGTAGATATCCAACGCTTTCTCAAACCCGTCCAATCCTTCATAGGCCTGGAACAACGCGAGTGAGCCTGTTTGTTCGCCGGTCGCGATAACCCCTGCTCGGACAACTAGTGCACCGGCCTTGGATTTAAGGTCATCGATGACACTTCCGACCTGCTCCATCGCTGTCGGTACATAAGTCGGGTCACATTTTGCCACGGTAATTATAAAATAATTGGCATCAGCCATAGTTACATCCTCCTATTGTTGATTGATTGTTAGACCGAACCTGCATAAGTTATGTTACACCACTGACGCAATAATCGTAATGAGCTTGGGGCTGTACTGCAAGCATTTAGTATACTGATTGGAACCGAAACCACGGGCCTGCTAAAGGGTGAGTAGTCCACCCTCACCGATCGCTGGTTTGCCCAGGGGAACCCATGAATCCAATTGACAAAATGAAGGCTGCCGCGAAAGAGGGGTGGTCTACGTTCGCGCCGTTTGAGAGTTTCACCGGATCGGCTGCACCGCACCTGGTACGGTTTGCCGGTATCAATAAAGGTGATCGTGTGCTGGATGTTGGTTGTGGGACGGGTGTCCTGACTTTGACGGCCGCCCGCGCCGGTGGGATTGTGACCGGTGCTGATCTGACACCACAATTGCTCGAACGGGCTCGGGAGAACGCACGACTAGCCGGTCTTGAGACTGAGTTTGAAGAAGCAGACGTCGAGGCCTTGCCCTATGCGGACAGCGCATTCGACGTTGTTTTAAGCCAATTTGGCCATATGTTCGGCCCACAGCCGGAGGTGACAGTGAAAGAGATGACCCGCGTCTTGAAACCCGGCGGGACCCTGGCGTTTTCAACTTGGCCACCGGAACTGATGTTGGGGCGTATGTTCAAGCTGTTGGGTACCTATGGGCCTCCGCCCCCACCCGGGGTCTCACCACCCTGGCAGTGGGGTGATGTTGCCATTGTTTCCGACCGGCTGGAAGGCCTGGTCGAGAATCTGACCTTCGACATGGCCTGTTTGCAGTTCCCGGTGTTGAGTCCGGCCCACGCCAGGATATTTTATGAACAAAATGCCGGCCCGCTGACGAAACTGGTCAGTGTCCTCAGTGACGATCCCGATAAACTGGCGCAGTTACGCCTGGACATGGAAGCACTGGTATCGGATTATTTTGTGGACAACGTGCTGCATCAGGACTTTCTAATGACCCGGGGTACGCGAATTCTTTCGGCTTAGTGTTCTGATCGTAGGCTATAGAACACCACTCATACCGACGTTGAACAAAATGTCGGAAAGAGCATAAGTCAAGCTGTCTTGAGAGGAAATCTTTCAGTTACGGTACAGCAACTATGGTCAGTACCTTTAAAGCGGTTAATGCGCAGGGCTACCAGCAGATCATGGGTCGTTTCAGTAGTCGGCTGGCGACTTCATTTCTAAGTTATATCGGTCAAGAATCCGGGCAAGCCATTCTGGATTTGGGCTGTGGTACGGGTAGTATGGCGTTCGCACTGGCGCAACGCGGTGATCATAAGTCCATAGTGGGTATAGACGTCAGTGAGGTCTATGTAGAGTTTGCCCGGTCCCGTACTGATGATGCACGAATTCGGTTTGAAGTTGCCGATGGATCCGCACTTCCGTTTGAGGACAGCACTTTCGACCGAGCGGTTTCCCAGCTGGTTCTCCAGTTCATGCCGGATCCGTTTCCGGCTGTTCAGGAAATGTGCCGCGTGGTCAAGCCCGGTGGGCTGATTGCGGCCTGCGTGTGGGATTCTTATGGTGGAATGTCCCATTTAAGGATGCTCTACGATACGGCATCAGCGCTCGGATTCGATCGGGATCGCACACTACTTCGGCCTATGACGACCGGGGGTGAGCTTGAATCCATGTGGGAAAGAGCAGGTCTGGAGCAGATCGAGGAGGACTCGATCAGTATGCGGTTTGAATACGAAAATTTCGAAGATTACTGGTTTTCGTTTCTGAGTGGCGATGGATCTCCTGGTTCCATGGTGATGGGCCTTGCGCCAGAACACAGGGCAACCCTGCAAGAGCAGGTCCGGCATGTGTTTCTAAGTGGCAAGCCGGACGGCTTCCGGTCCTTTCTCGCCTCAGCCTGGATTTGTAAAGGAGTTGTTCCTGAGACGACCTAACTACACGAGGAGTATGATCCACCGATGATTGAACACAACATTGATATTTCAACTGATGACGGCCAGATGGCCACCTTCATCACCCACCCGGAGTCCGGTGGACCACATCCGGTGGTATTGTTTTTGATTGATGCGCCTGGAAAGCGTGAAGAATTGCACGATATGGCCCGGCGCATCAGTGCAACAGGCTACTATGTCGTGCTTTCCAATCTTTACTACCGCGATGCTCGTTCGTTCACGGTACATCGAGAAGACCCGGCCAGTGCCGAACACATGTTTTCGTTGATGGCCAATCTGGACAACCGCCTCGTTGCCCAGGATGCCGCTGCAATGTTGGCCCATGCAGAAGCTGATGCTGTTGCGGATACCAGCCGGGTCGGTGTTACCGGATATTGTATGAGTGGGCCGTTTGCGTTATGGATCGCTGCAGAATTTCCCGAGGTGGTGAAGTCGGCTGCTTCAATCCACGGGGTGCGCCTTGCCGTCGATGCCGAGGACTCTCCGCACACCCGGGCAGTGGAAATGAAGGGTGAGATCCTGGTTATGGCAGCCGAACACGATGCCTATGTGGATCGGGCGCATTACGACCGGCTTGTCAGTGCGTTCGAAGCGGCGGGGACCAATGCCCATTGCGAGTGGATCGATGGTGCTCACCATGGTTTTGTATTTCCTAACCGAGCCGCGTTCGACAAAGGGGCAGCAGAACGTCACTGGGAACTGCTGCACAGCTTGTTTGATCGCACGCTCAAAAAACAATAGGTTTAAGTCTGCTCAGCCAGTACATTATCGTTACTGCGCCAATCATTTTTCCAAAGTAACGACTGTACAGTTGAGTAGGGGGCTTCTACTAACTTTGCCTGAGGAGAGCCGAATGAAGATTGATGGTGGTTGTTTATGCGGATACATCACTTACGAAGCAGAAGTTAACCCTGAAAAAGTGGCGGTTTGTCACTGCACGGACTGCCAGACCCATTCCGGTACTGCCTTTGGTGTGGTGGTGGGCATTACCGATAACCAGTTTCAGTTGCGTACAGGAGAACTCAAGACCTATCAGAAAATAGCTGATAGCGGTACCCCGCGGGCACTCGCGTTTTGCCCGGAATGCGGCACCCGGATCTACGCGCGAACCGAGAATGATGATTCGAAATTCTTCGGTCTGCGAGTCGGTACGGTGACTCAGCGCATGGAACTGGTCCCGACAGTGCAGGTGTGGTGTCGTTCGGCGCAAACATGGCTTGGAGATTTATCCTCAATTCCGAAGGTCGAGAAACAGCCACAGCTTTAACACCTCGGGGGTCAGTCAAAGCAGCACTATCCATGGCTATTTTTCTGATACTGGCCGCTATTCTGGGAGCCTCGGCATTGCTGATAGGCAGTCTGGGTGCGCATTTGTGGCAGGATCTTTTGACAGACCCGGATATTGTGGGTCGCTTTCATCGGGCTGAGAACTATCTGTTCTATCATGCGCTGGGTCTGGCCGTAGTCGCCCAATTAGTCGAACGATTTCCGGCGCATAAATTCCAGTCGGTCGGCTGGTGTCTTGCAGTGGGTGTGACTATTTTTTCCGGCAGCCTGCTGGTTTACAGCGTGACTGGATTTCAACCTATCATCAAAATTACTCCGCTTGGCGGTTCTCTGTTGATCCTTGGCTGGATTCTGTTGGGAATACGGTCATGGCAGATGTATCGCTGGCACAGGAATCGATAACGTTCCCGGAACGAGGAGAGTTTAGTGACAGGCACCCACACAATTCATGCCAAGCATCATCATTTTGGCTGGGACAATTCATTCCAGCCAGTGATGACCGTGGCACCGGGTGACTCGATGGAAATCGATACGGTTGACTCATCTGGTGGTCAACTGATGGTTACTTCGACGGTAGAAGATGTATCGGCACTCGACTTTGAGAAGATCAATCCCGTCACCGGTCCGATCCAGGTCGACGGTGCCGAGTCGGGGGATATTCTCAAAGTGACCATCGATCATTTCGTTCCCTCTGGTTGGGGCTGGACGGCAGTCATCCCGGGTTTCGGTCTGCTGGCCGATCAGTTTACGGAGCCTGCGCTACACACCTGGCGTTATGATTCGAATACTCTGTCACCCGCGGCCTACGGGCCGGGTGGCCGAGTTCCGTTGAAACCGTTCTGCGGAACGATTGGCGTGGCACCGGCGGCTGATGGACTGCACAGTGTTGTGCCGCCGCGTCGAGTCGGAGGCAACATGGACATTCGCGATCTCTGTGCTGGCAGTGTGTTGTATCTACCGGTAGAAGTGGCGGGCGCTTTGTTCTCAATTGGCGACACCCACGCGGCCCAGGGTGATGGAGAAGTTTGTGGCACGGCAATCGAGAGCCCGATGTCTGTGGGCTTGAGCTTCGAACTGATTAAGCAGATGCCTTTGGCATTTCCACGATACGAGACCGCAGGCCCCGTTACCAGCCATTTTGATCTGAAAGGTTATCAGGTTACAACAGGAATTGGAGTTGATCTGATGCAGGGCGCCCGCGATGCCGTGAGTGGGATGATCGATCTATTGAGCACGCAGCAGGGTATCTCGGCCGTTGAAGCCTATATGCTCTGCAGCGTGTGTGCAGACCTCCGGATAAGCGAAATCGTTGACCAGCCCAACTGGGTTGTGTCGATGTATTTTCCGAAAATTGTATTTGATTAAACCACGGGTTGGCTGCTTGACACGACTCGGCTGGCAGTCACAACAAAAGACGCCCACCGAAGTGGGCGCCGTGATTGGTTATCCCAGTGAACACTATCACGGGATAGGGTGCTGATCTTAGCTCAGGAGGTTGCTCTTAAGTTCCGAAAAGACACCAAAGTCCACTGGGAATATACGCATATCACTAGACATGTGATCACCTCCTTGCAAGTTGTTCGTCGGACCTCAAGTGTAGAGCGAACCCTGCACTGTGGCAATGGGTGGGGTGGGTTGTGTTTCGGGTGGTTGTTATGATGGTGGGGCCTGGCATTAATCTGGATAATCTAGTGACCAGTACGTGGCCGGCTCGACGACACGTTTACAAAGGTGAAATGAAATGGCGCTTAAACGATATGTGACTGAAATGGGTATGGGAGTGGATGTACATGGTCGAGATTATACGAATGCGGCCCGTCGGGCAGTCTCGGATGCAATCCGTCACTCCAGCCTTCATTTTTTTCAGGCGACGAACAAGTCGCGTGAAGACATGCGCATCACGCTGATTATTGCTGTGACTGAACCCGGTGCAGTGGATTCGAAAGCTGTTGCAGCAGAGTTGCCGTACGGCTCGGTCACGGTCGAAGTCAGGCAGGGTGGCCTGGAAGTGTCCAATGAAGTTGGCGACGATGCAATCGTTATTGCAAATGCTGCTGTCCTGGTATGTTTCGAGGAATAACTAAGCGGCCGTTTCAGCGACGGCTAAATCCTGAGCGATGAAAACCTCAACTGAACGAATTCTTACAACCCACGTTGGCAGCTTACCCAGGCCGGATAGCCT
>MPLZ02092378.1_pt1 | contig 18777 bp, 16 predicted proteins | sample 1617311 | NCBI WGS metagenome assembly MPLZ02 (sample SAMN05944806, study PRJNA350692) | marine metagenome | biome: marine; feature: ODZ; material: water; isolation source: 160 m water sample filtered on 0.2 um supor filter | place: Pacific Ocean | collected 2012-04-08 | depth 160m m | reverse complement strand
CATCGCTGCGATGGCGACGGCAGAAACATCCGTGTCATCTCGGTCAACATCGAGCAGGACAACACGCCATGGGTTCTACCAGACGGCCGGGTCGCCTTCACCCGCTGGGAATACGTCGATCGATCACAGGTGCAGTTTCATCACCTTTGGACCTGCAACCCGGACGGAACGGAACAGAAGGTGTTCTATGGCAACATGCATGCCGGTGATCTCTACATCGACGCGAAACCGATCCCTGATAGCGACCGCGTGGTCTACATCGATTCGCCCGGCCATGGACGCAAGGAACACATGGGCAGGATCGCCACCGTCACCGGCAGGATGGGGCCCGATGCGAAGGAGTCAAAAACCATCATCACTCCGCGAGGCAACTTCCGTGACCCGTATGCCCTGAGCGACAAGCTCTTTCTTGCGGCAGACGAAGGCCGTCGCTTTGGACTGGTCACCGGGAAAGGAGAGTTCAAGCCGATCTACACCGGCAAAGTCGAAGTCCATGAACCGCGCCCGGTAATCAAGCGTGATCGCGAACGGATCATCCCGTCACGGGTCAATCTGAACAACGCAACCGGAACGCTCACTTTGAACAACGTCTATATCGGTCGGAATATGAAAGGCGTCAAACAGGGTGACATCAAGAAATTGCTCATTCTCGAGACCATGCCCAAGCCGCTCAACTTCGGCAATGGCCTGCACGACTTCATCCCGATCAGCCTCGGTGGCACCTTCACCCTTGAGCGGATCATCGGCACAGTCCCGGTCGAGGAAGATGGGTCAGCGCACTTCGAGGTTCCTGCCAATCGACCGCTCTTCCTGATCGCCGTCAATGGGAAAAACGAGACCGTCAAGCGAATGCACAGCTTCCTGTCGGTCATGCCTGGCGAGACCCTCAGCTGTATCGGCTGTCATGAAGATCGGGTCAATACGCCACAAACGCGACCGATGATCTACCAGGCTTTGAAGCGAGCGCCCAGCAGGATCGAACCGGTGCCGGACGTCCCATACATGATCGACTACCCCAGTCACGTTCAACCGATCCTCGACAAGCACTGCGTCAGGTGTCACAGCCCGGACAAACCTGATGGCCGAATTATCCTCACCGGCGATCATGGTCCATGCTTCTCGCACAGCTACGTCACCCTGTTCGGCATGGGCTATGTCTCGCAGGGTGAAAATCGAGCTGGCAACACCGCCCCGCGCACCGTCGGAGACGTCGCAAGCCCGCTCATGGGGATGCTTGATGGCTCGCACCATGAAGCCAGGCTTTCACCACCAGAGGCCGAGATGATCCGCAACTGGATCCATATCGGCGCGCCCTACCCTGGCACATACGCCGCCCTCGGGACGGGCATGATCCGCAAATCGACGCTGACCGAAGAGTATCATCCTGCGGAAAAGCAGGCCACTGCGGCGTTCAATCGCAGCTGTACGAAATGCCACAAGAACCGCATGCCGGGAATGACGACATATTCGATCGCGGGAAGAAAAAACAAGAACACTCAGTTCTGGGATTCGCACATGGCGATAAACCTGAGCTTTCCTGAAAAGTCGGCGCTACTGCTCGCACCCCTTTCCCGCGAGGCTGGCGGCTGGGGAACCTGTCAGGAAAACGGTGTCGGTGCGATTGAGCACAAGAGCGACCCCGTCTACCTGGCAATTCACTCCTGGATCAAGGAAGGGAAGAAGTGTCTCGAAAATAACAAACGCTGGGACATGCCAGGATTCAAGCCGCACCCATACTACATCCGCGAGATGAAACGCTACGGCATCCTGCCCGAGACTTTCAACAACGAGACCGACACAGTAGACGTCTTTACGCTTGAACGGAAGTATTTCGAGTCAAGTTGGCACTATCCAGACGGCGGCGGCCCGAAGCTCTACGAAAACAGAGAATTCAAGAAGCGATTTCTTTCAGGCAATTGAATCGAGCGCTTTCAAGGAAAGACTGTTGAGGCAATTATTCTGCAACCTTCTCCTCTCCTGGACGATGTCGAGTCCTTGGCGCGACTCTGGTTTGCGAAAGACAAGGCCGTTCATGATCCGGGATAACCACAAATCCACGTTCCTTCGACGATTCACTCTCCCCTGCTGCGACCACCGGCGGCATCCCTGCTGTCGACTGCCGCACCATGATACAGCAATCCAGGGGCGCGGCCCTCGCGACATGACCATAGCAGGCTCCGCAGTGATCTCGAGATCCGACAATTCAGCAGTCGATTCGCTGGCAGGTTTGCCCTTGTCCCCGCGACCGGGGAACAGGACGCACGGTGAGGTTACACGCCTCGTCACACGAGCTCATGAGCAGGGCTCGGTTGGACCACCAACAGGGCGGAAATCTCCATTTCGGTAACCGCCACCAACAGTTCCACCCCTTTGAGAAGGGCCAAGAATCCTTGCCGGATTCGTCACGGTGCAATATATTTCCAAGCAAGAGAAAGAGGTGATGAATATGGGAATCAAATTCACGGTTTGCCTGCTTCTCGTCTTGTCTTCTATATTTTCAGAATCACAAGAACTGAGAACAGATATAACTGACATAAACTACAGCAATATTTCATACTCCAATTCAAAAGCTAATCTTTTTGTTGGCCTGGATTACAGTGAAGCATTGGAAACCAATAGCTGGCATGATGCTGAGGCAACTGGAATGATTGTTCATGAAGCTGGAACACATGGATCTTTTGAGATTCCCATTCTTCTATTAAGCCAGCAATATCCTAAGCTGTTTTTCAGGACAAAAGTTTCTGAGTCAATAATTGGCTCCTGGATCCCCTATACAGAAATTGTCCCTCAATTTGTCAGTCATGATTATATAGAGCTGGAAAAAATCGAATATATTTCACGATTCCGTTCTGGCGCCGGACATGACTATTCAGATGACTACGAAGAGTGCAGAAGCATGAAGCATTACTTTCACCCCCATTCAAGCGTTTCGAATTGGACAAGCATAAACATATACTCCCCAGTCAGCGGAACAATTATCGACCTAAGTGATTCAAATGGCACGAGAGTCACGATACAGTCTTCGCAGAATCCTGCGTACCAATTTATTATTTTCCATGTGGGCATCCTGCCAAAAATCATGAAAGGATATAAGGTCAGCGCTGGTGAACACATTGGCACTCACGCTGGCAATTCAACTATTTCCGATATCGCTGTCAGGATCTTCACACTGCATAATGGAAGTCCCAGGAAGCGGTTGATCTCATATTTCGATGTGATGACCGACAGCCTGTTTAGCGCCTATCAGACACGAGGATTACAAAACAGAGAAGATGTAATAATAAGCGCCGAAGATCGTGACAATGATCCCCTCAACTGCAATGGCGAGGAATTTTACCTGGATGAGGGAGAGACAATGCATCCAGATGGAGGATATGGCTCATTAAATAATAAGTTCTATCTAAGTGAGCCTTAAAGATTCGCATTCAGCAGGCAACGCCGCCTCCTGCCGGTTCAGGGTCGAGCAGTCCCCCTCCCCTCACCATTTTTCCGCACGCTGATATAGCAAGGTGGAGAAAAATGGTCGCGCGCCGTTCTTCTCCGGAGATTTCCTGCTGGTTTTGCTCCCCGTAAGAGCCCACCCGGAGGTTCTGTCCATTTTCAGCGTCACTTGAGTTCCTTTCGCAGTGGTTCCTCCACAATGAGCGCTTCTGGAAAATCAGAGGCCTGGCGCCCACCCCGATCACGGAGTCGCTTGTTCTGCTGTCGCCCACGGGGCGGATTCATCGGGATCTGCATCCCCCCCAGTTCCTCCATCATTTCGTAAAGTCGCTTCTGCATCTCAATTTTTGTTTTCGCGAAGGCCGGATCGTGAATCAGGTTCTTCTGCTCCATGGGATCGGCCCGGATGTCAAACAATTCATCCGTATCCCAGACGCCGTAGTAAGTGGTGTATTTATACTGGTCGCCTCGCAGCGAAAAGTGGGTTGGTGTCTGGGGATAGTTCTGCTCCCAGTAGTAGGCATACAGAAAGTAGGCGCGCCAGGCCATTGCCTCACCACGGGTCAGGGGGAGAAAGCTCCGGCCATCCATATGTGGCGGTTTTTGCAGGCCCATTGCTTCCATTACCGTGGGCGCGATATCGATATTGGCAACCACTTCGTCAACGACCGAACCCGCTCTGATCAGATCGGGGCACTGCATCAGCATGGGCACACGACTGGACGTCTCGTAGGCAACGCGCTTGTCGATCAGGCCGTGCTCGCCGAACATGTAACCGTTGTCTCCCATGTAGATGATCACGGTCTCGTCGTGAATGCCCATTTTCTTCAGTTGCTCCGTGACAGCACCGATACTGTCATCGACCGAACGCAAGGCCTCACAGTAACTCTTGTAGAACGCCTCGACACCACGTCCGGTGTGCAGAGGAAAATCCATGCCGTGCCAACTGTTGCGTTGGTCAAGCAACCAGCGGGGGCGGTTGGCGTGATTATTGGTCTGCAGAACGCTGGAAACCGGGAGAGTGAAGGGTTCCCTGTCCAGGGAGCCTTTGTATTTGGGCTCAGGTGTGAAGGGCCCATGCACCGCCTTGTGGGAGAGGAAGAGAAAGAACGGCTTTTTGCGATCGGTCTGCTGCCTGAGAAACTCGACTGCGTAACGCGTGAGCAAAGTCGTGATGTAACCGTCCTGCTTCACCCGTGTGCCGTTCACATTGATGGTATAGCTTTCGTTGGGCGGATAGTATCTTCCCTGGCCTTTGAAGCTCACCCAATGATCGAAACCAGGACGCGGATCATCGCAGGCATGTCCCATGTGCCACTTACCGACGAACGCAGTGGAGTAGCCTGCCTTCTGGAGATACTGTGGGAAGAAGATGGTCCCCCCAGGAACGGGTCGCTGGTTGTCGATCACACGGTGACGAAAGGTGTAGAGCCCGGTGAGGATCGAAGCGCGACTGGGCGAACAGAGCGACGTGCTGACGAAGGCGTTCTTAAGATGAATCCCGTTACGCGCCATCGCATCCATATGCGGGGTCTTCGCGAAAGGATGCCCCATGAAACTCATCGCGTCGTATCGATGATCGTCTGAGAGGATGAAAACTACATTCCGAGGCTTGCCTCCCTCGATCCTTTTCGGGACGACAGTATCCGGCACCGGGATCGCCGTGGCAGAAGCAGAGACAGATAAGGCGATGCTCCCGGCGGAACCCAAGATTAGCGTGGTGAGTTTATTCATGTCGAAGCATGGCTCAAACCGTTTGTGATCACGTTTGATCTGTCACTCACGCGCAAAAGGCAAGCGGCCTCTCATCGTTCTGGCGCAATCCGGTCACGACAGGCATCCCGTCTTCCTACAGTCTCATGCAGATCGGAGCGCAGGCCATTGAGCCCGTTGCCCCAGGCGAAACCCGAGTGTTGAAACGGCTTCGCGGCGGTTGCATTTGCTTCCTGCTATCTCTCTGTGAAATCCGGACGAATCAGGAGGTGCGCAATGAAAATACCGCTCACCCCGGCCTGTCGATCCGTTCCGGATCCTTGGCAAAAAATCGAATTCCTTTCAATGGCAGGATCCGGTTGCTGGCTGCTGGTATTGCGATGAACCAAATTCAGTTTGTCCCGAGATCAATACCGAACCAGGTTTCCTTAATTCTCTCAAGTCGCCCCGATCTCATCAGTTCGATGATGGTCTTGTTTACATCCACACGCAGATTGCTTTGGCGCGGAAAGATGAAGGCGTAGTCGTCCGGCGCAAAAAGGGAACCCACAACGGCGAAGGAAGTGGCGGCGTTATTCTGGGCATAGAACTTCAGCAGGGGGCTGTCATGAACAACCCCGCGAACCTGTCCTTCTGCAAGAGCAGCAGCAGCTTCATCGAGATTTCGGTATCCACGGATACGGTACCCCATTTTCAGGAGAACCTTTTCACCAGCCGTGCCGCTGATCACTCCCACCTGCTCCGAACGCAATTCGCTCAAGTCGCTAACTTCGGCGTTTAATGAACTGACGGTCAGAGAGGACGTAAGAACGGCAGTGATGACAGCGATAATTCCGATGCCGGCCAGCATCCAGAGAATGGCAATGAGGCGCCCGGCAATTCCAACGGGGGCCTTGTTTTCACAACCGCCGCTTATGAGGGTGGCGAGCGACCACCAGATCGCTTCGCTGATTCCGTGCCGGTAGCCGCCGGGAAAATCATCGCGATTGATCTTTCTTTCACAAAGCCAGATCAAATGGGAGGCGGCGAGGAGCAGAACGAGAACGACGAGGGCGGTCCTAATGATTTTCCAGTTGATTACCTTGGCGAGGGTTCGCCATCCGGCATCCCGGTTCAAGCCGGAGTTTTGGCTGTTCGATACAACCATTAGTTGGAGTCCCGAATTGAATATGGGATGCGAAAATTCGACCAGGTCGTAGCGACTCGGAAGAACGCTGATAGCACCGATTCCGACGTCGTATTGTCCATCCGCTACCGACGACAGCATCTCTGGCACGGTTTCGGCGATCTCGTAATCACTTGTCAAATCCAGTTTGGTTTCAATTTCCCTCCAGAACTCAACTGAGAATCCTCGAAGGATCTCGTCATCAAAGACAAATGGGGGAGCCGACTTGGTGAGGACTCTAAGTGGTTTCTGCTCTTCCGCTTCCTGTGCATGCGTGAGTTCCTGCGCAAGAGTCAGGAAGGCCAGGAGGATGAGCACGGGGAAATGTTGCGGCATTCTTTTCAAGTATTCGGCAGAATCGTATTCATGATTGTTGTCCGGCTGCCAAGGCCGAAAATACGACTTATTCAAAATGACCAACCCTTGGAGCGGATGGGCCGCCTGTCTACGCTGAGCTGGATTCACATTTGTCTGGTGATTCTGTCATTTCGCTTCAGGGCCGGTCACCCAATCTCATCCTCATTCTGCCTGATGATCAGGGACAGAGATCTTAGCAACCCTGCAAACCCGGTCCTGAAGAGACCCGAACTGGATCGCGATTCCACGCCAACTCGATCCGTTTCAACTGCCATGCACGCTAATCCATCAGTCCCCGCTCACCTCGGCCTGTCGATCCGTTCCGGATCCTTGTCGGAAAAGCGAATTACCTTTCAGTCACGAGGGAAGAAACGCTCCATTTCCGTGCGAAACGGAAGGAAATCTGTTAAGAGCGGGTAAGAAGCGAGGGAGATCCCCCGCCTGATAATATGAATCCTCCACTCCTCTTCGCAAGATGCCCGCGGATTCTTGGGCTGTTTCTTGCGACCTCCCTGGGCGCACTTGGGCAAGAGGGCCCCATCCATGAGTGGCGGTTCGCGCCCGGCAGCGTACAGGGCGGAAAACTGCGCGCTGCGGTCGGGAACCTCCGTGGTGAGATGATCGGAGAGTATCGACTCGAGCGGGAGGGCGAACTCCAGTTCATGCGGCTTCTTCCCTCTGCTCGGAATCTGAAGGTCGGTGGTATCCTTCTCTCGCAGGACATCGAGGAGACGCAACTGCCGACCAAGGCGATGACGGTGGAGGCGTGGGTTCAGATCGATCGATCCATCGAGTGGGGCGGCATCCTGGGCGCGGTGCACGACACCGGCAGCCATGAGCGCGGTTGGATTCTCGGTTACGGGGACAACCAATTCTATTTCGGCCTGGTGGCGGAGAAGCCGGCGCGCATCACTTACCTGCGGGCATCCGGGAATTTTGTCACGGGAGCATGGTACCACGTGGCGGCAAGCTACGACGGCAACGAGATGCGCCTTTATGTCGACGGACAATTGAGTTCGCAGCACACCGGACAAAGCGGACGCATTCTCCAACCCGAATCTCCATTCTTTACGATCGGCGCCTATCGCGACGACAACGATTACTATCCCTTCTCGGGAAAGCTCGAGAGGATCACGCTCTGGCATCGTGCGCTCCCAGCGGAGGAACTGGCTAAACGCTTTGCGAAACGCAAGAATGAGTTTCCTGGAATCGAAGAGACAGTCGTCGCACGAACGGGCGGCCCCTCGGACTGGACTACCTGGATGGGCGACAACGCACGCAGCGGGCGGGCCGGCGAAGCGCTTCCCGCCCTTTCTCAGGAGGCTTCGTGGGTGCACATTCCATCACGCAAGCCGGCACCGGCCTGGCCGGAAACCGCTCTCAGCGACTACTGGCGCAATCGCCTCACCCCCGAAGTGCCGCGCGTGACCTTCGATTGGATTCACAGCGTGGTGGTGTCAGATGGGCGTCTCTTCTATGGATCGTCGGCGGATGATTCGCTGCGCTGTCTCGATGCGACCACTGGCAAGGAACAGTGGAGTTTCATCGCGGGAGGACCTATTCGACTTGCTCCCACGGTGATGAAAAATACCGTCCTGTTCGGATGCGACGACGGGGCAGTCTATTGTCTCGATGCCAGGAGCGGAGCACTCCGATGGAAGGCCCGTCCGCCCTCTGCACGCGACGAACGCCTGCCGGGAAATGGGAGATTGATCAGCCTCTGGCCCGTGCGTACCGGCGTCCTGGTGAAGGATGACGCAGCATACTTCGGCGCAGGGCTGTTCCCCGCGGAAGGCTGCTGGCAATGTGCGGTCGACATTCGCACCGGAAGAATTCTCTCCGAGAAACCAGTGAGCATCAGCCCGCAGGGATACCTGACCGAACGTGACGGCAAGGTGGTTGCCTCGACGGGCCGCGCACCGGGTGGCGGGGCGTTCGCAACGATCTCCAAGCACCGCCAGCAAAAGTCGGATGCCTCCGCCCGGGCCGTTCCGATCAAGGGCTATCCTCACGCCTCAGTGGTGGCGGGCGGGGTGACCTACGCCGGGGGCAGTCGATCGGTCGCTGGTTTTGACGAGACGGGAAAGAAGATCTGGGAAACCGAGGTCGATGGCCCCGCCCGGAGCCTGGCGGCAGCCGCAGGCCGTCTCTTCGTGAGCACCGAGAGCGGTCGCATCTATTCCTTTTCGAGTGAGAGCCATTCGAGAGCGGAGGTCAGCCCGGTCCCGGCGCCCCCCACCACGAAATCGACCAAGGTCGGCCAGTACCTGGTGAAGATCCTGCCACGTAATCGCGGCTATATCCTCGTAGTCGGGATCAAGGATGGCGCGCTGATCAACGAGTTGGCCCTCTCCACTGCGATGAAGGTGGTGGGGGTTGATCGCGATAAATCGAGAGTGGCAGCGCTTCGGAGGAAGATGGAGACGAAGAACTGGCGCAACCTCACGCGACCCTCGATCCAACACGTGAACGATTACGAGAAGCTGCCCTATGTCGACGGCATTTTCAACCTGGTGACCAGTGAGCACCGCTCCCTGCGCCTTCCCGGGGCGGAATTACAACGCCTCCTCCGGCCCTACGACGGGATCGCGGCCCTGAACAACCAGATCCACCGCGCCAGGGAGGTGCCCGCAGCCGGGGGCTGGACGCACATTTACGGCGATCCGGGAAACAGTGCCTCGAGCGGAGGCGATCGCCTCCCCGATGGTCCGCTCCGCCCGCAGTGGTTCGGCGCGCCGGGTCCCCACCACATGGTCGACCGTCATCTCCGTGCTCCACCCCCACTCGCAGCAAACGGCTTCCTCTTCGTTCCCGGTCGCGAATACCTCTTTGGAATAGATGCCTTCAACGGAACCATTCTCTGGGAACAGCAGATCGAGAATTTCACCAGGGTGGCCGTATTGCGGGACGGCGGGAACCTTGCGCTCGCGAAGGACAACTCGCTCTATGCCGCCGCCGGTCCGGATTGTCTTGAAATCGACGCCAACACCGGAAACCGCCTACGCAAGTTCTCCGTCGATTCGGAGTCGCAGGAGTGGGGCTATCTTGCGATCGGCGGAGTGAACGACGAGTTGCTGATCGGATCCGCTTCGCCCACAGGGGCAATTCGCCGCAAGCTTGCCACGGTCAGTATCTTCAGTGGTGCCTACGGCGACCGACAGCGGATCGTGTGCAGCGAAAGCCTCTTCGCCCTCGCTCGAAAGTCAGGAACCCGTCAGTGGGACTACCGTCCGCGCGGGATGATCTTCAATCCCTCGCTCTGTATCCACTCCGGGCGCATTTTCTTTCTCGAGAGCAACGATCCACAAACGCTGGTTGCGCCCGGGTCACACGACGGAGACCGAAGCGACACGGTCGCGAGTGGCAAGGCAAGACGGGTGGCAGGACGGTGGCACTACTCCGATTTGATCGAATCCAAGGGCGCCACCATCGTCGCCCTCGCTCTGGACTCCGGCAGGCCGCTCTGGCGCAAACCACTCGAAATGCAATCCGGAATCCAAACGCTCTTCCTTTCCTGTGCGGCAGACCAACTCGTGGTTGTGGACTCCCGCAATGGACCTGTCAGCGGGAAGGATGGACGCGTCACCCTGCACTACGACACCCAGGTCTACGACCCAGCCAACGGCCAACGGCGGTGGCAGCACACCTTTGACACCGGCCGCGGCAAGGACCTCACGCACGGCGAACAGGATCTGCATCCCGTCATCACCGGTGAAATGCTCATCGTGGAACCGCAGGTCTACGAACTCGCGACCGGCAAGCCCCTCTTCACCTTCCGGCGCAGTGGAGGGGGGGGATGCGGCGCACTTTCGGCCTCGGCAAGCCGACTCTACTATCGCGCCTCGCACCCCACCACCTTCGACCTGCAGGATCGGAAACAGCAAAAGATCGCCAACGTTTCGCGGCCGGGCTGCTGGATCAACATGATCCCGGCGAGCGGCCTCCTTCTCATACCGGAGGGTAGTTCCGGGTGTATCTGCAGCTATCCGATCCAGGCCAGCATGGCATTCCGCCCTGGTCGGGTGGTTGGAAGTGGTGAGAAGAGCGGACGGTGAGGAATGGGTGAGACGGCCCTCCACTCACCCCTGCCTGCCGGCCCATCATTGAGGGCGATCCCCAAAAGAAATTTCCTGGTAATACTGCGGTCCGGAACCCCCATTCTTCTCCTTCCGCCTTGACCCCGGCCATCACGCCCGGCCAAGCTTCCCAGAGTGAGGGTTCAAGACGGTATTTCAATCCCTTCCGCCCCCTCCTCCCGGATCACCATCCCGGGAGATCGCCTCACAAAGGAATATCCAAGCGGTGAGAAAGATATTCCAATCCTGCTTGCCCTGGTGTTGGTCATTCTGGGCATCTCACTTCCCGCTGCTGCCACGCAGCCCAATATCGTCCTCATCTTTGTCGATGACATGGGTTACGGCGACCTGGGTTGCTATGGCAACAAAAGGAACAAGACGCCAAATATCGACCGGTTGGCAGCCGGAGGTCAGCGCTGGACAAGCTTCTATTCCTCAGGATCAGTGTGTGTCCCCAGTCGCACAGGACTGATGAGCGGGCGGCATCCGGCCCTGTTTGGCGCGGGGAGGAATAATCTGGCCCGAGGTCGAGACAAGCTGATGGCCGCCATGCTCAAGAAACAGGGATATGTGACAGCGATCCTGGGCAAATGGCACCTGGCGGGATACCCGCAGGACTTCACCAAGAGCCCAATGCATCCCCTGGAGTGCGGGTTTGATTATCATTTCGGCACACCGGGCAGTAATGATGTTCCGGCTCCTCCGGGCCGGCGCCAGACGCGCAGTCTCTTTGATGAGTGTGATAAGTTTACCTTCAGGGTGCCACTTATCCGCGGACGCAAACTGATTGAGGCTCCAACTGATCAGGAGCTCCTCACCAAACGTTATACGCAGGAAGCGGTGAAGTGGATTGGAACCAACAGGGATAAACCCTTTTTTCTCTATCTGGCCCACAACATGCCGCACGCGCCGGTCTTTGCCTCAGGGGATTTTCAGGGCAGAAGCAAAGGGGGACGTTACGGTGACACCATTGAGGAGATTGACTGGTCAGTAGGGCAGGTGATGAAGGCCATCAAGGAAGCAAAGGTGGATGCAAAGACATTGGTTGTCTTCACCAGCGACAATGGGCCGTGGACGATGTTTGGACCGCATGGGGGCACGGCAAAGCCTTTGCGCGGAGAAAAGGGAACCTCCTGGGAGGGCGGCTACCGGGTACCGGGCATCTTCAACTGGCCGGGTAAGATCAAACCGGGCGAGGTGGACGGACTGGCGGCGAATCTTGATCTATATGCCACCTTTGCAACCTTGAGTGGAGGGGAACAACCCAGGGGATTGCCGGGATTCATCTCGAAGGACATCTCAGGGGTTTTGTTGCAGGGCGAACCCAGCCCGCGCAAAAAGTGGTTTTACTCCAGCGGATCCATCGCCTTTCGCTCAGGTAAATATAAGATCCACCTGAGCACCAAGAAGCGTTCCTCCAACCCCGACACCCGCGCGCGTGAACCGGTGGTTAAACATGACCCACCGTTACTCTACGATTTGTCGACTGATATTGGAGAGCAAAAGAACATCGCCGCCGATCATCCGGCAATCATTGCGCGTTTACTAAAAGAAATGAAAGAGTTTCGCGGACTTCATTAAATTGAAAATGAGCGCGAATCTTCAGAGAGGCTTCTGAGGATAGCGGATTTGCGCTGTCCCAATCCGTTCCGGCGAGCCTCGACCAGAGAATCATTTGTTGATCCTGTCGGTCACGGTGACCTGTTGTCGACCTCACGCACGACTGGACGCAGATGGATCCGGAACATTCCCAGGTGGATTGACCTGGCTGCGCGAGACTACATTTGCGACCTGCTTACGGGCGACGAACCCAGGACAGCGGAACAAACCGGCAGACCTGCGTGAACAGGGCCTGATAGGCTTTCTCCAAGTCGTCCACTTCGATTCTAAATAAGACCATGCGTGCAGGAGAAGTATCAGTCGAGCATCCAGGCGAACCCTGTCGCAACCGGTTCTCCTGATCCTCCAAGTGGCTGCCCGTTTTCTGGAATAACCGGAACCGTCATCTGCCGCGACGATGATCGGCGCGTTCCGTCACAGCGAAATCAAGGCCGTTTGCTGACGGAGTCGCCGCTATCTAAGCACGCGCCAGGGCTTGGGAAAGATGGTCCAGCGCCCGTTGACGCAAACGAGTCCGTCATAAGCCATTCCCGAAGTGCTGCCAGGCTCAACGAACTTGAATCTGTACCAGGTCACGCCCGGCTTCAGGTGCTTGGCGATTTCGCGATAACCACCGGGGAATTGATCCTTGGCGTCACCGGTCCAGGCTTTCAGTTCCTCGGCGGTTGCCTTCCAGAGAAGGAGTTCGGTCTGACCAGCATTGGGCTTCACGACGATCAGGCCGCCCTCCCAGGCCTGCTTGTAACCCGCCGCGGCCTTGGCCGCAGCGTCACCTTCAAATGCGGCAGCGTAGTTGCCGGAGGCTGGGGCCAGATCGGCCGACAGCTTGGCGTGGTTTGCTCCCGGGGCGAGAAACTCGCTGAGCAACGCCTTTGCTCCCGCCTCGGATCCGTCGACCTCTCCCGGAGGCGTCTCGACAGTCCCCCCTCCCGGTGGATCCTCGCTCGGATCATCTCCGCAAGCCACCAGGCTGAGAAAAAGGGCAGTCAGGACGTATGTCGGGATTTTTTGCATGGCAAGGCGTCGGTGAAGTGGACGAACTAGGACAAATCATGACCCGATCCTGATTGCTAGAAGATTCCTTTCTGGGCCGCCCCGGATCCCGATCAGGAAAGGGGGAGGATGCAGACAAGTTCACCTCCCGAGCAGGAAGGCCTGGATTGCCGCATTGAAAACCGGCAAGATGATCTGGCGCCAGCCACCGTCAAACGCGATTCCCTGCATCACCGAAGACCAGATCCCCGCCCTGTCGGCGGATCTCACCATCGGGTTGAACTCTGCAGGAAGCGTGCAAATGCAGGTCAACATATTCGAGTCCAGGGACCTTGATGCGTTCTCCTCTTCCCCGAGGCCCTGAATCGGAATCGGTGACCGACTGTCGCATTGGCTTCGAGTTTGCACCTGCTGACGATGCCGCCTTCTGCCGGTTCAGACTGCAGTAGTCCCCCACCCTGTTTTCTACATCCTGATCCGGGGGTGTGGGGGAGCGTGATCCCCTTGCCGCGCTGCGTCTTTTTGAATAGGCGGACTGACGGGTTGGCCCTACCCTGGCAGGATGAAACTGGCGGCGCGACTTCCCCTGTTATTGCTGATCACAACAGCTTATGCGGCGCCGGTGAAGGAACCTGGGAAATCTGAGAAAATCAAGGAGGCTCTCGCGGAAACAGTGACCCGGGAGAAGGTTCCGGGGATGGTGGCCGCGATCACTTCGTCAAAGGGAGTATTGGCGGTGGGTGCCGCAGGGATCCGAAAAATCGGTAGCAACAAAAAACTGACCGATGGGGATCTCATTCACCTGGGTTCCTGCACCAAGGCCATGACTTCAACTTTGCTGGCCACCTTGGTGACCGAAGGCAAAATCACTTGGGAAACCTCGCTGATCGAAGCCCTGCCTGAACTCAAGGGCAACATACATCCCGAATATTATCCCACCACCGTCTGGGAATTGCTCACCCATCGGGCGAGGGTGGCGGCCAATGCGGAGAACTGGTGGGTTCATGGGAAGATGGAGCTGAAGAAAAGGCGCCTGGCGATTTTAAGGGAAAACCTCAAGAAGGCACCATCCCTCAAGCAAGGGGCATACCACTATTCCAACCTGGGATATATGATCGCCGGATGCATGGCGGAGAGAGTCACCGGCTCGAGTTGGGAATCCTTGATGAAAAGGCGCATTTTCAACCCGCTTGGTATGGACTCGGCCGGTTTTGGAGCCCCTGGGGCCCCAGGCAATACGGATCAGCCATGGGGTCACGTTCGATCAGGAGAGGGATGGCGCCCTCGCCAATTCGATAATGCGGAAGCCCTTGGTCCGGCCGGTCGCGTGCATTGCTCGGCAACGGATTGGGCCAGATTCCTGTCCATGCAGCTCCCCTATGGCAGGAAACTTGACCTGGATCGTAAAACCCTGGGCCGATTGATCACACCCACCGGAACGTATGCGGGAGGATGGATTCTTGCCAAGCGACCGTGGGGGAAAGGGACTGTCCTGACCCACAGCGGCAGCAACACGATGTGGCATGCCACCGTCTGGGTGGCTCCCAAGCTGGACCGATCCTTTCTTGTAGCGACGAATTCTCGTGACGAGCGCTCCCATGAAATTTGCGATCAAATGATCGGGAAACTCATTCGCATCAACCAGGGAAACTGACTAATAAGGGAAGTGGTTTCCCCGAAGACGCGGGACCTGCTCAGATGAGCCCAACTTACAGCGATTCCCCTGCCCCACACCCTGTTCATCCTGCCTCCTGATACGGGGGCACGGGGATTACTTCTCCGCCTTCCCGGGTGCGCTCTTCAAAGCCGAGTTCCCTTTCTTCACGATCACCCTGTGGGCGTATTTCAGGCCCCCGTTGGATTTGTCAACGTATGCGATACCAGGATGACCGGAGGGACTGAAGGCCAGCGAGGCATACCCGCCGATATGCCCTTCCCTGTCGATTGTCTGGGTCGCCCACTCCTGCCCGTCATATGACGCGTATTTCAGGACTCTGAGGTCACAATAGGAGATCGCTGGTGGACCGGAGGGACTGAAGGCCAGCGAGGTAAAACTGCCGATCCGCCCTTCCCTGTCGATTGTCTGGGTCGTCCACTTGCGCCCGTCATGAGATGCGTATTTCAGGTCCTTGTTGGTGTCGTCAGAATACGAGATGGCTGGATGACCATCAGGGCCATGGCTCAGGGAGGTGTCTGTCCCGAGGTTTCCGCCTTCGCTGTCGATTTCTTCTGTGGTCCAGTTGACACCGTCAAACGAGGCATATCTCAGGTGATTTGGGTATTTGTGGTACGAGATCGCAGGGTGACCCGAAGGACTAAAGCTCAGGGAATTAAACCAACCGACCCGCCCTTCCCTGTCGATTGTCTGGGTCGTCCACTTCCGCCCGTCAAACGACGCGTATTTCAAGTCCCCGTTCGTTAAGTCATAATACGAAATCGCTGGTTGTCCCGAGGGACTGTAAGCCAGCGAGGTGTACTTGCCGACATCCCCTTCCCTGTCGATTGTCTGGATCGTCCACTTCCGCCCGTCATGCATCGCGCATTTCAGGTCCTTGCTGGTCAAGTCATAATACGAGATCGCTGGTTGACCCGAGGGACTGAAGGCCAGCGAGGTGGAGGTGCCGACATCCCTTTTGCTGTCGATCGTTTCAGTGATCCAATTAAAGCCGTCAAACGAAGCGTATCTCAGGGCCTGGTCGGATCTGTCATAATACGAGATCGCTGGTCGACCCGACGGACTGTAGGCCAGCGAGGAGGAGGCGCCGATAACTCCTTCGCTGTCTATTGGGACGATCTTCCAGGAATATTGCTCACCAGCATCCGGCTTCCTCTTCACGACTTGCTTACTGCCGGCTTGGGTCTTCAGGTAGTCTTGATCGGCTTGGCTGAGTATATCGAGCTTCAGCTTGTAGATCTTATCCTTTACCTTGAGCTTTACCCAATCCTCTCCCTGACCCTCCAGTGTTCCTGTGAGCGTCTTGCCGTCGGCGCTGGTCCAAACCCGCTGTATTTCACCGGACAATTCCTCACAAAAACCCGCGACGAGCAGCGCTGCAAAAACCAGGACGAGCCTTTTCATCTCGCCCCACCCATACCACCCCCCACCCGCGGACGGCAAAGCCAAACCACCCCGCACCCTGGTTCCTGCACCCTGAATTGCTGGGAAATTCCTTTTTGAGGGCACCTTGAATGGCGATTCGGGAGGCGGAGTTGACGGGGATGCAGATTTTCAGCTTCGTGCTGACAGGGTTTTGCCGATCCAGGAAGACAGGAGTGATGCTTATCGTTAGATCAGCCCACTACCCGGCAGAAGTTGTCGAAGAGAATCCGGGCATTACCCTTAAATTGGGCCATATGCTGGGCGGCCTGATCTTCCATCTCTTTTAGCGCGCCCGGGCCTTTGACCTGATCCAGCGCCTGCGCATAAGCCGGCACTTTGCTCCATTCGCTGATGGTGGTTTCCTGCAGTTCGACATGAAACTGTGCGCCCCAGGCATGGGATCCAACCCGCATGGCCTGCCAGGCACATTCTGGTGAACTGGCCAGAAGGACGGCGTCCTCGGGCGGCGTAGTCACAGCCACGGAGTGCCACTGCAGGCATTTGATCTTCGGCGCAATCCCCTGAAGCAACAGGTCGTCGCGCGCAGCATCGGTGAGGCTGACCTCCATGATTCCAATCTCAGGGGCATGTTGCGCCTCGCACAGCCCCCCGAGCGCGTCGGCCAGCAGCTGGTGGCCCAGGCAAAGTCCGAGGTATGGCCGATTGAGTTCACACACCCAGTGACGGATGGCTTCCTTCTCGGCCACCAACCAGGGACAGGTATCAATATCCCACACGTCCATCGGCCCGCCCATGACCCAGAGCGCATCAAACCGTTCTAGATCTGGTATCGCATCCCCGGTATCGAGCTCTACCACCTGCCAGTCGATGCCAGTCTCCCGGAAAAACTGACGAAAAACGCCGGGATGCTCGCAAGCGATGTGCTGAAAAACCAGGATATTCATGGCTCGAATCTCGCTATGCAATATCGCTCAACAGTTCAGTGTGCGAACCTGCGCCCACGAACTGATCGAGGCGCTGTAACTGCGCCGGTCCTGACGCTTCAGCTTGGCGTAGCCGTCCACCAGGCCATCGCCAGTCCTGTCGCAATATCTTGCTCTTCTCAAAAAGGCGGATCGCATCCAATTGATTGCTATTGCCAGGAAATTCCTTTTGGAACAGCCCTGAATGACGGCGAACCGGGAGACGGGGACGGAAGAGGTTGAAATACCGTCTTGAACCCTCATTGAGGGGAGCTTAGCCAACTTGATGGGTGAGCTCAGCAGCAGAACGATTTTCTTCATAGCGCCGTGATTCCTACCATCCCGCAGGCGCAAGGGGCAAAGTCAAACCGCTCCGCACCCTGATACGGGAGCGTAGAGATGCGCAAACTTCTGCTACTCCTGCCCGCGGCAATCTGGCAGGGCTGACTTCCCGTATATCGATGATCCCGGGAATCAGCCGGCGAGCTACAGGAATTTGCCCCGGCCCGCTGAACGAGAAAACCACGCCGATCCTGAGGATTCGAGGACCACCGTGCGGATCTCCTTGACTCCATCCGGTACCTCCTGCTGACCGTCTTTAATAAGTGCTAGGGCCTCCGTTCGGCAACGAGGCGATAGAATTCGCTGCCGCCGCCGTCGCGATCGCTGAGACCCTCAACGCGCATGGTGGGCCCGGCCGGGATCACGCTGAGGGCGCTCCAGTCAATTCCGTTGTTACTCTGCTCGATCCTGTAGCGGATGCCGGGCTGGGCGGTGAATTCCAGCGCCAACTCCGTTCCGTCGTGCGAGAACGTGGAGAACTGGAGGAAACTTGCGGGGTCGGTGGGATCGGTGTTGCTGCGGTATTCGTAGAGATTCGTTCGGTGATCGCCGTCGAGATCAAGATTCACATCGACCGCCGAGTCGGGATCGAGGCCGTAGGCGATTTCCCAGGAGTCTGGCATTTCGTCCCCATCGCGATCGGAATTCGGATTGATGAGATTGGATCCTCCCGGCGACTGGAACTGCAGGGGACCGAGATCGCGACCTCCGTCCGTCAGGCGTCCGCTGGATACTCCTTCTTCTTCCACGCCCCAACTCACTTCGTCGATGATCACGGTGCCGGCCGCCTGGTAGAGACGGAGAGATTCGCCCATGGCATGCAGACTGAAGGGAAGATGGCCGACGCCAGATCCTCCGTCAGCGAGGAGAGTGAGAAATCCGCCTGGCGCAATGTAGTTGAGTTCAGGGAATGAAAATTGGGCGATCCCGGTGCTGGAGAGGTCGTCCGTCAGGCGGAGCAGGTGCAAGGCGACGGGGCGTTCCGAACTGTTATGGAGTTCCACAAAGTCTTCCAGGCCGGGCGGCGCCTTGGCGAGCCATTCGTTG
>MPLZ02267073.1_pt1 | contig 18880 bp, 20 predicted proteins | sample 1617311 | NCBI WGS metagenome assembly MPLZ02 (sample SAMN05944806, study PRJNA350692) | marine metagenome | biome: marine; feature: ODZ; material: water; isolation source: 160 m water sample filtered on 0.2 um supor filter | place: Pacific Ocean | collected 2012-04-08 | depth 160m m | reverse complement strand
TACTGGGACGGCGTGATCAATGCAGCGACGACCAACGTCACCAACGCTCGGAGCGAGGGGCTCAACTCGAAGATCCAGTGGATCAAGCGGAAGGCATGCGGGTACCGCAATCGCCAGCGCTTCCACAATGCCATCTACTTCCATCTGGCCGACCTGGATCTCTATCCAGACTCTCTTCAATCAACCCACACGAAAGCCTGAAGCGCCGAACTTCCTATGCTCTCCAGCCGACGTTCCTCTACGGCGAGCCGGGGACCAATGCTTGTGCCGCCCGTGTAGGGGTGGAAAGGATCGCGTGATCGGCCTCCCAGTTCCGGCGCCGGGGCTGTGATCGATCTAGGGTCCGAGCGTTGCCCGGAAAAGTGGCGTCCGAGCGTTGCCCGGAAAAGTGGCGTCCGAGCGTTGCCCGGAAAAGTGGCGTCCGAGCGTTGCCCGGAAGAGCGCAAACGGTGTTTACTCCGGCAGCCCCAGGATGGTGACTGAGCAGACCGAGCCCGGCCCTCCCAGGTTGTGGCCCAGCCCCAGGCGCGCATTCTTCACCTGAGCGCCGTCGGCGCGACCCTGGATCTGCTTGGTGACTTCGCAGAGCATGCGACAGCCGGTGGCACCGATGGGATGGCCGAAGCATTTCAGACCACCGCTGGGGTTGACCGCTATCTTGCCGTCGACATCCGCGTGCCCCTCGCGTACGAACTTCGCGCCCTCGCCTCGTTCACAGAACCCGAGGTCCTGTATGTTGAGGAGTTCGGTGATGGTGAAGCAGTCATGCACCTCGGCGAGGTCGATCTCCTCGACGGGGTTCTCGATCCCCGCCTCCTCGTAGGCCTGCCTCGCCGCGGCCTCGGTCGCCGGAAAGCTCAGCCAATCGTAGGAAGCGCGATACATCGGCAGAAACGCGTTCATGGTCAGCGCGTTGGCCTTGGTGAGCGCGTAATCGTGCTTGTGCTTGCTCTGCTTGGCGATCTCAGGCCGGGTGATCACCAATGCGGCCGCCCCGTCGGACATGCCGCAGGCGTCGAAGCGCCCCAGGGGCCAGGCGATCATCGGCGCGTTGACCGCCGTCTCCACGGTGATGGGCCGCCGGAAGTGGGCCTTGGGGTGAAGGGCGCCGTTCTTGTGGTTCTTGACGGCCACATGAGCCAGATCCTCCCTGGTCCAGCCGTGCTCGTGGAAGCTGCGCGTGGCCGCCAGGGCGAACATGCCCGGGGCGCTGGCGCCGCGGAATACCGGGTGCCCCATGTCCACGGGCAGGCCGGAGCCGCCTACGTCCATGAGCTTCTCGACACCGCAGGCGAGCACCACGTCGTAGGCTCCGGATGCGACCGCGAAGCAGGCGTTGCGGAAGGCATCCATGCCCGAGGCACAGAAGTTCTCCACGCGCGTAGTGGGCTTTCCGAAGAGCTTGAGGGGTTCGGCAGCGACACCGCCGCTCAGGCCGGTGAAGTCATAGAGGTTGCCCACCCAGGTCGCTTCGATGTCGTCCGGGGTGACCCCGGCATCGTCCATCGCCTCGAAGGCGGCGTCCACGATCAGGTCTTCGGTGTCCTTCTCCCAGAGCTCACCGAATTTGGTGCAGCCGACGCCCATGATGGCTGTCTTGTCCTTCATGTTTCCCATGGGATTCTCCTCTTGTTCCGCTGATGAAAGTGTCGCTCGCTGCTAAGAAGCCGCTTCCGGGACGGGCCGACACTTCCAGTAATAGTTGTGGAAGCTCGATCCCTCGTGCAGTCGGCGAAAGATGATCTCCACAGACATGCCGATCTCGACGCTCTGCGGATCGCCATCGGTCATCGAGAGAAAGACGCGGCCCCCACCCTCCAGGTCCAGCACCAATCGGGGCACCGGCACATTGACGTACTGGCCGTCCTCGAGGTGGTCGAGTGTGAAGGTGAAGACGCGACCGGTCTTGGCCAGCTTGACATCCTCGATCTGATCCTTGGCCGAGCACTCGCCACACACCCGGGGAATGGGATACAGAACGGCGCCGCACTGGCTACACCGACCGGCGTGAAAATTCAGCACTATGTTGCTGTCACGCCAGTACGTGACGGCCGAACCACGGGGATCGACGTCCTCACGCTTCATGAGCTTGCGGCAGCGGGCGTAGGCGGTGTAGTTGGGGAGGTTCCTCTTCTGAAGGAGATGGCCGCTCAGCCCCTTCCGGCCGGGCACGGCAGCAAAGCCCTCTTCGAGTTCCACCAGAAAGGCATCCGAGCCGTCGCCATTGTTGACCACCAGGAGCTTGTCCCCCGCCTTGGCCTGCTCCAGGGCCCCCGCCAGCAGCATCAGGACCAGGGGGACCCCCGGGTTGCCAACCGACATGAACAGGATGTCCTGCAGCTGGCCGCCGTCCAGGCCCAGGCTGCCGGCCACGGTTCCGAGGCTCCGCGGGTCGCCGGCGGTGATGACTGCCTTTGCCAGATCGCCGGGAGCCACGCTCTCCTTGTCCAGAACAGCTTTCCCCGCCTCTACCGCGCTCTTTACATATCCGTACCGTGTCTCGGCCTTGGCCTCGAAGGAGCGGACGTAGCGGTCTTCGCTGCGCCGCCAGGCACCCACCTGCTCGCCGGCGATGGAGTTGAAGCCGCGCAGCGTCGCCAGCCCTTGTTCGGAGATCAAAACCGCACCGGCCCCATCACCCAGAAGCTGCTCCCACATCGACTCCGGCTCGCCGAGACGGCAGTCCGCCGCGACCACCAGGATGCTTCCGGCCGAGCCGGAATCAACGGCGTCTGCTGCCGCCCGCACGGCCGTGGTAGCCGCGCGCAGCGAGCCGGTGAAGTCCGCAGTGTTGATGTCCGTGCGCAGGTCCAGGGCCGCCGCGATGATCCCCGCGCACTGCTTCTCATCATAAGGAGCAGTCGTGGTGGCGAAATACACGCCATCGATGCTGGACGGGTCTATCCCTGCCAGGCAGTCCGAGCCGGCAGCCACCGCCATGGTGAGGCTGTCCTCGTCGGCGCTGGCAACGGCTCGCTCGCCGGGGACTGCCGGCACTCCCCAGGCATCTGCCATCTCCTTTCTGGAGAGCCTGAACAGGGGAATGTACGCGCCGAATGATGCGATCTTGGCCATGGTTTCTTCCTTTCGCAGCCTCGTGCTGGACCCTTCTGGACCTCAGGACTTGCAGCAGGTTCGGAGAGTTGGATCGTAATAGGGCTTTGTTTGGACCGTCTGGGACGCTCCGCTCTTCTTTTTGCAGCCTGAAGTTTCTCGACTCATCTGACCTTCCCCGCGTCAGCCCGTGATCCCGAGCTGCTCCATTGCCGTCTGTCGCGTGCGCTTGAAATCGGCCTTGCCCGCCGGCGACCGGTAGACCTCGGGCACTTGCACCACGTGCTTGGGGGCCTTGTAGCTGGCCAGCGATCTCTTTACATGCTCGATGATCGCGACGCCATCCAGATCGCCCGCGTGGCTGGAAATGACGGCGGCGATGGCCTCACCCCAGCGATCGTCCGGAACCCCGACCACCACCGCGTCCTTCACGCCGGCGAAGCGCTTCACCACCTCTTCTACCTCTTCGGGGTAGACCTTTTCACCGCCGGTATTGATGCAGACCGAGCCGCGGCCGAGCAGGGTGAGGGTGAGCCCGTCCTCGTTTACCTCGGCCCAGTCGCCGGGAACCGAAAAGCGACCGGCCTCGCACTCGACGAAGGTCTTTGCGGTCTTCTCCTCGTCCTTGTAGTAGCCGATGGGCTGGATGCCACCGACACCCACCAGGCCCCGCGCCCCCGGCTTGCTCTCGATGAGTTCGAGATCCGCGCTGAAGAGCCTGGTCTTGTCCGACAGCTGGAACTTCCCCGTCTGCACCGAGCCCGCCGCGGTGGTGAAGCTCATGCCCAGGCCGATGGCCTCCGAGGAGCCGAAGGCGTCGGCCAGCACCATGCCCGAGTGATGGGCCAACAACCGCTGCTTGGTCTCCTCGCTCCACATCACCCCGGACGAAGCGATCATCACCACGCTGCTGATGTCGTACGCATCACCGCTTGCCTCGAGCTCCTTGGCCATGGGCTTCGCGAAGGGATCGCCCACGATGGTGATGGAGTTGATCTTCTCGGCCTCTACCGTGCGCCACAGCTCCGCCGGGTCGAACTTCTTGGCGCTCTCCAACATCACCACGGCACCGCCGCTGAACCAGGCGATCATCGCCTGGAACCAGCCCGTACCGTGCATCAGCGGTGGGCTGATGAGAGAGCGGTAGCGAATCGGCGGCTTCCTCACGTACTCGCGGTAGGCGTCCTCGGTCTCGGGCGTGGGGCCGGCGCCGCCGCCCCCAAAGCGGGTGAATATGTCGCCCTGACGCCACATCACACCCTTGGGCATGCCGGTGGTGCCTCCGGTGTAGAGGAACATCAGGTCATCGGGGCTCTGCTCGACCGCGACCGCGGGCCGATCGGTCGCAGCGGTGGATTCGTAGGGCGCGGCGTTGGCGATGGACGCGATATCACACTCGCCCGTCTCTTCCACGACGAGGACGCCCACTACCCGGGGAAGCTCGGGGAGCACCTCTTCGAGCAGCGGGACGAATTCCTCGTGCACTACCACGATCTCGGCATCCGAGTTGTCGAGCAGATAGCGCAGCTCGCCGGCCTGGTAGCGGTAGTTGACGTTGACGGGGACCAGGGAGGCCTTGAACGCCGCGTAGATCGATTCCATGTAGGCCGGATGGTTGTAGGTGTAGACGGCGACCTTGCCCTGGTGGCTGGCGCCGCGCTCGATCATCCATGCCGAGAGGTTGCGGGCGCGACGTTCGACCTGGCTCCAGGAGAGGCGTCGCTCGCCCTGGACCAGACTGTCTTCGTCAGCGCGGATTTCGGCCACGATGTCGAGGGTGTGGGCGAGGTTGCGAAAAGACGTTGTGATTCTCCTCTGCGGTGCAGATCCGCTTGGGACGATGCCCCTCGCTACTCGCGCGGCAGCCGCATCTTCATCATGTCGATCCCGGCGCCGCCATCCACTGCGAAGACCTGCCCGGTGACGTAGGAGGCCGCATCGCTCACGAGGAAGAGCACGGCGTTCGCGACATCGCGCTTCGTGCCGAGGTAACCCAACGGGTTAGTGCCTCCGCCGCCGGTTTCCTTCGTCGCCTCGGAGAATCGGGCCAATCCCTCGGTGTCCTCCATCCCCCCTGGCGCGACTGCGTTGACGCGGATGCCATAGGGACCGAACTCGACCGCGCAGCTGCGGGTCAGCGCGTCGACGCCGGCCTTGGCCGCCGTGACATGAGCCTGCAGGCTCACCCCGAGGTTCTGGAAGGGCGCGCTGATGTTGACGATGTGTCCACCGTGCTGCTTTAGATACGCCTCGAAGGCGGCTTTCGTCACGTTGTAGGTTCCGCGCAAATCGATGTCGACGATGGCCTTGAAGCCGTTGTAGGAGATCCGGCTGATCGGCGCCGGGAAGTTGCCCGCAGCGTTGTTGACGACGATGTCGAGCCGCCCATGCCGGTCCAGGATCTCTGACACGACACGCTCCACCTGGTCGGGCTCGCGTATGTCGCAGGTCACCCACATGCAGTCCAGGTCTTCACTCTGAAGCTCGCGGCAGGCCGCCTCGAGATTCTCCTGCTTGCGGCTGGCGATGCAGAGTCGAGCTCCGTGCTGCCCGAGGGCCCGCGCAATCTCCTTGCCGAGACCGGTGGCGCCGCCTGTTACCAGCGCGACCCTGCCCTCGAAGACGTCGTCGCGAAACGCACTCCCCTGTGCCGGCATCTTCTAGACAGCCTCCAGATCCGCGGCGATCATACCGCTGCCCCAGCTTCGACGGGGCAGCAGCTTCGCAATGCTCTCCTGAAGCGCTTCGGGTCCATTCATCGGGTCCGCACTTCACCAGCACACCGCAATCGAAGTGCCTGGATCAGTTCGTTTCGGAGATCGCGCGGATCGATCACCCGGTCGTAGCCCAGGTTGTCGGCCGCCGTCCAGGCGCCGGACTGCAGCTCGCTCATGCGTTTGCCATCCGTTTCCGAGGCCTTCGAAGCAGCGGCACCCCCAAGAGCGGGCAGGCCACCGAGGGAAATGCCCGTGAACGCGAGCGTCACGGTCTGCCGGTCGAACGGATTCATCGCCATCAAAGAGCTGCCGAATCCGAAGGCTTTTCGCAGAGTGACGTGCACCTTGGGAGCGCGGATCGCTCGCTGCGCCAGGTACATCCCCGCTGCCGCCCTGAGCGTTCCCACTCGCTCCGCCTCGGGTCCGGGCATCACTCCCGGGTTGTCGGCGAGAAAGACGACGGGAAGTCCGAACGATCCCGCGACCCGCAGAAAATGGGTCGCCTTCTCGGCTGCATCCGCGGTGATCGTGCCGGCCTTATACGCCGGCTGGTTCGCAACGATCAAGACCGACTGCCCACCGATGCGTGCAAACGCCGTGACGATCGACTGCCCGTAGAGAGGCTGGACCTCGAGGAGAGACCCCGCATCGACGACTTGCTCGAGCACGTCGCGCATCTCGTAGGGCTGCTGATGATTGGTCGGAATCGTGTCGAGAATTCCGTCCAGAAGCCGTTCGTGGATCTCGGGTCCGGCGGGTGCCTCTGGGGGCACGGCGCCGGCATGTTGGGGAAAGTAGGAGAGAAAGCGACGCGCCGTGCTGAGGGCTTCGTCCTCGTCCGCGGCGAGGTTGTGGGCCACCCCGCTCTCCGCCGTGTGGAGACGGCCGGCGCCGAGCTCCTCCGGGGTCACCTGGATGCCGAGAGAGCCGAGGACCACCGGCGGACCGGCGGCGAAGAGCGAGGCGTTCTCGGTCATGACGATCAGGTCTGCAAAGACCCCGGTGAGCGCACCGTGACCGGCGGAGACGCCTAGCACCAGGGTAACGACCGGCACCTGGCCTTGGAGATCGGCGACGACCTGAAGGTCGTTCGGTGCAAACGGGTAGCGTTCGAACATATTCGAGGCGCGCTCACCGGCACCGTCGAGCAGCAGGAGCAGCGGGATCCGCTCCTGCTCAGCCAACAGCGTGAGCCTGAGGCGCTTGGCCGCATTCACGTGACCGATCGATCCGCCGTGGACAGTGAAGTCCTCGGCGATGACGACTACCGGACGGCCGTCCACGCGAGCCACCCCGCCCACCAGGGCATCGGCGGGCACCGGCTCTCCTCCGGCCGGATCCGCAGCGCCGCCCAATGCGCCGACTTCACTGAAGCTCCCCTTGTCGCACAGGCGTTCGACACGTTCCCGCGCGTTCAGACGACCCTTTGCGGCCTGACGCGCCAAGCGGTCGGAGCCACCCATGGCCGTGGCGGCATCCGTTCGACCCTTGAGGTCATCCAGGAGATCGTCCCAACCGTCGTCTCGTCGTGTCGTCAAAGCGTGCCCTTTCCTCATAGTGTCTGGCCCGGGGCGACGCCCGCTTACTCGGTCTCCTCCATCAGCCGCGCCATTCGCTCCATGGCGTCGAGATACCCGTCGACCAGATCGGAGACGACCTGGCGCACCGGGCGCACCTGTTTCATGCTGCCGACGATCTGGCCCACGGGCGTGATCGACAGCTCGGCGCCACTGGAACTCCCGGCCTGAATCGCCCTGCGTATGCGCTGCTCCGCCTCTGCACCGGCCAGAAACTGCAGCGGCATGGGCAGCGTGCCCGGAGACTCGGCGCTATCCCACGCCTCGGTGTAGCCGCTGCGCAGCATGCGAGCCGGCTTGCCGGTGACGCAGCGCGAGCGGACCGTATCGCTCGAGGTGGCCGAGAGCATCCGCTCGACGATCACCTGCTCCCAGTCGTTCTCGTGCGTCGTGAGCCAGATCGACCCCATCCAGACCCCCTGCGCACCGAGCGTCATCGCCGCCGCCATCTGACGTCCAGAGCCGATCCCGCCCGCCGCGAGCACCGGCAGAGGCGCCACTGCATCGACCACCTCCGGCACCAGCACCATCGTCGAGACCTCGCCCGTGTGGCCACCCGCCTCGTAGCCGGCAGCCACGATGACGTCGACGCCCGAATCCCGCTGTGCGAGCGCCTGATCCCCGCGACCCACCAGCGCCGCCACCTGCACCCCGGCGGCGTGCGCGCGTTCGATCACATCGACGGGCGGCGGACCCAGAGCGTTCGCAAGCAACTTGATGGGATGGCCCATCGCGACGTCCACCAACGCCCGGCCCTTGCTGGCTGTCCAGCCGAGCAGGCCCTCGAAACGCGGTACATCCTCCGGAAGCGGCGGCACGTCGTACCTGTCGAGCAGCTGTTCCAGAAACCGTGTGTGCTCTTCGGGGACCAGCTTCTCGAGATCCAGCTTCCCGAGGTCGCCCTGCGCCTTGCCCACGTAGGCGGCGGGAATCACGACATCGACACCGTAGGGCTTCCCGTCGACGTTCTTGTCGATCCACTGCAGCTCGCGCTCGAGTTCTTCGGGGGTGAAAACGATCGCGCCGAGCACGCCCATGCCCCCCGCACGGCTCACGGCTGCCACCACGTCGCGGCAGTGGCTGAGAGCGAAGATCGGATACTCGAGTCCGAAGGATTCACAGACCGGGGTACGCATCTCTATTCCTCCGCAGCAGGGGGGGCCGTCATTCCTCGCAAACGACTGCTAGCGGGGAAGGCTACCGAGGGGATTCTGGTGTCGCTGCGGGCGTGAAAGTTGGCGCTAGCTGACACGATGCATCTCGAACGTCTGCACGCCGACGTTCTCATTGAGCAGGTGACGCGCAATCGTGAGGATCTGGATCTCCGTCGTACCGCCACCCAGCTCGAGGAGCTTGGCGTCGCGTGCGAGACGCTCCACCTCGTACTCGGCAATGTATCCGTACCCACCGAGGATATGAATCGCCTGCTGCGTGACCCGCGAACCGACTTCCGCCACGTACAGCTTGGCTGCACACGCGTCGATGACCGAACCCGTGTGTTGCTTGTTGTAGACGATGCGACGGCTGTTGCTGATGTCCACGTACATTCGGACGAGGCGTTCTTGTACGAGCTGGTAGTTCGAAATCGGCTGGCCACCCTGCTCGCGGGTCTTCGCATACTCCAGCGCGATCTCGAACGCCTTCTCCGCCAGCGCATAACTTATCGTCGCGATGCCGAGGCGTTCGCCTGCCAGCGACTTGCGCACGTGATCGCGGTCCTTGACACCAAGGCCGAGAAGGTTGTCTGCGGGAACCTTCACGTCGTCGAAGAACACCTCCCCGGTGGGGGACGACTTCATGCCCATTTTGTGGAACGGCTCGCCCGTGCTGACGCCTTCCCACTCCCTCTCCACGATATAAGCCTGAATCGCACCGCTATCTGCGTCCTTCGCATAGACGAGGAAGAGTTCTCCGTACGGGCCGTTGGTGATGAACGTCTTGGAGCCGTTCAGGATGTAGGAATCACCATCCTTCTTCGCCGTCGTGCGCATCGAGGCGAAGGCGTCTGATCCGGCACCCGGCTCCGTCAAGCACCAACAACCGATCTTGTCCCCGCGCGATAGCGACGGCACATACTTCTGGATCTGCTCGGGCGTGCCGTGCTTGCGAATGTTTCCAGCGCAGAGTCCGACGCTCACGCCCCATGAGCTGCACACACCTGGATTGATTCGCGATATCTCGATGGTGAGCTGATTGCCGGCGAAGGCGACGATTTGCCGCGTTTCCTCATCGTCGGCGGGGCCGGCCGAGCCGTTGCCGCGCTTCACACCGCCGGTTTCTTCGAGCCAGTCCGCGTCGGGGGCCAGACCCAGATCGGCAACCATCTTCTTGATGAAGGGAAAGGGCAGGATCTCCTGGCTCTCGAGCTGCTCGGTCAGGGGCTTGAGCTCGTTCTCCATGTACTTGCGGAACTGATCGCGAATACCGCATTCCATTTCGCTGAGCTGAACGTCATATACGGCCATGTCGCCCTCCTGATTTGGCACTTCCGAGTAAGAAGCCGCAGCGCGGTGTGCGCAGGTCAGTGCCCCTCGAAGACGGGCTTGCGCTTTTCCAGGAAGGCGCGCGGTCCCTCGACGGCGTCCTTGGACGTCAGCACCGGCATGCCGTAGCCGGTCTCGATCTCGAAGGCCTGCTCCTCGGGGAGCATGTCGGTCTCACGCAGGGTCGCCAGGATCGCTGTCACCGCGAGGGGGCCGTTCTCGGCGATGCGCTGGGCGATCTCCTGGGCCTTGGCAACGGCCTGGCCATCGGGCACGACGTGATTGATCAGGCCCAGTTCGAAGGCCCGCGCCGCCGTGAAGTCCTCACCGACGAGGAGGATTTCGGCCGCGACCGCATACGGGATCTGCCGGCGCAGCCGCACGACCGAGCCCGCCATCGGAAACAGCCCACGCTGCACCTCGGTGACGCCGAACCTGGCGCTCTCACCGGCCACGCGGATGTCGGTGCCCTGCAGAATTTCGGTGCCGCCCGCGCGCGCAAACCCTTCGACGGCCAGGATCACGGGCTTCTTTGGCCGGTGGGTCTTGAGCCAGGCACCCATGATGAGCGGCGGCTCACCCACGGCGCGCTTCATCCACTCGTTCTCGAGTTTTCCTTCGGTGAGCTTGGTGATCTCCGAGAGGTCCATTCCGGCGCAAAAGGTGTCTCCTCTGCCCGTGAGGATGGCGACGCGGAGATCATCGTCGGCATCGAGTTGGAGCCAGGCGTCATACAGGCGGCACATGGCCTCACAGTTGACGGCATTCTTCTTCTCGGGGCGATTCAGGGTGACGGTCAGGATCGCCCCATCCTTCTCGACGATCACGGCGGGATCGGACATGTGATCTCCTCCTATTCGGAATGTGTAGGATCCTCGTTCATGTCCGGGCTAGCTGAACGTTGGGTTCGGCTCCGAACTCACGATCCACATGGCAAAGTAATTCGAGGCGCCGCCGTAGGCGTGGCCGAGGGCGACGCGTGCGCCATCCACCTGATAGTCGCCGGCGGTACCGCGCACCTGGTTCGCGGCCTCCAGGCAGCGGATCATTCCCGACGCGCCGATCGGGTTGGAAGACAGCACGCCGCCCGACATGTTGACCGGGAAGTCGCCGCCGATCTCGGTGGCGCCCGAGTCGACCATCCTCCAGCCCTCGCCCTCCTCGCAGATCAGGTGGCCTTCGAGCCACATGGGTTCGAACCAGCTGAAGGGGACGTAGAGTTCGGCACAGTCGATCTGCCGACGCGGGTCGGTGATACCGGCCTTCTCATACAGGGCCTTTGCGCACTCCACGCCCGCCGCCGGCTTTATCGCGTCGCGACCGGGGAAGACGGTGAACTCGGTCCGCTTCGCGTGAGAGAGCACCCAGGCGACGGGCCGTTGCGCGCGCTTCGCACCAGCGGCGTTCGTTATCACCATGGCCGCCGCACCGTCGGAGGAGGGACACGCTTCGAAGAAGTGGAGGGGATCCCAGAGCATCGGGCTCTCCTTCACCTTCTCGACGGAGATGTCCTCCATTTGCAGGTGAGCGTAGGGGTTCTTGAGCGCGTTCACGCGATCCTTGACCGCCACCTTCCAACCGATGTGCTCCGGAGCGCCACTCCTCTTGATGTACTCGCGGATCCACGGAGCGAAGGAGCCACCGGCGCCCTGGCCACCGCTGCGCCCTCCGCTCAGCGCCCACATGAAGTCGCCTTCACTCTGCTTCTCGTATGCCACGGTGAGCACGGTGTCATACATACCGCTCTCGACGAGCGTCGCCGCGCTGATGGCAGTGGAGGCACCCACAGAGCCCGCCGTGTGCACGCGGTGGATGGGCTTGCCCACGGCGACGAGAGCGTCACAGAGCGACAACTCGGGCATCATCACGCCCTCGAGGGCGTCGGGGGCCTTGCCGATCACAATGGCGTCGATATCCGCGAAGCCGAGCTCCGCGTCTTCGAGCGCGCGCTGCGCAGCCTGGCGAACGAGGCCCTCCATCGAGAACGGGATACAGCGCGCGTACTGGGTCTGTCCGATTCCGACGACGGCGCAACGCTCGCCCATCAGGAGTCTCCTTCCAGAATGCAGAGCAGGTTCTGCTGCAGGGCTGGGCCGCTGGTCGCATGCGCGAGGCCGCGGCCCGCCTCTCCGCCGCGGATGCGACGCGCCAACTCGATGACACGCGTGAGGCCGGTTGCCATCACCGGGTGACCGCAGAGCGGACCGCCGGAGGGGTTGATCTTGGTGTTTTCGCCGAGCTCGAGTGCCCCGCGCAGCACCATCTCCTCGGGGCTGTAGCGGACGCAGAGCTCCGCCATGTCGAGGGAGCCAGCGTCGAGACCCAGGTGGCGGGCGGCAATGCGCGACGAGGGCGAGTCGGTCAGGTCGCGCAGGCCCAGGTGGTGAGACTCGATGCGGTGGTCGACGCCGCGGATCCAGACCGGTTTTTCGCAGAGCTCGCGCGCGCGCTTTGCGCGGGCGATGAGCATGACCGACGCACCATCGGAAATCGGCGGAAGGTCGTGCTCGCGAAGCGGCGAGGCGTAGTACGGCTCCTTCAGCAGGGTTTCGACGGAGACGTCCTTGGCGACCTGCGCGTAGGGATTCGAAAGCCCGTCGCGCCGGCTTCGCGAGACGACCTCGGCAAAGTCGCGCTCGGTGGCCTTCCCGGCGTGGATCAGCGCGCAGGCCTGAAGCGCGGCGACGGAGACCGGGTCGAGGCCGAGCGGAGCGTGAACGTAGGGATCGGTCTGGAGAGGGAAGATCTCGCGGGGGGTGCCCGGCGACGATTTCCCGGAGCCCGCGACCAGGGCGATGTCGATGTCGCCCATCTGGAGACGCACGAAGGCCTCGAAGAGCGCCCAGGCCCCGTCCATCTCGACGTGGGACTCGTAGACCGGCGGCCAGGCACCGAAACCGTCCACGTTCGCGATGAACGAGAAGGGAGAGCCCGAGAGGTAGTCACTGCTGCCGGCGATCGTGAAGTCGATCTGGTGCCGGTCGAGTTTGGTCTCCTCCAGGATCTGGTTCACGAGCCCCATGATCAGCGACGGCTCGGTGTCCGGGTAGCTTCGGTAGGAGGGTGTCTGCGCGAAGGCGACGATCGCGATGTCTTCAGCCAGCGTCATATCTGCTCCGGGAAGTCTTCAAAGGGGACGTCGGGCTCGCCGGTTGGCTCCCAGCGCTCGATCACATTCCCGGTACTGAAGACCATCCAGCTGTTGTCCACGTTGTCGACGTTGCGCTCGGCGGCCGGCTTGAAGATCGCGCGCAGGCGCATTCCCTCGCGGAACTCGTCCGCGGGGATGTTGTGGATGTCCTGCTGGACGAGCGGCTGGTCCGAGCCGTCGAGGAAAATCGATGCGCTGACGTAAGGCTCCGTCTCCGTCTGGCCTTTGTACTGGATCGGTGTGATCACGGTGTAGGAGACGGCGGTACCCGTGGGCGGGAGTTCCACGTCGTCGGCCGCGGCCATCATCACGCGCGCCAGCGGGTCGTAGCCCTTGCCCGGGATGGAGACGGTGCCGCTCACGGGGCTGCGCTGTCCGATGAACTTTCCATCGAGCAATCCCTGGGCGTAGCGGGCACGGGACGGGTAGAGATTCTCGATGAAGGTGAGCGAGATCAGGTGCTCGCTCATCTCCACCTCGCCCTCGCCCGACGGGATGAACTGGTTCTGGGCATCGGCTTCGGGCACGAAGTAGACGTCGGTGATGGCGCCGGTGCGCTCCTCGGGAAACTGGGCTCTCACCCGCATGCCGATCGACATGGCCTCCGGGCCAGCGGCTTTCACGGCGTGGGTCATCGCGGTGTCGGCGCCGTCCAGCTTCACCTGCGCAAAGGCGAAAGGCTCCTGGAAGGGATGCTTGCGCGTGGGCTCGGCGATCCAGGTCCAGAGTTCGACGTTACCCGCGGGACCGACCTCGACGAAGTCCGGATTCAGCGTCTCGCCCGTGTCCGGGTCGAATTCGAGCGGAGGGCAGAGGACGCGGCTGCCACAACGGATCCCCAGGATGCGGCCATCGCGGAGCCCGGTCAGGAAGGGCCCGATCACGGGGCCGAGGGTTCGCGTGTACGGGTACTCGAGGGTGAAGGAAGTAGGGAATTCCGACATGGTCATGATTCTCTGTTTCGAATTCGATTGGGAGCGGGCCAAGGAATCCGCGGTTGGGGGTTCAGAGCCTAGGCGAGTTCAAATATACCGTTCGTGAGAACTACTTCACCGGCTTCGTTCTTCGTCTGCACGAATACCGTCTTGCCCTGCATCCACAGCTCTGCAGTGAGCCTTTCGCCCGGCAACACGGGAGTGCTGAAGCGCACCGCCATCGAGCGGATTGCTTCCGGGTTGTTATTGCAGATTTCCCGCACGATAACCCGTACGGTGCACCCGAAAGTACACAGACCATGAAGAATGGGGCGTCCCCAAGGCATAGAGAATCGTGTCCCGATGTTTGCAGGTGGACTCCGAGGGGCCGCAAACCGTGCCCACCAACTCTGCATTGATCGCCATCTTGAATCCTCCAACCGGGAGAAGAGCCCACCCTTCGGGGAGAAGAGCCCACACTTCGCCCCGGTGACGCTGGAGATCGCATCCTCAGCAGCCACGCGGATGTCTGTGCCCTGAAGGATCTCGATGCCTCCAGCCACAGCGAAGCCCTCGACCGCTGCGATGAGGGGCTCCATCCCTCGGTTGTGAAGCGCTATTGCGCCAGGCCGACCTCTTGATACTTCGATCGCGTGCGATCGGTGATCAGGCCGATCCGCTCGAGTTGCGGATAGGCGTGGTCGCGGAAGGGATTCGGCTGGGCCTTGAGGGCTTCCGGGTCGCTCATCCTCGAGATGGTCTCGTCGTTCGCCTTCTTGGGATCGATGCCGACTTCGGTGTAGATCTGCTCCAGGGGATCGACCCACTTCTTGCCCTGCTTCTCTTCCATCAGCCCGTTGGTCGCGAGAATCGTCATCGCCGTCCAGGCGAAGTCCTCCAGGCGATCGCGGTCGGGCTCGTTCATCTTCGGGATCTCGTCCTTCATGTAGATCAGCCCGTAGGACACGTGCCGCGCCTCATCCTGGGAGGTGAGCTCGAAGACCTTGCGCAGAACCTCATCGTCCGTGATCTCCTTCATCGTCTTGAAGGACCCCATGGCAATGCTCTCCGCGATGACCTGCATGCCGATGCACTTCATCTGCCAGAGATCCGCCGTGAGCACCGCGTTGATCAACGCCGTCAGCCCGGGCATGGCCGGGTAGATGCGGTCCAGGCGCTGGATGTAGCGGTGGAAGACCTCGACGTGACGGGCCTCGTCGACCACCTGCGTGGACGCGTAGAGCTTGCCGTCCATGTCCGGCACTACCTCGACGAGTTGCCCGCAGAGCATCATCGCACCCTGCTCGCCGTGCAGGAAATTGGACAGCATGTGGGCCGAGCGCTTCTTCGCGAGCTCGATCTGCTTCTCCTTCGGGAGCCTCTTGACGAAGTCGAAGGGCTCGATGTTCGGAGTGCTCGTCATGTCTCCGACCTGCTCCGGGTCGGTCTCGATCTCCCAGGGGATGTCGGTGGCCGCGTTCCACTGCTCCTTTTTCGCGACTTCGTAGAGATCGCGAAGCGCCTTGATGTTCGTGTCGTAGTCGTAGCGCCAGAGCGCCTGGACGGTGGTGTCGATCGTGTCGAAGTTCATGATTCAGCTCTCCAGTCTCGTTGGTGTGACGTCGGCCGGCGTGGAATCTCCAGCCGGAGTGAGTGTGGGCGGGGCGGGGCCCGCCGGCTTCTCGGCGGGCGGGGAATCCGCAGCGCCCGCATGCAGCCCTCCCATGGGGCAGTAGTCGCAAGCCTCGAGGCAGGCTTCTTCCTCCGCGGAGGTCTCGGGCTGCTTCAAAACCTGGGCGACAGACGTGCCGGTGGGGATCTCGAAGTTCTCGGGAGCCCGTTCCGAGCACAGCCCGCAACCGATGCAGTCCTCTTCGACGACTTCGAAACGACGCGGCATGGCAGCCAACCTCCCTGAGTGGAGGAATGCGGCGACCCCGGGGTTCCTGCCCCGACTCGGCTCGCCTCCTGATTTGTATAACACACCAGTATTGGATCTAAAACTAATTTTAGATTATAAGCCAATTAACCTGAAAAACTTAAAAAATCTATTTAATTTCAAATAGATAGATAGCCAACTACCGATCTGAAATAGGCCTGTGCGAGCACTCGAACACTCGAAAGGGGCGGCTCGATGTACTAGAATGCCCCAGTGGAGGGGGATCCGATGGCAGAGCCGGCGCCGGAAGGGCGGCTGGAGAAGCGAAAGCGCGAGCGGCGGCTGCGGATCTACACCACGGCCGTGGATCTCTTCCGCACCCAGGGCTTCGAGCGCACGACGGTAAGCCAGATCGCCGAGGCGGCGGATATCGTGCCGGCGACGTTCTTCAACCATTTCGAGAGCAAGAACGCCCTGCTGGGGCAGATGACGACAGAGGTTCTCGACGTCATCGAGGGCATGCTCGAAGAGCAGCTCGAGACCGCCGATTCGATCCGCGAACGCCTGACGGGCTTCGTGACCCATGCGGCGGACCAGATCGCCGAGGCCCGGGGCCTCGCCCGCGACGTGTTGCTGGAACTGGTGCGCACCGAATCCGAGCCGGGGCAGCAGCCTCCCTACCTCGGGCGCATCCACGAGCCCTTCGCCGTGATGCTGCGCGAGGGCCAGGAGCGGGGAGACGTGCGCCGCGACCGGGATGCGACCTTCCTGGCGGAGATGGTGGTCGGCATCCTCAACGCCGCGATCACCAACTGGCTCGCCGACCCGGACTACCCCATCGAGCAGCGGCTGCGGCAGGTGGCCGAGTTCGCCTGGGAGGCGATCCGCCGGGAGTCGGACTCGACCGACGCCCCGGCCGCAGCATCGAAGCCCTCCGCCCCGTCGCAGGACTGACCCTCTCTCGGCAGAGTCGGTGTTTCAGGAGCGGGGTCTACCGCCGCGGCGCCCACATGCGCTGGCCGGGAACACCATGCGGCTCTACGGACCGGGTAGCGCCTGCCACTGAACGCGCCCGGTCGAGATCCGGGAGAGCGCAATATCCGAGCGACTGATGCCCAAGCTGCCGCACCGGATCAGATACCGGGAACGAAGATGTGGATGAGAAAAAGCAGAATGGGAACCAAGACAAATAGCAGGAGCAAGAGCAGCATACCCTTCGTTGAGATCTCCTTCCCGGTCTGCGCAGTTGGTGCTTCCTCTCCCGGGTTTCCACACTGGGGACAACTCCAGGCGGTGTTGGGTATCTCACTCCCGCATTCCAAACACTTCATCCACACCATGCTTTCCCGTCCCTTTGTTGCCTATCCGCCTGCGGCATGCACCTCGCAATCGTGCGTGGCTTTCGCAAGGCACTGCTGAAATGCCTCGTCGTTCACCTTTTCGAGCCGGTGACAATAATCTTCCGCAGCGCTCTCGCAGTAGCTCTTTCGCACGCCGAGCACATAGATCGCACCCACGAGCGCAAAGACCAGCAATAGCCACACGATCGGTCGTTTCAAGGAATTCCCTCAGTGGCCGGGTCGGCGAATGTTCGCCCGACACGCGCACGGATTCCAGGCATTCGACTCAAGGAAAGACCGCACGGCACTTGGAACAATACTTCGGGTTCAAGACGTTGCCGAGGTGCTTCCTGCATACCGGGCAGCGCCAATTCAGCCAATGGAAGAACGCAGCGACCAGGATCAGCCCGCCAGAGCCGAGCAGCACGATCGGCGCCCCCCCATCGAGCTCCGCGGCGTGACGCCAGCCAAAGGTCAGGAAGTACAGTGCCCCTCCCAGCGGAGCGACCAGTGCGACCTCGTAGAGCCGCATCTGGAAGAGCTTGTTTTTAAGCTGAGCCTTCTGCTCCTCGATGTGCCTCATCGGCACTCTCCCGCCCGCGGCCAGTGGTTCTTCGACGAGCTTCAGTCGCTCGGTGCCACCTCGAGCTCAGAAATGTAGCAGGGGAGACCCTACGAGGGACGAGAGCCGGATGTCTCCCCTCTCTTTCGCTCTCAGGACGCCAGGCCCACCTCGCGATACTTCGGGAGCGTGCGCTCGGTGAGCAGGCCAATGCGCTCGAGCTGGGGATAGGCGTAGTCGCGGAAGGGATTCGGCTGGGCTTTGACGTACTCCGGGTCCATGGCCCTCGAGAGCATCTCCGACGCCGCCTTCTTCATGTCGATCCCGAGACCCTCGTAGACCACCGCCATCGGATCGGCGGCCTTCTGGCCCTCCCTCAACTCCGGAGTGGTCGCCAACAGCGTCATCGCCGTCCAGGCGAAGTCCTCGAGGCGATCGCGGTCGACCTCGTTCATCTTCGGGATCGCGTCCTTCATGTAGATGAGTCCGTAGGACACGTGCCGCGCTTCGTCCTGGGAGGTGAGCGTCACCACCTTGCGGAAGACCTCATCGTTGGTGAACTTCATCATGGTCTTGAACCCACCCATTGCGATGCTCTCCGCGATGACCTGCATGCCGACGCACTTCATCTGCCAGAGATCCGCCTGCAGCACGGCGTTTAGCAGCGCCTTCAGCCCGGGAATGATCGGGTAGACACGGTCCAGGCGCGTGATGTAGCGGTGAAAGACCTCGACGTGACGCGCCTCGTCGATGACCTGCGTGGAGGCGTAGAGCTTGGCGTCCATGTCCGGCACGACCTCCACGAGCTGTCCGCAAATCATCATCGCACCCTGCTCGCCGTGCAGGAAATTCGACAAGAGGTGGGCCGACTTCCGCTTGGCGAGCTCGATCTGATTCTCCTTGGAGAGTGCCTTCTCAAAGTCCATGGGTTCCATATTCGGAGCGCTCATATCCCCAACCTGAGCCGGGTCGGTCTCGATCTCCCAGGGGATGTCCGTGGCCGCGTCCCACTGCTCTTTCTTGGCCACGTCATAAAGATCGCGAAGCGCCTTGATATTTGTCTCGTAGTCGTAGCGCCAGAGGGCCTGGACGGTGGTATCGATGGTCTCGAAGTTCATGATTCAGCTCTCCAGTCTGGTTGCGGTGAAGTGGCCCGGCGTGGGGCATCCAGCCGGAATGGAAGTGGGGTGCGGGCCGCCGGCT
>MPLZ02068134.1_pt1 | contig 18958 bp, 31 predicted proteins | sample 1617311 | NCBI WGS metagenome assembly MPLZ02 (sample SAMN05944806, study PRJNA350692) | marine metagenome | biome: marine; feature: ODZ; material: water; isolation source: 160 m water sample filtered on 0.2 um supor filter | place: Pacific Ocean | collected 2012-04-08 | depth 160m m | reverse complement strand
TTTCTTGTTTTGTTTTTTTATCGTAAACAGCCTCTTCGGCCCTGGCTACACTATTAACAAACTCTTTATTACCTATAAATCTACTTGTGTTTTTAAAAACAATAGATTTAAATCCTAATTCTTTTGCTAACTCTGTTACTTCTTTGATTTGATGTTTATTATGATCAAAAATTAAATAATCCCAACGAGCATTGCCACCGGCGTTAATAAATGCTTTAACATTTTTCATTATTATTTTCCAATTACTGTTAACCCGATATAAATGATTTGTGTCTGCCAAACCATCAATTGAAAAATATACATAGTCATCTGCCCTATTAAAAATATTAGCAAGGCCTCTCCACCAATCTGGTGGTCGCGCACTGCCGTTTGTATATAGTTGCATGGATTGTATACCTGAGTATCGTAACCAATACGCACACTCTACCCATGTACCACTTGCAATACTATCACCGTAACTACCGCACCACCATACTTGTTTAATTTGTGGTGTTATGTCAGGTGTAAAAATTCGGTGGTAATCTTTTAATGTCAACTCAGCCTGATCTAATTCTGGTTTAACAACTCCATTATAAACTCTTGCACACTGCGGACATAGCAGGTTGCATTTACTGGTGTGTTCGATGTGAACAGAGGCGATATCGTTGTAGGTTAAATACATATATAACTATTTATTTGTCTAAACTTAACCGAAAACATATCTTAGTAGTTAAGTATGGTGGTTTTAGTTGTAAATAATTGTATAGAAATTGTTATTTGTAGGAGGATTGTTATTGTGAATACAAGTACACCAAAGCGTTCAATATTAAAAACAATTACATGGAGAATAATAGCAACATGTGATACGTTTGTTATCTCGTATCTTATCACCGGGGAACTGGCCTGGGCATCTGCTATTGCTTCATTGGAAGTGTTTACAAAAATAGGTTTATATTACTTACACGAAAGAGGTTGGTCACGAATTAAAATTACTTAAATTGTGTACATGTAAATCCACACAAATCTAATCTGCTATCATTTGAAAAACTTTCAACCAAATTATTAGAGTACCATGGATGTGCAAGTATTTCCTGTAATGAATGATTATTTAAATTATTAAATTCACTACCATATGTGCCATGTGTTTTTAGATAGAAATCATTCTCATCACCTGGTTTGTCCCAAGGGTTATCTTTAGGATATCGTTGGCCTCCTACAAAACAACACGGCCATACTTCGCCGTTAAATACTAAAAGCAATGATGATCTGTTCTTATGGCACCAGCTACACTCTATGGGTGCGTTTTTCTGGAAGTCAGCGATATCATTATTATACTGATTTTTTATTACATTTTCAAATTCGGATATAGTATTTTCTTTGTCGGCCACTACGTAATTAACGTCCATTGCTTCATATTTTTTAGTTTCTGCTCCGGTATTAAAATGTTCTCTATTATGTTCTTCTTTATCATGCCAATCATCCACAAATGCCAGTGTGTCACTGCTACCTGTATCATCTTCCGCTCGATGAAAAATATCCATTGTAAAAAAGTCATTGAAACCAAGTTTTTCGGCAAATTCTCTAGCTTCTTCTACCTGATGTTTATTATGTTCGAATAAAATGTATTGCCATGTTGCGTCACCACCAGCACCTATAAATGCATTTACATTCTCCATTAATTTATCCCAATTAACTTGTCTGCGATATAAATCATTTACACCTTCTAATCCATCTATACCAAACACTACTTCACCTCGTCTGGCAAAATAATCATCTGGGTTAAATGTAGTTGGCGCCGACGGTAATACCTTTGCTAGGTCGCGCCACCAGTCGGGCGAATTCATTCCACCATTTGTTGCTATTTGATATTTTGGCCTAGGCCTGCGATCATGCGATTGTCTTAAAGAAGGATTTTCTCGTTGCCGTAACCATTCAATACCTTTAATAAGATCAGGGTGCAATGCCGGATCACCAAAGTTGCCGACGTACTCTAGGACGTCTATATAATTCAAAGCAGGTTCAAAGAATGCTTCAAATACATTCCAGGGCATGTCTGCAATTGGCATATTTTTGTTAAGAAATTTGCCTTCGACGTTTCGAGCACATCGTAAACACAATGCATTACATTTTGATGTATAGTCTAGCATGACCTGGCGCAATGAAGGTAAATCTACATACATATTTGTCATAATATTATTTAGTAATTCTGATAAATGATAAGTATATGCATGATCCGTATATGTTTAGGTAGTGCCTGTCATCAAATAGACGAGTGTATCTCCTGCCAAAAAAATGCATTAACTATCTGCTTTTTAATTAATTTTATAATATTTGCAGTAGAACTATTTTGGGGTTGGCAAGAAAACTCAGCAACACTACTCAGTGATGCGGCACACAACAGTGGTGACGCATTAATACTCGGTAGTAGTTTATTTGTTATATTATCATCAATGGCTCTAAAGGCTAAACTGGCATTATTTAAATCTTTTATAATGGGGTGCTTTGGTTTATTGGCATTCTACAATGTATTTTTAACAATATGGACGACTACAATACCACAGTATAATGTTCTTACAACAATAGGAACCATTGCATTAATTGGTAATATATTATCTGTTTTATTATTAATGTATTATAGAAACAAAGACATTAATTTAAAGAGTGCATATGTATGTTGCAGGAATGATGTAATCGGTTCTATAAGTATTATTATTGCTGGCGTTCTTGTTATGTATACAAATAATTATTGGCCAGATGTTATACTAGGCTCAGTAGTTGGTGGGATAATTATCTGGAGTAGTATAACTATTGCTAAAGAAAGTTTAAACGAATTAAAACTTAATCGTAAATAAAAGGGTCACGCTTTCGAATTGCTTTTAATCTACGTTTATGCTCGCGTTCCTTCTTCCAGAATTTATACCGTGCTTTAAATTTTTTAATTAGTTTCTTCATGATGCGTTATATATTTATATCCTAGTTTAATTCGAAATATATATATACTAAATACAGCGATTGTAGAATATTGGAGAATTGTTATGTCTGCTTTTATGATTGCAATGGCAGTTATCATCTTTAACGGTGCACCACAATATTGGTATAACATAAATGAAGTACCATACAGTAGCACATTTGCTTGCGAAACAAAAGTATCGGAACAGGAATTTCAACGCCAAGTGTTAGATGCGTTTCAACAAAGGTTTAATAACCAAGTAGCAACAATTAGAGTTGCTTGTATACCAGAGAATAAAAAGGAAGAATACACTATTTGGATGAACCAACAAAACGAATTAAATCGGCCGGCGGAATTGTCAACTAGTAAGTTACCACCAGAAAACTATCAACGATAACTGTTTATAGGTATTATTAAATGAAACTAATCAAAACTGAAGCCGACTACCGAGCGGCATTAAAAGAAATTGAAAGCCTGATGATGGCTGACCCTGACACACCCGAAGGTGAAAAGTTGGATGTCATGGTCACGCTTATCGAAGCTTATGAGGCCAAGCATTTCCCTAGGGGAACTGGATAACTTTTAAAATGTTTCAACAATACAAGAATATTCAAAAATCATACTATCACTTCACCAGTTGATGTAAATTCTAATTCAGCCGTGGTGCAATTCGTAATGTCATTAAGTATTCGGGTTGTTCTATACTCCATAATATTACTTTTGCTATATAATTTGGATCCATTTTATGTTCTGCATCAAAAGATGCAACACGTGGTGTATCTACAAATCCTGGTTTAATGTTTATTACTCTACATTTACCTTTACTATTTTGTAATTGTTCACATGCATGATCCAATGCACATTTTTCTACACTATATGGCCACGGTTTATTTTTGGTAACATCTGGACTTGTAGAACTTATACACACAATTTGTTTATCTTTATCTTTCCATTCTTCCCATACCTTATACAATAGATCGACTTGTGCATATCTATCATGTGCATTATTAACAAACACATCACACCGCATTGCTTGTCGGTGAAACCATGGTTTGGGATTATTAATATCATAGCCATTGCTACGTGAGAATCCCATGGGTTCATGTTTTGGAGGCGCCTGCTTAAAAAGTGCTTTTCCTATACCACTGGTATGTCCTGTTATTGCTATTTTCATTCCGAACTTCGCAATGCATCCCAAGACACAGGAAATAAATCTTTTGTTAATGTATCAATTTCCCAACTTACATCTGCTGTTTCTTTTTGTGCATCAGGCTGGCATCTGAGATTACACACTCTTGCGAACGCAATAAGACTACCAGTCCAATACCATTCTGTATATGTATTTTGTGGCAATATCATTCTTGCTTGTTCTGGTGTTACACCAGCACCAATCATGCGAGCATATTCTTCGTGCGCTTTTCCGCATACACGTACAGCCGCATTACCTACACGCTCTTTATCGATGTATTCAATAATCTCATCACTACTGCCTTGTTTTTTATCTACCGGCCGACCTCGCCAGGTATCGGGATAATAAAATTCAGGTTCCCCATCTACATATCGCCGACTAATTTCATTCCATACAAGACCCACTTGATGTTTAACTAACTGTCTAGCAACAAAAATGGGTGCTTTTATATGAAACGACAAGGACGCATGACCGAAAGGCGTCCAATGATTATGTGTAGCAAGATACCTAATAAGCCGTTCGTCACCATCGCGGAATTCTGTATGTGCCTTACCAAACGATACTCGTGCCGCATTAACAACTGAAACATCTGAACCCATGTGATCTATTAATGTTACTTTACTCATTCATTTGTAAATTTACTGCCGAAGGACCTTTAGGCCCATCTTCAATATCAAATGTTAATGTGTCGCCTTCGTTTAACTCTAAATTCGCTTCTCGAGCTGCCGAAGCATGTACAAATACATCTTTTTCGTTGTCATCGCGGGCTATAAATCCATAGCCTTTAGTCGAATTAAACCATTTAATTTTTCCTTGTATACTCATTTTATTCCTTTGTTATATCCTAAGAATGTGGCTACCGTTAACGGTAGCCACATAGTAGGAGATTATTAAATTTAACAACGCAAGGTACAATTTTCAAACTATTCTTTTTCTGAATTATTAAAATGTTTATCCAATAATGATTCAGTTTTGTCGCCGATGTGTTTAGCAAGGGCTTCTAGATCAATATGTATTTCTACATTTTCCACCCCGTCAAAGCCTTCCTCGACTTTGTTCCATGTTAGACCTTTATCTAATGGCAACGGGGTTAATAAATCTTCACGTGACAACCGTGATCGCTTACCGTTTTTAAATATAACAGTAACAGCCGAAACAAATTGTACTGGAATTTGTTTCGCGGCTATTTCTGCTAGATACTTTCCAAAATCATGGGTATCATCAGTCGGCATCAGCAGTAGCGGCTACCTTCTTGGGTCGCCCTCGTTTAGGCTTTGCTGTATCTGGTGATATTTGATTTGCTTGTGCTTCTAATTTATCAGCATCCTTACGAAGCATAGTTGCTTGTGTTCGTAACTGGAATGCTCGCATATCATCTGCATTGTTTACTGTAGCATCTTGTAGACTTTCATCTTGCTCGGTATTCCGCTTTATTGCTTCTTCGGGTGTTAGCAATGGTGTTGGTTCCTTGGCACCTGAAGTAACCAAGTTTAAATTTAAATTAAGTTCGTGTAATACAATTTTAACTTGTTTATCTGGTTCCATTTGAACATCGTTTGTGCGAACCTTTACCATGCGCCCTTCTTGTACGAGAGCATTAAGAATAAATCTGCCATCAGGCAGTGTCTTTCTCATACATACTTCATAGAAATTAATGGTATCTTGTCCTTCTGAACTAAGAACCGCATCCATAAAAGCATCTGCCCACATGTTAGGCAATGCATCTGTATCTACGATTAATGCGTGGCTTGGGTCTATGACCTTGCCGTTTTCATTATATATTTCACGAAAAATTACTACTACTCTTTTCCCAGTAGAAATTAATCTACCGACGTGTTTTGTCATTGGCATTTGTTATCTCCTTATTCTGCAGAGTCGGTTGCCCCGGCTCCTGCGTCATCAACGGGTGCTTCTTGACTACCTAAAATCTGTTGCAAGAATGTTGCAAGTTTAGCGTATAAAGTGCCTACGGCAGCCAATTCGTTTCCCCTAAAAGCACCACGCGAACTAGCAACATCAATTAAGTTTACTAATCCTTGCAAGTCAGCAACTGTAATATTCACTGGCTCTTGTGACTCTGCCGGTGCTGGTGCTGTGTTTTCTGTTTCTGTCATTGTAAAAATCTCCTTTTATTTTAAAGAACTAAATACTAGTATAATACACTTGTCCCCTTATTGTCAACCTATTTTATTTTATATGCGGCCCAAAACTATGTTTAAAATAACAAAATATATTACGTTTCTTTTTCCTATAATATTTATTGCTAGTATCAATACTGGCTTTGCTGACCCTATGTCAGCGGAAAAACCTGAGCAAAATACAGATGTTAACAAGGTAGAACTATCAGATATACAAAAGTATGCACTGATACTAGCCAAGATTAATACATGTCAAGCATCAATGATTACACTTAACAAATATATTAATGTTACATCTGCAATAGTACAAAGTATAGATCCGACTGCATCAATAACAGCATTTACACAGTTATCAAAATCTTTGCTCGAAAAGTTTAATACTTTAAACCAACAAGAAACGGTTGTAATGCAAAAACTTGCCGAGTTAACAGATAAAAATCAATTTATAGTACAGCAAGCAACTAATCAGTTTGTTAATTTAATGCAGATGAGCACTAACATTTACAATAGTGCTCATAATACTGGCAGTGACACAGTTATAAACGGATGGGTTTTAACCCTTATCGATACTGCATCATCGTGCCCTGATACAATACCTGATTACTTCGGCGAATAATGGTCAATTTGGTTCCATTGTGGATTTGCTAATTTAAATAAAACTGCATCTTCTGGTAAATCAAACGTAATCGTTAGCCTACGCGGCCGACTAGTACACGTAGGCCTACGTGGATCGGTTGGGTCCGGCGGGCCGTGCTGTTGAACAACGGTGTATCTGTCTATACTGTTATCCTTGCACCACATTCTGAAAAGTTTCTTAAACATTACCTGCTGAACTACATTCAGTATTTTAGTTTGATATTGAATTGATGTTACGCCCACGGTATTATGATTTCAAAATCTAAAGATTTGCCATCAGTACCGTTACTACCATCATTGTCTATTTCTTCGCCGTCGTACAGCACTCGCCTAATTAAATCATCTTTATGAAATTCAACTATACCAAACGAAACTTTCGTAGGATCAAACTCACCATCAATTTCTATAGAACCCTCAAAGAATGAACCTTTTTCATAATTCCCACTACACAATGTATACTCATTAGGGTTAGGGTAACATTCTTCTGATTCAACGTCTAACTCATGGTCATCAATGAATTCCATTACTCCTCCATAAAAAAGATCGCCTTCGTCATTGGATATAGTAAGCCGGGCGGAATCATCGAATGTTGCTCCCCATTCGTGGCCACGATTTTCATGCTCATGCCACTCACTCAATTTGGCATATTTTGGTACTATAACATCAGGCCATACGTCATTGAAGTAATCCGGACCATAAACATAGTCATAGAAGTAGTCTGACATTTTGTCTGACAACCAAAACTCAGCCGCCTTCTTGGTTATCCTGCCTTGTGCAATTTCTGCACCATAACCACCGATACTAAAATTAATAGTGGACATTACTTTATACCTTTTTAATTAACAATTTTCCAACTGCCGTCTGCCTGGCGACACGCAGTACCATACCCCTGCTGATCAACACCACCAATCCTTACAGTTGTAGTGAATTCTCTACACGGTTGTCCTGTTGAAGCAATGCGAGTTGCTGTAGGAATAACGGTTCCTGAGTGTCCTGTGTTTGGATTACTCCAAGAACCCACAGACTGATCAGGCGCACGTTCTAATGTCTGCTGTACTGTCTGTCCGGCAAGCAATCGGTCCCTTTCATCTAACTGAGCACCAATATTATTACCAATTAAACTACCAGCGGCAACACCGAGGATCAACCAAATGTCTTTGTTGCTTGAGTCTTTTCCTAGTCCGTATGCTAACGCACCGCCTGTTACTGCACCTATCGCCGTACCTGTGTCCTGCTTGGTATAAGTGCCAGCACATCCTGATACCAGGATTGCTATTGAAATCAATAAAACTGCTCCTAGCAGTCTTTCTTTTCGAGATAAACTCATTACTATTTCCTTTTAAACTGTAATAATGAAATCCACAAAGGGGGCCGAAGCCCCCTTCGATAGATTACCTGCTTTATGCAACGCCTTCAGCAATAGCACGGTAGCCGGCGGCTACAACACGCTTTGACGGCGAACCCATTCGATACTTACGAGTCACTCGACCCTTGGTATCAGTATGAGTATTAAGATAAACAGAGTGACCACGGAAACGAAGCGTCTGTACAACTGACCCTGGGTTACCAACTCCCCATCGTGCAGAGATCTGCGCGGCGGTTAGTTCCTGGCCTTCCTGTAGTGCTGTTAGCACCTTATTTGTCTTGGTTGTCATTTTACAATTTACCTTTTGTTTTACCAGATTGGGCCTGGCTTCCCCTTTCGCAGTATGCGAAAACTGTGTTAAGCCGCGTTTTGTATTGTAACTGCCCTTTGCCCTTTCGGTTCCTCATAATGGGCAGTAAGACCAAACGGTGCTTCGAAACTTTTATCTGGATAACTGTGGATAACAAATATTGTATCACAGTAATCTTCATCTCCCCAAGAACTCCACGGATAACCATCTGTGAACATAATAAACTTCTTGGGTTCTATATCGTTCTCTTTCATGAAATCCCAGCAAACATCAAACTCAGTGCCACCTCCGCCTTCGATTTCATATGTATCAATCTCATCAATGTTCCATGGATTAAATACCTTGTGTCCATATACTTTAGTGTCAAATGTAAACACGGTAATAGTAAAGTCTGTATATTGCGACATACAACCTTTAACTTCACTGAGCATATCACGCAACATCTCATCACTGATGCTACCACTCGCATCAAGTCCTACTGCTATGTCAATCGACTCTGCATAATTCATACCTGGCAGTATAGCATCCGAATGCCAACTACGCCGTGACTGCTTCATAAAAGTATAGTCGTCTTTAACAATGCTCTGAACTTGCGTATCAAGCAGTTCACGCCAATCCATAACAGGATTAGTGAGGTCTCTTATAACCCGTTGCACACCAGCAGGCACATTACCAGCACCAGCGGCCTGGGCAGACTGAATAACTGCATTCTTAAATTCGTCCTTAATCTTTTTCTTTTCTTCCTTAGAATACTTCGGAGGACCGTTCTTTCCTACTTCCTCTTCTGAGTCTTTGTCAGAGTTTGTTCGACCAAATGCTTTACCGTTGTTCGGCCCACCACTGGCCTGCGTCTCTTGACACTCGCCACCTTCACCATCGAGATGCTGATCGAGCAAATCATCTAGTGTATACTGTGTGACATCATTTTCCATCAAGTCGTCATATACTTCTTCGGAAGACATATTATGATACTTGCGATCATAGCACGCCTTAACAGTAGTAATCAGTTCCCCTACACCTTCTTCTACGAGGATACCATTAACAACATAGTCGTTTGCGATGTTCCAAATTAATGGATGTCTATCATTGCGTCGAGTTAAGTGTTCGAATACACAATGCAAAAGTTCGTGTCCAAAGAGAAAATCAACTTCTGGATCTTTTAGTTTAGCAACAAAATCACGATTGTAGTAAATGAATCGCGCATCTGTGCCAGCAGTCTGGCACCAACCATAGTCGGTTGCATCAACTAACGGCAGTCGGGTAATCATATTACCAAACCACGGCTTATTAATTAGCAGGCGTATGCGACTACTAACTAATCGCCTTCGTTGTGGACAACGTTGAATATCGTAGTTTTCCATTACACGTATACTATACACTGTTTGGTGAGTTTTGTCAATCTTAAAATAACCCTCTGCCCTGAGACAGAGGGTCTGCAACAATTAAGCATCAATAATCATCTGCCCATATCGGTTGTAGAATTCCTTGAAGGTCTTCAACTTTTTGGTATCAAACGGTAAATTGTAGGTACTTAGGGCAATCTTCGCACCAAGTACAACCATTTCTGTCTGGAAATTCTCCATCATAAAAGAGAAGAAGTTATCGGCCATCTTGTGCCATTTGTCCAACTTCTTTGACTTCTTCATAATCTTATGAGCATCCGCCAGTTCATAACACAGATTTACAGTCAAGGTGTACTGTGCTGACACTTCCTTAACCTTGAGCTCTTCCACCTTACCAGACAATATGTCTGATGGGTTGGGCAATTCACTCGCAAACGATCGATGGTTCATAAACTTGACAGCCATCCCCTCGCCAACAGTGCCAGCAATTAGATCGGTCATTTGACTATCAGACATTGGATCATCACCGGCGGTATCTTCGAGCATCTCACTCACAAACACCCAGGTTCGCGGACTAGCAAAAGCATGGTCTGGCGAACGCGGATCGAAGTTATAAAGATCTCCCTTAGCAAACGATAGATACCCTACAACATCTGCGTGAACCCTTGCTTCCGCTGCCCACATCATCCAGTCATCAAAATTAACATCCAGATTCAAGTGAACAAAACGGTTAGCCAGCGGTTTTGGCATTTTGTAAGTGACGCCTTTGTCCGTCTCGCGATTGCCTGCGGCAACCACTACAACATTGTCCGGCAATTTGTAAGTGCCAATCCTACGATTCAGAATCAACTGATACGCCGCGGCCTGTACACTTGGCGGAGCACTATTAAGTTCATCCAAAAAGAGAACAACGACAGGATATTGTGCGGCCAACTCTTCCGTCGGAAGATCTACTGGTGCCGCCCAACTCATGTTGTTGGCCTCCTTATTGTAATAAGGCATACCTCGCAAATCAGTTGGCTCCATAAGAGCAAGCCTCAAATCAATCATATAACCTTCCATACTAACGGTGATCTGATCAACAAGATCTGATTTACCAATTCCTGGGCCTCCCCATACAAACACAGGCCGCTTCCGCCGCATTGCGCGAAGCATTTCTACTCGGGCATCGCGGATTCGTACTGTGCGAATTTCAGGTGCATTTTCTACCACTGTATTACCTCTTGTCTGAATGTGAGTTATATTGTATATACATTATACAATAGGTTGAATATTTGTCAATCTTAAAAATTACGTGATAATAGGATTTTATGCTTTTCTAATGCTGATCGCCATTTATAGAACGAAGGGCCGTGGCTCATAAGTGGCTCTTTTCCTAATGCTACCCGTTCAACGGAATATACAGACCACTGCCAATGATGCACCATTTCGTGTGCTAGTGTTGCTACAAAAACATGAGCACTCGGATAGTATGGATACAATTGGATTTCTATAGTTATCGGCCATTGTTTGCCGTGCCGTAATTCTGTTTCCCCATAACACCATCCCCACGATTTTCTAAGTCGTTTTAAAATAATAGGTGGTATGTCAAGGATGCTACCAAACACCATTTCATTAAGTTCGGTGAAGATAGCCGTTGCATCTTGTGTGGTAGGTCTATACGGCATTTTTCGATAATCTGCTTTAGTTGGCAACGCCATCTCAAGCATTTTCTGAACTTTTGGTTGCAATATTTTGTACCATTTTTCGTAGTTTATACATATATTATACACGGTATTGGTATATTGTCAACCTTAAAAAGGGGTGTATACCCCTGTAGAATGGCGTTTTTTAAAAGTGTGGGTTTTTTACAACAAAAACCGCTTCGTTTGGGTAGTTAAGGGGCGGTTTTTTCATTAGGATTTGCTAATATTCAATAATTCGCCTGTTTTACGGTTCTCTACCCACTTATCTATGTTTCCTTCTAATAACCGCAATTCTAAGGTGTCTTTTCCTGCAAATAGTAATAATTTAACATTTTGCTTCGGTAAGAGGTTTGTTTGACCCCAGGTTGCTTTTGGGGTAGGTGCTTCTACTATATAATATGGAAATTCTAAATATTTGTCTAAATATAAGAGGTGCTTACTAACGAGTTTTTTCTTATTCAGTTTTACTTCATATACATCATAGTGATTTTTTAACCACTTGTAACCATCTTTAGTTAATCGTAAGCCAAATGGCTTATTATCTTTTATTCTTATATTATCAAAAAGCAATGCATATATTACACCATGCGTTAGTTCGTTTTTTTCTATTTCTAATGTGAGATCTTGTTCTTCGATAAACTTATTTGCTACAAACAAATGAATATCAGGCAGGGACATTATTACTCGTCATGAACCTCCCCATCCGTTAATTTGTATACTTTAAAACTAGTTGTATTAAACCGTTCATTTAGTTTTTCCGCTAGATTATGAGCGTGTCCGGGATTACTGAAGGACACTTTCCGATACTTCGGGCCAGGGTAGTCAACCAATGCATTTGAATTACGCAAATTAATCGGTTTGTTCTCATAGAATACCGCCCATATTGCATCAGCATGTAATACTTCTTCTTTTTTATAAGTATGCGAGTCCGTATAGGACAAAATAATTTCTGGTTTAGGCCTGCTCATTTAAATCTCCATTTCATTAGTATTTATCTAAATATCTAGTAAAAAAGAGAATTTCTACATTTATTCTTATCTAGCCTTTAGCCAAGAAGACAACGCAGTGTAACCGCCAATTAACTCATCATCAATAAAAATTTGAGGGACTGTTCGTGCATCTGGAACTTTTTGTAAAAGGGTTTCTCTAGTAATACCGTCGTAGCCTATGCGATGTTCTAAATAATTTATGCCATGTGATTCGAATAATGATTTTGCGGCATTACAATATCCACAAAAATCCTTACTGTAAATTTCTACTTTCATTTTTGTTTTCGTTCCTATTAAAAATACAATATGGTGAACAAGTCTTCTTTTTAATATTTACCCAACTTGTGCTATATCGTAATATAAATGCTTAAAATTCAGCCGAGTCGGGCATCCTGCCAATTACTAACATAATTGTCAGATCTTCATACTCACCAGTGTCAAGGTCGTGTACTCGTCGAATGTCTAACTTAAGAATATCACCAGGCGCACTCGCCGATGTTATATCAATTAGTTCTTTAACATTTAATGCTTTCCCGTCGACTAGTTTTATTACATCATATTTTTGTAATCCAGATGCCGCCGCTGGGCCGTTTGGTAAAACTCCAAGCAATACAATTGATATTGTATCGGCTGCCAACCCTATTTTCTCTTTAAACTCTACATTAGGTGAGCCAAGTGAAACTCCCATCCAGGGCCTAACATATTCGCCATATGCTATTAATGTTCTAGCAACTGTTTGGAATAAATTCGATGGCACTGCATAACCAATACCTATATAAAAACCAGAAGGACTAACTAACAAAGTATTCATACCAATAACTTCACCGTCTAAATTAAACAACGGTCCACCACTGTTACCTTTATTAATTACTGTATCTGTTTGCAAATATGTAACCCATCTACCTTTTCGGGATGTTCTATCCACTGCACTTATAATACCAGAGGTAATACTAAACGCATGATCAAGTGGACTACCTATTGCCGCCACCATCGTTCCTGGAGTAATATTATCACTGTCACCCAATGGCACTGGAACAAAAGTTTCATCCTCATTTTCTTTATCTATTTGTAAAATAGCAAAATCCGCAATAGGATCACTTGCTATAAGAGTAGCAGTTCTATATTCACCTGATTTCCATACTACATTAATCGAAGTGACTACCATACTAGGTTTCTCTGCCGCTATTACGTGATGATTTGTATAAACTAGGCCGTCTTCACTAACAATAAATCCAGAACCAGAACCATATATTCGAGGAGTTATTTCTTGTCCGTCCTCTTCAAATAATCTGTTGAATGGCGAATCAGTTGGTAAATTTTCTAATATTTCTCTGGTAATGGTACTCTCTGCGGCTACCATTACTGTAACTACTGACTCGATAGATTTGTTGTAAATGTCTATATATGCATTGCGAAAGGTTGCGTTTGCATCGTGTGCCAACGTAATACCTGGCACTAATAATAAAAAACTAAAAAATACAATCCGTTTTAACATAATTTAACTCCTGAATTTACCAGCATCAATAAAAATATCGGATTGTTCATTTATTTGATCTGACTCTTCTGTTTTGTTTCCTGCAATCAATAATGCAAATAATTTGTTAATATCAGAAACGACTAATCCTATATCAGCAGTACTAATACGAATCTCTGTACTTTTATTATGTACGGCTACATCGTATAGTCCATTTAATTTTCTAATATGGCGAAATTTATCCAACATTTTCTTTCTTCTTTATATTTAACACGCTAACCATTTCCAGTTCAGTAGCAAACGGTCCTTCCCATTCCTCCAAACTAATAAGGGTGCTTCTCTTTGGGCAAAAACTTTTGCGCCAGCCTTCTGGTCCTTTAATACAATAAAACCCTGCACAATATATGACATTACTTGCTCTGCTTTTCTTAAACAAAGGCAACATCTCATCATCTATCATAATTGGCATTTCAAAATTTAAAGGAAATCCTTTAATTTTGTTTATTAAACCGCCGTGGTTGCTATTACTATTTGATTTACGTATTTCATTATTAGTAATATCACATCCAAAATAATCGCAAAGTTGGTCATAGGAACCAAATTTTTCTAGTCTAGATTCCTGTTCCATACTATTACTTTTATTATAATAGACATACTTTTCTTCATTTTTTAATAGTAAACCATCATAATCACCGACATCACTATACACAACCCATCTGTCTTTAATTATTGATTTTATATATGGCATTTCATTCTCCTATTATAAACTTTTATGATTGATCCACCTTGCTTCCATAATAAAATATGGTATCAAACAATCGGGTGGCAAACTATACAATGTCTCAATTAATTTACATACATCATCACCTCGTACACCATTATTATAATGAGGCTTTACTCGTGACAATTCTGTGTCAAGCATACCCCAAATAATATTTGTATATCGCATTCGGACGTTTGCTTCTTGTACGTCCCTACTAATAAATTGACTTACCGCATTTTGACTGGCCTTCATTGCGGCATAGATTACATCCTTGCCTGGCTTCATTCGCCATAACATAGATGAATCGCTACTACTATTAAAAAGATAACCTTTATGATTTGCTTCTTTCCATTCATCATACAGTGCTTTCAACATAAATGTTTGTGACACATCTGCCGGCCCGTCATCTAGTGTCGCATCTGGCACACCATGTGAACCAGTGTATGCGTGATTAACTACTAAATCATAATTTAAACTGTGTTTCGCAATTGTTAGCCGGTCTTCGGCACTGCGAATATCAAACCCTGGGTCAGTACCGCGTCTACTAATACTATCACCATTAAAATGATCAACGATATTCTTTCCTATTCCTCTTGTACCACCTATTACTAATACTTTTGGTTTTTTTGTACTCCCAAACATTATGTATACTCCTTGTTTAACATAACTGCGTAATCTTGTGCATAATCACTCATTCGTTGTAAATCATGTTTTCCACAAAACTTCATAAAATGCATTCCTACTTGTTTTACTGGTGCTTTCTGTACAGCTTCGACAATTTTAGCATCACACGCAGTTTTTATTTCTGAAGGCTGTAATGACAGATCTATAAGTATTCGGTTGCGTTCATAATCGTCTCGAACTGTGTGCTCTATGTCTAAATGATCTGTCCATTTTTGTAACATAAAATTATTCCAAGCAAAACCTTGATTGTCTTTGTCGTCAAATGCTTCGTTAATGCCTATCTTATTGCGGCTACCTTTCTTGCGAGCACCAGGATACGCACTAAAAATATTGTCACTGGTATCTCCTCGCACACATTTTTCAAACAATATATACTCTGGGTCGGCAATAACTTTGTGAGCATTTGTTTTTTTATCCATTACAACATCACCTTTATCATCATAGATACCATTAATAGTAATATGCTGATTAGTGATGCCGTTATACATACTCACTTTATCATTAATTAATTGATAAAAATCACTATCACTGCTAACAATTACATGGCTATTATCAGGATGATTATGTATCCAACGAGCAATTAAATCATCTGCTTCACTGTTTTCTTCTTGCAACACAGAACAATTAGTTTTAATGTTTAAGTAATCCAAGAGTTCTTGGTATGCCTCCCAAAACATTTCATCCTCTTCTTGTTCTTTAGGTGTAAGTGCTTCGCGACTTGCATCTCTATTCTTTTTATATGGTTCGTATATACTACGCCGCCAACTCCTACCTTCCAAACAAAATACTACATGCCCATTACCAAAATCATTAAATGCTTTTTTAATACTATTAAACATTATATGATAACACAAACCTATTTTCATGTCTACACTACCACGTGCAACATGCCGTGCTCTGAAAAACATATTAGCAGTATCAATTAAAATATAACTCATATTGGCTCCGGAGCAAATAACTTGTGGAATGGTTGATCTAATGCCATGTGCCCATTTACATGAGTATACTTTTGTTCATTGCCATACGGCCGCCGACCATATTTTATTTCATAGGTGTTTATGGCTTTATGTTCTTCGGCTTCGAGTGTCCTTTTTGCTGTTATACGATCCTGTTTCATAAACTCTGGATCACCATAATCTTTAATTACTACTGTTAGATCTTTATACGTTGTGCCAGCAAAATGTTTCTGTATTATTTTCTCAAAAATTTTTGAAGATGTATCACCATTTATATTTCTACCAGGCCAACCCTTTGCTCCTAACAATTGTCGATAAATCCTATTTAACCAATATCCTTTCTTCCATTCGTTATCAAAAGACGAACCATATTTTATAACATCCGTATCATAACCCCCGGTCATGACATGTATAGAATATGTAAAAGCTTTAGTGTCACGCATTTTACCTATATTAAAAATATCTGCTGGTATTGTAATACGATCTACTCTAATTACATATTCATCTATAATGTTCATTGTTATTGCATTGCCTCATATTCGTTGAAATGTTCTTCACCTTCTTTGATCCATCCGTGTTTCTTTGTTAGTATTTTAAACTTTGTTAACTTACTATTTGCCGGAGCACGACTACTAAACTCATAATCAGTGCCACATGTTCTACCACACGTCATTAATTTGCCAATAGGTATATCATCTTGGGTGCGCTCCCAACTTTCAACTAATTCATTCTTAAACCATTCATGATTTAAAACTTCGTCTAACGAGTGATGTCTCAAACTATTGAACTCCCAACCATAATAATCAAGGACTTTATGTATTTGTACTTTATGTATATTGTCGTCCCCAACAAAGTTTATCGGAGCGGCAACCCATGTACATGGCCACTCCCTTGCTTGGAAGTCAATGAACAATTCACTCCGCTTTCGAACCTCGCAATCAATTGTTGTTTCATTTATATAATTTTCCCATGTTCCGTGTTTATCTATTATATTAACAAATTTTTCATCACTTGTCGATCTATATTTTTCATCAGTAGGTTGCTTCAGTGTTTCTTCTTTAGATACTTTACCAGTTACATAGTTTTTGTTTTGAATAAATCTGCTTGTATTTTTAACATAAAAACTTTCAAACCCTATTTCACGTGCTAATTTCTCTGCTTCCTCTACTTGATGTTGATTGTGATCGAATATTAAATAATCCCACCGTGCTCTACCATTATTTGCTATATAAGTGCTGGCATTCTCCATAATTTTATTCCAACTAGCATTAACGCGATATAAATGATTTGTATCTTCTAACCCATCAATACTGAATATTACTCTACCATTTAAATCAATTATAGATGCTAACCGTTTCCACCAGTCCGCAGTTCTTGCACTGCCGTTAGTCATAATGTTTATATGTGCTGTACATCCATTTTCACGCAACCATTCTAAACAATCTAAAATAGTATTGCTTGCTACAATATCTCCATAGTTACCGCATTGTGATATTATATCAACTTGTTTTATTATTGTACTTGGAAAAATAACTTTATAGTCCTCTACAGTTAATTCATCAATTGGCATACAAGGATTAACAACGCCTTTATTTACTCTTGCACACTGCGGGCACAAACAATTACATCTGCTTGTATGATCTATTTGCACAGATTTAATATCATCAATAGCAAAAAAATTATTCATTTTTATTTTTACTCTCGTATTCTTCCCTTGACATATTATAATGCGGACCGTGTATAACTCTTTTAACTTCGATATCGAGAGCCGCTTGTTCTTTTTCCTTTTCCATTTGGTCGTTAACTAATGTAACAATATTTTTTAAATTATCAATAGTTGCAGACTCTCGCGGCGATCTATAATAATGCTGTTCAGACAAATTATCTAAACACATCTGAGCTAACTCTTTAATCTCTTCTAGCCTGTCTTGCATTGGTTAATATCGTTCTGATTTACCATCACTTCTTTTTACTTCTGTTGGTGCGTTGGCAACAAAATTTTGATCGTTAAATTCCTCTAACAGAATATTTCTACACACATCATTAAACCATTGATCAATTATTTGTTCATCATTCTTGCCAATATAACCAGATGCAGTTAGCACACTAATAAAGTCTTCGTTCCAGTCTAACTCAAAACTACCAACGTTTGGTGTTTCGTCCTCAAAATCTACTTGCAAAACTTTTATATATGGTTCATTGTCTATTGTTGCTACTGTCTTTTCTTTCTCATCTGCTGTAATTTTACCATATTCATATGCAAGATCGGCTTCTTTCTTTTGCCGAACATTATCATCTTTGGTTGTAAATTTTAAAAAACCTTTTTTTATTTCATATAACATATTAACTACCCTCGTTTAATTCTACATCTACTTCATTACGAGTTTTACCTCGGCGATACTCATCAAAAAATAATACCTGTACAGGAAGATTATCCTCTCCTCCTTTATATCGAAACAGGTGTGATCTGTATATACCATACTTTGCAAATGGGCC
>MPLZ02041340.1_pt1 | contig 18980 bp, 17 predicted proteins | sample 1617311 | NCBI WGS metagenome assembly MPLZ02 (sample SAMN05944806, study PRJNA350692) | marine metagenome | biome: marine; feature: ODZ; material: water; isolation source: 160 m water sample filtered on 0.2 um supor filter | place: Pacific Ocean | collected 2012-04-08 | depth 160m m | reverse complement strand
TATCACCGCGGACGACAACTTTGAGCGTTTGGCCCGCGAGAGCGGGCGCATTCATTCGAAGGACGCCGGACTGCGAACGCCATACGAAAAATCGCTCAAAGCCGTCGCCGATTCGCTGATGATTTACCAGCGCTTGGCCAAAAGCTTCCGACCGCAAAACTCGACCGACTTCGTAGCGGAACTGACCCGGCTGGAGACAGTGTTCCCCGAGGGCATGGCTGCCATGCGGGCGCATGATTCGAATGCGGAACACGACGAGTCGAAACATCAGGAATTCTTGGGGTTGCTCGACACATTGTTTGATCCCAGCCTACGCGACGGCGATAGGAGCGGTGTGATGTTCTGGCCGCGGGTCGTTCCTGTGAGCAAGACTTGGCAATCGTTGAGCACGAACCTGCTGAGCACCATCAGCACAGCCGCCGCTGCCGAGAGCGACTGGAAAATCCAGTTCCATCCCGCCGCCAAAGCCTACGCCGGCATGGTCTCAGCCTATGCCAAAAACGATGGGACGACGTTCAACGTCATACTCCGGGACTATCAGGATTATCTTCGTGCCAACGGTCTTTCCGCGGAAATCAACAAAACCGGCAAGGAGTTCGTGTTCAACAATTTCGACCCGTTTTACAAGTGCGAAATCCTCTATGTGCTGGCCTTCCTGTTGGCTTGCGGCAGCTGGCTGACCCTGGCCCGATGGCCGAACCAAACAGCCTACTATTTGATCGCCCTCGCGGCGGTTATCCATACCGCCGGACTCATTTTTCGCATGTGGCTGGAGGGCCGGCCGCCGGTGACCAATCTCTACTCATCAGCGGTGTTCGTCGGCTGGGGCGCGGTGATACTCGGGCTGATTCTCGAGCGCATCAACCGTGACGGCATCGGTAACGTTGTCGCCAGCGCGGTGGGCTTCGTTACGCTGCTTGTCGCCGGTGGGCTGTCACTCAGCGGCGACACAATGGAGATGTTGCAGGCGGTGCTCGACACCAATTTCTGGCTCGCGACACACGTTGTGATCATCACCATCGGCTACTCGGCCACCTTCGTCGCCGGCTTCCTCGCAATCATTTATGTGGTGCGCGACTTCGTTGCCAACCGGGTGCCGTTCGGCAAGGCCAACCGCACAGCGCTCACCAAGATGATTTACGGCATCGTCTGCTTTGCGACACTCTTCAGCTTCGTCGGCACTGTGCTTGGGGGCATCTGGGCCGACCAGTCGTGGGGCCGGTTCTGGGGATGGGACCCGAAGGAAAACGGCGCGCTCATGATCGTCATCTGGAACGCCGCTATCCTGCATGCGCGCTGGGGAGGAATGATCCGCGAGCGCGGGCTTGTCTCCATGGCAATCTTCGGCAACGCCGTGACCGCCTGGTCGTTTTTCGGCACGAACATGCTCGGCATCGGCTTGCATTCGTACGGCTTTATGGACAAGGCGTTCGCTTGGCTGATGGTGTTCGTCTTCGTGCAGGTTGTCGTGATGACCGGCGGACTGATGCTCGGTACGCTTGGCCAGGCGGACAAACCAAAAGGCCAAGCCGGTGTGCTTGGTCTGCCGCGGCAGGCGCAGCTTGTGGTGGTCATCGAGGCGCTCGTGATTTTTGCCAGCTTTGCCGTTGCGATCTACTACCTGCTGAACGCGCTAGGCTTCTGACCAAGATCAGGCCAAGCCACAGTTTTTGCGGGCGCGGTCGAGGACAGTGGTCGCCCGGGCACGGGCCTTGTCAGCGCCGTCCTTCAGGACTTGGTTCACGTAGTCGAGGTTATTCTCCAACTCCGCGCGCTTGGCCCGGGCCTCGGCGAAATACTCCCAATAGTGCTCGAACAGCGCCTTTTTCAGGTCGCCATAGCCCAGTCCGCCCGCGCGCAGACGCTCCTCCCAGTCGGCAGCCAAGTCCTCCGGGGCCACGAGTCGTAGCAACTGAACGGCGATGTTTTGGTCAGCATCCGGCTTGGGCTCCTCCGGCGGTCGGCTGTCCATCACAAGGCGCATGATGGTTTTGCGCAGCGGTTTTTCATCGCCGAAAATGTCGATGGTGTTTTCGTAGCTCTTGCTCATCTTTTGCCCGTCCGTTCCCGGCACCACGGCCACCGAGTCGCGAATCTGCGGCTCGGGTATCACGAAGGTCTCCCCGTAGGTCTGGTTGAACTTGATCGCAATGTCGCGCGTGACCTCGACGTGCTGTTTCTGGTCTCGGCCGACCGGCACGATGTTTGAGTCGTAAATCAAAATGTCGGCCGCCATCAGCACCGGATACGCGAAGAGCCCGTGATTCGGCGAGAGGCCCTTGGCCAGCTTGTCCTTGTAGCTGTGGCATCGCTCGAGCAGGCCCATCGGCGTGAGTGTCGTCAGCAGCCACGTCAGCTCGCACACCTCTGGCACGTCGCTCTGGCGAAAGAACACCGCCTTGGCCGGATCGAGCCCGCAAGCGAGAAAATCCAGCGCCACGCCTAGCGTGTTGCTACGCCGCTCACCGGCATCGAACACCGACGTCATCGAGTGGTAGTTCGCGATGAAGTAGTACGCCTCACCCTGTTCCTGCAGCTCGATCGCCGGGCGCATCATGCCGAAATAGTTGCCGACATGCAGCGTGCCCGATGGCTGGATTCCGGATAAAATAATCATCGACCTGCGAAAACCCCCAAGCAGTTGGCCAAGCGTGGGAAACCCCAGCCGGCAATTGCTTCTTGCAAAAAAACCGGCCAAGTTCCTAACGCCTTCGGGCGCGGCGTCAATGCAAATCAACGAAGACAGAGATTGGGAAGCCCTCTACCGGGCCAATGACACATTTTGGGATCATGGCGAAGCCTCGCCCGGCCTGGTCGATTATCTGGCCGAGAACCCATCGCTCCCGCCCAGCCAGGCGCTCGTTCCCGGCTGCGGCCACGGCCACGATGCCCGCGCCCTGGCCAGGGCCGGCTGGTCGGTCACCGGGCTCGACATCGCCCCAAGCTCCGTGCCCTTGGCCAAGCGCCTGGCCAACGGGGAGGCGCTCGAGATCGATTTTCGCATTGGCGACTTTCTGGGCGACGAGCCGTATCAGCAATTCGATCTCGTGTTCGAGCACACTCTCTTCTGCGCCATCCCGCCGGCGCGGCGCGCCGACTACGTGCAAGCACTGCAACGCTGGCTCAAGCCGGGCGGGCTCTACCTCGCCGTTAACTACATGATCACCGACGACAACGGTGAGCCGCCATTCAGCACGACAACCGCCGAGCTGGACAAGCGTTTTGGTGAGTCGTTCGAGCTGCTCCGTCGCTGGACACCGCGCTCCTACGAGAACCGCGAAGGAAAGGAAATGATGAATGAGTGGAGATTTCGTTAGGGTAGTTTTTAGTTTCCAGTCTTCGGTATTCAGGAGCCTGTCCGGGCTGTTGCTCGCCACCGGGCTGGACCTGGCCAGGAGTGACGCGCTCGAGTGGCAAGACGAAGGCGAGCAACGCGGGGTGGTGACCTGGCTTTTTCTCAGCCGCAAAACAAATTGAGTTGATCAGGATTGTCCCCCGAGGCACGACACAGCTTGTTCCACCTCAAGGGGATGAACGGTTCCAAACCGGTTCCGTGACTCAAAAATTCCGACTTAAACAATCCAAAAATTGTTCATTTATTTAGGTTTTTCTGCTTGCGGATGCCGCAGGCCGCTCGTACAACCGACTCCCAGTAGTGCATCACTACTGAAAAAAATACTGTAACCTGCAGAATCAAAAACGATATGTCAGACAAACCATTGACGAAATCACAGACCGCCACAGCTGTTGCTGAGGCGAACGGTCTCACCAAGAAGCAGGCCACCGACCTGCTGGCCAACTTGGCTGACTTGGCTATCTCGAGCACCAAGTCGTCCGGTGCTTTTACGTTTCCAGGTGTTGGGAAACTGAAACTGGTCAACCGCAAGGCTCGCATGGGGCGCAACCCCGCCACCGGCGAGACAATCCAAATCCCTGCCAAGACCGTGGTGAAGTTCACCGTGGCCAAGGCCGCGAAGGACGCAATCGCCACTTAAGGATTAACCGATCCTCATGGAAAGCGCCCGCATTTGTTGGGCGCTTTTTTTGTGCATCTATGGAGGTAAACAGTGACAGGTTGGACAATCGGTGTGGTCGGCTGCGGCGCTGTGGGCGGCTTTTACGGGGCGAAATTGTGCCAAACCGGTTGCGACGTGCATTTTTTGCTTCGTTCAGATTACGAAGCTGTTCGCGAAAATGGCGTGCGTATTCGGACCGCGGACGGCGACTTTGATGCAAACCCAACGGCCGCCAGATCGCCCGGGGAAATCGGTCTCTGCGACCTCGTCATCGTCGCGCTCAAGTCCACGGCGAACCACCACCTCGGCAAGCTGTTGCCGCCGCTGGTCGGCGAGCACACTGCCCTGCTGACGCTCCAGAACGGGTTGGGCAACGAAATCGCGCTGGCTGCTCTGTTTCCCGACCGGCCGATCCTCGGCGGCATGTGCTTTGTCTGCCTTAACCGCATCGAACCGGGCGTCATCCATCACATCGCCCACGGCAAGATCGTCCTCGGCCGCCACGGCGGCCCACCGGATGATCTGACTGGGGCGGTCGCGAAACTCATCCGCTCCACCGGCATCCCGGTCGATGTCTCGCCCGACCTTGAACGCGCGCACTGGGAAAAACTGATCTGGAACATTCCGTTCAATGGCCTGAGTGTCGCCGGTGCGGCGGGACTCGCCGCAACACTCGCCGGACGGCTCGACCACGGTCAGCCCATCGGCCCCTGCCTCGCCACGGACGCCCTCCTCGACAACGGGCCCTGGGAGCAACTTGTCACGGAACTGATGGACGAGGTCATCCGCACCGGCCGCGCGCTTGGCCATGACCTTTCGCCCGGGCTTGGCGAACACCAGCGCAATCGCACCCGCGTCATGAAGGCTTACCTTGCCTCGACACCGATCGATTTCGTGCGCGGCCTGCCGCTGGAACTGGACGCGCTCTTTCGCCTGCCGCTTGGCCAAGCGCAGGCCGCCGGTGTCGAGACCCCACGACTCGTAGCGCTCTGCGATCTGCTTGCGCAGTTGGATGATCTACGAAAAGACTCGGGATCGGATGCTGCCTGAGTCACAATTCGCCGCACCAAAATGTATCGGTTTTCGTTGTTTTTTTTCGCAATGGCCGCCTTGGCCGCACCAGGGCCTGGCCAGGCGGAGACGCGGCCTAACATTGTCTTTATCATCGCCGACGACCTGGCTTGGGACGACCTCGGCTGCACCGGCAATCCCGGCGTCCGCACCCCAAACATTGACCGCCTGGCCAAGGGCGGCATGCGCTTCACCAACGCCTACCTGACGATCAGCTCGTGCAGCCCGAGCCGGGCCAGCATCATCACCGGCACCTACCCGCACCAGACCGATGCCGAGCAGCTTCACTGGCCGCTGCCGGCCGATCGGCTGACGTTCGTCGAGTTGCTCAAGGCCTCTGGCTACTGGACCGCGGCGGCCGGCAAGTGGCATCTCGGCGATGTAGTGAAGGATCGCTTTGACGAGGTCCGTGAAGCCGACGTGTCCGGCTTTCAACTGCCGACTGGCGAGGCGGCCAAGGCGGGAAAGATTGTGCAGAAGGCAGTCGGTGACGCGCGCAGCGGCTGCGACCAGTGGATGCCGATGCTCAAGGCGCGGCCAACGGACAAGCCGTTTTTCCTGTGGCTCGCCGCGCTCGACCCCCATCGCGACTATGACGAAGGCATCCTCGAGCAGCCACACAAGCCGGAGGACATTCGCCTGCCACCGTACGTCGCCGATACGCCCGGGTCCCGTCACGACTACGCGCTGTACTACGACGAGATCACACGGCTCGACCGTTTCGTCGGCGGCGTGATGGCCGAGCTGAAAGAACAGAACGTCGCCGACAACACGTTCGTGCTGTTTATCAGCGACAACGGCCGACCGTTCCCGCGCGACAAGACGACGGTTTACGACAGCGGCATCAAGACGCCGTTCATCGTCCACTGGCCGGGACGTGTTGCCGCCGGTAGCCGCTGCAACAACCTGCTCAGTTCGGTCGACATCGCGCCGGCATTCCTTGAATTGGCCGGTTTGTCGACGCCGAAGGTTTTTGAGGGGCACAGTTTCCTGCCGTTGCTGCGGAATCCGCAACAGCGCATTCGCGACTTCGTGTTCGCGGAACGCAACTGGCACGACTACGAGGATCGCGTCCGTGCTGTTCGCAACAGGCGCTTCAAGTACATCCGCAATTTTTACGACGATCTGCCCAATACGCCGCCGGCAGACGTCGTACGCTCGGTGGCCTACCGAGAAATGATCCGGCTGCGCGACGAGGGCAGACTTGTCGATGCGCAGAAAAACACCTTTATCCAGCCGAGGGCCAGGGAGGAGTTGTACGACACACAATCTGATCCGTTCGAGTTGAAGAACCTCGCCAGTGACCCCGCACAAGCCAGGCGGCTGAAACGGTTCCGTCGCGCCTTGTCCAAGTGGCAGAAAGAGACGGGGGACACCGAACCCAGATTTCGCACGCTCGACGAGTTTGGCCGCGAAGATGGCCAGGCGCTGCCGGTGCGCGAACGGCCCCGCCCCGACAAGGCAGAAATGACCCGGCGCCTCGAGGCGCATTACCAGAAACAGACCAAATGACCGCACGCTTGGCCAAGCGGAAAACGGCTGGCCAAGCGGACGGTTTTGCGTGAGACTTTGCTGCATCTATGAATTCTTTTCACCGGACCACGTTATTCGGCTGGCTTATCATCGCATTGGCACTTGGCCAGATTTCACCGACTCAGGTTGACGCCAACGACGGGCGGCCACCCAATGTGGTTGTCATTTTCATCGACGACATGGGTTACGCGGATATCGGCCCGTTTGGGGCCAAGGCGTATCCAACGCCCCATCTCGACCGCATGGCCCGCGAGGGGCGTAAGTTCACCGATTTTTATGTCACCCAGGCCGTTTGCAGCGCGTCACGGGCGGGTCTGCTCACCGGTTGCTACAACGTACGCGTCGGCATCTTCGGCGCGTTGGGTCCCAGCGCCAGGCACGGCATCAACGCCGGCGAAATGACGCTTGCCGAAGTCTGTAAACAAAAGGACTACGCCACTGCCATCTACGGTAAATGGCACCTTGGCCACCACAAGCCATTCCTGCCGATGCAACACGGGTTTGACGACTACTTCGGCCTGCCGTACTCGAATGACATGTGGCCGTACCATCCCGGCGTGTTGCATCTGCCGATGGAACAGCGCCTCAAACGCTGGCCGCACCTGCCGCTAATCGACAAGAATGAAATCATCAACGCCCAGGTTTCCGGCAAGGATCAGGAACAGCTCACCACGCAATACACCGAGCGTGCCGTGTCGTTCATCGAAAAGAACAAGAATCGCCCGTTTTTTGTCTACGTGCCCCACTCAATGGTCCACGTGCCGCTGTATGTTTCTGACAAGTTCAAGGGCAGGAGCGGTGCCGGCCTGTTCGGCGACGTGATGATGGAGGTCGACTGGAGCGTCGGCCGGATTCTCGACACGCTGCGAAAGCATAAGCTCGATAAAAACACGCTTGTCATTTTTACCGCCGACAACGGCCCGTGGCTGAGCTATGGCGAGCATGCCGGCTCGGCCGCGCCGCTGCGCGAGGGCAAGGGCACGATGTTCGACGGCGGCTGCCGCGAAAGCACACTGATGTGGTGGCCCGGCACCGTCCCGGCTGGCAGTGTTTGCAGCACGCCGGCGATGACCATCGACATTTTGCCGACCGTTGCCGAGTTGATCGGCGCCAAGCTGCCGGAACACAAAATCGACGGCAAAAGCATTGTGAACCTCGTCAAGGGCACCAGCGACAAAAGCCCGCAGGAGGCGTATTATTTCTATTACGGCAAACAGTTGCAGGCCATTCGCTCTGGCAAATGGAAGCTCCACTTCCCGCACGCCTACCGCACCATGGCCGGCCGCCCCGGCGGCAAGGACGGCATCCCAACAGCCTACAGCCAGGCCAAAATCGGCCTATCGTTGTTCAATCTCAGGAAGGACATCGGCGAAACCACCGACATGAAGGACAGGCACCCGAAGGTCCTCGCCAGGCTGCAGGCGCTTGGCCAAGCGATGGGCAGGGAACTCGGCGACCAGGGCCAAAAAGGCAGCGGCCAACGCGAACCGGGCCGATTGGCCAAGCGCTGATTCGCCCGTGGCCGATCAAGCAACCATCCCGTTCGGGGCACGGTTTTGGCGCCTTTGGCGCCCGATTTGGCGGTTGCGCCACAAGGGCAACGGGATGCTTTTCCCGCCACTGCTGCTCTTTTGGGTGCTGCTGCTGATCAGCCCGTACATCGTCATCAACCGAATGGCGACCTGGGGATGGAGTCCTGCTGCTTGGGCGGAGTACAAGCCTGTTCTTGAGGCGACCATCCCCCCGCAGGACAAGTTGAAGGTGTCGCGGCAGGACGAGCGCACGGCGTGGGATCCGAAGTCGCTCTTCCGCGACAGTGAAGGCCGCTATCTCGACTACAAAATTCCGGCCATCAACTGGACCATTTGGCTGTACCTGTCGCTCTTCGGCTACTACTTCGCCTTTTACGCGGCGCAAAAGAACGACCGCGGCCGGGCCGAGTCACTGGTGATGGCACAGGCCTGGGCAGTGACGAGCTGGATTGCTTATCCCGTCTTCGCCCTGTTGCCGGCCGACATCGATCTGCGCTGGCAATTGGGTGAGATGGAGGGAATCCACGGCTTCATTTACGGCGCGTTCCACGCCCTGGACGAGCCATTCAACGCGTGGCCCTGCCTGCACATCGCCCAGAGCTTCGTTATGGCCTCAGCTCTGGCGCGCTGGTGGCTCCAGCGCAAATGGACCTGGGCGGTTTGGCTTCTCTGGCCGGCGTGGTTGGGCCTGTGCATCAGTGTGATGACCACCAAGCAGCACTTCATTTGGGACTCGATCACCGGCACGCTGCTCGGTGTGAGCGTATGGGCATGGATGATGCGGCCCGGCTTCCGGCATCTCGACAGGTTGGCCGATGACAAGCTGCCCCTCGACAGGCTGGAGTAAAAAAAGCGGCCGCCGGCAAGGGGATGGGTGTGGAGGTTTGCCGACGGCCTACGACCCATGGCTGGGATGGGAGGGGGATGCCACAGGTCGCTGAGCGCCAAATATACCCCGATTTTCCCTCAAAGCAACCCCCAAAATACCCAACGGTATCAAGCTCCTGCAACTACGGCTTGGCGACGGTCAGCCCTGGCCTCGAGATGTCGGAGCATGCCCTCGAACACCAGCCGGCCGTCGTCCCCGCCGAGGATGCCTTCACTGGCCCGCTCCGGGTGGGGCATCATGCCACAGATATTGCGGCCCTCGTTGCAAATGCCGGCAATGTTCAGCAGGGAGCCGTTGGGGTTCACGTCATCGGTCAACTCGCCGGCTTCGGTGGCGTACTGGAACAGGATTTGGTCGTTCGCCTGCAGCCTGGCCAGGGTCTCCTCATCGGCGAAGTAGCAGCCCTCGCCGTGGGCGATCGGCACCCGGAGCACCCGCCCATCCGGTACCTCGCGGGTGAACGGCGAATCGGTGCTCGGCACCTTGAGATGGACGTGCTCGCAGCGGAACTGCAGGGAGCGATTCCGCACCAGCGCCCCTGGCAACAGACCGCTCTCGCACAAAATCTGGAAGCCGTTGCAGATGCCGATGACCAGGCCGCCGGTGCCGGCGAACGCCTTCACGGCGTTCATCACCGGGCTGAACTGCGCAATCGAGCCGGTGCGCAGATAGTCGCCGTAGCTGAAACCGCCGGGCACCACCACGGCATCGGCGTTGCCGATCGATTCCTCCTTGTGCCAGAGGTAGCCGGCATCCTGCCCGAGGACGCTGCTCAGCACGTGGACGCAGTCCTGATCGCAATTCGAGCCGGGAAACTGGAGGACAGCGAAGCGCATCCTGGGTTACTCGATGGTGAACTGGTAATCCTCGATCACCGGGTTGCTGAGCAGCTTGTGGCACGCCTCGTCGATCTTCGGTCGCCACGACTCAGCGTCGCCGTCCAGCTCGATCTCGAGGTACTTGCCGACGTGAACGGCCTTCACGCCGTCATAACCCATGTGTTCCAGCGCGGTCTGCACCGTCTTGCCCTGCGGATCGAGCACGGCCTTCTTGGGGGTGATGACTATCTTGGCTTTCATTCCCTGCACACGCCAGGCGCGGCCAAGGGCAGTTTCAGGCCAAGCGCGACAGCGAACCAGTTTATTTTGTTCACAGCCGAAAATTTGTGCCTGGCCAAGTTTTGCTTTGCCCCGGTCAAGTGCTTGGCCAAGCTGGCCGCGTGAAGATTACATTTCACGGGGCCGTTCGGACGACGACCGGTTCCCGGCATCTGCTCGAGGTCAACGGCACCCGGCTGCTGCTCGACTGCGGCCTGTATCAGGGCAAGCGGCAGGAGTCGATTGAGCGCAACCAGCAATTCCCGTTTGATCCCAAGTCGGTGGACGCCGTCATCCTAAGCCACGCGCACATCGACCATATCGGGAACCTGCCCAACCTTCACAAGCAGGGCTTCGAAGGGAATGTCTACTGCACGTTCGCCACGCGCGATCTCGCGGCGATCATGCTTGAGGACTCGGCGCAAATTCAGGTTGCCGATGCTGCCTACGTCTCGAAGAAACACAAAAAGAAAGGCCTGCCGCCAGTCGAGCCGCTTTATTTGCCGGAAGACGCCGAACGCGCGGTGCGGCAGTTTGTGGCGCTGGGCTATGAGCGGCCGATCCCGGTGGCCAACGGCGTGACGCTGATCTTCCGTGACGCCGGGCACATCCTCGGCTCGGCGCAGGTGATTCTCGACATCGACGAAGGCGGCACAAAACGCCGGCTGCTGTTCAGTGGTGACATCGGCCGCGGCGACCACGCGATCCTGCGCGACCCACAGCCGGTGGAGGATGTTGACGTGTTGCTTGTCGAGAGCACCTATGGCAACCGCGAGCACACGGCGCAGTCCGGCTTGTCGAACGAAGTCGAGGCGCTGCTCGCCGGCACGCTGAACAACGGTGGGAAGGTGATCATCCCGGCGTTCTCAGTGGGACGCACACAACTGCTCGTTTACACGCTACATCAGCTCGTCGACGCCGGCCGGCTGCCGGACTTCCCCATCTATGTGGACAGTCCGCTCAGTGTCAACGCCACCGAGGTGTTCCGGCTGCATTCCGAGTGTTTCAACAGCGACATTTACACGTTCCTGCGCGAGAAGGAGAATCCGTTCGGCATGGACAACCTGACGTACATCCGCAAGGCATCCGAGTCGATCAAGCTCAACAGTCTCGACGGCCCAGCGATCATCATCAGCTCAAGCGGCATGTGCGAAGCGGGCCGCATCCGGCATCACTTGAAGAACAACATCAGCGACCCGAACGACCTCATCCTGTTCGTCGGCTACTGCGCCTACAACACGCTGGGCTCCGTGATCCGCGCCGGTATCGATCCGGTTTACATCTTTGGCGAACCGCACGAGGTGAAAGCCAAAATCGCCAGCTTCGACGGATTCTCCGGACACGCCGACAAAAACGAACTCGCCGACTATGTAAAAAAACTCACCGGCGATATAAAAAAAATCTTCATTGTCCACGGCGAGGAAGCCTCGAGCCTGGCCTTTGCCGACACGCTGCGCCAACTTAAGCCAGACGCCGATGTCACCGTGCCGAAGCTGAACGAATCGTTCGAGGCCTGAAGTCCAGGATTCAAGTTACTTGCCCTGTTTATCACCCGTGGCGGCCTTGGCTCGAGCCTCGTCATGCAGCGCATAGAGGTGTGACTGGGTCGCGACGTACAACACGCTGTTGGCCACGATCGGTGTCGAATAGATCGGCGCCGGGAAGTAGGTCTCGCTCAGCAACGTCATTTTTTTGTCGGAAGCCAGCACGACGAAATCTCCATCCTCATCGCCGACATACACCTTTCCATCAGCCACAAGCGTTGAGCCCCACATATGTGCTTTCATGTCGTAAATCCAATGCAGCTTGCCAGTACCGGCGTCAAGGCAATGGACGTAGCCGGAGAAGTCGCTGGCAAACAGCAGCCCGTTGACAGGGTCGATCGAAACAGTGGAGAGGCTACGCTTGATACCTTTATAAGCCCAGATTGCACCGCTCATGGTAATGTCACCCTTCTTCGAGGGGTCAAGGCAGACAAGTTGGCCCACGCCTTCGCCATGCTCCGGATCCTGCCCGGTCGCGACGTACACTCGGTTGTCGTAAAAGACCGGCGTTGCATTGATCTCGCTTGGCCCCTCAGCAGATGGGTACTTGATCGGTTTACCGTCCTTGTCCGTCTTGTACTCGGGAGGATTAGCGTCAAACCACCAGACCTTCCGGAGTAAATTAAGATCCTTCCCCTTGTCGTAGACCGGCTTGGCATTGAAAGCGTAACAAAAGCCGTCGCCCCCACCGCAGAAAAGTTGTGCCTGCCCGTTCACCACGCCGTACGAGGGCGAACTCCATTGGCCGTGAAAAATATTCGGGCCGATGCCGGCGTCGTCTTCGCCCTTGAGCTCGCCTGTCTTGGCATCGAGCGCGATGAAGCTCGGCGAGAACGGCGACGGCACATTCGTGTGCGTCCAGTCCTGGCCATTGGAGGTGCAGGTGTAAACCATGCCGTCCGCAACGATTACCGAGCTGTTCGAGGCGTTGTGCGGGTAAACACCCAACTCGTCCATCATGTCGTAACGCCAGATAATATCGCCATCTTTCGGGCCAAGCTTGGCCGGTGGCTTACCGGTGTCGAGATGCACGTAGACAGCCTCGTCCTTGTACGGGCCGTCGTTGCCGTTGGCCAAGCCTTCCACATCGATACAAAGCACTTCGCACCGGCTGCTGACTACGTAAATCCGGTTGCCAACCACGGTCGGCGACGAAAGCAGGCCAAGGCTCTCCCAGTCGTTCACCTTGCCAGACCTGAGCTTGGGAATGACCAGTTGCCAGAGGAACCCCCCTGTTTTCTCGTCGAGGCAGAGCAGGATGCTTCGGTCACCGGGATGCTTCGGGTCGCGCATTGAGTCGTTGTTGGTGCCGACGAAAATTCTGCCGTTAGCGATGGTTGTATTACCGTAGCTTTGCGTGCCCAACTGGGCCGCCCACTTGACGTTCTTGGCAGTGGACAGATCCACGTCCTCGGTCCCCTGCTTGAAATCACCCGGCTCGAATTTATCCGGCAGACCGTTAGCCCCGGCAGCGAACATGTTGCGGCCCAGTGTGTTGCCTCCCCACTGCGGCCAATCTGCTGCCGTAGCGATCCCCAAAAATCCGGCGGCTAGACCGGTCATTATTGCTTTTGTCAGTTTGTTCATCAGTCGCTTAAATAACCCTTACCAACTACTGGAAGTCGCTTGGCCAAGTGTTGGTTGATCAAATCAATGTTCCGTTCGGGATGACAGCGTTTCTCGGAATGATGACGATGCCATCGCGGATGAAATAGTTTTCATCGTCGAAGTGCATCGGCTTGCCATCCGGCGTGATGACGCAATTGGCTCCAATCCGTGCATCCTTATCGATAATGGTGTTCTCAATGCGTGTGTTTTCCCCCACGCCAACACGGGGGATGCCATCGCGGTCACTCTCCGCTTTTGACGCCTCTGTCTCGTATTTGTTCGAACCCAAAAGAATCGAACGGTGCAGACGGCATCCCGATGCGATGAAACTGCGTACACCGATAAGGCTATGGCTGATGCGCGAACGATCTATGATGCAACCATCTGAAATGATGGCCTGTTCAATCGCTGCCCCGTTGATCTTGGAGGCCGGCAGGAATCGCGCACGTGTGTAAACCGGTGTCTCCATTTGAAAGAAATCAAACTGTGGCAGCATCGACGTCATGTCGAGATTGGCCTCGAAGAAGGCACGGATGGTGCCGATATCCTCCCAGTATCCACGGTAGACGAAGGAGTACACCCGGTGCGTCTCAATGGAGCGCGGGATGATGTGCTTCCCGAAATCGGTCATATCGTTATCGAGTAGTTCGATGAGAGATTTTCGATTGAAAAGGTAAATGCCCATCGATGCCAAATAGTGATCACCTCCCGATTCAAGCTCCTGCTCTGCAGCCTGATCGGGAGAAAGCTTAAGAGAATCCAGCAACTCCGGCTTGTTGGGCTTTTCGACAAACCGGCTTATCCGACCACGGTCGTCATTGTGCATGATGCCAAAGCTCGGGGCCAAGTCGCGCCCCACTGGGATTGTGGCCACGGTCAGTTCCGCCTCCCTCTCGATATGCACGGCGATGATCTCCCGAAAATCAATCCTGTATAGCTGATCGCCGCTCAGAATCATTATATATTCAAAGTCATTGTTCAGCAGGTGGCTAAGGTTTTTCCGGACAGCGTCGGCTGTGCCCTCATACCATGAGTCACTCGTCGGCGTCTGTTCGGCCGCAAGAATATCGACAAATCCCCCTGAAAAACGGTCGAATTTATATGTATGAGTGATGTGCCGGTGCAGCGAGGCGGAGTTGAACTGGGTCAGCAGGTAAATCTGGTTCAGTCGGGAGTTGATGCAGTTAGAGATGGGGATGTCCACCAGGCGATACTTACCCGCCAGCGGCACAGCCGGCTTGGAGCGGTCGCGGGTCAGCGGAAAAAGGCGCGACCCCTGTCCCCCCCCCATGACCACCGACAACACCCGGGCCTTCCCCGCTCTTGTGACTACCTGCGACATCGCTGGACGAATCTCTTGACTCCGCCGGTTCTACGCCGGGTGAAGCCGGACCACAAGCAAGATGCGCCGCTTGGCCAGGCGACGGGGGGTTCCTGACTCACTGTCAGTTGACCGGCCGAAGGGGGTCCTGCTGGATGAAGTTGCGGTTATCGACCGTCGCACGGTGCAGGGCGTATTGAATGTTGCCCAGCTTGTCGATGGTGCTCATCGCCTGGCCATCCTCGGTCTGGATGTCAGCAGCCAGGGCCACGACCGTGTCGAGCATCATCTGGTTGGCCGACACCTCGCCAAAGTGCTGGATCAGGTGCTCGGCATCCTTGCGCAGCGCCGGGATGTCACGCTCGACGATGGCCTCCTTCTCATTGGTCAACAGGTTGTCGCGAAGGGAAATCAGGTTGCCGAACAGGTCACCGCCGGTCCGCGAGTCCTTTACCAGGCCGATCGCACCGGCGACACCGGTGTTCTCGCCGGGTATGTCGGTCGTCACCGAGAAACCACTGCCGAGTTCCTCGACATCCACCCCGCTACTGCCCCGGTAACTGACCTCGGTGATTTTACCTTTGGCATCTTTCTGCGCCTCGAACGGAGCTTCCTTCGCCTGGTCACCGCCAAAGAGAAAACCGCCTTCCTCCGCCTTGCGGTTGGCAATCGAGACTCCCTCCTCGAGCAGTTGATCCACTTTCCCGGCGGCGGTGTTCATCGCCTCCGGCGTGGCCTCGGCGGCCTTGTCCGCGATGTCGCCAGCCTTGCTTTGGACTTTTTGAAGATCATCAAGCGCCCGCTCGTTGGCCTCGACACGGACCTTCAAGTCCGCGGCTTTTGTGCCGTCCAACTCAAGGCTCTTCATGGCGATGCTGGCCGGGCTCTCGGGCCGGCTGACCTCGTCAACCGGCTCCGTGCCACGAACCCCGCCCACCGAATCCACCGCCGCCGCCCGGGCCGCCTTGGCGGCCGCCACTCGCGAGGTGGTGGAGGGTCGGTTGGTGCCAATCCGGTTGACTTTGCCTGCCATGCTGCTTGAAGGGTTGTATTTCCTAAAAAACGCCTAAACCGGAGGAAAAATGACTCCCCACTTGGCCAAGGGCAACACTTTTTTCACCCGCTTGACCAGGCGCTTGGCCAAGGTTATTCGGCGACGAGTTGCAGGATGTTCCCCGCTGGGTCGCGCTTGGTGGCCGGATTGGCCACCAGCGGCAGCAGGTACAGCTCGCCGTCGGCATCCTCACCAAAACTGGCAATCTGGTACACGATGCCTTTCTGCTGATGGATGGTGCCGTGCTCGGTCGCCTTGCCGTCCTTCTGGCGAACGGCAAAAATCAGGCCGGTGGTGAAGTCGCCGTATATGTATGCGCCTCGCAGCGCCGGGATGGCCCGGCCGCGATAGACGTAGCCGCCGGTGATGCTCACGCCGTAGCCATGGCCGGGGAATTTGCATTCCTTCTCGATCCCGGCGTGGTGAGCGTACTCGATCACCGGGTCGATCCAGTCGCCCTTGGCCGGACTGTCCTCCTTGAACTTGTGGAACGACTCGCGGATGTTCCAGCCGTAGTTGCCGCCCTTGATGATGAGGTTGACCTCCTCCCATTTGTTCTGCCCGACATCCGCCGCCCAGAGGTCGCCTGTCTCACGGTCAAAACTCATGCGCCAGATATTGCGCAGGCCGTACGCCCAAATCTCCCCGCGGGTGCTGTCCTTGCGGCCGGCAAACGGGTTGTCCGCCGGGATGCCGTACTGCAGGTCGCCGGAGCGAGTATCGACATCGATGCGGAAAATCTTGCCCAGCATCGTGCTCAGATTCTGTGCGTTGTCATGCGGATCATTGGCTTTGCCGCCGTCGCCCGAGGCAATGTAGAGCTTTTGGTCCGGACCGAACAAAATCACGCCGCCGTTGTGATTCCAGTACGGCTGAGCAAACTCAAGCAGAACGCGTTCCGACTTCATGTCCGCCCGGTTCGGATTCGACTTGGCCACGGTGAACTCGCTGACCACGCTGCGCTTGGGATCCTGCTGCGAGTAGTAAACGTATAATTTCCCGTTGGCCTTGAACCTGGGATGGAACGCCATTCCCAACAGCCCCTCCTCATTTTCGCGCCACGGTTTGCGCTCGCTGATGTCGAAAAACACCTCTCGCTCCGGCTTGGCCAAGTCTTTGTCCTTGGGCAAAATGATGATGGAGCCCCCCTGCTCGAGGCAGAACAACCGCCCGGAGCCATCCGGAGCCGTCTCCAGCCAAAGCGGCCGGGTGGTTTTGAGACCCTTCCAAACCGGCTTCAAACCGACCTTGGGCAGTTCCGCCTGAACGGTGGCCAAGGCGATGACCAGCGACAATCCAACACAGAAAAAACGCGATTGCATGCGCGGAGTAAACTTGCTGAAGTCCTCCAAGTCAACCAACAGGCGAAAAAGGCAATGTCAGGATTCGTCTCCGCCAAACGTTCCTATTGACAGTGATGCTTTCGGAACAGGACATCTTGCAGCGGCTGATGAGCCAGCGCGATCGAGTGTCGGCGGCGGCCTGGCTGGTGGTTCGGGACGCGCACACCGCCGAGGACATTTTCCAGAACGTCGCCCTCAAGGCGATGACACGGGGGGCGCAGTTCGAGTCGGACGGCGCGCTCATGTCCTGGGCGTTGATTACCGCCCGGCGCGAGGGCATCGACTGGCTGCGCCGCCAAAAGAACGCGCCGATCTGCCTCGACGACACGATCCTCGAGCTGCTCGAGCAGGAATGGACGGATGAAGCGGCGGCGCAGGGCGGCATGCGCGGCCAAGCGCTGCGCGATTGCCTCGAGGAGCTGCCCGCCAAGTCGCGTGACCTGCTCAAGAGGCGCTACTTTGACGGGCATGCGTGCGAGGGGGTGGCAGCACAACTCGGCGCCGGGCTCAACACGGTTTACAAGCGGCTCTCACGACTGCACCAGTCGCTGCGCACGTGCATCGAAACCAAGCTGGCTCAGCCGGTTGGCTGAAAATATCACCAGATGACATCAAACGAGGAACAGAACGAACTTTTGCTGCGGTATCTGGACGGGAGGCTCGACCCAAGTGACCAAGCCAAGGTCGCCGGGTTGCTGCGGGACGATGCCGAGGCGCGGGCCTTTCTGCGCACGGTGGCCGAGCAGGCGGTCGTCGTGGCCGATGTCGAGCGCATTGGTCAGCATACGCCCCGGCCGGCCAAGATCGTCGTGCCGGAATTCCGCCCGTGGAAATGGGCAGTAACCGCAGCGGCGGTTTTTGTGCTGCTGGTTGCGTTCGTGATCGCCACCACGCCGGCGAGGCACGTGGCCAAGGTCAGCGCCATCCTCGGCCCCTGCCAGTACATCGCCGCGGATGGACGAGTGCTGGACGAGGTGAACGTTGGCTCCGTGCTTCGCGTGGGCGACACAATCCGGACGCGCTCGAGCAGCACCTGGGTGAAACTCGAGCTGGCCAACGGCTCGCTGATGACCATCGCCGGGCGGTCGCGACTGCGGCTGCTCAACGTGGATGGCCGGCGCGGTTTTCAACTGGCCTACGGGAATCTTTGGGTGACGGTGGCGCAAACGGCCGGGGCCAAGCCAGTCTCGATCCAGACACCAACGGCCACGGTCGAGGCGGCGACAGCGCAATTCGACCTTGAGGCTCACTCCTCCACGTCGATCGTGCGGGTGAACGATGGCTTAGTAAACGTTGTGCGACTCGCTGACGGCCAGGCGGCGGATGTTGCTGCCGATCACCAGGCTGTCGTCTCGATAAGTCGCAACCAACAGTTTGCTGTGATGCGCCAACCGAAGCCGGTCAACGACTGGAACTGCCATCTACTTGCCGGCCCTGGGGCGGTGATTGGCAACTGGCTGCCGGCAGACGAAAAAAACAGCGTACGACTGGGTGCTAAACCGCTGCTCATCGGCAAGAAAGCTACAATCTACGTGGCCAACTTCTCGGTGCAGTGCAGTGGCTCACCGGCAGTGTTGATTGAGAATGGCTCGAAGGTTCGCATCACCGGAAACACACAGACAGAAAATCCGATCTATTTAGGGCTGACGACCCAGCGAATAAAAGGGGGGTTTTTCGGCAAGTATATCGCCAAGGTCGGGACCGAGGCACTTGGCCAGGCGGGCGAGCCGTGGCAGGTCGAGGTGCCTCTCAGCCATTTCGAGCCAGTGGACGGGATGGAGCATCTCCCTGATTTGCCAATTGGCATGGAGTTAACTGACATTTGGGTTTTTTCTAAGGAGGAGCGTGCCGAGTTGGAAATTCATCGGGTCGAATTCCTGCCAAAGGAGATCGGCCAATGAACTACAGCGCATCAGTCATCGATGAAGAAGCCGCGCCAGGCGGCATCAAGGTTTTGCCCGCACCTTGCATG
>MPLZ02147297.1_pt1 | contig 18989 bp, 35 predicted proteins | sample 1617311 | NCBI WGS metagenome assembly MPLZ02 (sample SAMN05944806, study PRJNA350692) | marine metagenome | biome: marine; feature: ODZ; material: water; isolation source: 160 m water sample filtered on 0.2 um supor filter | place: Pacific Ocean | collected 2012-04-08 | depth 160m m | reverse complement strand
TTGACGAGAGTATGACATTTCTCTTTTATTGATGAAGATTTGTACTTTATTATTACTCATTGTATATTTTTGGTTGCTTGGGTTCACAGGATAACCATACTTGATCTTTTCCACTTGTAGATACACCTAATCCTTTATATGTTCTTACTGGATAGTTCCAGTTCGTCTTGAAATGGAAGTTCTTGTCTGGCCTTCTATTCTGACTTGTAAGGTTTTGTTTTCCCCATTTACCTTCGGCCAGGGTTGTGTCTGGTGCAATTTCTGTTTCGTAGTAATCCCAACATTCTTTCTCTGTATTGAATTCCTTATCTATTACTCTCTGTACTGATGGATTCCATGTCAATACCAGTGCTATCCATAGTTCAATCATCGGTATACTTCTGTTCTGAAAAGTCATATCTTGGTAGTTCATCGAAATCGGCACTTCCCATTATTGTTTTGGGTGTATTTGGTCTTATCTCTTCAGGTGGTATGAACAAGGCATTCAGTATCTCTTCTTTCATTTCTTCGTATTCTTCTCCATGTTCTGCACCATTGGCATCTATCACCTTACACACAAAATACGGCTTTAATACTTCATCCAATCGTATCATATATGGGTGATCTTTAGGGAACTTATTCATATTGCTACTTTTTCTTATTATTTCGTTCTCTTATAGTATCCAATTCTTCTACTAATTCTTTTATTTGTTCGGGGGATAACTTCATTAATGTTCCTATACATGCTCCATCTAATCCCATACTATATAATTTTTTATTACCACAGGCCATAAGAATCTACCAGTAAATGTCCACAAGCTAGAGGTATACTAAAGAGAACTACTATGCACATTGTTACTGCCGAATAGCATAATATCTTGTGTAGGTCAATGACTATCTTTATATTATATCTCTTCTTCATATTCTTCTTTTAATGCCCAATAATACTTCCCGTATGGCAATGGTGCCGTGTAACAATAGTCATGGATTTGACCTTGATGTTCTAATATTCCACCCTTTTTTGTTGTTTTCATATACTTTAATGGGCACTCTTGAGGGGCGGTAATCATGATCCATCCCATTATACTGAGTCCTATTATTGCTAAATTTATAGTTGTTATTATCATATACCGACACAATCTTCTTCGTCATTTACTTCTTCTTCTTCTGGTGGCACATACTCGTACAACATATTTCCTTTAGGATTTTCTACTATATCTTCATCTGCAAGCCATTCAATTTCTGCTCCCCCTTGCCATTCGGTCTGATCCCATACCCAACATTGGTCTGCAGATAACTCATGCAGAGCGATATGGGCTTCATCAAATCGTTCATTATTCTCATCTATTATGGCTTCTTTAAACTCTTCAGCAGTGTCGAAATCATATTCTTTTACTAGTTCATTAGTCAATATCCACTCATATACTTTTTGTTGTCGATGAAATTCTATTCGTTGTATTTTCATATTTTATCTCTTTATTATATATCAGGTTCTTCTTCTACTAATTCTACATCACACTTTGCCATTCCAGCATGAGGAGCAATGAATATATCACACTCTACTGGTTGCATTACTTTGGTTGGTGCTAACTTATCTTTTTCTTCAAGTACTTCTTCCCATTCTCTACTACAATAGTTACATCGATAATTGTAAATTGGGGGCATTTCTTCCTTCTTATGATACTGCGTCTGGTCCAAACATAAACACTTCTCCCGCATGTGGATCTTTTATTGTTTTCCTTTTATGGGGGATTTTTGGATGAGGCAGGTTAATAATTTTATCTATTGATGGTTTGAGCCAAAGAGATTCACAGGATGGACACAACATCCATAGGTCTTGAACGTTTATTGTTCCTTCATTTGTACAAGACATTTCTTCACAAATTGTGGTGGTGGTAGTATTCATACATCCCATTTTTATACTTTAATGGTGACAAGATTGACGGTGAACGGGCTGTTTTTTTTGGCGGTCACATCCCCTGACCGCTACTTGGTTTATCACCGTCAATCTATATTTTTGTCGAAACTTCTTCTTCTTTTTTATGCATTATCCCCATAGCCAGCACTTCGGCAGAACGGCTATGGGGGGAATATCTATGTCTTCCCTTTCCGCTCCGCGTAATCGGGCAATTCCTAATGGAAGTTTCGACTATCGCTCCCACCTATCAGAAAAAGATTGATGTCTTCCAGGACCCTTTCTCCTTCGTCTTTTCTCTTCCCTTGTCTTTTCGGCTTGGTATAGCTAAGTCATTTCTAACTCCTTTATTCTATGTTTCAGTGTTTCTATAGTGGTATACAAATAACCAGTCTCTTGTGGTTCTATTCTTGATTTGTACAATTCAATTTCATCTTTTAATACAGCTATTTGTATTTCTGTCATTGATACTGCTGCGATTTTCCCTTTAAGGTTTTCTAGATGTTCCATTATTGATTACCAATCACCTTTTTGTTGAGCTTGACGGATGGATTTTCTATAATCTTTCACCCGTTGTTTTTCTGCTTCTTCACGTTTCAACCGCTTTTTTAAACTTGGTTTTGCGTAATACCTATGTTTCTTGAGTTCCACAAACAATTCTTCTTGAATCAGTTTGTTTTTGAGTTTCTGAATCGCCCGCATAGGGTCTTGATTATATCCCACTTTAACTGTAATCATTTTATATCAGCCTTTTTATTATGTTATTAAATTGCTCCAAGTTTTTAACTTATTTCTTTTAGATTTTATTCCTTCTTTAATATCTATAAGATTTACTAGACCCTGTTCTTGCATCAGTTCAATCATACACATAACATCTGCAACTTCTTTGGTTAGTTCTTGTTTGGAGTCTTCAAGAATTGAATATACGTTCTGTTTTTTTGCAAAGTCTTGTTTTCTTAATAATTTAGAACAAGCCTGCGTTAATTCACCACATTCTTCCATTGTGATGATCATTAGTTCAGTTAGTTTTTCCATAGTGAATGTGGTGGACTGTTGTTGAAAAATCAGCAGGGAGTTTAATTTCTTTCCCCCTGTCCAATATCATTTGTTCAATTTTGGTAGGTTCCATTACAGCAAATTCCATAAGAACTTCGTTTGCTGAAAATTGTGCACATGAGTATACATCACATTGCACCAATGCAGGGCTCGTTTCGTCCCAAATATGAATAGCAATGTGACTCGTTTCTATCATAACGACCCCTGTTACACCCCGATTCCCCTCTGCAGAAACATAGGCGGCATAAGGTCCCTTGATAATTTTCATATCTATTTTGTTTACTATATTTCGAAGCCATTTTTTAAGTTCTTTCTCACTTTTTATTGGGCGATTCACCTCTGCCCGAATAATCAAGTGTTTGTGTATTGGCATCCTTTTTGATCCCCTGGATTAAGGTATTCACTCTACACATCCTAAAGTTTCGTATTTTATTTGTCTCCAAGTTTTATTTTCTTCATCATATTTTAGTCGTATCATGTTACCGTGTTTATCACAATGATGAGAATATATTGAACCATTCATAGTAAAAAATCCTGCTTGTTGCATTCCAGATATTTTCTCTCTGGGCAAATATTGTGAAGCAATTACCCATTTGGGCGGATATTCTTCTTCCATTGGTGCACAGGAAATCAAAATTATTACAATCATAAAAATAATGAAAAATGATAATATTAGTGATTTCATGTATTCCTTTCTCTCATGATATCTATAAAACCATAAGATGCCCCTACCCACAGGGACGCTATTAAGACATCTCCGCCAAAATATCCTATAAAATATAAGAGAGTCGCTCCAAAAAAATATCTCATTTATCCGTACCTAGTCCATTCTGGATCATCGTCATAATTGCCCGTTTTGTGCAATTTTTTTGTTTGATTACATAAAAAACAAAGTTGTCCCGCACCTTCTATGTATCCAGAACGAAATACAATATTATCTGTTTTTTTATATTTTGTTTCTGCTCCACATTTCACGCAGATATCGAATTCTTCTAATTTTTCTTTGTCCGCACTTGAACTATCCATCCTTTTCCTCCGTCTGAGGGTGTATAAGTTAATCGTGTAATGAGTTCAATTTCTTCGTCCAAACCCCTACTTATCAGGTGTTTTACTACTTTAATTGATTCGTATTCTTTAAGTACCTTGGCCACGATATTTCTTCCAGTTCCCTCTCTTATTTTTGTTCTTTGGTCTAGAGTTTTTAGATTTACCTATACTTGTTCTTTTAGGTCTTTGTGTCTTTCTAATTGATATTGTTTGTCTTTTGGGTTTAGCCATTGATTTTTTCTTTAATAAAGTCTGGTTTTGGTTGAATTGCGGTCTTATAACCACAGTGAGGGCATGTCATATTGTTTCTTTTCCATTCGGAGTTCCATGCCCACTTTGTTTCGGTTGATGCATAACTCCACCAGTTACTACATTCTCCACAATTAAAGTGGTATAAGGTTTCCCATGTGTACTCATGGTTCATCATTCTACTCTCCATACAACAAACACCTACCACTGATATCATCAGCAATAGGTGTTAAATTATTGGGTTACTAAATTAACCCCCAATCGATACTAATCCACATTGTACTGTTTCTCTGGCACATTCTATCCATCCAAAACCAAAAAATAGTAAGACTAAAGGTAGTGCACCGGCCACGGCTGCGGCGGCTAACATCCAAGGATAAGGTGACTCTTTCGATTCTGTTAAAAACCCAAACGCACCTTCACGTATGATATATAAACCATCCATTGTTGTATCAAAATGTTCTACTGAATTGACAACTGTATCTAACATAATATTCTTTTCTCATTGTTTAATTATATTATAACACGAAAAAGAGTAAATGTCAAGAGTTTATTCTATTAATTTAATTTTTCAGGAGGAGCTAAATCCCCCCAAATAAATGAACAAATCGCTTCAGCAGCATCTCTTTCTAATACTACAAAATCACCTATTTTATCTATGATAACATAATTACCGGAAGATGCAAATTTACGCAAAACATAATTACCGTGTGATTCAATAAATTCTGTTGCTCCAACAACTTCCTCAAAATTTTTAATATTCATAATTATTTATTTGATTCAGCTATCCAAAAAGGTTTTAGTTCTCTTCGTTTAGCTCGTTCTACTATCAATTTACGAGCTTCTTTGTTTTTCCTATTCCATTCCCTGGCTCGTTCAAGGATTATCTCTTTATTTTTCTTGTAGTATTCTTTTAGATAGTCCTTACGTTCTTCATCATTCTTCCACTTCTCAGCAAGGCGGTCCTTGTTCTTCTCATAATACTTTCTATTGGCAATGGATTTCTTTTCTTTATTTGTCATCCTAGTATTCCATCAATTCCGCATTTTGCGATGAAATATGAATCTACAATATCACTTATTGGGCTGATAACTTTTTTCGCTTTTGGAGTTAAACGTTCCTTGAGATCTAAAGGAGTGAGTAATTCATTTACAAAAGATTCATACATCAATTCTTTATTAGCATTTCCCTTTCCCGTTGCATATTTTTTAATAACAGTAGGTGGAAATGATGTGAAAGGAACTCTCAACTTCCACATTTTATTTTTCAATAATCCTGTATTTTCGGCGATTGATCGCACGTGTGATTTTCCAACAGTAGCATAAGCATATCCTTCAATGAACACTTCTTCGCATCCTTGAATCAAACCGTATGCCCATTCAGCAAGAAGTTCGTGTCTTTCTTCTTCATTTCTCCATTCTGGATATGGTGATGCTTTAATATTATCTAACCCACACCAGGAGGCAAGTTGTTGTTGTCTCTCAGTATGAGATAGATAATGTAAAGTACACCTATCAAAGTCAAAATGTCCACCATCGCTTTCCTCTGTATAAATGCAAATTGCAGGGGAAGTTAACGAATAGTCAATACCAGCTATCTTCTTCTTCTTGTTCATTTACACCCCCATCTATGGGCATTTCTAAATAATGTCCGCAGAAAGGGCATAAATGTAAATCCGTTATTTCCCTTGATAATATAACATATTCTTTTGCGCATGCATCGCATACAATATCTATTTCTGCGTGTTCTTCTTCTGTCCAATTAATCTCTACCGGCACAGAGTACTCCATGTACGTTCATATTTTTCTCCGTTAACTTTTCTTGTGAATTTTCCAATTATATCCTTCTATTAGTCCTATTAAAGATATAAGTTCTTGTGCTGATGGAAATCTTTGCTCTTGGCCATAATCCCAAAGTAACTCATCACCAAACCAAATTTTTAATTGATTTCGGCGAGGTAATCCAATCTCTTTAGGGAATACAGTTTTACTGAGTCCTGTATAATTCTTTAATTTTGTGCGGATTAATTCTGCTTCATCCTTCAACCCGAATTCATTATATTGGATTTTCCAGGGAGATTTTTGTATCCATGCGGATATCCATTTTTCTTTATTAAAGTTTCTATTACATCCCCCGAAACTTTGTACTAATTTAGCTGCCATTTAGCAATTCCCCCATTCTGGTTCTGGTATATGATCCCATGGCTCGTCATCTTCCTCTTTAACTTTTATTTCTTCTTGTTTTAACATGACCCCTGCACGTATTTTGGAATGTTCTGCATTCCACCAGTTCATTAACTTTTGACGGTCAACGATATCGGCCCCTTCTGTTTTTACAGGCCTGACTTCTTCACCGGGTTCATACCAACGTTCTCTCCAATTATTTACACCGACATCACCGGCATTCTCATCCCAATACAAATGAAAAACGCCGAGATCAATATTATCACTTCTGAATCCCTGAAGAAAATTAAATATTCCCAGGGAATGAAAAAATTTAAATGCTGGGTCCTTATATATTGCTTGTTTTATTTGAGAGGCCACAAAATGTCTCATTTGTTCTCTATTTATTTTATCGTGACCCGATTCTATAGAATCTTCCCAGGAAATATCCATTTATTCCTTTTTTTCTGGTTTTGGTATTAGGGGATTTGCTGGCTTCTTTTTATCATACATCATTTCTATTGGAATAGGTAAAACTTTTAAAGGAACTTCTACCTGTATATATCGTCTATTTCGAATGAGTGTCAATTTAATTGTATCTCCGATATTATTTTTTATTAACTCATCAGAAAATTCTACACCAGTATTTACAGGAACATTATTGATACCTACTATTGTATCCCATGGCTTTAATCCTTCGGGTATATCAGTAGTATCTTTACTTATTATTAATCCATAAGTATTTGGTAAAATTTTCTTCAATTCTGGATTATCTTTAAGGATTCTATTTTGTTGTTCTTCTTTCCCTATCAATGTAATAATCTGCACTCCTATTGCAGGCCTGTCCACTCTTCCTCTTTCCAACATTTGAGCAAGAGAGTATTTTACTACATCACTTCTAATTGCTATGCCCACACCAGAGTATTGCTGATTACGAGAAACAAGCAAAGTATTAATTCCTACTATTTCCCCCTTCAGGTTTAAGAGGGGTCCACCAGAATTTCCTTTATTGATTGCGGCATCTGTTTGTAGTGATTTGATGTAGGGGTGCCGAGCGTGTCTATCTTTACTGGAAATAATTCCTTTTGATAGACTCCATGCCATTCCCATAGGATGACCAAAGGCAAATACTTCCATACCCATATGAACATCTACCTCATTGGCGATTTCTAGGTGTGGAACTTCTTTAGTCCTTTCAGATACTTCAAGCAAGGCTAGGTCAGCAAGAGGATCTTTACCAATTACTTTTACTTCATATTCTTTCCAATCTTCTTCATCATAATAATATAAATTTATTATTTTCTGTTTGTATATACAATGAAAGTTAGTCAAAATATGACCGACTTTATCTATAACAACTCCTGTGCACAAAGCATTTGGTGACTGTGCTGATGGTGTTGCGGATTCATTTGATGATAGTAATACTATCGATTCTCTCACTCTTTCTATTACTTCTGGAGAAAGGGTTTCTGAATATGAAACTCCAGAAAAGACAAATATAGAAAAGCATAACAAAAATACTCTTTTGAGCTTTTCCATTTGTTATCCTTGAAAATTTAGTGGGGGACCTTCCGTGAGATTTTCGTTTTGGTCTGGTAATGACTCTGAATCAGATTTTGGTGATTCCACATCTTTAGGAAGTAAGTCCTCCGGGGTTATTAAATTGTTATCCTTATTGGTTTCATTATCTGCATTATCTGTAATACGCATTATCCCTGGCAATGTACCATTCTCATCAATGCATTTTAATGCTGTTTTAAGGTAAAGTTCTCCTAATTTTGTGGGACCCTCTAATGTGATTTGACCATATTCTAAAAATGAAAATTGTTGTCTAATCCTATCCATAACACAGAAACAATGTTCTACCATTAGCCTTTGTTGCGGTGGTGGTGGTGTTACTCCAATAAGGGATGGATTAGCCATTACTATCCACCTGTATGTGCCGTTATAACACCCAACTATAGAATCACCAATTAATGCCGATGGCCATCCTAATTTCTCTGCATCGAAAGGAAATCTCCGGTCTTGTTTTATTCCTTCTTCACCTACCTGCTTTTCGATAGATTTTTGTATTGAATCCGTTCCACCTATTATGACCAATGGAACAAAAAGTATTATAATACTAAACACCAAACCCAATTTCAAACCACTAAATTTCATATCGTCCTTTTTAATACATGTGATAAGTGACATCTTATGCAGACGCTATCACCCATAATAGTATTATTATGATGAATAGTTCCGCTGCTAGTAGGGTATGATACCACACCCACCTGGTCTCATATTGTTTACCTTCATCGAGTTTGACCTTTAAATGACCTTTCACGATATCATAAATTATAATAAATTTATTTTTTATAATACTATTAAATTTTCGATAACGTGCTCGAATTCGTTCAATCCATTCATGAAGCTCTTCTCTATTTAACAATGAAGTCCCCCCCAAAAAATAGATGGATTTTGTTGATATTGTTAATTATTTGTATCTATATCGTTGGGGTAATATCAACTATTTCACACCCTCCCGCTGAAGTACATGCAAATTCTTGACTAGAACTAGTATAATCTTGTGATTCGAATTTTGCTAGTGTACTCCAATCAACCTTTTTTGGCATCTTTCCTAATAATTCTTTATATTCTTCTTCCGAACAATCCTGATATGGTGCTTGTCTATACGTATGATCGCTAAATGGTAGGAAACTAATACCACTAATATCATCAAAATTGTCGTATACCCATGCAGCAGTGTTTACCCATTCTTCTTCCTTGACGGAAACTGTAACACTTGGTTTATGTTCACACCACTCTTTCGCATATGTGTGCCAGAGTGATAACTGTTTCCACGCAGACATATCATTTCTACAAATCGCCCCTTTTGGGCTTTTAGAAGGAAAAGAAAAAACCGTAGTATGGTCAGGTTTAGTAATATCCGGTTCATTCGGAAAACCTTCTTGTTTCATCATTTTACACAGGGGATCTTTATTATCCGCTCTTACTGTACGAATATAATATGGATTATGGCGGGCATGAATACCAGAAGCAGAATCAACAAGCTGAGAAACAGTACCACTAGGTTTGACACACGTAATGGCAGCTGCTCGATTGATTCCAAGTTTTTCAGCATACTCCTTGTTAGTTTTTACTGCTACTTCTCTTAGCTCATTTAATGTCTTTTTAATGTTACCTTTTGAGCCGTTTGTTATGGCACAATCCATAATTCCGGTGAGACTAACTCCCAGGAGTCGTTCCTCTTCGCAATTTCTTCCCCACTCTCTTGAGAGGTATTTGAAGTTTGTGAGAGTTGATTGGAAAGTTCCAAGGATTGTCGCAACCCTAATTTTGTCCTTGATAGATTGCAAAGTGTCGTTGCTTCTAATGACAACTTCGGACAAGTTGCAGAATTCCCTGGATCGTAAAATGATTTCGCTGCAAGGATTTGTGCCGAAATCATCCTTTGCCACTCTTCTCTGAATGTATGTGCCATGTTCGTCCTTTTCTCTACTATTTAGGTCATTTACATGATATTTCGCTGACATTCCATTGTAAATACCACGTTCACCAGACTTCGAATCATAGAGGGAAAGCCACTCACGCATGAATGTTCCAACATCTGGTTTTTCTTTATAATTAACTGAGTTATTCGCTAGTGATCGTTGTTTATCTTTTTCCCACCACTGTCCAGATTTTGCAAATCGCATTTCGCGATCATTAAGATCAGAAAGAGAAATAAGGGCGCTCCTACGAACACCACCCACAACAACAATCTCAGCCGTTTTGCATACAATATCATGACATTCTACAGGCCTAAGTTTTCTTCCTATTGAATTCTTAAATGTATCTACTGTAAAATTAAATAGATCTACTAATGGACCGGGACCAGAAGCTCGTCCTCCAAAAGTTTTTAGTGGTGCACCAGCAGCGCGAACCTTACTAATATCCCATTTAGGAATATGCCCACCATATAATAATGAGATAAGTTCTTTGAAAGCTCTGGCCCATCCAAGTTTTGAATCAGCAACGACAATAGTAGTTTCTGTCTCATATAATTGTTCTGGTACAATTGGAAGCATATTTGTATATGATTCCTCTACAGAAAATCCGACACCAGTGCCATTCATCAAAATATAAAGAACTTCATCAAATGATCTTGGATGGTCTACCTTCACATAGGAACAATTATATCCCGCTACATTTTCTTTTTTCAGAGCGGGACCTGCTGTCATTAAACATCTCATAGAAGGCATTGTCTTCAGTTCTTTAACAGAGTTTTCTAATTCAACTCTTTCTCCATTGGTTAAATCATATTTACATGTTTCTTTCAAATGTTCTGTAAAAAAATCAAAGTATCTTTCTACTGTTTCGTGCCATGTTTCTCTTCGCCCTTTGTCATAATCCCACCTCGCATATCTTGATAAATGTATAAATTGTTGGTATTCTGTAGGTAGCATAATTTCCTTCTTCTTTCTATTTTAATTTGTCTAAAAATTCTCTTGATTCTCGTTCTGACAATCCGTACTTTGACATAACCCAACTTCCATTAAGATTGTCTTTTATAATTGCCATTTCTTGTTCTGAAAAGGTCTTTGCATTTAATACATAATCTTCAAATGCTTCGCAACATAATGGAAATTTTGGTTTTACTAATTCATACATTGCATTAGCATAATCTTGGATTTCGTCTTGGGCGTGACTATCTCCTCTTAGGTGGTAAAAATGGAAAAAGTTACGTAAATCAATTTTCCATATTACTTCTGTATAACTGGCCACGGGTATCACTATTCTTGCAAGTTCTCTTGCAAGATTCCAATCTAATAGGTTGCGGTAGGCGTTAGTTGCTCCATCAAAAATACGAAATATTTCAAATTCGAGTTCACCTGTGCTCGCACCTAGTTCTCCCTCTTCTCTACCTTGTTGATTTGTTGTTGATTGGGGTTTAAGATTTTCCCCTTTTGGAAAATAAAAGTCATCTGACATGACTGAGTATCGACCCGAATACTCGTTCAGATTTGCCGTCCTATGGCGGACCAACTGGCGCATTACGAATATAGGAAGTTTTATATGGAACTTGACCTCGCACATCTCAAAGGGTGAGGTGTGTTTATGTCTCATTAGGTATCGGATGAGGTTCCGTGTCTGGCTTACCTTTCGTGTTCCTTCACCGTAACTAATACGTGCGGCGTTTTCTACTTCTTCATCATTTCCCATGAAATCTATCAATTTCACAAATCCATGTTCATGGACTTCTTTCATTACCAAGCTCTTTGCCAATTTCGCACTTCCCACTCACCTTCAATACCAGAGTAAGTATTCTTATTTATGATTTCCATAATCTTATCAACAGGAGTTCCATTAAGAACCATCTCATTGATATCCTTTAATTTTCCGTATGGCCAGACAACTACTTTCCATCCCATTTGCAGAGCAGCCAAAGTCTTTTTCGCTACTTCGAAATTTCTTGGTTCATTATCAAATATCAATGTAGTATTCTTTTTTGTGCCTTTATATGATGCTAAGTCACCACCCGCAACAGCGAGACAATTTGGAACAAACATTGAATCAATTGGCCCCTCTACAATATATGTATGTTTATCAGATTTCCACCGATCTAGTCCATAAATCTTTGGATTATTTTCATGAACCTTTACTGTAATATAACGTAATTCATTTTGGCCTAGTGCCCGACCTTGAGCGGCTATCAATTTTCCATTCTCATTGAAAAACGGAATAACCATTCTAGGTTCATTTTTACCTAGATTAGAATAATCTATCTGACATACTGATTGTGCCCACTTCTTAAAATCTTCAGCAAAGAAAACCTTGTCCATGAAACTACCTGGAATCTTTCTACCCTCATAATATATACGAACAAAATGGTCTTTTGGCAATGAACCAATAGACGGTAAATGTATGGTAGTTTTCTTTGGTTTGAATTTTGGTGGGGGGAATTTGAATTCTGGCTCTTTTATTTTTTTGCCGAATACAACATGTCGATGACCTTCACCATATCTTTCCATGATATATTGACCGTGCAAGTGCGGGTCCAATTCTTTGATGAAATTTCCAAGAGATGCTCCATAGCCACAATTATGACATTTTACAAAGAGGTCTTGTTTCTTTGCATAAATGTACAATCGTTTCTTGGCTTTATTTTTTTGGGAATCTCCGCAAATGGGACATCGCGAATTCCATAAATTGGGTCTTACTTGTTTGAATCGGTCAAGGCGGGGGGATATTAATCCCACGTATTTTTGATCTGTATATAAACTCATAATATATTCAATTTGTGTTATACTACTATTATAACACGAAATTTCAATTTGTCAAGTTCTGTCTTTACTCTCTAGTTCGTGTGCAATCCATGCCTTTGCAATAGGACTAGTTGGTGGGCGTTTCATAATTTTACCTATTTCAACAAATGATTTTCTAAATACATCTTCTCCTGCTCTGTTGTTTATTATCTCAACAAATCCGCCTGGGAATAAATTTGATAATTGTTGTTTGTTTGCTTGAACTTCTTCCCATGTCAATCTAATTACTTCATCTTTTAATCTTCGTTTTCTTCCAGCATTTTGTTGAAGGGCGATATCAAGAGAAGTGTTTACAAATATCATGTAAGTATCATATCCTACATTTTGAAGATCTTTTATTTGTATGGATAATTTGTTAGGATTTTTAGCAGTTCCATCAATGATTAATCCAAGTCTGCCGTTAATCCACATCTGTTCTCTTTTCTTGGTTATCTTTTTTCCTTTTTCACGGATTCTTTCTTTTTCCATTGTCTCATCATCAGAATACTTAGTCATATCAGAATGCATTTTAGCTTTCATCAATCCAAATTCTAATTGTTCATCTGAATTAACCACTTTTAGTCCATATGGACCGGTTTTACCAGGTTTAATTTTTTTCATTGAATCGTGCCACTCAAATTTACCAGCAGCAGAACCTGTTGCTTTTTCTGCAGAATATGACTTACCAGAACCAGCACCACCTGCAAGGAAAAACGCTTTAAAGATACCGGGGTCGTATACACCCTCTATAATTGTTTGTTTAAATTCTTCATATCTCATATTTCTGACCTTGTAACTTGTAGGATTTTATCTTTATGTGATTCCAAAATTGCTATTCTGTTCGGCCATTTTATATACTCTTTAACATCACCATCTTTCTGTAGATTAGCAATCAAAGGAAGAACTAATTTTTCCACTGCCAACATACGGGCCTTGAATGTCTTGTTCAAGTCCTTCTTTCTCTCTTCGATTTCCTTGACTACAGCACTCATATCCGCAGAAGATTTCTGAAGACTCTGTACGGCCTCTAGTTGTTCCATCTTCAGAATCTTTTCAATCTTTGGGTCTAATGCATCAATCTTCTCTATAATTGGTGTTAAGTCTGGTGGTTCTACAGATACACTTGAAATTTTACTGAGTGCTTCATCTGATTTACTAGTAGAAGCTTCCAATAAGGATTCAAGACTTTCCAATTTGAGGATCTTGTCAATCTTGGGAGACATGTCATGTAGAAATTTCATAATCTCATCTTGTTTCCCTACAACTTCTCCTGATTTCTTTGAGGTTGCAGAAGTTGCTTCTGTAGCATCATTCAACTGTGAAAGAATATCTGCCGTTGTCTGAGCTCGTTCTTCATCACGTTCTAGTACCAGAATTTCATCTACTTTAGTTGAAATTGCACCTAATTTATCTTCAAATCCTTGAGCTTGTTCTGAGGTAGTCCATCCTTCTTTTTCTGTTGATATCTGTGAAGCTAGATGCGACATAATTTGTTCTATTTTGGCATCCATTGATGCAAGGGCTTCAGGACTGGCGGAACCCCCGCCTCCTGTATTCTCACCATCTGTTTGATCTTTTTCATATTCATCTGCTGTAACCGCACTGAATCCAAAATCAATAATTTGTTCTTCTTCTGCCATATAAAACTCCTATTTTTCTTTGTATTGTAATATTTATAACTGCGCCTTCAGTGTTGTTACATATTTTATGATGGCATGATCTAACCCATCCGTTTTACTTATTAATCCGTTATCGTTATCAGGTCCCCAATCTAAAGTCTGACTATCGATAAAAAGCCCGGTATGAAAAAAAGGCCAAGGAGGAGTAAAAGGCACAGGATCGCTAAGACGAACCACACGCCAATGAGTGGGCTGTCCACTAGACATAATTTGATTAGAGACTTTTGGTGATCCGTAAGAGAAAACTTGTACATTGTGACCTCTTTTGTGGAGCCACATTCCTATTATTTGTGCAATAGCCCCACCTAAACTGTGTCCTGTAACGTATACAGTATGGTTAATAGTAATACCAATTTCTATATTTGACATAACAGATACGGAAGCATCTCTAAACCCTTTATGGAGATATATTCCTAACTCATCATCACGTACCAATCTTACATCTATGTCCGATTGTAGATTACTTTGATTTGCTGTACCTCTAATAATAATTATCGTTACTCCATTATCTTGTTTTATATCAAATGCAACCTCATCTTTTTGATCACCACCACTATCGTAAATTCCCTTACAATACTCCGCGTGTTCAATAAGTGCATTTAAAGTAACTGGAAGATTTGACTTATCACCACTACCTAAATCGTTATTTGTATCAACTTTACTTTTTGCACATCCACTAAACAGTATCAGACCTATTAGTATGATGAGCTTCCAATTCTTCTTTTTTCTTCCAGGCTGTTGCTCCAAGTATGGCTCCAAAACTTAAATGAAACATTGCTCCTGCCCCTAATGTAAGGGGTTCCCATCGAGTCACACCCTCTGCGGCACAATCATGTGTAGCACAATGGTCCGCCATCATTAAATTCCATACCAAAGGAGCAACGAAAAAATCAATCAGACAGATGAACAAATATACTAATCCTGCCCAATCTCTCCAATGTCTGTTAATTATTTTATTAATTCCCATTATATTTTATTCCTACATATCGTACTAGCTTGACACATTAGGTGTTTCATCCCATCCAACATCCATAACATTTCATTAATAAACGCATCAAGACCTCTTATTAGGTACAGATAGAGAAATTCTCCAACCGGACCTCGTAATAAAAATACTAAAACTGCACCTATCATACCCCAAAGGAAACTCATATATGACCACTTGAGAAATTTGTATTTGCTGAGTGCAAGAACTTTTCCTTGTCCGTATATGTCTCCAGCAAGTGCATCATATACAGAATCATCGGTCATCAATTTTTCTGCATAATCCTCTTTATATTCATCAATATCTATATGAGCAAAATGACCAAAAAATAACGGATTAAAGAATGGAGATGATCTGTCTATATCTCCGTGTCTGTCTTTTGGATAATCCGTCTTTGGTATAATAGCAAATATTGCAAAAACAAGAGAAAAGAAACAACCAAATGCAAATGTTAGTAATGGCCATTTCATCACCTCATTGTCTAGGTTTGCAATCGTTATAGAAAATACAATAGATGCAACAGTAATCATTATATTGGCTTTTGCATCTGCCATCAACCCCAATCTCATTTGATTGCCGTGATTGAGGCGAAGAATATTGTCTACAGCAGTACGATCTTCTGGTACTTTTGAAAAATGATTGACTTTTTCTTTTTCCACTCCACTTATATCCTTACTTTAGTGGTGGGGCGTATAGTAATCCACCATGAATATAAAGTTTGTTTAAACCACGTTTCAAGCCGATAGGTGTATTTTCTCCTACATTTCTTTCATATATTTCTCTATAATTCCCCACTTGTTTGATAACGTTATATGACCATTTTTCAGGCAAACCTAACTTTGATCCAAGATGTGGATGATCATTTCCATTCATTTCTCCCATAAAACGCTGAATATTTGGATCAATATTATCTGAAAATCTATCTATATTTCTAGAATTAATTTCCATTTCTTCCCCAATGAACAATACATAAACTGTCCATCGAACTATATCTGACCATTTCCCATCACCATATCTAACTACCATACCAAGAGGTTCTTTTGATATGATCTCAGGAAGTATCATGTGTCTATCGGGTTTATCAAAACTCAATCGATTTGATGCAAGACCAGACCTATCCGTTCCGTACATATCACATTCACCTCTTTTGTATACGTTCTTTGTTTTTTCTGTAGGTGGAACGGGGACAGGAATATAAGTTATATTATGTTTCTTGAAAAAATCTTTTATGTTTTGTGCCGCAGTGCCGGTTGCACTAAAACAAATTCTTGCACCTTCCATTTGTTTGGCAGAAGATACACCAAGAGTCTTTCTTACAATAAATCCTTGACCATCATAATAAGTTGTGGGCATGAATTCTAATTTCTTTGCAACATTCCTTGTATACGTATATGTTGTTGTAGCAGAAAGAATATCTATTGAACCATCCAATAGAAATTCAAATCGTGTTTTTCCATTGACTATTTCAAATTCTATCGCGTCAGCGTCACCAAATACTGCAGCTGCTACTGCACGACATATATCTACATCAAAACCAATCCATCTTTGCCCCTGTTCATTAGAAAAGGTTTCTTGTGAAAAGCCTGGGAATTCATCATTAGTTCCACATATAATATATCCTCTTTTTATTACTCTATCGTATGTTGTAGAATAAGAAGGATTATATTCTGCGAGCGTGAGATTATCTGTACCTTCAGCAACCGAACCTGTAGCAATTAACCAGAATGTCCATGCTAAAGCCACTAATACTTTACCAACCATAATCATTGTAGTGCCCGATATATGTCTAATAATTGTTCATCTGGTATCGGTGTGGTCATTGTGAAATATCGTTGATGACCTACAGCCATAAATGCTTTAATATCTGAAAAACTAGGATACTTCATAAGTAAATTATGAAGAAGATAATCAGGACTCAAGTGACATGATGCACATTGATGATCCCGTGCAAACACCCTTGTTGACTTCTTAAATCTTTCAGATTGTACCAATACAGAGTTTAAGTCTTTTTCCATCCATGTGACTTTTTCATTAATTTCTGGAATAATAAAAAACATCATATATACCAACAATCCAATAATTATGTAAATCCATAATTTGCTTGTGGCTACTATATCTTTAGTTTCAATTTCTATTTCTTTTACGGGTTCCAATTCTACAAACTTGTCTTCACGTTCTTTCTTTTTTTGTTCTGCCATAATCTACCTCACTTCTTTCCTGCTTCTTTAAGTTTTTTAGTTATTTGTTCCTGAAACCATTTGAGAACAATCGGTATACTTACGTTTGAAGTTAGTCCAAACAAATAACCCACAGGATAACGATAACTTGCATACTCAGCAAGTTGTGGAATATTTTGAAATACTACAGAAATTAATAGATAGCCAGTCGTAGACATACCCATATTAATGAATAGGTCTAAAATAATTAGCCATTTATTTGTATATTTGTCTTTATTATCTGTTCTATAATTAAATAGGAAAATCCAAAATGATGAAAACAATACAAGTCCCATCATTACAAATTCATCCATTGTAAATAATTCGTTCATTTAACCTTTCCTTATCTGTACCTAAAAGGGTTCATCTGGTATTTCCATTTCTTTCAAAAATGCATCACATTCAATGTGATGCCGCTCTAATTCAAGCATATTATACCCAGCGGCCATATATTCTTTATTCCAAGCCATTGCAGAAAAAATATTCTTCTTGTGTGGGTCATGCTTAGGATATGCTTGTTTTCCTGTTTTATATAAAAAACATCTTTCTGGTCTTTTTTCTATCACAGTAGTTGAACTACATCCAACGATAAAAATAAAGAGTAATATCCGTGCGATTGACATCACAACACAGCAGTACCCTCAACTTTATAATTCGTACCATTAACACGAAAATAAATCCAACCACCCGTAGAATCGACCAATTCAATTTCACCATTAGTTGCTTGGGCAGAATAAGAAGTACCACTTTTAATGACCACATCACCAGTTGCAGAAAGAGTTCCAGTTGTAGTAATTGATGAAGACCCATTATTTATAGACCCAAATCCAGAAGAAATTGAACCACCAGTTGAAAGTGTTTTGTTTGTAAGTGTTTCTGATCCTGCTAATGTAGCAAAACTTTCACTTTGTAAAGCTGAATTAAATTCTGCAACTGAACCTGTTAAAGTATTAGTACCTAAATCAATAGATTTATTTGTAAGTGTTTGAGAATCACTAGTTCCGACAATCGTTCCAGAAGGAGCTGCAAGCGTTGCAATTGTTCCCAACCCAAGTGTCGTTCTTTGTGCGGCCGCATCTGCATCATCTAGTAGAGCTTTCCCAGCAGCAGTCAAACTATAAACTGCAGCTGTACCACTCCCCGTAAATTGAATTCCTTTGTTTGCGGCTGAAGTTAATCCTGCAATTGCAGCGAGGTCTGCATCATATGCCTGTACATCGGTTCCGATTACTAAACCTAACGTTGTCCTTTGTGCAGATGCATTTGCATCGTCTAGTAGTGCTTTACCGGCTGTAGTTAAATCATAAACTGCTGCTGTACCAGATCCAGTATATTGAATTCCCTTATCTGCAGCAGAAGTTAAACCAGATAATGCTTGTAAATTTGAGCTCAAAGTAATGTCGTGTTGATCATT
>MPLZ02067675.1_pt1 | contig 19174 bp, 8 predicted proteins | sample 1617311 | NCBI WGS metagenome assembly MPLZ02 (sample SAMN05944806, study PRJNA350692) | marine metagenome | biome: marine; feature: ODZ; material: water; isolation source: 160 m water sample filtered on 0.2 um supor filter | place: Pacific Ocean | collected 2012-04-08 | depth 160m m | reverse complement strand
CCATCGGCTATTTTCGGCAGCTCGATGCCGCCAGTGACCGACTCCAACTCGTAGAGATTGGGCGGACTTCCTTCAACCGTCCGTGGTACATCGCGCTCATTTCCTCGCCCGAAAACCTAGCCAACGTCGAGCGGTACCGAGAGATCTCGCAAAAGCTTGCTCATCCGCAGGGACTGACCGATGAAGAGGCACGGCAGCTCGCGCGGGAGGGCAAGGCCATCGTTCACATCGACGGCGGCCTCCACGCCAGTGAAGTCGCCCCGACCCAACACACGATGGAGCTGGCGTATGACCTGGTGGCGGGAGTCGACAATCCAGAGATACAGGCCATTCTCGAGAATGTCATTGTGCTGCTTTGGCCGTCCATCAATCCGGATGGCCAAACCCTCGTTGCGGATTGGTATGAGCCCAACGTTGGCACCCCTTACGAAACCTCGTCGATGCCGTGGCACTACCAGAAGTACGTCGGCCACGACAACAACCGTGACGCTTACACACTCAACATGATCGAATCACGGGTCATCGAACGCACTTGGCGCCACTGGGAGCCGCAGATTCGCTACATCCCGCACCAGTCGCCGCCCTTCCCTTCTCGGATTTTTTTGCCGCCTTACGCGGACCCAATCGCGAATCGGGTCCATCCGCTGATGTCACGGACCATCAACACCTTGGGCATGCTCATTGCTCAGGCCTTAGAGGAGCGTGGCCAGGTGGGGGCTGCCCATATGGAGGAGTTCGACGTATGGTACCCGGGGTACGTGGATCACTTGCCCAATCTGCAGAACGCGGTCACCTTCTTTACCGAGACGGCGCTCTTCGAGTACGCGACACCGCGTTTCTATACTCTGCGGGATATCCCTGAGCATCGGCGGGATCTGCGCCCCGAGTCTCTTTACTCGAGCCCCTGGCCGGGTGGCTGGTGGCGGCTGCGGGATGCTGTTGAGTACATACTCACCTCCTCGCATGCGACCTTGGGCTTCGCCGCGAAATATAAGGAGCGTGTGCTTTACAACCGGTATCAGGCTGGCCAGGACACCATACGCAGGTACACGAGTGATCCCCCGTACGCGTATTTCTTGCCCCAGCAGCAGAGGGACCCCGTCGCCCCCGTCGAGCTGCTCCGGCGCTTGGCGTTCAACGGCATCCGGGTCCATCAACTCCAATCATCGGTAAACATCGAGGGAAACACGTACCCGCCGGGGACCTGGGTGATTCCCATGAACCAGGAGTTCGCAGAGCTAGCCCGCAATGTTCTGGAGGTCCAGAGCTACCCTGACCTCCGTTCCTCCGAGGAGGCACCTCCCCTGCAACCCTATGATGTCGCGGGTTGGACCCTCCCATATCAGTTCGACGTTGAGGTAATCGAAGTGACAACACCGTTATCCGACGATGTCCGCGGGGCGATGAAACCGGTAGAAGGGGAGGTCGTTGATTGGCGGCCGTTCTTTCAACAGAACGTGGATCCGGCGAGCCGCGATATCGATGCGGCTCCGTTCGACAGCGCCCCTGGTTTGGGATTTGATACCGATCCGGTGGCGGCGGGCATCGTGCCTCCGGTCGGTGAACTGACCGGTTCGGGAGTTGCCCTGGCATTGAGCCCCGCTCAAAACAATAGCTTTCGTGCCATCAATCAAGCTTGGGGCGAGGGCGGAAGAGTGCAATTTCACGAAGGGCGTTACGTGGTCAGCGGACTCAGCGACCAGGTGGCCGGCGAGCTGCATCTTCGAGCTGAGCGCACCGCTGCCTCAGGCACAGCCGTTTCGCAGCCACGCATTGGACTCTACCGGTCCTGGCGTCCGACCGAGGACGAGGGATGGACTCGTTGGCTGCTCGAGCAATACGGTTTCGAGTTTACAAGTTTGAGGAATACCGACTTCCATTCCCGGCCGCTGGGCGATCGTTTCGATGTCATCGTCTTCGCCGATTACGATACGAGGACGATCCTTCAGGGCTTCCGGGAGGGGTCGGCCCCGCCTCAATATGCAGGCGGCATCGGCAGCCGGGGCGTACGAGCGCTGCGCGAGTTCGTAGAGGCGGGGGGAACATTGGTTTGCTTGAATCGGAGCAGTGTTTTCGCAATCCAGGAGCTGAACCTGCCAGTCAAGAATGTGGTGGCGGATCTCGACACGCAGGACTTTTACGTGGGCGGGTCGTTATTGGAAGTCGCTGTCGATCCCGCCCATCCGGTGATGGCGGGCATGCCTGCGAAGGCCAATGTCTTCGTGGGGCAAAGCCCCGTGTTTGCAACCACAGAGGGCTTCGAAGGTGCTGCGCTGGCGAAGTATCAAGAGGCCGGCTCACCGCTTCTTTCCGGCTACCTCTTAGGTGAGGAGCACATCAACGGATACGCGGCGGCGCTGGACGTCCGCCACGCCGATGGACACGTCATCTTGATCGGGTTCCGGCCGCAATGGCGTGGTCAAGCATTCGGTACGTTTCGGGTGCTCTTCAACGCCGCCCTATTCCATGGGGAGAATGCCGCCGATTCTCAAGGCAGTAAGGACTTCTGGAGCCCACCGCCCGAGCGCTAACCAGCATCATAGGATGTTGCGATCGAGGTTAAAACTGTGCTGCATAAGGATGCTCGGCACCCGGGCCAGATGGGAAGTTAGTCGCCGCCTGTAAGCAGTTCGACACCCTGACGCCGGCTTTGATAGTCTCGGGCCACTTTCGACCCGTAACCGGAGGCTGCCGCCATGCGATGTTCACGGCCCGCGATGTCTCATCGTTCCGCCATTTTCTGCTGTGCTCTGATCATTGCTCTGCTACCGGCGAGTGTCGCCGCTCAGCAAGAGGCAATCACTGCCGTCCGCGCCGGCCGTTTGGTCGAGCCGGAAACCGGGACGACGGCGGAGAATCAGATCATCCTCGTGCAGGGCGGGCAGATCACGGCGGTGGGCGCCGATGTGCCGATTCCCGCCGGCGCCGAGGTCATCGACTTGTCCGATCTCACCGTGTCACCCGGGCTGGTCGACACCCACAACCACTTGGCGCTTACATACAAGATGGAGCCGGAGAACAACTTCTATTACCTGACGTACGTTCTTGATTCGACGCCGCTGCGCGCCCTCCAGGCCGCATCGAACGGTATGCAGATGCTGTCGGCCGGGTTCACGATCGTCCGCGACATGGGCAACAACGGCAACTACGCCGACACCGCGCTGCGCGTCGCCATCGAGCAGGGCTGGATCCCGGGGCCGACGATCATCAATTCCGGGATCATCATCGGCGGCATGGGCGGGCAATTTTGGCCAACCCCGGAGATGGCGTTGGACCACGAAATCGTGTACCCAGAGTACCTCGATGCCGACACCCACGACGAGATCGTCAAGGCGGTGCGGCAGAACATCCTGTTCGGCGCCAAGGTCATCAAGATCTGCGTCGACTGCAAGCCGTACGGCTACAGCGTCGAGGACATGGAGCTGTTCGTCGCCGAGGCTGCCAACGCCGGAATGAAGGTCGAGGGACACATCCAGACGCGGGAGGGGGCGCGTCGCGCCATCGAGGCCGGATTGTGGTCGCTTGCCCACGACGAACCGCTCGACGACGAGCTCCACAAGATGATGGCCGAGAAGGGCATCTTCCGGGCCGGCACCGAGACGCCGGCCGCGGCGTGGAGCACAACCAGCCAGGCGGCCTTCGAGCGCCGCGTCGAACTCCTGCGCAACGCCTACGATAACGGCGTTAATCTGACCTTCTCGACCGATGCCGACTACTACATCCCGGGCATGACGCGCGGCGAGCTGGTGATTGATTTCATCAAGACCTGGCAAGCAGCCGGCATTCCCGACGCCAAGATCTTCGAAATCATGACGGTCAACGGCTACAAGTGCGCCGAAACCTACGACCAACGTGGCCCGATCAAGCCGGGCATGGCCGCCGACATGATCGCCGTCCCGGGTAACCCGCTGGAGAATATCGACGCTCTGCGCGACGTCCAGTTCGTGATGAAGGACGGCATGGTGTTCAAGCGCGACGGCGTGGTGACGCCGGAGGTGTTCTTCAACGCCGGGCCAGTGAACGGCTGGCGGATTCGATGACGAAGTTCCGTGGAGGCTCCCTTCTTGGAAGCCTCTCGCGGCTGTTTGGCCGGAAAGTCGAGCGCACACCCTGACATATCGAGTCGAGGTGCCGACAAACGTTGCAAGCATGGGCCGAGGGGTGATGTAACTAGTCGCCGCCTGTAGAGTACGATGGGCGCATGAGCGAGCCTCTGTGGGAACCCACTGCCGAACGTATCGCGTTGGCGCGCTTGACCGCGTTCACCGAGCAAGTTAACCGCAACTCCGGGCTGGGTGTTGACGGCTACCAAGCTTTGCATGACTGGTCGATCGACGAGATCGGTGACTTCTGGCGCGCGGTCTGGGACTTCGGCGGAGTGATCGCCGAGACCCGAGGTGAGGTCGCGCTCGCTGACGGCGACAAGATGCCCGGGGCGCGCTTCTTTCCGGATGCGCGGCTGAACTTCGCCGAGAACCTGTTGGGCAACACCTCCGCGGCGGAGCCACCAAACGCCTCCGATGGAAGCGCCTGCACTGGCGACGACGCGCTCGTCTTCTGGGGCGAGGATACGGTCCGCCAACGGCTCAGCCACGGCGAGCTCTACGACCGGGTGTCCCGATTGTCGCAAGCACTGGGTGGGATGGGCGTCGGCTCCGGGGACCGCGTCGCCGCATTCCTACCCAACATACCCGAGGCAATCATCGGCATGCTCGCCGCTGCATCTCTCGGCGCTACGTGGTCAAGCTGCTCGCCAGACTTCGGCGTCGAAGGCGTTGTCGACCGTTTCGGGCAAATCGAGCCCTCGGTGTTGATTTGCACCGATGGATATCAATTCAAAGGGAAGAAGATCGATTCGCTCGACCGCGTCGCCCGGTTCCTGGGGCGGCTACCGACGATTCGCCACGTCGTCGTCGTCGGCTACCTGAGCGAGCCGCCCGCGCTCGAGGATTTCCGTGAAAGACTGGCCCTGTTGCCGGATCGGCCCGAGGCCGCGAGGGCCGCGCCATCAGGGACGTCCCCGCAGGCACACGATCTCGAGGATCTCTACGAAGCCCATCCTGGCGGCAACATCGAGTTTGCCCAGCTTCCCTTCGATCACCCCCTGTACATCCTGTATTCGTCGGGCACTACCGGGAAGCCGAAATGTATCGTGCACGGGGCCGGTGGTACGTTACTCAAGCACATCTACGAGCATCAGCTGATGTGCGACGTGCGTCCGGGTGACCGGATCTTCTACTTCACAACGTGCGGCTGGATGATGTGGAACTGGTTGGCGTCAGGGCTCGCTTCGGGCGCCACCTTGCTGCTCTACGACGGCAACCCGGTGCACCCGTCTCCCGAAATACTCTTCGACCTCGCCGACGCTGAAAACATGACGCTGTTTGGTACCTCGGCGAAGTTCATCGATGCCCTCGACAGCCTCGAGGTTGACGTTCGATCGACACATGATCTGTCGAACCTCCGAACGCTGACGTCCACCGGATCACCGCTCGCCCCCGAGGGATTCGATTTTGTCTACAGGCACATCAAACGAGATCTTTGTTTGAGCTCGATCTCCGGTGGCACCGACATCGTCGGTTGCTTTGTCGGTGGCAACCCGATCGGCCCGGTGTGGCGCGGCGAGATCCAAGCGCGCGGACTCGGCATGGCGGTCGATGTTTTCGACGACGACGGGAGATCGTTGGCCCGCGAGAAGGGCGAATTAGTGTGCACCAAGCCGTTCCCATCGATGCCAGTGGGCTTTTGGAACGATCCCCAAGGGACACGCTACCGGGCAGCGTACTTCGAACGATACCCAGGGGTCTGGTGGCACGGCGACTTCGCCGAAATCACCGAACACGATGGCGTGATCATCTACGGCCGGTCCGACGCCACGCTGAATCCCGGTGGTGTACGCATCGGCACCGCCGAGATCTATCGGCAGGTCGAGAAGCTCCCGCCAATCGAGGAAGGATTGGTAATCAGCCAGGAGTGCGACAACGACGTGCGCATCGTGCTCTTCGTCCGATTGTCTGAGGGCTTCGCCCTCGACGATACTCTCATCGCCCGCATCAAGCAGGAAATCCGCGCCGGAACTAGTCCCCGCCACGTCCCCGAGGTGATCCTCGAGGTCGCCGACATCCCACGCACCAAGAGCGGCAAGATCACCGAGCTCGCAGTACGCGACGTGGTGCACGGGCGGCCGGTAAAGAATAGGGAAGCCCTCGCCAACCCGGAAGCGCTCAAACTGTTCGCCGACCGACCGGAGCTGCGATAGCAAGACGTGACTGGTACCGAGATAACGCTACTGGACGGAGCCACAGGGACGGAACTGCGAGCCCGTGGAGTGCACGTGCGTGACTACAAGTCGTCGCTGTGGTCAGCGCTCGCTTGTGTCGAGGCGCCGGACGCCGTAATCAAGCTGCAACGGGACTATCTTGACGCGGGCTCTGACATCATCACGGTCAACAACTATGCGGTGACGCCTGTTCTGCTGGCGAGGGAAGGCTTGGGGAACGAGCTCGAGGCGCTGACGGTGAAGGCCGCACAATGCGCAGTCGCGGCGCGTGACAGCGCGCAAAGGCCGGCGCTCGTGGCGGGCTCACTGCCGCCCCTCAACACAACCTATGATGCCGGTCTGGTCGGCGACTTTGACGACAATGTCACCCATTACCGGCGCATGGTCGCCGCGCTCAACCCCTATGTAGAACTGTATCTCTGTGAAACCCTGTCCACGGCCGAAGAAGCGCGCGCTGCCGCTGTTGCAGCGCAGGAATCCAGCAAGCCTTTCATGGTCAGCTGGACCATTGAGCGCCAGGGGAAGTTTCTGCGGGGCGGCGACAACTTTTCCGAGGCGGTGCAAGCCCTTGATGGCCTCACGCCTGATGCGCTGCTCGTCAATTGCGCAAGCTGCAATGCGGTCACCGCCGCAATCCAGCGCTTGCGAAGGGTGACCGATTTGCCGATCGGCGGTTACGCCAGCCCGGTGCTCGACGAACCCGAGGGCGGCGAGCCGGAGTTCGATATCTCGAAACCCATCGGGCCGAATGATTATGCGGCGGTTGCCAAAGGCTGGGTCGCGGACGGCGCCACGGTCATTGGCGGGTGCTGTGACACCAACCCGGACTTCATCACCGCGCTACGTCGAATGGCCCGACCGTAGCTATGACCGGAACCGGGGCGAACCCAGATGACGGTCAGACGCCAGAGCCGCTTCCCACGCCGCACCTGTCGGAGAGTACGGCCGACCAGCGAGATGCTCTAAGGTCACATCAGCCGGCGCTTGACGATTTCTCGTCCGAATGGCTTAAGATTTCCGCGCGGGTTTCATTGTCCTAAAACGTCGTTTTCGACGAATCCTTTATTGGCGCGGGTTTGCGCCGAAACCCTTGTCGTTATTAGTGCCGAATCCATCCTGAATCCTTCCGAGGATTCCGAGCGGTTCGGTGGTTTCCGTCACTACTGGGACAATCGTTGGGACAATTTTCTCGGTTCGCTGGAACCTTTATGTTTTGAAAATTTGAACCTTCCAACTTACTTGTTCCGAGGCTTCCGTCGCTTCCGAGTATTACGGCAAAAAGTCGAGCTGCTCGCGTTGAGGTTTCCGGCTTAAGGTTTGGTATTCGCAGCGACTGGCACACGCACCACGCTTAACGTCAGGCGACGGCAACAGCGAAACTCCGCCGTTATCGGCGTAGAGTCCGCAGGTGAGGTCCCTTGCCATGACCTCGGACGGTGGCGACAATGCCGTCACGCCGGTCGTCGAGTTCAACAAGGAGTCAATCCATGCCGTGTGCCGATCACTCCCGTCCCGCTCCCCCCTCGATCCACCACGATCCGGGCTCGCTTGTCCCCGCCTCGGACGCGGCACGTCGCCGGGCGTCGTTCCTGCTCCGCATCCCGCCGCTGGCAGCGTTGGCGCTGCTGCTCACGGCGCTGACGCCCGTCGGCGCCACCCCAGGGCAGTTGCAGGAAACCGGCACCACTCCTGCCGCCGGGCGGCAGACCGGCGAAGGACAGGTGACCGCGGCTCAGCTCTCCGCGTTGCTGTGGCGCGAGATCGGCCCGGCGCTTACCAGCGGTCGCATCGCCGACATCGCCGGCGTGGCGCACGAGCCCGACACCCTCTACGTCGCCACCGCCACCGGCGGCATGTGGAAGACGACCAACCGGGGTGTCACCTGGGATCCGGTCTTCGAAAACGGGGGCACGGCGTCGCTGGGCTCGGTGGCCGTGGCTCCTTCCAACCCCAACGTCGTGTGGTTGGGCTCGGGCGAGACCTGGAACTGGAGGAGCGTCTCCTGGGGCGACGGCGTCTACCGGTCGGACGACGGCGGCAAGAGCTGGACGCATAAGGGGCTCGAGGAGACCCGCCACGTGGGCCGCATCGTAATTCACCCCGAGGACCCCGACATCGTCTACGTCGCCGGGGGTGGTGCGCTGTGGGGATCGAACGAAGAGCGCGGCCTGTTCAAGACCACCGACGGGGGTGAAAGCTGGCACAAGGTCCTCCACGTCAGCCCCCTGACAGGCGTCGTGGACGTGGCCATGGATCCACGCGATCCCGAGTTGCTGTACGCCGCCGCCTTCCAGCGCGAGCGCCGCGTGTGGAGCTTCCTCGGCGGCGGCCCCGAGGGCGGTGCCTTCCGTAGCACCGACGGCGGCGACAACTGGCAACGCCTCGGCAGAGGGCTTCCCGGCGGGAACGTGGGCAAGATCGGCCTGTCGATCTGCTCCAGCCGTCCCGATCGAGTCTTCGCCGCCGTCTCGGCCGGACCCGGCGACGGGGGCCTGTATCGCTCCGACGACCGCGGCGCGAGCTGGGAGATGCTGAATACGATCTCCGCCACCAAGGTGCGCTGTGACCCCAACGATGCCGAGCGGGTCTACGTGCTGCGTGACGGAGATAGCGTCTCCGAAAACGGCGGCAGGACCTTCGTGGCTGCGTATAAAGGTTCCGGTGTGCACGTCGACCAGCAGGCGATGTGGATCGATCCGACCGACTCCGACCACATCGCCATCGGCAACGACGGCGGCCTGTACCTCACCGCCGACCGGGGCGAGAACTGGCGCTTCGTCGGCAATCTACCGGTAACCCAGTTCTACACCGTTGCGGTCGACATGCAGGAGCCCTTCTACCACGTCTACGGCGGAACGCAGGACAACAACACCCTCGGCGGCCCCAGCGGCACGCGCTACACCGACGGCATCGCCAACGAGGACTGGTACATCACCGTGGGCGGCGACGGCTTCCACGTGCAGATCGACCCGCAGGATCCGTCCGTCGTGTACACCGAGTCGCAATACGGAAGGCTGGTGCGCTTCGACACACGCACCGGCGAGCGGCGGCTCATCCAGCCGGCCCATCCCGAGGGCGGCAAGTACCGCTGGAACTGGTCATCGCCGGTGGTCATCTCGAACTTCGACCGCCGCGCCATCTACTTTGCCGCCAACGTCGTGTTCAAGAGCACCGACCGGGGTGACTCCTGGCAGGTCATCAGCCCCGACCTGACCAAGCAGCTGAGCCACTTCGAGCTGCCGCTGCAGGGCGCGGTGCAGCCCCTCGACGCTTTCATGCTGCACCGAGCCACCTCGGACTACGGCAACATCACTTCCCTGCAGGAGTCACCGCTACGGCCCGGGCTGCTGGCGGTGGGCACCGACGACGGCCTCGTGCAGGTCACCCGTGACGACGGCGACAGCTGGCAACAGGCGGATATCTCCGCGGTGGTTCCGGAGATGACCTTGGTGAGCCGGGTGCGCTGGTCGCACCACGACGAGGGAACCCTCTACGCTACCTTCGAAGCGCACAAGGACAACGACTTCCGCCCCTACGTGATCAAGAGTACCGACTACGGCGCCAACTGGACGGACATCAGCGGCGATCTGCCGCAGCACGGCCCGGTTCGCGTCATCATCGAGCACCCGCGCAACCCCGACCTGCTGTTCGCCGGCACCGAGCTCGGCGTCTTCGTGTCGTTCACCGGCGGCGCCGGCTGGTTGCCGCTGGGCAACAACCTCCCCACCGTGCCGGTGCACGACATGGTCATCCACCCGCGCGAAAACGACCTTGTGCTGGGCACCCACGGCCGTGGTTTCTGGATCCTCGACGACATCACCATCCTCGAGGAGCTCAGCGCCGAGGCCATGGCTTCGGGGACCCATCTGGCCGGCCCGCGACCGGCCACACAGTTGAGCTACTTCAACCGCGGCCGCTCGAGCCTCGGCCAATCCCGCTACACCGCGTCCAACCCACCCGCAGGCGCCATCATCAGCTACTGGATCGGGCAGGAAACGTCGAACGCAACCACGGACGAAGACGCGGTGGAGGAAACGCCCTCCCCAGAGAGGACACCATCCATCGAGATCGAGATCCTCGACGCCCAGGGCCAGACCGTACGTCAGTTGGAGTTGCCCAACGGCGGCGCTCGAAAGGGGCTACACCGGCTGGTGTGGGACCTGCGCTACGCACCGGCGTTCCTCCCTGATATCGAGGGAGGCACAGGGAGAGGCCCTCGCGGACCCTTCGTGCTGCCCGGTGAATACCGGGTGAGGTTACGGCAGGGGGAGCTCGAGCACACGAGGACCTTTCTGGTGCGGGGCGACCCCGCCGTCGAGATCAGCGTCGCAGATCGGACCCGCTGGCACGACACGCTGCTGTCACTGCACGAAATGATCGAAGTCTCGCATGCGGTGGTGACCACCGCTCGCCAGCTCGAGGGCCAGATCGAGCAGGTGCACGCCACGCTGGCGGCCCACCCCGAGGTTCCCGAGCCCCTTCGCGCCCGGCTCGCCGACATCGAAAACGCCCTGCAGGCAATCCTCGAGGAGATGCTCGGCGACGACGCCGATGCCGGTGCGACGCAGCCCGGGGCGCCACCCTTGAATGGGCAGGTGCGGCAACTCTACTCCGCCATCGGCGCCTCGACGGCGTTACCCACGGTCGAGCAGATGCAGCTCACCCGGCGCAGCTACGAGCTGCTCGCCGAGCAGGTTGACGGCATCAACAGGGTGTTGGACGAGGATGTTGCGGAGCTGCAGAGGCAACTGGACCGGGCTGGAGTGCCGTGGACGCCGGGACGGCTCGTTGCCCCGCCGCGACGCTGACCAGCGTTTATCGAGGGGTCGCCGCTGATCGCCCTAGAGTTTCGGCATCCAATAGCGATCTTCATGGAGGATGCCGACGATAAGTGAAGCGACCGTGCTTGAGTCCAGGGTAAGCAAACTAGAGCAAGACAACCGACGACTGATTCTGGCGGTGATCGCGTTGCTTCTGGTGCTGGCAGTTTTTTATTCATGCTCGTCGTACAAGGGGCGCGGTGCCTCTGATCGGTGCGGTGATGCTTGAGCAAATACCGGAGGTGATCCAGCTCACGATGGGTCAGGTCGGGGTTATCCGAAAGAGTTTGCGCGCCCGGGCCCAGCGGTCCGCATCTCGCGGCTGGAAGACCCGCACAGTGGAGGTGTTAGCAACAAAGGTGCGGGCCGCGGAATGATGCTCAAGGGCATCGTCCGCGATGGCCTGCACCATGATGTTGCCAATGGTGGTGGCCTCCACAGGGCCGGCTCTCACCGCTAGGCCGGTCGCGCTTGCCAGAGCCTGGTTCAGGAAGTTGTTGCGGCTGCCCCCACCGATGACGTGGATGCCCCGCACCTTCTGCGACGTAATCGTCATCAAGTCATCGAGGGCCTGCGCGCAACGCAACGCCAACGATTCGAGAATCACGCGAGCAAAGCCTACCGGTGAACTTGGTATCGCCTGCCCACGCTCGACCAGGTAGGAACTGATTTCCCTGACCATGTTCTTGGGATTGAGGAAGCGCATGTCGTCCACGTCGATGTGCACGTCACCTATTACAGCGCTTTGCAGCCCGCCGAGAAGTTCTTTATGGGAGAGCCCGATGCCCTCTGATTCCCAAATGCGTCGGCAGGACTCGAGCATCCAAAGACCCATCACGTTCTTTAGCAGGCGGTTCGTGCCGTAGACCCCCGCTTCATTGGTGAGGTTGCGACACTGGGCCTCATCGCCAAAGACCGGGTCCGAGGTTTCAATGCCCAACAGCGACCAGGTGCCCGACGAGAGGAAGGCCCAGCCGGGACTGAGTGGCGTACCGGCCACGGCGCTAGCGGTGTCATGGGTGGCGGGCACGACGACCTCGAGCCGGTTCAGGCCGGTGGAGGCTCGGTACTCGGGCAGCAGGCAGCCAAGCCGTGTCCCGGGCTGAACCAATGACGGCATGATCTCAGGGGCCACGCCGACTGCGCGCAGCATTTGAGTATCCCACTCTCTTGTCCCTGCGTGCAACAGTTGGGTGGTCGAAGCGTTGGTGACCTCCCCAGTGGAAACTCCTGACAGGTGACGATGGATGAGATCGGGAATCATTAGCAAGCGCTTCGCTTGTGTGGGCCACTCGCCTGCTGCGATCTGCGCCAAGATCTGCACCGACGTGTTGATCGGCATGAACTGGATGCCGGTGCGCGCGTAGATCTGCTGCGCCGGCAGTTTGCTGAGCAGCGCTTCGAGCATCCCGTCGGTTCTCGGGTCCCGATAACACACGGGGTTTTCGATCAGGGTTTCCCAATCGTCGAGCAGGCCATAATCCACGCCCCAGCCATCCACTCCAACACTGCGGATCTCAGCGGGATCGACCAGCTGCTGCTGACCTACGGCATGCAACCCGTTCATGACCTCAGTCAGCAAACGGTCAAGCATCCAGCGCTCGTGACCCCCTTCGAACGCCACAGGCTGGGCAAAACGATGCAGCTCTTCCAGCTCGAGCGCATCCTCGCTCAAACGTCCCAACATCACGCGCCCGCTGGCCGCACCAAGATCCACCGCCAGATAAGCGCGTTCTAGCGGAGCCTTGACTGGATGCAGGTCAGCCAATCAAACGATCCCAGCCGAAGAGACGCCGTCGGAGGGTCGCTCGACACCCTTCTTACTCCGGTAGCCACTCTTGCGATAGAGGCCAAGTGCGTCGATGGCTCCGCCGGAACGCAGGCGTGCCATGGCGAGGATCGGGGAGACGTCGCATTGGTAGGCTGCGCGCAGGGTGCCCAGCGCCATAATCGCGTCGTTGGCTCCTTGATGTTCAGCGAGCGCTTTGCGGTCCACCAGCAACGCTTGCACGAAGGCACGCTGCACTTCCATCGCGCTGGTCATCAAGGACTCGATCGGGTCGGTTACGTTGTGCGATTGGTCAAGCATATAGGCGGGCGCGAAAGACGCATCGTCGCGATGTGCTCCGATCAGCTCATGGAAAACGAGAAAGAGCTGGAAGGGGTGGATCGAGCCACTATCAAGGTCATCGTCACCATATTTACTGTCGTTGAAGTGGAAGCCACCCAGTTTGCCGAACTGGATCAAGCGGGCGACGATCATCTCAATGTTGACGTTTGGAGCGTGGTGTCCAAGGTCCACAAGACAAGAGGCCTGATCACCTAGCTCCGCGGCGCACAAGTAACTGGTCCCCCAGTCATTGTTCACCGTGGAGTAAAAGGCTGGCTCGAAGAACTTGTGTTCGAGGAACATGCGCCAGTCGACTGGGAGCACGGAGTAGATCTCCCGCAAGCCATCGATGTAGCGCCCGAGCGCTCCACGGAAGTCCAGTTGTCCGGGAAAGTTGCCGCCGTCAGCGATCCAGACCGTCAACGCCGTGGACCCTAGCTGTTGACCGACCTCGATGCACTCCTGGTTGTGTTTAATCGCCTGCTGCCGCACGGTCGCATCGGTGTGCGTCAGGCTGCCGAATCGATATGAGAGCGCCTGCTCCGGTTGGTCTTGAAAAGTATTCGAGTTGATCGCATCGAAACTGATTCCCAGGTGGGCTGCGCGTTCTCGTAACTCGGCAGGGTCGTCGGGACGGTCCCATGGGATGTGCAAGGAGATGGTTGGTGTGCAACGAACCAACTGCTGAACGGCCGCACAGTCCTCGAGCTTTTCGAAGATGTCGCGCGGCTCTCCAATCCCTGGGAAACGCCCGAAGCGTGTGCCGCCCGTGCCGACGCCCCAGGAGGGCAACGCTACAGCAAAGCCTTGCGCCTCACGGGTGATCTCTTCGATAGAGATTCCTCGCCGCGCGAGTTGCATGCCGAGATGGTCAAAGTCGTCCTGTAGCGAGGCCTGTGCCGCAGTGTTCTGATCCTGTATTTGATCGTTGCTGATGCGATAGGTTTCGCTCATGTCATTCACCGGGGAAAGCGGCCGGTCGTCCGGCGCAGATGTTCACAATGTTTCCTCCAATGAGATCGACGATTGATCACGCTGCTGACACATTGCTATGGCGACGATAGATCCAGAGACTACCCGCCACGAAATAGACCAGTGAGGCGACCAGCAACCAGGTCTTGAAGGGTCCGATTCTCGACGCGCGTTCTGCTTCGGACGAAAGCAGAACCCAGACCGGAAGTGCCACGCAAGTCACAAGCGCGAGCAGCGCGACCAGGCCGGCGGCTTTGACGAAACTCGGTGTCTCCTCGGGCCCGCTCGCGGCGGTTTCAATCGACGGCCGGTGTGGGGCCGCATCCACAGCGCTGTCACTGCGAGCGTCGGCTGTAACAGAGCTGCCCCCATTCCCCTTCTTGGCCAGCACTAGGTACAAGACCCCACTCAGCACCCAGGCCGGGACAGCCAGGAAGAAGAGATGCACCACACCAGTCTGCCAAAGAGCCACAGCCCCCAGACTGCCGGCCGCCCAGGCGATCAGCGCCGGTGTGTCCCACATGGAAGAGACCTGGTGAGCCGCGCCACGCTTGCGCAAAACGAAGTGGTACGCGGTCACGATCCCGCCAACCGGCGCCAGCAAAATTCCGTATACGCCGACAAAACCCAGCAGCTTGGTGAATACAAAGGGCGAGCAAGCGACGACCGTGGTCAGCGCACCAGCGACGAGCGTCACCTTCCAACGCGGCCAATTGGGTGTCACCGCCTGCAGCGCGAGTCCTGCCCGGTACAGGGTCGGGTTCGAGGTCGTCCAACCGGCAATTACCACGGCGACGGCCCCCGCCACACCCAGGGCGTTCATCGCCACTGCGCCGGAGTCGAGTTCGGTCAGCGGCTGATTCAACGCCATGGCCGCGGCCGCGCCCATGACACCCGCAGCGATCCAGGCCACGTAGTGTCCCAGGAACATTCCGAGGGCCGAGTTCAGTCCATAGATCGGGCGCCGTGCATAGCGAAGAATCGCCATGTCGGAGAGTCCCAAATGCATGGCTATGTTGCAAATCCAGGCGAAGGCAGCGAGCTGCCAGAAGGTGATCGCCTCGCCCCCATTTGCCGGCACGCCAGTCCAAATGCGGGCACGCGCAACCTCGAGAAATCCAGCGGGCTTACCCCCCGCGGAAGCAACCGATGCAGCCAGATTCGGCCAAGTAGCGAGGGCGCCCGCGATGAACATCGCGATCATCCACGGCGCGCAGAGCGTCGCGAACTGTGCCAAGCGTGTGAAACCCCAGATGGCAAGGGCAACGACCACAGCTCCCACGCCCAGAACCACAAACACGAAGCGCAGGTCATCGGGATACCAATGCGTTTGAGGCGGAATGCCGAAAGGGATGCGAATCGCGGAGGCCGATACCGTGATCATCGAACCGGCAAGAATGCAGTATAGGACCGCGTTGAGCACATTGTAGATCGTGGTGACTCCCGGCCCGGCGATGCGCCGCAGATACCAATACAGCGTCAGGCGTGTTTGGGTCGCAATCGGCGCGCACACCAGCGTCCACGAGAGCACCGCCATCAAATTGCCCAGCAACAGGCCGATGAGAACATCCCCCGTGCGTGCCCCCCAACTCACAAACAGAGCGCCGATGACAAATTCAGTGGCCGCGACGTGCTCGCCCGCATACATACCGGCGAAATGAGCGCACCCGTGTAGCTGGTTCTCGGCAACCGGCTCACGATCGTACTCGTAGAGCCTGTCGAGGCGCCGCACCACACTTTCGTCCGCTGGCGGTGTGTTCATTCCGCTTCTATCGAGAGGAGAGTCCGCGGCATTATAGTAGGAAGGTGGAAAGTACATACAGAGCCGAGCGGCTCCCGCGACCGTAGGGATGGCGAAGAAGGTGGTAGCTGCCTCGAACCCTGACGATCTCAGGCAGCGTCCTCGAGACAAAGCTCGATGGTCTCTGCGATGCGGCGGTCCAGTTCCTCGAGCGACCTGGATTCCCGGGTCATGGTTCGATCACCTCGTCCTTCGTTCTACTAGACGGCCACGGACGCGCCGGTAGCCATGAAAGGAAGGAAGTCACTGGCTCGATTCATATTTAGCCTGGAGTTCGTCCGTGCGCCTTCTCAACTCCGTCAGAATTTCCAGATAGTCAGGATCTCCGGCCAGGTTTCTGGTTTCCATGGGATCCACGAGGAGGTCGTACAGCTCTTCGTATACAGGCTCTTGCTCGAAGTATCTGGCGTATTTGTACCGTGCACCTCGAACACCCTCGTGTTTAGGAATCTCCGCATGGTCGAAGAGATGTTCGACGAAAAAGTCGCTTCTCCATTCCGCAGGTGACGCGCCTTCGAGAATCGGCACCAGGCTTGTGCCTTGCATCGTGCTCGGGACTTCGACACCGGCCAGATCGAGCAAGGTTGGCGCAATATCGATGTTCAGGACGGGCAGTGAGGGAAGCGCTCCTCGCGATTCTTCCTCGATACGTGGGTCGAAAACTATGAGCGGCACATGTATCGAAAGCTCGTACGGGAGCCATTTCCCGGCGTATCCGCGCTCTCCCAGGAAATACCCGTTGTCTCCCATCAAGATGACGACGGTATTCGACGCGAACTCGAGGGACTCGAGCTCGTCGAGAACACGGCCGATGGCGGCGTCGACACCGGTGATCATCCGCAAGTATCCCCGCGTCATTTGCTGTGCCTTCTCGGGCGTATCGAAACGCCAGTACCAGCGGATTCTGTTCAGCGAAGCATCCTTCAAAAACTCCGGGAGGGCTTCGAAGAATGCCGGTTCGGAAAGAGGTGGGTCAGGTATGGCAACGTCTGAATACCTCTCGTTCATCGCCTCGGGCCAGATGAACTGTCTTTCATCCCCATCATCGTCATGAGGGGCATTGAAACTCACAGTCAGCGCAAACGGACTAGTTTGATCGGCAGATCTCAGAAACTCGACGGCTCGGTCCGCGGTGATGTTCGTGAGGTGGCGAGTCGACCCGTCTTCCTGTTGCTTGAGGTAGGGCGCGCCCGGAAAGGGTACGTAGGTGTCGAACATCTTGTCCACGGCCCCCGGCTCTGTGTCAACGCCGAATTTCCCGACAAATCCCGTGCGATAGCCAGCCTCCCGTAACAAGACAGGATAGCTCCCGTCGGTGAACCGGACGGCGAGCGGCGGCGTGCCGAATGTGGATTGGTGCGTGCGTTCCACCAGCCCTGTCAGCAAGCTGGCTCGACTGGCGGCGCAAATGGGAGTCGTCACGAAGGCGTTTTCAAACCGAACGCCCTCGGAAGCCAGCCGATCTATATTCGGCGTCTCGAGAAACGGGTGCAAGATACCCAGCATGTCGAAGCGCTGATCGTCGGTCGTGATGAACAGCAGATTGGGTCTTTGCACGACCTGCCGTTTTTGGCCGACCGGGGGTTGTTGCGCATCGCAGCTGACAAGCAGCAGGGCGAGTACCAGCAACGCGTCTCTTCTCATGGCATCAATTATCACGCTTTCTAGCGCCAGGATCCAAAGTATTCATCGCCTGTGGGGTGGCCCGGCGAGGTCCTTCGCGCGTTGGGCGGCAAGGCGGTTCTACCACCCCATCGCGTTACCTGACCGACGGCCACCAGCGAAACTCCGCCGCCATCGGCGTAGAGTTTCTGGCATCCAATAGCGATTTTCATGGAGGGTACCGACGATGAGTGAAGCGACCGTAGTGGATCCTTGATGACAACAATCCGACCGACGTTGAAGCGCCTGTTGCCAGCTCTCCTTGTCGCTCTGTGTGCAAGCTCGTGCGGCGTTCCTGATGAGCCTGGCCCCATCAATTTCCTGCTGATCACCGCCGACGACCTGGAGTGGTCTACGGTCGGCGTGTATGGCTCCCATGTAGAGGCGATTACGCCGAACATCGACCAACTCGCGTCCGAGGGCCTGCGCTTTACCAACGCCCACGTCAACATTGCGGTTTGCCAGCCGTCTCGACAGACGTTGCTGACCGGCAGGTACCCACACAACAATGGCGCGCCCGGATTTCATCCCATCGCGGATGATGTCCCGATTCTGCAAGAGAGCCTGAGGCGCGCTGGGTATCTCAACGGCAGTATCGGCAAGACTAGGCACCTGCAACCGACCGAACGATTCGGTTGGGACCTAGGGCCCGATGCCGACAACCCCGGCGAAGGTATCTGGATGCATCACCTGGGCAACGGCCGGGACATCGAGCTGTACAAGAAGTACACGACCGAGGTTCTGAGACTGGCCAAGGAAGAGAGCCGCCCCTTCTGGCTCATGCTGAATACGCACGACCCCCACAAACCCTTCTACGGGGACGGCGGCGAGGAGTACGACTATCCGGTTAGCCGCAAGTACTCGCCGGAAGAGATCGAAGTGCCCGGCTTTTTGCCGGACCTGCCTGAAGTGCGGGAGGAGCTCGCCAAGTACTACACGAGCGTGCGCCGCGCCGACGATATCGTCGGCGCGATTCTCGAGATACTCGATGACGAGGGCTTCCGGGAAAACACCCTCGTGATGTTCCTCTCCGACAACGGCAGCTCGTTTCCTTTCTCCAAATCCAATGTCTATCTCAACAGCACTAAAACGCCCTGGATCGTTCGCTGGCCGGGCGTAGCGGCCGCCGGGAGCGTCGATACCTCACATTTCATCTCGGGCATCGACTACATGCCCACCATTCTGGAAGCAGCCGGCCTCAAGGAGGTGCCCGACATGGACGGCGAGTCCTTCCTATCGTTGCTCGAGGGCGAAGAGCAAGGCTGGCGCACGTCGGTGTTCACCGAGTACAACGAGACCTTCTACGAAGTCCCGCTGCACATGCGGGCGATCCAGAACGAGGACTTCGGCTACATCTACAACGCCTTCTACGGCCGTGAACAAGTCAGGATGGAGGCCGCGTCCGGGCCTACCTGGAGGGCGATGGTCGAGGCAGGCGAGACCGATCCAGCCATCCAGGCCCGCGTCGACCTGTTCTACAACCGAGTCCCCGAGGAGCTGTACAACTACAAGACCGACCCCGACGCCCT
>MPLZ02045313.1_pt1 | contig 19180 bp, 20 predicted proteins | sample 1617311 | NCBI WGS metagenome assembly MPLZ02 (sample SAMN05944806, study PRJNA350692) | marine metagenome | biome: marine; feature: ODZ; material: water; isolation source: 160 m water sample filtered on 0.2 um supor filter | place: Pacific Ocean | collected 2012-04-08 | depth 160m m | reverse complement strand
TGCCGGAAGCCCTTCTTGTGGGGCCGCTGCATGATGGTGCCAGAAAGAGGCGCGCCAATCTCTGTGACGCAGTCGGTACGGAACCGCTGGCATGGCACTAAACGGCGTCGCCTCCACCTTGCGTCCCCTGCGGGACATCTTAGCCCCATTCGGGGGGCGGCTTAGTGCCGCCGCCACAGAAAAGCGGGGCCTGTCACCACTTTTTGTTGTTTGGTTTTGGTGCAACGGGAGCGACCGCGACCCGCCGCTACTGCGGCGCGCCCGCGCAGGCAGCGGAGCGAAGCGGAGCCGCCGTGAGCGACAAGAATCCGCCGTGAGCGACAAAATAACTACCCCACCAACAGGCCCACGGCGACGGGGTCGCCGACGCGTTCGCTGATGGTTGTCTTGAGCTTGGCCAGGGCCTCCTGTTCGATCTGGCGCACCCGTTCCTTGCTGATGCCGAGGCGGCCGCCCAAGGCCTCGAGGGTCGGTGAATCTTCCTGCAGCCGGCGCTCACGGATGATGGTTTGCTCGCGCGGGCTGAGCTCGGCCACGGCGTCGCTCAGCCAGAGCGCCCGGGTGGCGGCGTCGCGGGCCTCGGCCACCAGTTCTTCCGGGTCGGGGCCCTGGGCCGGCATCAGGTCCTGCAATTCGCTATCGCCGCTCTCGCCGACGCTGGCGTTGAGCGACTTGTCGTGGCCGGTAAGCCGCGATTCCATGACCTCGACGTCGCGCAGCGGCACGCGCAGCTGGTCGGCGATGAACTGCTTGCCCGCGGCGTCCATGTATTCGCCGCTGCCATCGATACGGGCGCGCAGGCGCCGCAGATTGAAGAACAGCGACTTCTGGGCCGCCGTGGTGCCAGTGCGCACGATCGACCAGTTGCGCAGGATGAATTCCTGCATCGACGAGCGGATCCACCAACTGGCGTAGGTCGAGAAACGCACCTGGCGCTCGGGCTCGAAACGCGCCGCCGCCTGCATCAGGCCGACATTGCCCTCTTGCAAGAGATCGCCGATCGGCAGGCCGTAGCTGCGAAAGCGCGACGCCGTACTGATGACCAGGCGCAGATACGGTGAGACCAGATCATGAAGCGCCTTCCGGTCGCCCTCTTCGCGCCAGCGTCGGGCCAGGTCCAATTCGTGCTCGCGCTGCAACAGCGGGATGCTCATGGCCGCCTTGATGAAACGGCGGTTGGCCTGCTGGGTCTGCGGTGTGTCGATATAACCCATTTCGCTACTCCGTCCTGCTACCGGCCGGGTCCCCCTCCGGCCGCAAAAGTAGTCGACATCGTTAGTCGGGTTAAAATTAGAATTGATCTAAGAAGCGTTGTCAACAGGCCTGTCGCCCGAGTCCGAAAAAGAGTCGAGAAGGCCCTTTGAAAAGAGGGCTTTCAGCCCTTTGCGGGCGATAACGAAAGCGTGAGCCGGTGGCCGCCGAAGCGGAAGTGACGGTTGCTTATACCTGAATCCAGTCAGCGGGCTTGCCGTCGAGGGTGAAACAGGCGGCATTGAGGTTGCCGCCGAAACCGCAGCCGCCATCCAAGGTCGCCGTGACGCCGCCCATCTCGAGACCTTTTTGCCCCCTGTCGTGACCGCGCACGACGCGCGCGAAGTTGGCATAGGGAGCCTCGATGGCGGCGAAGTAGCCCGACCCCCACCACAGGGTGTCGCCCTGTTCGCTGAGCGGCCGGCTGGGATCGAGGCCGGCGGCGACGAAGAGCAATTCGCCGCCCTGGGTGAAGGCGAGACGTTTCAGCGCCCCCAGCAACTCGTCGTGGCCGGGCCGGTCATGGACCGCGGCGCGCAGTTGCACCGTCCAGCGGGTAATGGCCATGGCGCCTTCGCGGCAACGGCCGTGCCCCTCTTCGGGCCGGCCGCCATAAGTCGCCAGGGTGGCGCTGACGCCCTGATCGAGCATCCAAGTCAGCACTTCGCCGGGGTTCGGCGCGAACTGCAGTTCCAATAGCTTGCGCCACATTTCCTCCTGGGCGCCGCGCAGGAAGACGATGTCGGCCGGAATCATGGCGGGCCGCGCCAGCAACGTGCGGCGAAAGCGCAACAACTCGTCGATGGTGCCGCCGACGTCGTCGCCAAAGCCCAGGAAGTTGCCCAGATAGACCAGCCGGTCGTAGCGCTCGAAGCGTTTTTCGAGCTCAGTATGCAAGGCCTCGAGGCGCTCGGTCTGGCCCCGAATGGCACCCACCGCCCAGACCCGCTGCGTGGCGCTCAACGTGGCGTAGATGCTGTCGTCGGGGAGGGCCATGCGGGGGTCCTGAATCAAAACGGCAGGGTGTTAACCCTGCCGCATGATAGCATCCCTTTGCCGCCAAGTATCCGGCGGCGCTCGGCGCCGTCTCAGGCTGCCGCCAGCACGCCCTCCAGGCGCTCGGTGGCGGCGTCCTCGTCGATTTTCTCGACGGCCGCCAGTTCACGGGCCAGGCGGGCCATGGCGGCTTCGTAGATCTGGCGCTCGCTGTAGGACTGATGGGGGTGGTTGGAGGAGCGGTGCAGATCGCGGATCACCTCGGCGATGAAAATCGGGTCGCCCGAGTTGATCTTGGCCTCGTATTCCTGGGCTCGACGGCTCCACATGGTGCGCTTGACGCGAGCCCGGCCCTTCAGCGTGGTGATCGCCGAGGCCATCTTTTGCGGCGTCGACAGGCGCCGCATGCCGCTGGTCTTGGCCTTGCCGGTGGGCACCCGCAGGATCATCTTGTCTTTCTCGAAATTGATCACGAAAAGCTTCAGCTTGGTGCCGGAGATCTCCTGTTCCTCGACGCCGGTGATCTTGCCGACGCCGTGGGTGGGATAAACCACATAGTCGTTGGTCTTGAAATCGCTGCTCTTCGCCATTGCCTCACTCTCTTACAAAAAAGCCGGTAGCGCCGTTCTCGTGCCAGCCGGCCAGTCGAAAAGCCATGTCAATGCTTGTGACCGCAACAATATTACCATATCGCACGTGCAAAATACAGGGTGCAGTACGAAATCGTTAACCCGATGAAGCCCTTGCTGCTTGCGGCGTCTTTGTGGCTAGCTCTCGGCGGGCCTGGATGGTCAGGGGAAATCCTAAAGCGGTTTAATCTCCGGTTCCGGGATTCTCGCTGAAATGCTCTTCAAACTTGTTGGGGACTTCCTTCCACTCCTCGCGATCCTCGGGTGGCTCTCCCTTGCGGGTGATATTGGGCCACTTTTCGGCGTATTCCTGGTTGATCTGGACCCAGCGCTCCATGCCGTCGTCGGTGTCGGGCTTGATCGCCTCGATGGGACATTCGGGCTCGCAGACGCCGCAGTCGATGCATTCGTCGGGGTGAATGACCAGCATGTTCTCCCCCTCATAGAAGCAATCCACCGGACACACCTCGATGCAGTCCATGTATTTGCACTTAATGCAGCCGTCGATGACGATGTAGGTCATGCTGGTCTCCCCTTGGGGACTACTGGCGGTTACTTCCCAAAGCTTTTAGTGCTGGCGGGACGGCGGCTCGTCCGCCAGCCCGAGCCGGGCCACGACGCGCCGCCGGGCGGCGCCGCGTTCGCGATCCGAGACATATATCAAGCCGCCGATGCGACGCAAGAGGTTGGCCTCGTAGTCGTGCAAAATGCCGTCGGCGTAGGCCACCTCCCAGAGCATCTCGATGAGCTCGACGCGTTCCTCCGGGGCATAGCTTTCCTTGATGGCACGGGTGAAGCGGAGCAGGTGATTGGCCTCGTCCTGGGCTTGCTCGGCCTCACTCATCAAGGTGGCGGATTCCTCTTCCGTGAGCCCGAAATGTCCACCCAGCAGCGCGCCGATGGTGTGGCGTTCGGCGGTATCGAAACTGCCGTCGAGGCAGGCCGCCTCGACCATCAGGGTAGCCGCCGCCAGTTGCCGGCCGTCGACGCCGGGGCCGGGCGCCGCCGTCCCGGCACCTTCATCCACGGCCTCGAACAAAGCCTTGATGCGATTGATCATGGGCCCGCCGCACGAAATTCCACGAAAAACACTGTGGCGGCTTGCCTATCACATGCCGCCGGCCCCTTGCAACGCGTTAGCTAATGTTGTTCGCGCAGGCGGTCGATGGCACGGCGCTGGGCCTTGGTGGGGCGGCCCGTTCCGGGCTCGCGGGTGAGGCCGGCGGGCTGGGCCGGAACGGCTTCGGCCAGCGCCGGCTCGAGAGCCGCGGGATCAAGATCCACGGGATCAAGATCCTCATAGAGCCCCTGGGCCTCGGCGGCCGGGCCGCGGCGGCTGCCCAGCGCCACCAGGCGTACCACCCGGATGTTGCGGGCCTGGGGAAAGGTCAGCACGTCGCCGGGCCGCACCTGCTGGTTGGCCTTGGCCACCACCCGACCATTGAGCCGCACGCGCCGGGCGGCGCAGAGCCGGCTGGCGATGGCGCGGCTCTTGAAAAAGCGCGCGAACCAGAGCCAACGGTCAAGGCGCAGGCTAGGCTGCATTTCCCCCCGGGTCATGATTGCTTGGTTTTCACCCGCAGCTCGCCCAGCGCCGCGAACGGTGAGTCGGCGGACGCCGGGGAGCCGCGGCGTGGGTTCCGTCGCCGCGGTTTTGCCGGCCCCGTGAAAACGAATCTCTGGTCCTCGCCCTGGCCCCGGGCGCGGTAGCCGATGTTCCGCATGATGGCGGCGAACTCCCGGCGCTGGCAGCCCACCAGCGACAACAGTTCGTGGTTGGACGCCACCGGTCCGGCCCGGGCCAGCCGGCGCACCGTAGCGGCGAGTTTTTCGATCATGTCGATGCGCACGGCGCGGCTGGCGCAGGGGAAAAAGCCGGCGGCGGCGTAGAAGCCGGCCGGTTGGGCCGCCTCGATGGGCAGCGAGACCAGGCCTGGCGCCGGCACCGCCGGCGGCTCCCGATATCCCTGGTGAATGGCCCAGAGCAGACAACAAAGCGCCGCTGGCCGGGGCTTGAGGAGCGCCGGCAGGAAGACGGCAAAGGCACCGATGCGCAGACCGGCGGCCCTAAGCCTGGCTCTCTCGGCGGGCTTGAGGGCGCTCACCTGGGCCGCCACCTGGCTGCGCGGCAGCGCCCCCAGGGCTTCGCCGAGCTGAAAGCACAGCCCCCGGCCCGGCGCCGAAAGCTCGAGCCCGGCCAAGCCCAGGAGCGGTCCCAGGTAGCGCCTCAGGTGGTCCCGCAGCCAGCCTGTCAGACGTTTTTCCACGGACCGGCTGGCGTTGCCGTCGAGTTCGCCCAGCAGCAGCTCGAGGGCCGGCCGGGCCGGCTCGCGCCCCGGCCCCAGGCGGGCCACCGGCGCACCCTGCCAGAGCAACAGGCCGCTGCTCTCCAGGGCGAAGTCGGCGTCGGGCGCGGCCGCCAGGCGCCGCGCCCTCAGCGCCGTCTCGCGGCCCACGATGCGCAACGCCGCCGAGCGCACGGCGCGGGCCTCGAGGCTGTTGCCGTGGGCTTCCTCGAGGGCCAGGCGAAAGCCTTCCAGGCGCCCCACCTGGTGACCCTCGACCAGCACCTCGCCGGCCGCCGAGACGCTGCCCAGCAAGGGCTCGCGGTCCTTCAGCCGGCGCACCAGGGCGGCCGTGCGCTGATCGACGAAGCGTTGGGTCAGGCGCTCGTGCAAGGCATCCGATAGCCGATCCTCGATGGCCCGGGTGCGCTGCTGCCAGTGCCCGGCGTCGCGGGTCCAGCCCTGGCGATGGGAGATGTAGGTCCAGGTGCGGATGTGGGCGATGCGGGCCGACAGGGTGTCGATGTCGCCGGCGCTCTGGTCGAGGCGGTCGACTTGGGCCGCCACCCAGTCGTTGGGCAGGCTTTCCCCGGGTCCGCTGAGGTGGCCGAAGATGCGGCCCAGCAGCGCAGCGTGCTCCTCGGCCAGGGTCTTGCGGAAGTCGGGGATCTGGCAGACCTCCCAGAGCAGCCTGACGGCGGCCCGGCCGCGCGCCCGTTTGGCGATTTCTTCATCCTTGGCCAGGGTCTCCAGCGCCACTTCGTCGACGGCCAGGCGGGCCGGCTGCAGGATCTTGCGGAGACCCTCCTCGGGCGGCGCCTCGAGGCTGGCCCGTAAAGCGCCCAGCGATCGGAAGTCGAGCGCCGAATTGCGCCAGTGCAGCGTGCGCAGCGCCCGGAAGCGGTGTCCCTCGACGCGCTCGACGACGCCAGGCTCCAACTCGCCGGCTTCGGCCGTGGTGCCGAAGCTGCCGTCGCTCATGTGGCGCCCGGCGCGGCCGGCGATCTGGGCGATCTCGGGGGCATAGAGGGTGCGCAGGCGGCGGCCGTCGAACTTCCGTAGCTTGGCGAAGGCGACATGGTCGAGATCGAGGTTCAAGCCCATGCCGATGGCGTCGGTGGCCACCAGGTAATCGACCTCGCCGGCCTCGAACATGGCGACTTGGGCGTTGCGGCTGCGCGGCGACAGCGCCCCCAGCACCACCGCCGCTCCGCCGCGCTGGCGCCGCACCAACTCGGCGATGGCGTAGACGTCGGTGGCCGAGAAGGCGACGATTGCTGAGCGGCGGGGCAGCCGCGAGAGCTTCTTGTGGCCGGCGAAGGCGAGCGTGGAAAAACGCGGCCGGCCGACGAACTCGGCCTCGGGCACCAGGCGGCGGATCAGCGGGCGCACGGTTTCGGCACCCAACAGCATGGTCTCGGCGCTGCCCCGGGCGCGCAGCAGGCGGTCGGTAAAGACGTGGCCGCGTTCGGGGTCGGCGGCCAGCTGGATCTCGTCGACGGCGACGAAGGCAAAGCGGCGCTCCAAGGGCATCGATTCGACGGTGCAGACGAAATAGCTGGGCCGGTCCGGGACGATTTTTTCCTCGCCCGTCACCAGGGCCACCTGGCCTTTTCCCTTGGCCTTGACCACCCGGTCGTAGACCTCGCGTGCCAAGAGCCGCAAGGGCAGGCCGATGACGCCGCCCCTATGGCCCAGCAGGCGCTCCACGGCAAAATGCGTCTTGCCGGTGTTGGTCGGGCCCAACAGCGCCGTGATGCGGGGGGCCAGTGCGGTCATGCCGGCGCCTCGTCAAAGGAAGCCATGTTGGCAGCGATCCAGTGTGCCAGCGTCGCCTCGTCAATCTCACCCGCCGCGAGATCGCGAAAGACGAATACGGCGTCGACTTCGGGTGCCGTCAACGTGTGGCCATTGAGTCTCAGAAAGGCAAAAAGCGCCAACAGCGCCGCACGCTTGTTGCCATCGATAAAGGGATGGTTGCGCACAATCCCGAATGCATAGGCAGCCCCTAATTCCGCCAGGTTTGGCTCGCCGTAGACTGCCAGATTCTGCGGTCGCGCCAACACCGACTCCAAGAGTCCCTCGTCGCGAACGCCTCCTTGCCCCCCGTGATTGGCAATTGCCTGTTCCTGGCCGGCCAGTGCGATCTCCAGTGGCAGCCAGACGATGTCCGTCATTTGGCCAATTCACGAAGCGCGTTGCGATATTGTCGCTGGCCCTCTTCGAGGGCCTTCATCCCTTCGGCAAAGACGTCGTCGTGCGGCGTCACGCGAAAGCCGTCGGGAGCGCTGGTAAGGCACAGGACGTCTCCTTCGCCGACCTTGAGTTCTTCGAGCGCGGCCTTGGGAATTGTCACGCCGAGCGAGTTGCCGACGCGGCGGATTTTGAGGTTGTACATGGCTTCGATCCCTGATTTCCGGCGATATTTGGTTGGTACGAAGGTTATAACATTGTTGGATCGCCAACCACAAGCCGCCTGACCCGCGGCCACGTTGACTCGCCCGCCCGAAACCCCGTACTAACATTATGTTGCAGGTGCGAAAGGCGAGGCCATGAGTGAGATTTCAAAGCCCACGGAAGCCGACTGGCGGGCCCTGGCGGAGCAGGAGCGCAAGGGCAAAAGCCTCGACGAGCTGACCTGGCTCACCCCCGAGGGCATCGCCATCAAGCCCCTCTATACGGCCGCCGATCTGGCCCAGATGGAGCAGACTCTGCCCGGCTTCGCGCCCTTTACCCGCGGCGTACGTGCCACCATGTACGCTGGCCGGCCCTGGACCATCCGGCAATACGGCGGCTTTTCCACGGCGGCCGAGACCAACGCCTTCTTCCGGCGCAACCTGGCGGCCGGCCAGACCGGCGTCTCGGTGGCCTTCGACCTGGCCACCCACCGGGGCTACGATTCCGACCACCCCCGCGTCGTCGGCGACGTGGGCAAGGCCGGCGTCGCCATCGACACGGTCGAGGACATGAAGCGCCTCTTCCAAGGCATCGCGCTGGACAAGGTCTCGGTCAGCATGACCATGAACGGCGCCGTGCTGCCGGTGCTGGCCGGCTACATCGTGGCCGCCGAGGAACAGGGCGTGGCGCCCGAGGCGCTGACGGGCACCATCCAGAACGACGTGCTCAAGGAATTCATGGTGCGCAACACTTATATTTACCCGCCCCAGCCCTCGATGCGCATCGTGGCCGATATCATCGCCCATACGGCGCAACACATGCCGCGCTTCAACTCGATCTCGATTTCCGGCTACCACATGCAGGAGGCTGGGGCGACGGCGGTACAGGAGCTCGGGTTCACCCTGGCCGACGGCGTCGAGTATGTGCGCGCGGCGCTGAGCAAAGGCTTGGACGTCGATGCCTTCGCGCCCCGGCTCTCCTTCTTCTTCGCCATCGGCATGAACTTTTTCATGGAAGTCGCCAAATTGCGCGCCGCCAGGCTGTTGTGGGCCGAACTGATGGCCCAATTCGAGCCCCAGGACCCGCGCTCGCTTAGCTTACGCACGCACTGCCAGACCAGCGGCGTCTCGCTCACCGAACAGGACCCCATGAACAACATCGTGCGCACCGCCTACGAAGCCATGGCGGCGGCGCTGGGGGGGACGCAAAGCCTGCACACCAACGCCTTCGACGAGGCCCTGGCGCTGCCCACCGAGCAATCCGCCCGGGTCGCCCGCAACACCCAGTTGATCCTGCAGGAGGAAACCGGCATCACCAAGGTCGTGGATCCGCTGGGCGGCTCCTACTACGTCGAAGCGCTGACCCACAGCCTGGCCGCCGCGGCGCGCCAGTTGATAGAGGAAGTCGAGGAACTCGGCGGCATGACCAAGGCCGTGGCCGAGGGCATGCCCAAACGCCGCATCGAGGAGAGCGCGGCGCGGCGCCAGGCCCGTGTCGATCGTGGCGAGGACGTCTTCGTCGGCGTCAACAAGTACCAGGTCGACGAGGATGTCGCCGACTTCGAGCTCTTGGAGGTCGACAACACGGCCGTGCGCGAGGCCCAGGTAGCGGACCTGGAAAAGATCCGCGCCGAGCGCGACGAGGCGGCCTGCCAGGCGGCGCTGGCAGCCCTGGAAGAGGGCGCCCGGGGCAACGCCAACCTGCTCGAATTGTCGATCGCGGCGGTGCGCGCCCGGGCCAGCGGCGGCGAGATCTCCGATGCCCTGGAACGCGTCTTCTCGCGCCACCGGGCCGAGACCCAGAGCGTCACCGGCATCTACGGCGGCGCCTATGCCGACGATGCCGAGTTTGGCGCCCTGCAGGCCCAGGTCGAAACCTTCGCCGGCCGGGAAGGCCGGCGGCCGCGCATTCTGGTCTGCAAGCTGGGCCAGGACGGCCACGACCGCGGCGCCAAGGTGATCGCCTCGGCCTTTGCCGACATCGGCTTCGACGTCGACATCGGGCCCTTGTTCCAGACCCCCGAGGAGGCCGCCCGCCAGGCCCTCGAGAACGACGTCCACGTGGTCGGCGTGTCCTCCCAGGCGGCCGGCCACAAGACGCTGGTGCCGCAATTGATCGAGGGCCTTCGCGCCGAGGGCGGCGGCGACATCGTCGTGGTCTGCGGCGGCGTCGTGCCGCCCAAGGACTACGCCATGCTGGAAGCCGCCGGTGTCGCCGCGGTATTCGGCCCCGGCACCAACATCACCTCGGCCGCCGGCCAGGTGCTGGGGTTGCTGGAGCGGCGGCGGCAAGCGGCCTAGTTTGACCGACCACCCGCCTTCGCCCCGCATCGCCCGACATTCCTGGGGCCGGCTGGAACTAGACGACGGCTGCGACTTTCGCGATGCCAAGCTTTTCCCCGGCGGTGCCAAGGAGTGGGACTGGAACGAATCCGGCACTCGCCACAGCCCCGGCGTGCAGCCCGCCGACGTGGCCGAGCTGGTGGAAAAGGGCGCCCGAATCGTTGTGCTCTCAGAGGGCCGCCAGCGCCGCCTGGGCGTGGCGCCGGCGACGCTGGCCTGGGTTGCGCGACAAGGGCGTCCAAGTCCACGTGCTGGAAACCGCCGCGGCCATCGAGCTCTACAACGAGCTCGGCCGGGACCAGGCGGTGGGGGGACTTTTTCACTCGACCTGCTGATTGGCGACCAGGAAATTCTCTCAATAGTACTAGGGACTTCCCTAGTTTTTGTTGTGCCCACGTCACTTCGGTGCTAGCTAGAGACGATAGCGGCGTTATATCGGAATCCACATGACTCCGGCCGAATTTGTCGAGACGATCAAGCTTCATAGCCGCTTCGTGCGCGGCTTGCTGGGCGGCAAGCGAGCCGATCTCAGGGGGTGCGACCTGAGTGGCCTGAAGCTGCGCAACGTCAACTTGGAAGACGCGCTGCTGGACGGCGCCAATTTCACGCGCTGCGACCTTTCCGGCGTCAACTTCCGCACCGCCAGGCTGAGCGGCGCCCGCTTCGACCACAGCCAATCGGCGGGCGCCGATTTCCGTGCCGCCGATCTTCGCGGTGCCCGTTTTCGCAGCGGCAAGCTGGAACGCGCCAAATTCGGCGGCGCCGATCTGCGGCCGTTGCGCCACGACGGCAGCGGCGAGGTCCAGAGTAGCGAATTCGTCAGCGCCATTCTCGACGGAGCCGACCTGCAAAAAGCCAAGGCGGCACTGGCCGATTTCCGCTCCGCCTCGATGATCGGCACGGACCTGCGCAAGGCCAGCGCCCCGGGCGCCCGTTTCTATGGCGTCGAGGCGAGCCGCGCCGATTTCAGCGGCTGCCAACTTGAAAAGGGCGACTTGACCGCCGCCGTGCTGCGCCAGGCGACACTGAAACGCACCAACCTGCGCTCGGCCAACCTCTCGCGGTCCTCGCTGGCCGGCGTCGACGCCGCCGAGGCCAATCTCGATGACGCCAATCTCGAGGAAGCCGACCTCAGCCAAGGCAGCTTTCGCAACGCTTCATTGGTCTCGGCCAACCTGCGAGAGGTCAAGGCCGAAGAGGCCGACCTTTCGGGCTCCAACCTGAGTGCAGCCCAATGCCAGGGCGCCAACCTCGAGCGGGTCGATCTGGCAGGAGCCAACATGGCAGGTGCCGATTTCACCGCCGCCCGGCTGGCCGGCGCCAATTTCCTCGGCGCCAGCCTGGCCGGCGCCATCCTGCCGCCGGCGGTGCGCTATCTGCTGGAGAAAGAGGGTGGCATCGAGGTCGCTCTGGATCTGGAAAAGATTCTGGCCGAGCACGCCCAGTGGATCGAGAGCAACGGCAGCGCCGGCCGCCGCGCCATGCTGACGGCAGCCAACCTCGGCGGCCGCGACCTCAGTGGCGCTTATCTCAGCGGCGCCGATCTGCGCCAGGCCAAGCTCGAAGGTGCCGATCTCTCCCACGCCCTGCTGAGCCTGGCCGATCTCAGCCAGGCCGACCTCAGCCAGGCCAACCTCAATCACGCCGATCTCAGCGGCGCCAACCTTGAGGGTGCCAATCTCGACCGCGCCCTGCTGGCTGCGGCCCGGCTCGACCCGGTGCAGATCGTCGACGCCGCCGGCCGGCGCAGTGGCCGCCTCTGGCCCACCAACCTCTCGGGGGTCAGCCTCAAGGGCACCAACCTCAGCCAAACCGATTTCAGCGCCGCCCTGGTGAGCAATACCTCGCTGCCGCAAACCGCCTGACGCTCGGGCACACGGCCCTACGCGCCGCCGCCGTCTTGATGCTATGTTGGGCGCATGCAGCTTAGCGAACGGCAGATCCAGTGCGTCTTCAACGGCGGCAGCGTCGGGGGCACCCGAGCGTCATGAAATTCCCCGTCCGTCGTCTCGACCAGTGTCTCAACATCGATGACTTCCGCCAGCTCGCCGAACGCAAGCTGCCGGCACCGGTCTATCACTTTCTCGCCGGCGGCGCGGAAGACGAAGTGACGCTGGGGCGCAACACGACGGCCTTCGAGGACTACGACCTGGTGCCCAACTATCTGGTCGGCGTCGATAGCGTCGATGCCTCGACCGAGGTGCTGGGCCAGAAACTGGAATGGCCGGTATTCTGCTCGCCCACCGGCATCACCCGGCTGTTTCACCCCGGCGGTGAAGTGGCGGTGGCCCGGGCCGCCGGCCGGACCGGCACCGCATATTCCCTGTCGGCGGCCGCCACCGCCTCGATCGAGGAGGTGGCGGCGGCCGGCTCGGGCCCCAAGTTCTTCCAGATCTATTTCTTCAAGGACCCCGGCCTGACCGAGGAGTTCGTCTCGCGCTGCCGCGCCGCCAACTACCCGGCGCTGATGGCCACCGTCGACACCCCGGTGGCCGGCAACCGCGAACGCGACGTGCGCACCGGCATGATGGTGCAGCCCAAACTGACACTGGCCAGCCTGGTCAGCTTCGCCAGCCACTTCGGCTGGAGCTTCCGCATGCTGACGGGGGCCAAGATCGGCTTTCCCAATTTCGCAGAGCGCATGGCGGCCAGCGGCGACGATTCCCAGAACGCGGCCGAATACATGGGGTCGCAAATGGACAGCTCGGTCAACTGGCAGACCGCCGCCAAGCTGGTCGAGCTCTGGGGCGGACCGTTCGCGCTGAAGGGCATTCTCTCGGTCGAGGACGCCAGGCGGGCGGTCGACATCGGCGTCAGTGCCATCATCGTCTCCAACCACGGCGGCCGCCAGTTCGACGGCGCCCCGGCCGCCGTCGACCGCCTGGCACCCATCGTCGATGCCGTCGGCGACCGGGCCGAGGTCATACTCGACGGCGGCGTGCGGCGGGGCAGCCACGTGCTCAAGGCCATAGCACTTGGCGCCAAGGCTTGCATGATCGGCCGGCCCTTCATCTACGGCCTGGCCGCGGGGGGCGAGGCCGGCGTGGACCGGGTGCTGGGCGTGCTGCGGGCCGAAGTGGAGCGCGCCATGGCGCTCTCGGGCTGCCGGACGCTGGGCGATCTCACTCGAAACCGGGTGGTTTCGCGGCGGCCCGAGGCTATTTAGCGGCTACCCGCGCCGGCGCCACCGGCAGGCCGGGCACGTCGACGCGCAGGCGGAACACGCTGCCGGCGTCGTCGCGCCCCGTACCCTCGGTGCCGGTGACGATGTAGAGGTCGCGAAGATCGTCGCCGCCGAAACAGAGCGACGTCACCATGGGGATCTCGAGCGCAATCTCCAGGCGCTTCTGGCCGTCGGGCTCGAACACGTCGACCCGGCTGCCATGGGCCACGGCGACCCAGACCGATCCGTCCTCGGCCAGCGCCAGGCCGTCGGGCACGCCGGGCTTGACCTCGGCGAAGCTGCGGTGAGGAGAGAGGCTACCGTCGTCGGCGACGTCGTAGACCCGCACTACGTGGCGCAGCGATTCCGAATGGTAGAGCAGCTTGCCGTCGGGCGAGAATCCCATGCCGTTGGTCAGCATGACGTCGCCGCCGACCACCCGGGAAGAGCCATCCCTGTCGAGGCAATAAAGCTCGCCGGGCAGCGGCTCGTCGTCGGCGCCCACCGGCCGGAAGGCCAGCGAGCCGGCGTAGATGCGCCCGGCGGCGTCGGTGGTGATGTCGTTGAAGCCGAGAATTCCAGCCTCGGGATCGCCGGCCAGCAGCACCTGGGTGTCGCCCTCCGGGGGCTTCAAGGCGATGTTGCGGCCCGACACCACCAGGCCGCCGGTCTCGTGCAGCACCATGCCGCCCATGCCGCGGCGGTGCTCGATGACGGTCGAGACGCTGCCGTCGGCAGCCAAACAGAAGGCGCCGCCGTTGATCACGTCGGAATAGATCAGGCCGCGGTCGGGGTCCCACACCGGGCCTTCGATCAGTCCGTATCCGCTTGCCAGTTTTTCCATTGGATAGGTTCCTTCAGCGCCAGGCTGCGACGATATCGTCGACGCCCTGGATTTCGCAAAGCAGCCCCAGCGCCGCCAGGCTGGCCTCGTGGGCCTGGCGGCTGCCGGTGGCGCAGGCATCGTGGGCGATGCTTACCTCGAAGCCGGCGTCGACGGCGTGGCGCGCCGTGGCCTCGACCACGTAGGCCGTGGAGACGCCGGCAAGTACCAGGTGGCGGGGCCGCCAATGGGCCAGGACTTCGGCCAGTTGCGAGCCGAAAAATCCGTTCATGCGGGCGTGGCCGACGACGATCTCGTCCCCTGCCGGCTCCAGGCCGGTGATGAATTCCGTGCCCCAGGTGCCTTCGACCCAGGCGTCCTGGTCGATGATCTGGCGGAAGATGGGGGCGTTGGGCACCAGGTTGGCGTGCCCCGGGTGCATGGCGTAGCGCACGTGCACCAGCGGCACGCCGCAGCTTCGGGCGCCGGCCAGCAGCCGGCCGGCGGCCGCCATGACGTCACGCCGCCAGTCCTCGGCGTCGGCCGCCAGGCCGATGCGGATCTTGCCCTCGGGGTGGCAGTTTTCGTTCTGGTAATGCAGCGCCACCAGGACGCTATCGGCCTGGGTCATGGCGGCCCTATAGCGCCTGGTAGACGAAGAAACGCGCCGGGTGCGAAACCTCGTCGTCGATCGCCACCAGGGCGACGAAATCGGTGGTTTCCGCCAACGGCCGGCAGCTTCCGGCGGCTTCCAGCTCATTGAGCTTTTGCTTGAAGCCATCTTGTTCGTAGGTCTGCACGGTGAGCGAAAAGATCAGGTGCCCGCCGGGCCGCGTCACCCGCACCAGCTCGTCCATGGACGCCGCCGGGGCGTGGCCCACCGTGAGTACGCCGGTCGAGACCACGGCGGCAAAGCTCTGGTCGGCAAAATCGAGCTTCTCGCCCAGCACCATGTTCTCGAGGCGTGTGTAGACGCCCTTCTGCCGCGCCACCGCCAGCATGCCGTCCGACATGTCGATGCCCACCAAGTCTTGGAATCCGATGAGGGCGAGTATCTCGCCGATCAGGCCGGTGCCGGCGCCGGCATCGAGGATGGGGCCGCCACCGGGATCGAGGTGGCGCCCGGCCAGGCCGGCCAGCACCGCCGGGTAGCGGTAGCCGAAGGTCTGCAGATCACCGTCGTAGCCCTCGGCCCAGTTGTCGTAGTGTTCTTTCAGTTTCGCGGTATCGCTGGCGCCGTAAACCTTGTGCAGCCAACTCTGAGTATTTCCCTGGTTCATGTTTTGCGGTCCTCCCTGATGCATCATAGCCGGCTAGGCGTCTTGACTCGACCGGCTGGCCGAATCCATAGCATTTCAAAATCGGCTAACGCGAAAGCGGGGCCGGCGAGCCTGTCGTACTGCTGCACAGCACCGGTTTCGACGGTGGCCAGTGGCGCGGAGTCGGCGAGGTGCTGGCCCGGGATGTCCCGATCTTGGCGCCCGATCTGCCGGGCTACGGCGAAAGCCGGATGCAGCCTAGCTATCGTCGCTCTTGCTGGCGGCCTTGCTGCGGCGGCTCCGGCGCCTCTTTGGGCCAGGGGCCGAAGGGATAGGGCATGTCCTCGGTCTTGAAGGTCAGGAACAGCACCATCTGGTAAAAATAGCTGGCCAGGCTTTGGCCCAGGGACTCGAGCTGTTCGATGGCCTTGCCGGTAAAGAGCTTGAAGAGGAACTGCAATACCACCACGGCGCCCAGCACCAGCTCGGCGACGTTGAAGATGATGATGAACAGCAGCATGTAGACCAGCCTGAGCCAGGTGCCGCCTTCGGAAACGTGCTTCTTGGTATCTGCGTCGAAGGTCATGGAGATCCCCGGTATGGCGGAGCTTTTGGTATAGATGGCGATTGCCGGCCCCGGTTCAAGCGCTGGGTGGATTATTCCTTGAGCCGGGCCAGCGTCTTTTCCGCCCTGAGCTCGCGCAAGGCGTCGCGGGCGATCCAGCGCGCCGCAGGGGTGCCGCGCCCGGCGATGCGCTCGGCACAAGCGACCGCGGCCCGGTTGAGCGCCCGGTTACGCTTGCCGATCTGCCTCAGGGCCCAGTTCACGGCTTTTTTGACGAAATTGCGGCCGTCGTCGGATTTCGCCTCGATCACCGGCAAAAGCGCGAGAAAAGGCTCGTCCGGCGCCTGCTTGTGTTTCCAAGCCAGCGCCGCCATCAAGGCAAAGCCCGCCCTTTTTAGGAACTCGGGCTCCTCCTCGGCCCAGGCCACGGCCTTGTCCCAGGCCGCGTCGAGGCGCCAGAAGAGGTTGGCGCAACACTGGTCGCAGACGTCCCAGGAATTGAAATCGCCGGCCCAGGCATCCATTTGCGCCAGTGTCACCGCCGCCGGTTCTTCGATCATGGGGGCCAGCAGGCGGGCGTCGTGGATGGCGCTTTGCCAGAGCGCCTGGGCCAGGGCGTGATCGCGGCCGATTTCCTTGGCCAGGGCGCGGATCTGGGGAATGCGTAAGCCCAAAGCGTTGTCGGCCTTGATGCCGAAGCGCGCCATGCCGGCCAGCGAGGCCGGGTCGGAAAGTGCCTTCATGCGGGCCAGCACGTCGTCGAACTGCATGGCGGGGGCTGCTCCAAAGAGCACAAATAGCTGTGACGGAAGTCGTAGCAGAGGCCGGCGCAAGAGGCTACACTGGCGTTGAATCGGAGGGTGCGAAGTGTTCAAAAAGATTCTTCCGTCGCTGTTTTCAGGCAAGCGCGACCGTGGTGCGCTCAAAATGCGCGGCCAGACCCGCATGATCCGCAAAGGCGCCGGTGCCGCCGAGCCGCCCGGCAAGGATGCGCCGACGGGCGCCAGCGAAACCGTCAAGCAGGTGCTGGAAGACGCCCGGGCCGGTGCCGCCGATGCGCCGTCGGCGGCTGCGCCGTCAGCGGCCGAGGCGTCCGAGCGGGTCAAGGCGCCGGCCAAGGACCGCCAGGCGCTGATCGCCGAGGCCCTCGAGGTGCGCCGCCAGTCGGCCAAGATTCTCGACGATCTCGATCCCAAACTTCGGTTTCGCGTGGTTGCCGCCGCCTTGGCGCAAACCAGGGGAATTCTTGAAGAAGATCGCTAGCCGGGATCAAACCCGACATGCTCTACCGCAACACGAACCCTTGGCTCAAAGGGTCGTCGGCTTCGACCGTGAAGCGGGCGCTGCCTGAATAGTGGGCCTGGCCGCCGACCTCGACGATGGCGGCGGCATGAGGTCCGGCCCGCGTGGCTTCGCTCAGACGGCCCGAAAAGAGCGCTCCGGTGATGCTCTCGAAGTGGCGTTCTTCCCCCACCTCGATCAGCCGTCGCGCCTGCTGCACGGCCACCCGGGCCGAGACCCCGGAGCCGGTAGGGCTGCGATCGACCTGGCTCGCGGCAAAGACGCAGACGTTGGCACTGGGGCCGTCGCCCCGATCGTTGCCGTCGGTCAGGATGGTGCCGTAGAGAAAAGCCAGATCGTCGTCGTCGGGGTGGCTTAGCGGCACCTGTGCCTTGACCGCCGCCGTCACCTGATCGGCGGCATCGACCAGGTCGCGGACCCGCGACCTGCGCACGTCGAGGCCGAAGGTATCGGCCGGGGCCAGGGCGTAGAAGGCGCCGCCGTAGGCTATATCGACGACCACCGGGCCATAGGTCTCGGTGCCCACCGGCTTGTCGAGGGCAAAGGCGAACGAGGGCACGCTGATGAAGTGCACGGCGCCGCTCTGGCCCTGGTCCACCGCCACCCTGGTCCGCACCAGGCCGCAGGGGCACTGGATGGCGACCTCGGTCTCGGGCTCGCGCGCCGCCACCAGGCCGCTGTCCACGGCCCAGCGCCCCAGCGCCATGACGGCGTGGCCGCACATCGTGCTGTAGCCTTCGTTGTGCATGAAGAGGACAGCCAAGTCGGCTTCCCCGAGGTCGGGCTCGACCGGGATGACGCCATACATGTCGTAATGCCCGCGCGGCTCGAACAGCAGCAGGCGCCGCAGGTGATCGAGGTTCTCGCGCACATAACGCCGCTTGGCCAGGATGGTGTCGCCTTGGATGGCGGGAAAGCCGGCCGTGACGATGCGCACGGGCTCGCCGCCGGTGTGCATCTCGACGGTCTCGATGGCGCTGGTCTCGTGGGGCATCTCGGTCATGGCGATCTTGAGTCTAACCCCGGTGAGAAATCCGGGCTACTCTCGCGGCCATGGCAAAGCAAGCGCAGCCGGACCTGGCCGCTGGCGTGCTGGCGGGCGACCGCCGAGCCCTGGCGCGGGCCATCACGCTGGTCGAATCCTCCCGCCCCGATCACCGTGCCCGAGCCGAGACCCTGCTCGAGGCAGTGCTGCCGGCCGAGGGCGAGGCGGTTCGGCTGGGCATCAGCGGCGCCCCCGGGGTCGGCAAATCGACTTTCATCGAGGCCCTGGGCACCAGCCTGACCAAAGCCGGGCGGCAGGTGGCGGTGCTGGCCGTCGATCCCTCGTCGCTGCGTTCGGGCGGCTCGATCCTCGGCGACAAGACCCGCATGGAGGAGCTGGCGCGCGATCCCCGGGCCTTCATCCGGCCCTCGCCCTCGGGCGGAACGCTGGGCGGCGTGGCGCGCCGCAGCCGCGAGGTCGTTCTGCTCTGCGAGGCCGCCGGCCATGACGTGGTGATCGTCGAAACCGTTGGTGTCGGCCAGTCGGAGATCGCCGTGGCCGCCATGGTCGACAGCTTCGTGTTGCTGCTGGCGCCCGGCGGCGGCGACGAATTGCAGGGCATCAAGCGCGGCATCATGGAGATCGCCGATCTCGTGGTGGTCAACAAGGCCGACGGCGACCTCGAGCGGGCGGCCCATGCCATGGCGGCGCAATACCAGGGAGCGCTGGGCCTCTTGCGCCCCACCATGGCCAACTGGCAGCCCGAGGTGCTGACCTGTTCGGCCGCCCAGCGCCAGGGCATAGACGAGGTCTGGCAGGCCGTTGTCCGCCACCGCCAGGCCATCGGCGACAGCGCGGCCCTGGCGGCGCGGCGGGCCGAACAGGCACGCGCCGGGCTGGCGAGCGAGCTGCAGGAGGGGCTGGTGGCGGCGCTACGGGCCGATCCCGAAACCGCTGCCCTGGTGGCCGAACTGGAGGCTCGCGTCAACGCCGGAGAACTCTCGCCCGGCGCCGCCGCACAGCAAATCATTGCCGCCTTTCTGGCGCGCTGAGGTTTTTTTTAGCCCCTCACCGGGCGGGCGCATCCGCGCCCTTGGCCTCCGCCCCCCATTCGGCTAAGGGATGCACACATCTTCAAGGGCGCAGCCAGTTGAAGCACGGGGAATTGACCACAGAGGCACAG
>MPLZ02058158.1_pt1 | contig 19186 bp, 16 predicted proteins | sample 1617311 | NCBI WGS metagenome assembly MPLZ02 (sample SAMN05944806, study PRJNA350692) | marine metagenome | biome: marine; feature: ODZ; material: water; isolation source: 160 m water sample filtered on 0.2 um supor filter | place: Pacific Ocean | collected 2012-04-08 | depth 160m m | reverse complement strand
TCATCGTCAAGGCGAATCGCCCGATCGCTGCAGGCGGCAGCATCGTATGTGGCATATTTGAGGGTCTCTGGTTCACGGGCGAGGGCTCCCTAGCCGACTTCTTGGTGGCAATGGCGGTTTCGGCCTCCTCACCTGCCTTGGCCGACCTAGCGAGCGTACTGCTATTCCCTAGTGTGGTCAAGAGAATCAGCATTCTGAGGACGGGCGCAGTTTGGGTGGGTGTCCGCACGTTGAGGCAATGGCCAGCAATCGCGGAGGTTCGCCAAAGTGGCCTCCGATCTGGCCCGATGGCGAAGCATATGGCTACGCCCAGAATCGATCTCACTTCGGCAAATCCGCCCTCCACCGCTCTGAGCGGGGTTCAGGCGAGTGCCAAGACTCAGGGGGGCTCGATCCGCCGCGCGGCCTGCCTTGGCTGGTACCTCGCCATCGCCATCGCTGCGGTGGCCGACACCATCCAGACCGGGCTTCCCGCCGCCGGACTCGCCGCCCTCTTCATCACTCTTTCGGTGCTTGCCCTCCTCTGGCCCGCGGGCTTCACCCTCGAGCGAGCCATGATCCGCAGTCTTCTGATGGGCTTCATCGGCCTGCTCGCCGGCGTTCTCGCCTGCCTTGCTGCCCCATCAGGCACCCTCACTCAGGCAGAGTTCCTCACCTTCGGCGCGATGTCGATGCTCTTCGGCGTTCTGGCTGCCTTCCCCCTCGCCTTGGCGACAGCCCTGCGGTAAGGTGCCGACTGCCGGGCACTTTCAGCCATTTAAAGCACGATGAGGTGCATGTCGCTCTCGGCCTGCGCATCATCCTCGCTCGGATGCTGCACATCGCTGCTCATGGCGCTGAGGCCGGCTTCGGCCATGGACCGGCGGGTCGTGGCATCACAATAGGTTCCCGCAGGCTCGCCCTGGAGCACCGCGAGCAGATCCATGCCGATCTGAGCCTCACTCTTGCACCACCGTTTCGGCCGCACCGCCTGCTTGAACGACTGCAAACAACCGGTGGCGTTCTCAAACGTGCCTGCCTTCTCCATCCAGGTGGCCCCCGGTAGCAGGACATTACACGAGCCGGTCAGCGTGTTACACAGGGTGTCGATCAGGACCGTGAATCGCTCGTTGCCGACAGCCGCGGCGAACTCGGGCGTGACCCACTCGCTGGGGTAGTTGCCAGTCAGAATCAGGCCACGAATCGACGCATCGCCGCCGAGCGTTTGCGAAAAAGCGTCGGCTTCCAGTACATCGCAGCCAAGTGATTCCAGCACGCGGCGCACGCCACGGGCATTCGGGGCTTTTTCACTCCGAACGACGAAGCCGTCTTTCATGGTCAGATCCTGCCCGTCATAGGGAATCGGCCCAACAGCAAGCACGACGTTCGGATCAATCGCCTGCGCCAGCGTGCCGAGATGCCACGCGTCCTCGCACGAGAGCATCGGGCTGACCAGTACGGCAATGTGTCCGGCCTCCCGGAGACCATCGACCGCGGCCGCCTCGGCTGCTTCCCAAGCGATGTCCGCGTCGCGGTCGTCAAACACAGGCGTATTCCGGATGGTCGGCATCAGGCAGCGGGATTCGTCATTGATGAAGTGCCAGCCATAGCGGAGTTCATCGGTGATCCACCAGCGGTTGATCGCCGCGTTTTCACGCGGCTTGATGCGATATATCTCGCCATCGTTGTGTTCGAGCAGGATGTTGTCGCCCGAGGAAGTGAGCCCGTCGATCGAGGGCGTCGACTTCAGGAACCACACCCGCTGGGAGAACAGGAAGTCCTTGTCGATCATCGAGCCGACCGGGCAGAGGTCTACGACGCAGCCGCTGAGTGGATTGTCGAGGGCTTGTCCGGGGAAGACGTCAATCGATTCGGTCGCGCCGCGGCCGTCGATCATCAGTTCGCCTGTTCCTGTGATCTCACTCGTGAACCGCACACACCGGGTGCACATGATGCAGCGGTCACTGTAGAGCAGTACGTGCGGGCCGATGCCCTTCTTGTGCTGGGTGATCTTCTCTTCTTCAAATCGCTTGCCTGTGCGGCCGTAGTGGTACGCGTAATCCTGCAATCTGCACTCGCCGGCCTGATCGCAGACCGGACAGTCGATCGGGTGATTCAGCAGCAGCATCTCCATGACCGAGTTCTGATTGGCGCGGGCCTTGGCACTGTGAGTCGTAATGACCTGCCCTTCGGCCGCGGGCGTCTGGCAGGTCGGCAGCAACTTTGGAATCGTTTCAAGTTTGCCGTCATTGCGGGGATTGGGCGCTGCGATCTCGGCAAGGCACATGCGGCATGATGCGGTTACAGACAGGCCCGGATGCCAGCAGTAGTACGGAATCTCGATCCCATGCGCTTCTGCTACGGCCAGGATCGACTGCTCGCCCTCAAACTCACACACAGCGTTATTGATGGTGCACGTAGCCATGTCGCTCCACTCCGCCACTCGGCGAGATCGCCCATGGTAGCGGGGGTGTGGAGCGTGTTGCGGCGTGACAACTCGGAGAGTTGCTCTGGAGAATTGGCATGGCATTTTCGATGCGATGTTCTAGGCGGGCAGGCCGAGACGCGAAAGGATCGCATGTTGCAATGCCCAAAGGGGGGTCGTGGAGTCAGTTCCGGCTCAGTGACGTCGATGCCTGCAGCACACATGTTCCGGACTCAAGTGTGATGGCGTGTAGCCGCACATGGCGGTGATCGACCAGCGGCACCTTGGCGTCGATGAGGTCACCTTGCAGGAGCGTGGCGAGGAAGGCGAGGTCTTCGGCTTGGGCGAGGGCGTCTTGCAGGGTCGGATGAATCCACGAGGTTGGCAGTGGCAGGGGGAGCCGTCCGACGCGGAGCGTGGGCGATTCGAAGGCGAGTTGATTGTTGGTGATGATGGGTCGTACTTGGAAGCGGCCAATGCGGCTTCCGAAGTCGTCGCTGGCGATGGCGACTTCGATTCCGGTGGGGGTGATGTGGATTTGCGGCGGAGTGAGATCGACGGGCCATTGCGTGCCTTGGCCGGAGAGCCACTGCGGCAGGCGCGTGGCGAGCCAGGCATTGACGGCCTCTTCGGGGATGCGCAGTCGCCACACATCATCCTCTGGGCGGATCTTCTGGAACTCCTCGACCAGTCGGTATTCGGCGGTCTCGCCGAGTTCTGAGGTGGCGGCATCGGTGGCGGTTGTGGGCTGGTACCACCGCGGTGTCAGTCCGGCGAGCCACCATCCCACGGCAGTGAGGAGTATCAGGGCGATGGCGGCACCGAGCAGGGCGATTCCCAGCGTTCGCGTCACCGACTGCGGCGGCGATTCGGAGATTTCCTCCGTTTCTTTCCCGGGGGTCGCTTCCGGGGTCACTTCCGGGGTCGCTTCCGGGGTCGCTTCCGGGGTCGCTTCCGGGGTCGCTTCCGGGGGTGGTTCGGGGGTCGCTTCCGGGGGTGGCATTGCCGTGGATAGTACGATCCCACGCATGGGCGGTCCGACTTCATCCAAACAGGACACGCCGCTGGAGCCCGAGGAGGTCCTTGGGGATACGGCGAGTCCACCCGACGTGGAATCGATGGATCACGGCGGGCAACTCGAGTCCTACGAGGAGTCGAGCGGCTATCCGGAGGATCCTGCCGACATCGACCGGCCTGCGCCTCCGGAAGAGTCGCTCAGCCCGGCCATCGTGACATGTGTTGATTACGGGCCGGACGGGATTGAACGCAGCAACATCACGGATGTGCGGGCGTTCTTTGCAAAGTCGCGGTCGGAGTGTGGCGTGGTGCGGTGGATCAACGTGGTGGGCGATCCACCGACGTTCCTGCTTGAAGTGATTGCGGAACGCTACCACCTGCATCCGCTGGCGCTTGAGGATCTCATCCAGATTCCGCAGCGTCCAAAGGTCGACGAATACGCCGAGTTCTCGCAGCATCCATATCTGTTCGTCACGGGTCGCGCGGTGGACGAGGAGGACGGGCATCTTCGCAGTCAGCAGGTCAGCATGTTCGTGGGCGAGCATCAGGTGATCTCGTTCCACCAGTATGACCCCGATCTGTGGCAATCTGTCTTGACGAGGCTTGAAGACGCAGGCAGTCGTTTGCGGCAAAGCGGGCCGGACTTTCTCTTCTATTGCCTACTTGACCGGATTGTGGATGTTGTGTTCCCCGCCCTTCAGGACATCGGTGAGCGACTCGACACCCTCGATCGGCAGATCACCAGCGACAACGACGAGGAGGCCGCTGACGAGGTGCACGAAATCAAGCGTGCGCTGCTGGTGATGCGACGGGAACTCTGGCCGATGCGAGAACTGCTTGGCACGTTGTGCAACAACCAGTGGCCGATGATCTCCAAGGAAACATACACGTATTTGCGCGACGTACACGACCACAGCCGCTATCTCGCCGATACGGTCGAGATCTACCGTGAGGCGACAAGCGGCATGCTTGCCGTGTACCAGCAGGGTCTCAATCAAAAGATGAACGATGTGATGCGGGTACTGACCATCATTGCGACCATCTTCATTCCACTCTCGTTCTTCGCCGGTGTCTTCGGCATGAATTTCAATGATTCGCTGCCGGGAATGGAAAGCCCCAATGCGTTTTGGTGGTTCTTGCTCATGTGCGGCACGGTGGCAGCCGTGATGCTCGGCATCTTTCGCTGGCGGAAGTGGCTCTGAGGGTGGACTACTCGGGTTTGGGATACCGAACGAGCCCTGCTGTTCAATGCTTGGGCGACTGCTGACCGGCGTTGCTATTGGAGGCTGCGGATGTAGGCATCGAACTTGGGTTCGCGGCCGAGATAGTCTTGCAGCATGTCGCTCGCGTCGGCAGAGCCGCCTCGGGAGAGAACTCGTTCTCGGTAGAAGGAACCGGCTTCGGGGCTGAGCATGCCGAGTTCCTTGAAGCGTTCGGCCATGTCCTCGGCAAAGACCTTGGACCAGAGGTAGCCGTAGTAACCGCCTTGGTATCCGGTCAGGTGCCCGAAGCCGGCTTGGAACCAGGTGTTCGGAACGGCTTCGAGCAGGGTGCATTTTTCGACCATGTCCAGACCGAGTTGCGTGGTATCGACATCGCCGTCTGGACTGGTGTGATACGCCTGATCGATGGAGCCGAGCCACACTTGCCCTTGATCGAGCATGCCTTTGCTGAGGCTCTTGGCTGCGATCATCCGCTCAAGCAGATCCGTCGGAAGCGGTTCGTCTGTTTCGTAGTGTCCGCTGATCAGCGGAAGTGTTTCCGGGCTCCACACCCATGCCTCGAACATCTGACTCGGTGCTTCGACGAAGTCTCGCTCGACACGCGTGCCGCAGAAGCGGGTCGTGTCGGTTTCGCTCAGCAACGTGTGCAGGCAGTGACCGAACTCGTGGAAGAATGTCTTGGCTTGATCATGTGTGAGCAGGCTCGGTCGATCCTCGGTCGGCTTTGGGAAGTTGCATACCAACGCGGCGACCGGTTTTTGGACGCTTCCATCAGTCCACACTTTCCGAGGGACGATTCCCCACTGCGCCGCGTGGCCATACTTGCCTTCTCGCGGATACATGTCCATGTAGAACTCACCGATCGCCTCACCGGTACCGCGGTCTACGACCTCGAAGTACTCGACATCATCGTGCCACACGGGGGCATCGGCGGGTGGATCGATCGGACGGTAATCAATGCCGTAGAGATCCTGCGTGATTCGGAACAGTCCGTCACGCACACGGTGGAACGGGAAGTAGGCCTTGATGGCATTTGAATCGACGTCATAGTCCCGCTCGCGGACCCTTTCCATCCAGTAACCGAAGTCCCACGGGCGGATCTTCGCATTCGGGTCACCCGTTGCGTCGCGTTTGGCTTGCGTGAGCAGGGCGAGATCCTTCTCGGCCTTCTCGGCGAGCAGCGGCCGCAACTTGGCGTAGAAGTCTTCGACGGCAGCGGCGCTTTTGGACATCCGGATTTCGTTTTCAAAGTCGCTGGCGTGGCCGAATCCAAGAATGCGTGCTTGCTCAGCCCGCAGTTTCAGGAGTTTCTCAAGCACTTCGACGTTTTGCTTGGCGCGTCGTCTGCGGGAGAGCCACATTTTCTGCCGTGTTTGTTCATTCGGCGAGTGATTGAGCAGTGGAATCGACGTCGGATAGTCCATACCGAGGGCGTACACGTCGCCGGCTCTGGTCAGCCCGGCAATGTAGTCCTCCGGCATTCCTGCAAGTTCATCTTCTGTCAGGAAGAGTGTGGTCGCATCGTCGAGGATGTTCTGATCGAAGGCGATGGAGAGTTCATTCATCTGTTTTTCGACGTCGGTAAGCCTCGCCCGCGCCTCTGGCGTGAGATCCATTCCGGCGCGGCGGTAGTCACGCAGGATGAATTTCAGAAGCCGCGCCCGCTCACCTTCAAGTGAGGGATTCGTGTCAGCGTAGGCCTTGATCGCGTGGTAGAGATGTTCGTTCTTGCCGACATCGATGTACCAGTTGGTCCAGATCTCTTCGCGGCCGCGCGCTGCTTCCCGCATTGCCGCGTCGGGGTGCACGTAGCCCATGAAGGCGAGCAGGTTGCCGTCGCGGTCGAAGTGGGCATTGATGTCATCCATCGCGAGGATGGTGTTCTCGAATGTCCGCTGCGAATCGGGGACCGCGATGATGGCGTCAACTCGCGTGTTGGCGGTATCCATGGCCTTGTCGAATCGACTGGTCAGTTCTTCGGGCGTTTGCGGAATGGCTGGTGAAAGGGCGGCGGTTGCCAGCGAACAGCAACTCATCAGCGCGATGGCGAATGTGCGAAGCATCGGAATCTCCAGAGTCTTGGTGCGAATCGTTCGTGCCGTGCAGGCTCAGTTGCCATCGGCCGAGGCAGTAGCCCCGGTGGGGCCGATGTACTCAACATCCAGAATGAGTGTCGATCCGGGCGGCAGATTGCCGAGCGGGTTGAATCCGGCGCCGAGCGTCGGTGGCACGATCAGTTTGCGGCTCCCCCCCGGGCTCATTCCGACGAGTCCTTCGGTGAGCGCGGGCCACATTGTGGCATCGAGCGTATACCGAACGGGTAATCCTCCTGTGGCATGCCAGGGTGTGCCATCTTCGAGCCATCCAGCACAGCGAATGGTGGCGGTGTCGCCCGATGCCAGTGGAGCGCCGGTTCCTGAGGAAAGGTCGTACCAGCGAAGGCCGGATGACGATCCATTCCGCGCCGCGTCGGCGATGGGCGTACCGGGCAGCGGATTTGGAAGCACGGGCTCATCGCCGATCGAGACGAGTTCAAGATCCATGACCACGTCCTGCGGCGAGTCGCCGCCGAGTGGCCACCGCTCACGGCCTTTGCTGCCGATCCAAACCTTTCGCGTCTCGCCGACCTTCATGTTGCCGATCGCCGCCGCCCAGCCGGAAAATGCAGCGCCATCGCCAGTTGGCAGGATCAGTTCATCGCCGCCTTCGGCGTCGCCGAAGAATTGCGATCCATTCATGGACCAGCCGCTGACTTTCATGGTTGCCATCGTCGGTTCGATCGGCAACATTTCGCCGGTGCCCTTGGTGATGGTCCAGAAGAGGACGTTCTTGCCAAGTTCGGTGCCGTCTCCGCTGACCGGGACACCCGGAAGTGTTGCGGCCTCAATCTTGGGTTTGGCCGGGGCTTTGGCGGCTTCCGAGGGTTTCGAAGGAGCCGGCTTGGCCGCTTTCTGTGAGTCCCCATCGCATGCGGTCAGGGCCGCGGCGGCGAGGACTGTGGTGATTGAGAGGATGGTTCGAGTCATGCTGAGGGGCTCCAAGTTCGGGATTCAGCAAGGGTAGCGGCTTGCTGCCTTGTTGTGGCTCGGGAGGAGAAGGTGTGGACAGGTCGAGGGAAACGTACGAATGAAACAGGCGAGCAGCCAATTGGTTGCTCGCCTGCTTTGATCGACGGTGATTGCCGGATATCGCCTTCGGGGGGTCAGTTGGCAGCCTCGGCGGCCATCTGCTCGGCCTTTTCCTTCGCATCATCGAGCGTGCCGACATACATGAAGGCACTCTCAGGCAGATCATCGCCTTCGCCGGCGACGAGTCGCTCGAAGGAGTCGATGGTGTCCTTGAGGGGTGTCGTGATGCCGGGGAAGCCGGTGAACTGCTCGGCCACGTAGCAGGGCTGGCTGAGGAAGCGTTCCATGCGGCGAGCGCGGGAAACGGCGAGTTTGTCGTCTTCTGCCAGTTCGTCCACGCCGAGGATGGCGATGATGTCTTGGAGGTCTTTATATCGCTGCAGAATCTGCTGCACGTCACTTGCGACGCGGTAGTGGTGCTCGCCGAGGATCTGTGGGTCGAGGATTCGCGACGAACTGTTCAGCGGATCGACCGCGGGGTAGATGCCCTTCTCGGCGATGCTCCGTTCGAGCACGACGAACGCATCAAGGTGCGTGAACGCCGTTGCCGGGGCAGGGTCGGTCAAGTCATCGGCCGGCACGTAAATGGCCTGCACCGACGTGATCGCGCCGCGGCTGGTCGATGTGATTCGCTCCTGCAACTCGCCCATCTCGGTCGAGAGCGTCGGCTGGTAGCCCACGGCTGAGGGCATCCGGCCGAGGAGGGCGGACACCTCGGATCCGGCCTGCGTGAAACGGAAGATGTTGTCCACGAAGACCAGTGTTTCCTTGCCGGAGTTGTCACGGAAGTCTTCGGCCATGGTCAATCCGGAGAGTGCTACGCGAAGACGCGCACCAGGCGGTTCATTCATCTGGCCGAACACCATCGCCACCTTGTCGATGACGTGCGCAGTGTTGCCGTCGGAGTCGGTGTATTCGGCTTCCTGCATTTCCCGCCAGAGGTCATTGCCCTCGCGGGTTCGCTCACCTACGCCGCAGAACACGCTGTAGCCACCGAAGCCACGCGCTACGCGAGCGATCATTTCCTGAATGATGACCGTCTTGCCGACGCCAGCGCCGCCGAAGAGACCGATCTTGCCGCCGCGGACGAAGGGGCAGAGCAGGTCGACGACCTTGATGCCCGTCTCGAGGATCTCGGTCTTTGGGTTGAGTTCGTCGAGGTTCGGCGGTGGTTGGTGAATCGACCGAGTCCGGTTCGAGTCGACCGGGCCACGCTCGTCGATCGGATCGCCAAGCAGGTTGAACACGCGGCCGAGGACGCCCTCACCGACAGGGACGGCAACGGAAGCGCCGGTATCGGTGCACGGGTGACCGCGACGAAGGCCGTCCGTGCTGCCGAGCGCCACGCAGCGGACCTGCCCGCCACCAAGGTGCTTGCTGACTTCACCCACGAGTTTCATGGCGGTGCCATCGACTTCCAGTTCGCATGTGACCGCGTTGTAGATGTCGGGAAGCGAGTCCTCGGGGAACTGCACGTCGAAGGTCGAACCGATGACTTGGATGACGGTGCCGGTACTGGCCATGGCGAGCCCTGTCCTTCTGTGGGGTGTGGGGATCAGAACGGGGGGCAGCGACATCTCCGCTGACCCAGTCGAGCCGAGCAGGATAGTGGTTTGCGGCTCCGATCGCCACCGCTACGAGCACCGCCGGGGTACCATACGCGGCGTCTTCGGAAGGGCCTGAGTACACATCATTTCCCGGCGGATCCTCAGATCATGCGTTTTTCTCTCATCGACAATGTGATGCACTGCGAGGCGGGCCGAATCGTGGCCCGCAAGCAGGTGAGCAGTGCCGAGGAATACCTCGCGGACCACTTCCCGGGGTTTCCGATTCTGCCTGGCGTGCTGATGCTTGAAGTGATGGTCCAGGCGGCGAGGATGATGCTTGAGGCTTCGCACGAGGGTCCATGGGTGCTCGGCGAAGTCCGAGCCGTCAAATATGGAGCCATGGTGCGGCCGGGGCAGGCGCTCGAAGTGGATGTGACGACATCCGGGCCGGATGAGCACGGGGCGTTCTCGTGCCGCGGTAGTGGGGTGGTGTGCGGGGGAATCGGCGATGGCGACACGGCCATCTCGGGCAGGTTTACCATGCGTCCTGTACGCGTGCTTGGTGCCGCGGCAGCCAAATTGCAGGAGTCAGAGACGACATGCTCATGACCAAGGATGACATTTTCGGGAAGGTCAGCGAAGTACTTGAGGAGGCCCTCGGGTGCGATGAAGACGAAATCACGCCGGGGGCGAGTTTGGTGGCCGATCTCGACGCCGAGTCGATTGACTTCCTCGACATCGTGTTCCGGCTCGAGAAGACCTTCGGCACGACGGAGAAGCCCTTCAAGATTGATCAAGGCGAGCTCTTCCCGGAGAACGTCATGGACAACGCAGAGTGGGTGCAGGATGGTAAGTTCACCGATGCGGGCATGGACATGCTCCGTGAGCGTATGCCACATGTCGACTTCAGCGTCTTTGATGCCGATCGTGAAGTGGTGAGAGTGGGTGATCTCATTACTGTGCAGTCGCTCGTTGAGTTTGTGTCACGGAAACTGGAGGGCTAGCCTCGTCGGCGATTCTCTCATGCGTTGGATGTGGATTGATCGAATTGTGGAGCACGAGCCCGGCGAGCGGCTCGTGGCGATCAAGAACACCAGCCTTGCCGAGGAGCACCTGCACGATCACCTGCCACCGAGCGGTGATCGACCAGCGATGCCGCTGATGCCCGGTTCACTCATCATCGAGGGCATGGCGCAAACGGCAGGCATCTTGGTGGGCGCGGTCAACGACTTTCAAGAGAAGGTCATTCTCGCCAAGATTGCCAAGGCAGAGTTCGATTACGACGTGCTGCCGGGGATGACCCTGCGATACACCGCCACCATCGATCGCATCGATACGGCTGGAGCCGTGACCAAGGGCACCATCGAGGCTCGCACCAACGACCCCGGTGAGGGTGGCGATGCATGGCAGCCTCTCGGCCGCATCAACCTGATGTTCAGTCACATAGACCAGAACATGGCCGGACTGGAGTTCCCTGAGGAGAACTTCGTCTTCGGCGACAACTTCATGGCGATCTGGGGCGCCTCCGGATTGGTGAAAGGGCCCGGTGCCTGAACGTTCGGAGTCATTTGGCTTTCTTCTTGGATCCCATGCTTCCAGCCACGGCGCCGGCCACACCGCCGCCGACGCCGCCGCCAATTGCAGCGGCCCCACCATCCACGCCGAACAGTCTTGCTACGAGGACCGCGACAACGGCGGCGATGACTGCCGCGAGAATGGTAAAAATGAAGATTTTGTTCATTGGAGTTCCTCTTGTTGATGGAGCGCGAGACTAGTCGGACCGCGCCTCGGTTTGCTTTTTCGCGATCCAGCCACCAACGCCACCACCAATCGCGCCGCCGACGATGGTCGACACGGGATCAAGTTGTAGCAGTGATGCGAGGTATGCGGCGATGAGTCCAGCGGCGATTGCCGCCAGCACGATCCAGCGAAGGGTGCTGACCACGGCTACTGCTGTGACCTTCGAAGTTCATCAAGGACGGCCGCCGGCACGATGCCGGCAAGTTTCTCGACGTCGCCGCCGAGTTCCACGATCTGCCGAATGAGGCTTGATGATGTGAAGCCATACCGCTCATCGGTGATGACGAACACACTCTCGATATCCGCGACTTGCCGATTGGCAATCGCCATCTGGCATTCGGTAGCGAGATCCGTCACGTTTCGAATGCCTCGCAGCAGTGCCGATGCGCCGATCTCGCGGGCGTAGTCCACCGTCAGCCCGCCATACACGGCGACATCAACGGGCGCTCCCCCCGGCGTCTCGGCCAGCATCTCATCCACTGCGGTCTGAAGCAGCCCCAAACGCTTGTCGGTTGCGAGCATGGTCTTCTTGTCCGGGTTCTCGCCGATTCCCACCACAATCCGATCAAAGAGTCGCCGCGACCGGCTGATCACATCCAAATGCCCCAGCGTGGGGGGATCAAACGAACCGGCATACAGGGCGATGTGGTCGGCCATGGCGGCGATTGTAGATCAACAGCCCTCAAACGCGGACACCCACTCCAATCGCACCCAGAAGCACTATCGAAGCGGCCGCCGGCCACATTCATCTGCCCGCCAGAAATCAGGTTGCAAAAACGCGTTTTGCAACCCCGTACGGCGTAACGACAGGGGTGACCAGCGGTTGGTTGGGTGTCCGCGCAGGCGGGGGCGGTGCCGTTTTTTTCTTTGTAACCGTTTGCATCACACCGGTTTGAATCCAATGATGGTGACATCCCTTGGATCGACCCTGATCCGGCCTGCCTCTCGGATTATTGGGTCACACCGGGCTTGTTCGCTTCACGGCGGGGAAGCCCTGTCCCTCTCCTCTCTCGCCCCTGGGGCCCCATATCTCCAGGCGCACGCACCGGCGGCCTCGTGGCCGCCGGTGTTTTGTTGGTGGGGGCCATCGAACTGCTCTCAGCACGATGTGGTTTGAACCGATGTGGGGTATCGCCGCCTTCGTTTGTTCGCCACACTGGCCCATTGGCCTCGCCCTACCTGATTCGAGAGCGTGACGCATGACACCCGGAAGGCCACTGTAGACCTCTGGAATCCTGAGGTTGGCGTGTACGAGCGACTCACCTGGGAACTGCGTGAGGTCCCGCCACCGGGATCGAGGGTACGCGCGCGACCAGACCATCCCAGTCGGCCGCATCCCAGCCGATCACGAGCACTCTGCGATTGTTGGCGGTGTGGGGCATCGGTCATGGCATGGTAGAGCCGGCGGTTGGTTCCTTCTGGAAGCCCCGTCGCCAGGCCGCGTGTCGGTCGCGGTATTGCGGCGACTGGGCAGTAGGCTCGATGACGCTCGACTCCTTGACATGCTCGGTCATGGCCGCAGTCACCGAGTTGAATCGGCCGCTCCCGACCATTGCCAGAAGCGCGGCGCCATAGCCGCTTCCGTGCGGGACATGCACCGTGGCAACCGGCAGCCCGAAGATCTCGCACGCGAGCTGCCTCCAGAGGGCGTTCTGCGCGCCGCCGCCCGTCATGCGAATCCGCTGCACCTGCTGGCCGGTGGCGGTCACGAGATCCAGACCATCCTTGAGCCCGTACAGGATGCCCTCCAGCACGGCGCGGGCGAAATGGTTTCGTTGATGCCGCGTGGTGATGCCGGTGAAGGATGCAGTCAACGTGGGATCGTTGTGCGGTGTCCGCTCGCCACCCAGGTAGGGGTAGAAGTGCAGCCCATCGCATCCGGCGGGGGCGGCGAGGCCGCTGCCGATCAGTTCGTCGAAGGGTCTGTCCGGCTGGAACGTGTCGCGATACCACCGAAGGCTTCCGCCGGCGCTGAGCATGCAGCCCATGAGATGGCAGGTATCCCGGATGGCATGGCAGAACGTGTGCATCGCCCCGGTTGGGTCGGTCGGGGCACCCTCGCAGGCCGCGAAGACCACGCCGGAGGTGCCGAGATTGATGGACACGGTACGCGGGTCGTCGATGCCACATGCAAGACCCGCCGCCGCTTGATCGCCGGCACCGGCGACCACCGGTGTGCCTGCTCGCAGGCCGGTCAATGCGGCGGCCTGCGCGGTGATCTCGCCCGCGATCTCCCGGCTCTCGAGGACCTCGGGAAGCCAGGTCGGGTTGATACCAAGGCCATCGAGGATTTCACCGGACCAATGCCTGCTGGTGATGTCGAGCAGCGAGGTTCCGGAGGCGTCCGAGGCATCCGCCGCGTGCCTGCCCGTCAATTCCAATCGGATGGCGTCCTTGGGCAGCAGGATGTGTTGGATGCGGGCGTAGATGTCAGGCTCGTTCCTGCGTACCCAGAGCAGCTTCGGCGCGGTGAAACTTGTCAGCGCCGGTTTCCCGGTGATCTCGATGAGCCGCCGTTCGCCGAGGCGCTCGTGCATGAATGCGCACTCTTCGATGGTTCGCTGATCATTCCAGAGCATGGCCGGTCGCAGCACCTGCTGAGCGGCGTCGAGCAGTACGAGCCCGTGCATCTGGCCGGAAAGGCCGACGCAGGCCACTTCATCACCGGATGCGTCCGTATCCGCGATCAGGCGGCCGATGACATCCAGGCAGGCCAGCCACCAGTCCGCGGGATCCTGTTCAGACCAACCGGGCCGCGGGGCCGACAACTCATACCCCGCCTCCGCGGCGGCGTGTACCCGTCCCGATTCCTGCTCGACGAGCACGCCACGAGCGCCGCCGGTACCAATATCGAGGCCGAGCACAAACCGTTGATTTGCCATGTCTTTGCAGCCTATCAGGCATGGCTTGTAGGATGCCATGGCGGTTCGGCCGTTCCGATCGGCGACGACACATGAGTGAGTACTTCAAGGACATCCCGGTCATCGCGTATGGCGGTGCCGACTCCCGCGACCCGTTGACGTTCAAGTGGTACGACGCGGACGCCGAGGTCGAAGGCAAGCCGATGCGTGAACATCTGCGCTTTGCCAGCAGTTACTGGCACACGATGCGGAATGAACTGACCGATCCGTTCGGGGTCGGTACGGCGTTGACCCCATGGGACGATGGATCGAACACACTGGAAAACGCGGAGCGCCGCGCCGAGGTGTTCTTCGAGTTCCTTCAGAAGATCGGCATCGACTACTACTGCTTCCATGACCGGGACATCGCCCCTGAGGGCGAGACGATCGACGATACGAATGCCAACCTCAAGCACATGAGCCTGGTGCTCGAGCGGCTGCAGCAGTCGAGTGGAAAGCGCCTGCTGTGGGGTACCGCGTGCCTGTTTGTCCACCCACGCTATGTGCACGGCGCGGCGACCTCACCGAGCGTGGATGTGTTCGCTCACGCCGCCGCGCAGGTGCGGCGGGCGATCGATGCGACCCACCGGTTGGGCGGATCGGGATACGTATTCTGGGGCGGCCGTGAGGGCTACGACACACTGCTCAACACCGACATGGCCCGCGAGCTCGATCACCTGGCGGTCTTTCTTCGAATGGCGGTGGACTACAAGCACCGCATCGGATTCGAGGGCGTGTTCTATCTTGAACCGAAGCCTCGGGAGCCGACCACGCATCAATACGACTTTGATGCGGCAACGTGCCTGAACTTCCTGCGCGAGCATCACCTGCTCGACGACTTTGCGCTGAACATCGAGACCAACCACGCCACGCTCGCGGGGCACTCCATGGAACACGAACTTGAGGTGGCCGCCGCGGCCGGGGCCCTCGGGAGCATTGACGCGAACATGGGCCACCCGAATCTCGGGTGGGATACCGATCACTTCCCGACCGATCTGTCCCTAGCAACGGCGGTCATGCGAATCGTGCTGCGGATGGGGGGGCTGGCGCCCGGCGGCCTGAACTTCGACGCCAAGCGGAGGCGAGGCTCATTCGAGCCGGTTGACCTCTTTCATTCGCACATCGCTGGCATGGATACCCTGGCGCGGGGACTGCGGATTGCCGCCGCCATCCGCGCCGACGGCCGCGTGGGCACCATGTTGCGTGAGCGCTACGAGAGCTGGGACACCGATCTCGGCCGCGCCATCGCCGGGGGAGACTGCACCCTCGAATCCCTCGAAGACCACGCCCGCCAGGCGGGTGAGCCAACCCCGCACTCGGGCCGCGAAGAACTCCTCCACAGCATCCTCAACGACCTGATGTGACCGTCGATTGGTTCTGGGGTGTCACGGTGGCGTTTTTGTGATCTGGGTGATTCTGGCCGCGATCTGTCGGTCCAATCGTATGGTCGTGCCGGCCAGTCGGTTTCACAGGGATGCGTTTGCAGCGTGTCTACGCGTTTGCATACAATCGTGGACCTAACTCACGGGGTGAATCCAGTGGCCACATCGGAATCAGAACGGCAGCCTGAGCGGGATGAATCGCAACCGCGATACACCTTTCAGTGGCCCGACGGTCGGATTCAGGATGGAGTCGCTGCCTCAGACTTAGAGGAGTACATCAAGCACTCAAATCGTCTGCGAGGAGCCCGTGTGAAGATGGGTGAGAAGTGGATATCGCTAAGCGAGGTGGGTGACCTCGACGAATGGACGTCGGATCGGATGAGGGATCAAGGGGTGAAGTGGCGAGGTGACCGCCACAAGCGAGGGCTGGGAGGTGTGGATAAACACACACTGGAAGCAAGGAATAAAGCAGCGTGCCTGCATCTGTCGCTGCTGTGCGTACTCGTACCTTTCGTAGGGTGGCTCGTGCCGTATCAGATATGGAAGCGAACGTCTGAAACCGAGGAGGTCCGGACGACGCGTTGGTCTGCTGCCGACTGGGCCATCACGGTGATGATGGTTGAAATCGGTCTGGTTCTGCTGTGGTGGTTGATGAAACTCTTCAATTTGCCGGCCCAAGTGTCGTCTCAAGTAGTGTTCTACGCGATTCTTGGGGCCGCGATTTGGTATCTACCTCAACCTCTCATCGCGATAATTGCGATTGAGAGAGGGAAGCCACCCCGTTATCTCTGGGTGGGGCCCAATCCGATCGCAGCTGAAGAAGTGGCTGGATCGAAAGCGGCGTGCCATCCAACATCAGGATCAGGACAACGCGAGCCACGATGATGATGAAGCGGCAACAGAGATCGTGTCAGATCGAGTTCCGGTGCGCAATGCTGTTTCAGACACCCGGCAGGAGGTTGTCCCGTCCGGGAATGATGATGTCGGCGATTTGAATGGCTTCGGCGAATGAATCTTGGGCCAAGTCGCGGTTCCAGCATGTGGGGAGGACCTGCGCTTCGGCGAGATGTTCTCGGGTGGCAACGGCGTCGCCGGCGATGAGGATGGTCTTTCGTGGTTGGGCAAGCAGAATGCCGCAGGTTCCGGGGGTGACGCCGGCGAGGGGGAAGATGTCGATGCCCTGCGCGATGGCATCGGGTGCTGGATTGATGCGTTCGAGTATCTGAAGCCGTGTCTCGATTGGTTCAACGCCGCCGTCTTCGGGGTGTTCGCTGGCAATCTGAAGTTGTTCCTGCAGTGTGATGGTCGCGGCTTCGATCTCGTTTTCGAAGGCCAGCCATATGGCGCTGGGGAAGGCGGCGAGGCCGCGAATGGTGTCGTCCTGGAACGAGGTCAGGAAGACATGCGTGATGTCGGCCGGCTGCGTTGAGCTTCGCTCGCTCATTCTGGCGGTGAGAATCTGTGGGGGCAGCCCCGGGTCGATGATGATCTTGACGCCGTCGCCTTCCACGAGCGTGGTCGTGGCGTGGCCGGTACGGGTATCACGCGGCTCATTCCAGAGGGTGTTCTGAGCGAGGGTGCCGATGGAGATGATGCGGGCGGTGGGAATCATTCGCGGAACCGTACCGGAACGCGGCGGGGGTATGCTGTTTGGATGAACATGATTCGGTTTGCGGCGGTGGGCGTACTGGCGGTGCCGGGCGGCGTGGGGGCCCAAGTGCAGCCAGCCGCCGGGGAGTTGCCTTGGTTTTTGCAACTCGGTGAGTCCTCGATGCAGCTCCGAGCCCGCGTACCGGTTGCGAGGCAAGTGGTACTGGTTCCGGACGCGCAGACGCTGAGCGATGAGGTGTCGAAGTGGACGCTGCAAGCGCAGTGGCCGGTGCTGATTGAAGACGATGTGCTGGCGCCGATGTTTATTCGGCGATTCAAGCCAAAGCTGGTGCTGCGGCGTTCGTCTATCGGAGGATGGTCGGACGAAGGCGCTGCTGCGCAAATGGTTGCTGCTGCTGCTGCGGCTTGGGGAGGCACCGGGTCGCCGCGGGCGGCGGCGACGGCCGCGGGACTCCCCCCGCCGTCCGGACTGATCATCTCGGATCCCTCCGATTCAGCTGCTGTTGCGGCGGTGCTGCTCTCCGCCGGCCGGGGTCAGGACATCGCTTGGATTGATGGATCATTCGGCACGCCCAACGGAGTGCTTTCGGCGGAGAAGACCGCAGCCTTTGTGCAGCAGGTCGAAGCAGCAGCTACCGCGACGAACTTGTCGTGGCAGACGCTCGGCGATCAGATTGACACGCTGACGATCTGTCGGGCAATGTCGGCTCGGGGACATACGGCGGCGCCAGTACCGATCCCCAAGGACCAAGGTGGCCCGGTTGCAATGACCGATGTACTCGGCCGCACCGCGAGTGGGCAGCGATGGGCGGTCGCTGGATGGATCTTCGGCTCCGCTGCCCGATCGGCATATATGGCGAATTGCAGTCTGTTTCTGCCGCGGATCAATGTCTGGATGTGTGATACCTACCCGGACTCGCCGCCTTGGACGAATTGGTCCATGACGTCTGCAGCCGCTGACCTCCAGAAAGCGGGCTACCAAGTCACGCTGCTTGAGCATGTGACGGTGGCATCGCTGAATGCCGCAGACATGGAGGGACTGAAGTCGGATCTGGTGCTGATGAACTCCAAGGGCAACGCCGACTTCTTCCAGATGGCCGGCGGTGGCGATGCCGATCCGGGCGATGTGCCGATTCTCGATCAGCCCGCGGCACTGTCGATGATCCACAGTTGGTCGCTCCGATCGCCCGATGACTCGGCGACGGTGGGCGGGCGGTGGTTGCTCCACGGCGTGTATGCCTACGTGGGTTCATCAGAGGAGCCTCAGTTGCAGGCCTTTGTGCCGCCCGAACTGGTGGCCAAGCGCATTGCTGGCGGCGTACCACTGCTGGTCGCGGCGCGGTGGTGGCCGGCTTCTGATCGACCGATGTCGCGTACATGGCGGATCAACACCATCGGCGATCCGCTTATGATCGTGCCGCCCCCGAAAGGAACGATTCGTCGGCCGGCACCACCGCAACAGCGTGCCGATCTCGCGGATCTTGTCAATGTGAAACAAAAGGCCGTGCAGCGGATGCAGACGGCGCAGACATCGCCGAGCGATGAGAATTTCGCCGCAGCGATTTCCGATGTGGCCCTGCTCGGACTGGACAAGATGGCAGCGGAGTTGTGGACCGCGGCGAGCCAGAAAGATGTCAATGGTCCACTGACGGCCCACGCGGCATTCGGATCGCTTTATCGCATGGGTGATCATGACGCGGTGGTCGCGGCATGGGGGCGGCTGGTAGCTCCGTCGCTGCTGGAGGGTGACATGCTGTGGGCGATGTTTGGACCGTCACTGAGTCAGGGGACACCCGATGAGGTGCTCTCGGTGCTCGGGCAGGCAATCGTTCCTGGTGGGGTTGTCGGTCGGACGAGTCGGCTCGTACCAGTACTCGCATCGCGATATGGAAGTGGGGCGGCGATGGCGACCATCGATCGGGCGATTGGCATCGCAACCAATGTGCGGCAGCGGCGGGCGTTGGAGGCGTTGAGGTAGGGGGTGGCGACTTCGTCACCGCAGAGCAGTAGAACGGCAGGAAGACGCTTGTAGTAACAGACGCCCGCCAGGGGCGGGTGTCTGCCGTGGTCAAGTAGGAGATTGTGCCGTCAGTGGGTGGCGGCGAGGTGTACCGAATTGTCGCCGGACATGATGGTCCAACTCGCTGGGGCCGCATTGGCTGCGGCGATCCGGG
>MPLZ02078963.1_pt1 | contig 19198 bp, 19 predicted proteins | sample 1617311 | NCBI WGS metagenome assembly MPLZ02 (sample SAMN05944806, study PRJNA350692) | marine metagenome | biome: marine; feature: ODZ; material: water; isolation source: 160 m water sample filtered on 0.2 um supor filter | place: Pacific Ocean | collected 2012-04-08 | depth 160m m | reverse complement strand
GGTACCTGACTCTATTCAAAAGTAGTTGAATTTTCTCCATCTCCAAGTTTTGAGGCACATAAGATTATCTCATCTATGTGCCTTTTTGTTTCTCAGCGTCCTGCTTTCCCAAGAGATAGATTCAAGTATTAATATAGCTGACTTCCAATATCCCGAGGTATATGGAATCCCTATAATATTAGATGAAACGGGAGAAAATACATATTACCTGAATGAGCGGAATACAGAATTTATTTCTGATGGTGAAATTAATCAAATCAGGCTGAATGGTTCTTTAGGCATTCCATTAGGCAGTTATTTTATCCCCAAACTCCTCCCCAAAAATTCACAGGCTGACAGTATAAAAAATACCTCTCAAATTTATTATCGAAAAGGAGACTATGATTATAGTGACTTGGGAATTGGTTTGCAAATTGAATCATCTGATAGTGGATTATTTAGCTTCCATGGATTTAAACGCTCTCCACCCTATTTATACCAAAATAGTGAGGACGAACTACAAAATTATTTATTTACTTTTAAAAGAAAATTAGAAAATTCAAATGTGGAAGCAAGTATCCTGTACCATTCAGAAAATGTAGATTTACCTGTAAACCTTTCCAATACTAGCCGGAATGTAGAATCATTTCATGGGGGAGTAGGGATTTTGCATAGTTGGAACCACTTAACCGTTGAAGTTGAACAAGCTTACCAATTTACCTATTCAAATCGCTGGGATAATAAAGTATCATATCTTACAATATGGAACCGGACGAATAGTACTTATCAGTTGGGGGAGGATATCAAATTTCATCTTCAGCATAATTATAAAATGCATTCCACAGAACTAAATAGTGAGGTGATTGATGTATCGTCTCAGCTTCTCTCATCTTTAGTTGAGTATAGCAAACAAACATACTCCGTTCAAGCAGGATTTTCTACCTATGAATCTTCGCTCATACCTATTGGCTCTTTTAATTGGAACTGGAAAAACTACTATCTATCTGCCAAGCGCAATTATGAGGTTGCATTTTTGCAAGATTCAATCTTTAAAGCTAATGTAAACTCTTTTTCAACAGATGCTTTAATAATTGGGTATGAAGATGAAAGAATAAAGGGTGAGGCGGAACTATTCCATATGCAAAATAAGGAAAAGTCAAACCTAGGAGCGATAGGGAAAGCAGATATTAACTTTTCATGGATAGATATAAGACATACAACAGGAGTTTATAATTTAGGTTCTGATAATGTTTCTATACAGCCAATTAATATGTTTTCACATACAGCGCTTATTTTTTCTCCAAATGTTTGGTTCTGGAAAAGTGCGCGCTATCAACCATTTATTGGAGTGGAATCATTTTTTATTCAACATTCAGGTGTAATGGGTATTGATCCCATGGCGCCGGCTATATACACATCGCAATCAATGGGTCCCTATTCTTCATTTTTGGTAAATATGGAATATGGATTGCTGGTAAATCAATTTAAGGTGTCCTACAGATGGGTAAAATTCAATATGTTAGGAAATACAGCTAATAATAGTATAAACCCTGATTCATATTCAATTCTGCCTATCCGTCATCTAGAGGTTGTCTGGCAGTTCTGGAACTAATTTTAATTACTACTCAGAATATTTCCAATAAGCTAAGTCCCCGGGATTGATGCCAACATCATAGCTGCTTATCACGGTTCCATTACTATCAACCTGTTTAAGCACATTCATTGTTGAATAATCCGTTAAAGTGAAATAGATATAATCATTAATTATTTCAACATGATAAACTTGGGATTGGTCGAAACTGCCAACTCTTTCTAAAGGTTGAATTGTTAAGTTTTCATCGATTGGCGCTATTCCACCTTCATACGAACGATACACTTTGTTATCATACGTCATAATTGATCCACCACATGGCGATCCCAAACCATATATAGTCTCACTAATCACATCGCCAATTTTAGAAACTCCGAAGGTAGTTTCTAGCCAATCAGAGCTATAATATGTCCTTGAAACATAAACTTCATCATTAAAAAGGGTGAGGGATTGCGGGCCTCTTCCTACATCATAGGTATCCACAATTTGCTCCGATTCTAGATTAATTTTTACAACTTTTGTTCCATCACTAGGATCATTGAGTTCAAGATTGGGAATACTTACCCATAAATTAATCCCGTCTGTAATGATATCCTCAGGAAGTCCTTCAATTGGAATTGATGAATCTATTGCATAGGTAGTCAAATTTAATACCTTCACATCTTTTGAATTCCAGTTTGTGAAATAGACTTTTTCATTAATAATGACCATTTCTCTAGGGCTAGAATTTTCAGTAGATACTGTAACTCCGGGCAGTTTAATGCCATCATTTTCAGTAATATCGTATAGTATAATTTTATGATCATTATTTACAATGACTATTAATTTATCCTTATATACTTCTAAAGATTGAACTACATCTCCAATAGGCTCTGTTTCATAGACTTTCCCAAAATCATCTATCATTGAAATGGTTCCATTAGATTGGCCCATATTCCCTTCATTCGCCACAAAAATCCAGGAAGAGTTTGGTTCAGAATCTGAGGATGTTGTGTTATTATTTTCACAGGCAGTCCAGATAAAAAGTGCCAAAGAAATGATGATGGTCTTTTTTATAGTCATTAATATGTTCCTTATTGTTAAAACCTCAGGGAGAGATATAAAGGATGGTCCAATTACCCCACTACGCGAAGGCTTCTGTGTTATTGAATTAAAGTATCTGGCTTATCTACCATTGAGTAGAATTACAGTTGCGCGTCAGCTCCGAAATCGCATCGGATTCCTTAAAAATTTCTTAAAAAGCGTTAGAAAAAATACAGGGATAATGATATATATATTGAATTATTTATTAAAAAGGGGAAAATAAATTCTTTAATTGAAAAAGCAATCGGAATCAATCGAAAATATGCAATAGATTAATGACTTCGTATTTATTAAAATTTCATAAATCAACAGGAGTAAAAAGAAGATGGGAGAGTTTACAAAAGAGTTTACCAGTGATAATTTTGATGCAGAGGTAATTAAATGCGATAAGCCAGTTCTGGTTGATTTTTGGGCAGAGTGGTGTGGACCCTGCAGGCAAATTAGTCCCACTGTAGACGAAGTAGCAACAGAATACCAAGGCAAAGCAATTATTGGGAAGGTTAATATAGATCATCATCCAAGTATTGCATCCGATTATGGGATTCGAAGTATTCCCAGTTTATTGGTATTCTCTGATGGAAAAGTACAGCAGCAGATCGTTGGAGCTGTAGGAAAAGGAGAGCTGGTGGAAGCTCTTAATAAATTATTATAAACATAAAACAAAGTGACAAAAAAAATACAAAAGGTAATCATTATTGGTTCAGGCCCTGCGGGATTGACAGCTGCCATTTATGCTGCCCGGGCAAATTTAAACCCTCTGGTTTTTGAGGGACTTCAGCCGGGCGGGCAATTGACTATCACTACAGATGTAGAAAATTATCCCGGGTTTCCCGATGGTATTATGGGACCAGAAATGATGGATTTATTCCGGAAACAAGCTCAGAGATTCGATGCAGAGACATTTTATTTAACTGTAGATAAGGTTGATCTTACAGAAAGACCTTTTAAGGTTTACGTTGGTGAAGAGCTTTACCATACAGAGACAATTATTATCTCTACTGGTGCATCTGCTCAGCTATTAGGTCTTGAATCAGAATCAAAACTTATGGGTTATGGTGTTTCTGCTTGTGCAACCTGTGATGGCTTCTTTTTCAAGGAAAAGAAAGTTCTCATTGTGGGAGGTGGTGATTCAGCGATGGAAGAAGCCACCTTTTTAACAAAGTTTGCATCCAGTGTATCCATTATTCATCGAAGAGATGAATTTCGTGCATCTAAAATAATGCAGGACCGTGCACTAAATAATCCAAAGATTGACGTAATTTGGAATGCTGCAATCGAAAGCATGATTGGGGATCCTCAAAACGGTGGTCTTACAGGAGTAGTTTTGAAAAATACGCTTTCTGGAGAAACTTCAGAAATGGAATGTGATGGCGTTTTCATTGCTATTGGACATACGCCAAATTCTGATTTATTCCGTGGAAAGCTAGATCTAGACGAAAAGGGGTATATTTTAACTGGAGCTGATAATACCCACACATCTGTGGAGGGTGTCTTTGCAGCTGGAGATATTCAGGATACGGTGTATCGACAGGCCGTTACAGCTGCTGGTTCAGGATGTAAGGCTGCATTAGATGCAGAACACTTTCTGGAGAATAATCCTTTAGATTAGATTACCTTTTGTCTTAAGCTATTAAGGCAAAATGAAAATATATATTAATTTTGAGATCCTCCGATATCTAGAAGGAGGAAAAAAAGGCAAATCCAAAATCCAACCGAATAATTGGCAGGAGAAGGTGTCCCAACACTCCCTGTATCGTAATTTTCAATCAACATTCTATATGTTGAATAATTATGTAATTTCACGTATGATCTCATATTCAAATTGTCGCTTAACGGAAATATTGATATGAAAGATATTCTCATTCTTGATTGTGGTCCCAGTCTTTCAGATGTATCAAAACATTATGGAACTGCGCCGGAGTGGATTATGGAATCCTTGAAAGATAAAGGCTGCAATTTTACCTGGGTGAAACCTTATGACGGAGAACAATTTCAGCCCATTGATTCTGATGCCTGGATAATTACAGGTTCACCTCGTTCTGTTTATGAAGCATCTGATTGGATGTTAGACATTGAGGAAGGTCTACGGAAGATGCAGATATCTCCTAAGCCAGTTTTAGGGATTTGCTTTGGACATCAACTTATTGCCAAAAGTTTTGGTGGTGAGGTTGAATTAAATCCGAAAGGTTGGGAATTAGGAGCCTACCCCGTACAATTTACCGAAGCTGGGAAAGAGTCTCAATTATTTTCAGGTATGGATGATAATGCCATCGTGTATGAATCTCATCAGGATAGTGTTACCGTCTTGCCGGAAAATGCAGTTGAGTTAGCAAGAAACAATAAGGGAAATCAGGCTTTTATAATCCATGATAATTTTTATGGGGTACAGTTTCATCCCGAATTTTCATGGGAAGTAATGAAAATGTATGTATCCGTAAGAAGTGGTACGGGGGTGAAAGTTGATGACCCCTCCATTCCTGAATCAACTCAGGGTGAGCTTGTTTTATTTAATTTTATTGAACTAATTTAATATTTAGAAAGGAGATTGCATGCCAATTCCATTATATAGTATAAAGGGTTTATTTGTTTCCAAGGGGGGCGAAGATAAATTGACCATAAAGCAGTTTGATATCCATAGAGGTGCCTGTTATGTTTTTGAAGGTCAAATGGGAAGTGGAAAGACTACATTTCTGGATATTTTGTACAGCCGACGAAAAACACCCCGTGGAGAAGTGAAGTTCGAGGAAAGAGATATTCATGAATATTCCAATAGAGAATATCAGGATCAGATTGCAATTGTACCTCAAGAATTTAAACCGCCATGGGGGACAGTGCGAAATTACATGACTAAAACCATAGGGAAATTCAGTCATATCCGTAATTCTGAGAAGCGTATGGATGAGATAAGTCGAAAAATGAATTTCACATCTATTTTAAATAGAAAAATGAAATCATTGACTCCTGGAGAACTTCGCTGGGTAATGTTGGCTACAATGATTGGTGCAGACAGCAAGGTCTTATTCATTGATGAAATTGAGCAGCATTTAGGAAAAAAAGATCAGAAGACTTTACTTTCAATCTTGCATCGAAAAATTAACTATGATGGAATTACACTCATTACATCTACGCAAAATAAAGAAATATTATCTCGTATTGCTTCAGTAACTATAACGTTAGAGAGCGGAAGAATCACCAGTGTCAGATCTTCAGGAAAGAAAAATGAAAGATATAGGAATAACAAGAGTAAAAAGCGATAATATAAAGTATCACATTAAGTATATTGGAGTTTTCGTATAGCGGATTTCCAGTTTGATAATAGACTTATACGGTTATCATCAGACATGGTAGGATAAAATATTTTATCTGTCTTTCGAACCTCTTTTAATTCTGATGGGTTCTTCCAAAATCCTACACCAATTCCGGCTAACATTCCAGCTCCCAAGGCTGTGCTTTCAATATTTTTTGGTCTGTCAATGTTAATCTGAAGTATATCTGCTTGAAATTGCATTAGAAAATTATTAGCTACGGCGCCTCCATCTACATTGAGATTAGAAATATCAATATCTAAATCTTTTGAAATAGACTCCAGTAAATCATACACTTGAAATGCAATTCCTTCTAATGCTGCTCTCACAATATGGTTTCGATTAGATCCTCTGGAAAGACCTGTAATTATACCTCTGGCATTCATATCCCAATAGGGAGCCCCTAGACCGGTAAAGGCTGGAACGATTACCACACCATTACTGTTCTCCACTTTAAGCGACATTGCTTCTGAATCTTGGGCATGAACTAATAATTGTAATTCATCTCTCAACCACTGAATAACAGCTCCTCCGATAAATACAGAACCTTCTAATGCATAAGAGGGTTCACCCTGTGGATTGCAGGCAATAGTCGTGAGAAGCCCTGAAGTTGAATTAATACGGTTATCACCGGTATTTATAAGAAGAAAACAGCCAGTTCCATAGGTGCATTTGGTATTCCCTTTTTCAAAACAACCTTGTCCAAATAATGCTGCTTGTTGATCTCCGGCAATTCCCGTAATCGGAATTACTTCTCCAAATAATTGTTTATCGGTTTTACCAAATTTACCACTGGAATTATTTACTTCTGGAAGTAGGTTTGTGGGAATATCTAAAATTTGTAGTAATTCATTATCCCATTTTTTTTCATCAATATTAAATAACATTGTTCGAGATGCATTTGTATAATCAGTGGAATGTATTGAACCTCCTGTCAATTTCCAAAGTAGCCAACTATCAATTGTACCGAAAGCTAATTCTCCCTTTTCTGCATTTGCACGAGATCCATCCACGTTGTCTAACAACCATTTTATTTTTGTTCCGGAAAAATAGCTATCCAGGACCAAACCGGTTTTTTCACTAATAAGGTCTTCATAACCAGCCTGTTTAAGTTTGCTGCATATTTCCTCTGTTCGACGGCATTGCCACACAATAGCATGATGAATGGGTTTTCCGGTTTTTCTGTTCCAAATCAGGGTGGTCTCACGTTGGTTGGTAATTCCAATTGCTGCACAATTATTCGGCGAAAAATCATGGAATGCAGATTGAAGGAGCATTAATGTAGCCGACCAAATTTCTTCACCGTTGTGCTCTACCCATCCAGATTGGGGATAGTATTGGGTAAATTCTTTATAATATTTTTTGCAGATTGACGCCTGCTTATCCAGAATTAAAACAGTAATGCCGGTTGTTCCAGCATCAATAGAAAGTATGAATGGTTCCAATTTAAACTCCTTAAATTTCATATTAATATATCAACAGTTAATTTACGATTCATGTTAATAGAAACTCCCTAATAATCCGTAAATTATATAGGTAAAATAAAATATGAAAACCCAATTTGAACTAAAATTAATGAAAATATTAAGAATAGCTAAAAGATTACGGCATGTTGTATGTCTATTAAGTATTGGGTCAATTGGACTTATTGCAGCTGATATGAGCGCCAAAAGTATACTGGATTCTATGACAATGGTCATGCAGCCCATTAGTTCTCAGGGGAAAATGGAACAGGAAATTATTACTTCAAGTGATATGAAACGGGTATTTACCTTTAACTATTTTTCAGAAGAAAAAGGAAAAAATGTTCTTATTCGTTATATTGAACCACGAAAAGTAAGACATAATGCTTTTCTGATAAAAAATAATGGGGAAGATATTTGGGTGTATTTTCCTCGTACCCGAAGGGTGCGGAAGTTAGCCAGTCATGCTAAGAAACAAAAAGCACAGGGGAGTGATTTTTCCTATGAAGACTTTTCTGGAAGTGAAGAATGGAAAACGGATTATAGAGTGAAGCAGATACTATCTGGTGAACACAAAAATCATCTACTTACCTTAACTCCAAAAATCGACGCCGAAACATCTTATGATTCGCTGAAGATTTATGTAAATAAACTCAATTATTATCCAGATAGAATGCTGTATTACCAGGATGGTATCCATTTGAAAACGCTCCATTTTCAAGATGTGCAGGATATTCAAGGGATTCCCACAGCCATGAGTATGCGTATGGAAAACCACGCAGAAGATTCCCAGACCACCATGAGTATTCTTGAGATGGAATATAATGTCGTATTTGATGAAGGGTTTTTTACTGAGCGAAATTTAAAAAAATGATTTGTTTAATTATTTTTTTAATCCCTGTAATTGTTTTTGCCCAGGCGGATATTTTCGGATATTATGAATCAGAATATGACCACATTCAATTGGCTAATAAATCATATAATTTTGGATACAATAAGCTCAGGGTAGACTTGGAGTCTAGACCATCAGATCAAGTTATGATAGCTGGTAATATCAATTTTCAATTGCCTTATGGAAAAACAGAATGGGACTTCTTTGATTTTATTCCTGTGGATACAGTAGAATTTGATGGGGAGGAAATTACCTCCTTTCCTAAATCTTTTATAAATGAAGTATATCTTGACAACATTTATCTAAGAACTTCGTTTTCTAAATTTGATCTGACTATTGGCCGGCAACCCTTATCTCTAGGTACGGGTTATGCATGGAATCCTCTTGATATTTTTAACTATAAGGATTTGATGGATCCCACCTACGAGCAGCCGGGAGTGAATGCTCTTCGAATAGAAATTCCAGTTGCTACTAATAGTGTTTTGGATATCATTCTTGAACCAGATTCAATATGGAATATGAGTAGTAAAATGATTCAGCTGAAATCACATCTGGGTAGTTTTGATTTTAGTTTGAATGGAGGGAATCAATATCACGTAATTCCAGATGGCAATTCTCATTATATTAGTGATCATGTAATTCTTGGAGGTGGTTCATTTGTAGGAGAGTTTTGGGAATTTGGTTTGTGGGGAGAAACTTTTTGGTCATTAGATGCAGATATTAATTTTGGGGAAGTTGTATTCGGGATGGACCATACTTTTAATAATGGGTTTTATCTCATGACAGAATATTTTCATAATTCTCTGGGAGCAGAGAAAAATGAGGTAACATTTGATCATTATCTATATAGTTTCAGTGGAGAAACTCATAGCCTTATGCAGAATTATATCTTTGCAATGGGAATGTATAATATAACAGATTACATTTCAGCCAATCTTATTTCATTTGGGAATTTAGATGATGAAAGTTTTATACTTGCTCCTCAACTAAATTGGGATGCATTTGAAGATGTGACTGTAGGAGTGTGGACCAGTCAATCCTTTGGTGAAAATGAGACTGAATTTGGTATTCAGGATTTAGCTATACGTTTTAGGATACGGGCATATTTTTAATGATACCTCGAAACATCCATTATGCGTAAAAAATTCTTAAATTTAATAGCCCGATGGTGCGTTATCCATACCTGGTGGATGACGGTAGCGATTCTGGTATTAACCCTCTTTTTTGGATATAGAGCCAGCACCCTGCAAATGCGTACGGGCTTTGACAGTCTTCTCCCAGGAGATAATCCCCGTACAGCCGAATTCAACCGCATTTTAGAGGAGTTCCAAAATGAGTCCAATATAATGCTACTGGCTAAGGGGACTGAGGATAGTCTAAAGTCTTATGCCCGTGGTGTGAAACCCTTATTGGAAGACTTTGATGAATGGGTAGCCAGTGTGCATATTCAAATTCCAGAAGATTTCTATCGACGCAATGCATTAAAGCTTCTTCCGCCAGATCAATTGGATAATTTTGGTAGTATGTTTTATGATCCCAATTTGGTGCCATTTTTACATAATCTAAATAATTCATTCGAAGGAGAATATCAAGGAAACGATGAAGCACTGACTTCACGAAAAGATGAATTGGATGCTGTCCGATTTTTAGATGGTTTGGAAATGTTTGTAGAAATACAATCTTCCGTGATGAAGGGGGTGTCTGATGGGGAAATAGGTCAAAAAGCTGTAGATGCCATTACCTTTGGAGAGACTTATATGCTGTCTCCAGATAAGGATATGATTTTAATTTTAATCGAACCTACTTTTAATATGATGATTGATCCTGCTGAGCTTCAAAGGTCAGTTAATGGAATCGAGAAAATAATTAAAGAAGCCAGCGATCCTTATGGAGTAACGGCGGGTCTAACGGGTTCAATGGTATTGGGAAGAGATGAGTATGAAGCCTTTACTTCCGATTCATGGACAGTTTCAATTTTAGCATTAATAGGCATTTTTATATTGTTTGTTATCTCTTTTAGAATGTGGGTGAGTCCGCTATTGGCAATCCTCACAGTCATAATGGGTGTGACCTGGGCAATGGGGTTTTCAAGTTTTTTGGTGGAATATCTAAGTATGATGACTGCCATGATGAGTGTCATTCTAATCGGTTTAGGTATTGATTTCAGTGTACATATAATTTCAGGATACACCGAAAAGCGGAATCAGGGATTGGATGTTCAAATATCAATACAGGAAACACTTTTACGTTTTGGCCCCGGAATCATTACTGGCGGTATTACAACCGGTTTGGCATTTCTTACATTGATGATTTCAGAAACTGTAGGTATGCAGGAAATGGGATTAATGGCAGGTGTGGGACTTATTTTTACCATGCTGGCTACCATCATTATTTTACCAACAATGTTAATTATCAGAGAGCGATTACTTAAAAACTTTAATAAAGCTCTGCCCCCCAAAGATGTATCCTATCCATTCTTAGGCAGGATCGCCGAGTTTACGGCAAAATATCGTTGGATTATGGGAATTTCCTTCCTGCTATTTACGGGTTTTCTTTTGAAACGGGCTGTAAATATGTCCGTTGATTATAATTATTTAAATATGGAGCCCGTTGGATTGGAAAGTATTAAGCTTCAGGAAGAACTGATAGAAGCATTTGACCTGTCCTCTGATTTTGTCATGTTTACCACGGATAATCTTGATGATGCCAGAGAACTCACCAGGCAAGCCCGGGAAATGGAAACTGCTGGGTGGGTGGAAAGTATCTCTGATTATCTCCCTGATTCAGATGGGTTAGAGAAACAGTATAGATTCCTAAAGGATCTCAGGCGGAATTTGGAAGACAGAGAGATCAGGAAACAAATGTCATCTCACGATATAAAAATGTATCGAAAAGAACTGGAACGATTAGAAGCAAATATTATTGAATTACAAGATTTGGCATTCTTAGGAGGGCAGGATAAAGTTTATAATAAGGCTGTAAAATTAGTGGGAGAAGCTGGCGATAGTCTGGCACGTGGGAATATTACCCAATTTATAAATGCGCTTGATACGGGATTAACCAAAATTGAACTCACCTATTTCCAACAGGAATTTTCCACTTCCTTTAAATCCACAATTATTGAGATGGCAAATACAGAACCTCTTACCTTAGATAATCTTCCAAGTGATATCAAAAACCGTTTCACAGGGAAGAGTGGTAATCTATTTATTATTAATGTTTATCCTGAAAAGAATATTTGGGAAGATGCCCGTTTTCTGTACCGTTTTACTGAGGAAGCAACTGAGTTGAGTGAAAAAGCAACGGGACTTCCACCAATCTTTGTAGAGCTAATGGATATTATGAGTAAGGATGGCAAGAAAGCTACCTATTTGGCGATCATAGCCGTATTTTTGGTATTGCTTCTGGATTTTCGCAGCTTGAAATATGCATTGGTTGGAATGGTTCCCCTCATTTTTGGTGCCATTTGGATGACTGGGATTATGGAAATTTCAGGTTTACAGTTTACCATGATGAATATCCTTGCTGTACCACTCATTATTGGCATAGGTATTGATGATGGAGTACATATTCTTCACCGTTGGAAAATGGAGAAGAATTTGGATATCGTCTATAGGTCAACTGGAAAGGCAATTCTACTCACATCACTTACAACCATGTTGGGCTTTGGTTCTCTATGGTTTGCTACGTACAGAGGGTTGGGGAGTATGGGAATTGCATTATTTATTGGTGTGGGCACCTGTTTTTTAGCGACTCTATTTATTATACCTGCCATATTGGGTATGCAAAATAGATAATAGTTCCATTCAGTTTTGAATTAGTATTAGTATTTTTAATCAACCTTTTTTATAATGAAATTTAGAGAAATAAAACAGCACCATATGTCAGCCATAATTTCTATTACGGGTTTATTTATTATGGATAGTCTGGCTTTTTATTGTGCCTATTTGGTCACAGAAAACATGGGGAGTGAATTTGTTGGCATTAAATATCCTTTTCGAGTATTTATATTTATAATCTTTCTCATATATATTTCCAAACGGTATAATCCCTCTCCCACAGTATCTCGATCTCATGAATCAAAAACCATTATTCAGTTAATTTATTTAATTGGTATTGTCTACATATGTTATAGAATATTCTCAAAATCAATCAGTATAGATAAAGCTCAATATGATTTAGTTTTTCTACATTCATTTATTTTTATAGATATTTTATTTCGATTATTAGTTCGCAGCACACAACGATATTTTTTAACCAAAGGATATGGAGGACGTGCAACAATTATTGTAGGCTCTGGTGAAGATGCATTTAACTTGGCGGATGAAATGAATAGAAATCTTTCTCTTGGTTTTGTATTACGGGGCTATTTTAATGAATATGAAAGTATACATATGAGTCGATATTGTAACTATCTTGGGGCACCGATAGAAATAAAAACATATCTGGATAACCATAATATAAATGAGATGATTATTGTATTAGATAACCATGAACACGAAAAACTATTACAAATTATTGGCAAGTTTAACTTGTATGATATTTGTATAAAAATAATTCCAGACATGTATGAAGCCATTACCGGGCAGGTGCGTATTGAAACCATTCGAGGGTTACCTCTATTAAATATTAATCCTGATATTATTACTGAGTATCAACTTTTTATTAAACGATCCGGAGACATTTTTCTTGCAATTACAGCATTAATCCTATTTTTTCCATTTTATTTATTAATTGCACTTTTAGTTAGAATGAGTAGTTCAGGCACAATTTTATATAAGCAGGTACGTGTGGGCTTAAATGGAGAAACCTTTGTATTAATTAAATTTCGGACTATGTTTGATGATTCTGAAAGAACTACGGGGCCTATTTGGGCAGAAGAAAATGATGGCAGAATTACTCCCATTGGAAAAATCCTTCGAAAATATCATTTTGACGAAATACCCCAGTTATTAAATGTTTTATGGGGAAATATGAGTATCATAGGTCCCAGGCCTGAAAGACCAAAAATTATTGAAGAATTAGTGAGGGATATCCCCTATTATCCCCATCGCTTAAAGGTTAAACCCGGTATTACCGGATGGGCTCAAATTATGGGTGCCTATGATAGGAGCATAGGTGATGTCCATAATAAGTTGAAGCATGATTTTTACTATATTGAAAATATGTCTATATTATTGGATTTAAAAATAATATTTTTGACATTATGGGCAGTGTTAAGAGGTGGTGGGCATTAAATTTAATTTTACAATCAGCCATTTTTATTGGAAAGAATAGGATTGCATCTTTGGAAGCATTTGCGAACCTAATTAAATTTGAGATCTATAAATATACTAAATTTCAGGAATTGAGATGTTATCACTAAAATATATTCGGGACAATATGGATTATGTGCAAAATTCTTTGACCCAAAAAAAATCGAATATTAACCTATCTAATTTATTAGAATATGATGATCAACGTAGAAATTGTTTAAAAGAGGTAGAAGAATTAAGAGCTGAAAGGAATAAAGTATCTGTTTCAATTGCTCAATTGAAAAAGGCGGGGAAAGATGCTCAAGATGATATATTGGCAATGCGTAATGTATCTGACAGGATAAAAGATATTGAGGTTGAACTTAAGAAAATTGAAGACAATATTGCTAAAGACATTTATTATGTACCCAATATTGTACATTCTTCTGTACCAGTAGGGGAAAATGAAACATCTAATGTTGAAATTAAAAAATGGGGAGATGTACCTGACTTTTCGTTTACTCCCAAAGATCATTTAACTTTAGGTGAAGACCTTAAACTTTTTGATTTTAAGCGTGCTGTTAAAATGGCTGGGTCAGGATTTTCCCTTTATACAGGAATAGGATCAAAACTGGAACGTGCATTAATAAATTTCATGTTAGATTTTCATATTTCCGAACACAATTATACGGAATTGTTGCCACCTTTTCTTGCCCATGCAGATGCAATGCAGAATACAGGTCAATTACCAAAATTTAAAGATGATATGTATCAAATACCGGAAGATTCTCTATATTGTATTCCTACTGCAGAGGTGCCCGTTACCAACATTCATCAGGGAGAAATAATACCTGAATCAGATCTGCCAAAAAAATATGCTGCATATAGTGCATGTTTTAGGCGTGAGGCTGGCAGCTATGGAAAAGATACAAGAGGTCTCATTCGTGTTCATCAATTCAATAAAGTAGAATTGGTAAAATTTGTTCATCCAGACAAATCTTATGAAGAACTTGAATCATTATTAGAAAATGCTGAAGCCATTCTTCAAGCATTAGGGTTGCACTACCGAGTTCTTGAATTATGTTCTGGTGATCTTTCTTTTTCTGCAGCAAAATGCTATGACATAGAGGTCTGGTCTCCTGCAGAACAAAAATATCTTGAGGTTTCAAGTTGTAGTAATTTTGAAAACTTTCAGTCCAGAAGGGGAAATATTCGATATAGAAAAAATAGCACGGGAAAATCAGAACTTCTTCATACCTTAAATGGCTCTGGCGTTGCAACACCTCGATTAATGGTAGCATTATTAGAAACGTACCAGCAGGAGGATGGAACAATTAAATTGCCTACTGCATTACATTCTTTTATGAATATGGACACAATATCAATCCCATGAGAGTAATCTGGTTTCTTATTAATTTGCTATTATCTATAAGTGTATGCTCAATACCAATTATTGCAGTTGGTTTGTTTGATAAAGAAAAATATTACACAGGTAAATTGATTAAAATATGGGCGCGATGGGTTGTATGGTCAACTGGCATCCAATATGAAATAGATGGATTGGATAATTTAAATTTAGATAAGCAATATATATTTATGAGTAATCATGAAAGTGCCTTGGATATTGTATTAGGAGTTGCTGCCATTCCTTTTAATATAGTATTCTTGGCAAAAAAAGAGTTATTTAGAGTTCCAGTATTTGGATGGGCAATGAACTCTGCGGGAATGATTAAAATTGATAGAGAGAATCCAGAAATTGCCAGAAGATCGGTATCTGAAGCTGTAGAGACACTTATGCAGTCCTCATTTTCCACCCTCATTTACCCTGAAGGCACTCGATCAAATGGGGAAGAATTGCTTCCTTTTAAAAAGGGAGGATTCATATTGGCTATTCGGACTCAATTACCTGTGGTTCCTATTACCATTCTAGGTGCTGGCAATGTATTGCCAAAGGGTACACTCGCTATTAAGAAATCTCATATAAAAATTATTATAGATGCTCCTCTAGAAACTCAAGGGATGGAATTAAAAAATAAGGAAATACTGATGCAAGACTGCAGAAATATTATCCATCAAAATCTCATTCAATCTAATCATGGTCACAATGCGAATTATGAACTATATTCAACCTGAAATCATATCTCATATTCCAAATAATTATATTTCTGAGGAATCAGATTATTATGTGGAATATGTCCATTAATTAAAATTTAACAATTGGAGTAATTATTAAGAATTTTACACTTATATTTATTCAAACGGTATTCATATTTAAGATGTTATTTGCCGCAGACAGCTTACAAGCCGAAGCTGTGCATTTACCTTTACCTGATATTGCTGATAGTGGCATCATTGAAATAACCTTACCTCCAGAAATGAATTTAGATGTTGTACCTGAAGAGGATATATTTGATGCCCAAATGGCTGAAGCCAAAACTATTTATGCCGAAGCAATAATATCCGATCTTACGGGAGATACATTAGAAGCTGCTTATCAATTTGAGATGTTATTTGAATCGCTTTCACATATTGATGAGCTAAGTGCTCACGATGAATTTCAAACCCTAGAATTTAACCGATTACTCACTGCTGCAATTGATTATTATGAAGACGAAGCGGTAACAATGGATAAAGTTGAAACGGGGTTTTCCGTAGCGGTATTAAAGGATAAACTTGATGAATATATTTATGGACAAACACTTGAAGATTTAGAATATGTAGAAGAGCGAGTCGAAATTATTCCAGGCCATATCCCCATTACTTATAATCAGAAAGTGGCAAGTATCATCAAATTTTTTCAAAATGAAGGTAGGTCAAGTTTTCAGAAATGGCTCAATAGAATGTCTAGATACAAGCCCATAATTTTGCCAATATTAGAAGAAGAAGGGGTGCCGCCAGAATTGTTTTATTTAGCAATGATAGAAAGTGGTTTGAATCCAAAGGCTTATTCATATGCTCACGCATCCGGTGTGTGGCAATTCATATCTTCAACGGGAAAAGTTTATGGATTGAAGAAAAATTGGTGGGTAGATGAACGGCGTGATATAGAAAAGGCAACTCATGCAGCAGCTAGGTTCTTAAAGGATTTACACAAAGAATTTGATGATTGGTATTTGGCATTTGCAGCATATAATTGTGGTCCTTCAAGAGTGAAAAAAACAATCAAGAGGCAAGGAACAAACGACTACTGGAAACTCACTCGCCTCCCACCACAGACACGGAATTATGTTGCTAATATTATGGCTGCAATTTTTATTTCTAATAATCCTGCTAAATACGGTTTTTCTTTAGTTAAAGAGAAGAAAATGGAATGGAATATTGTTGAAATTGATAAGGCGGTAAGTTTACAAGTTATTAGTGAATGTGCAAAATTGGATCCAATTATCCTCCAAAATTATAATCCAGAATTGAAACAAGGCACTATTCCACCCATAGAAAAAGGAAAACCGTATGCATTTAAAATGCCAATTAATGCTTCACCAGCATTTGACTCTCTTTTTGCTGAAGTAGAAATTGAAAAATTTCAGGAAGTCCTTTTTTTAGAACATAAAGTAAAAAGGGGTGAAAGTTTATGGCTTATTGCTAGAAAATATGATGTAAGGATTAAAGATATTGTTGCTGTTAATAAATTGGCAAAAGCAAAATATATAAGGCCGGGGCAAAGATTGCAAATACCTGCCGAAGGTTATGATCTCTACCGAAAGTTAGCGCTAACAAATTCTACAGGGCCTAAGCAAGTATATCATACCGTACGTTCTGGGGACACGCTCAGTGAAATTGCAATGTCATATCGCACTTCAGTAGGTAAAATTAAAAAATGGAATGGGCTTAGATCTGATAGAATCTATCCTGGACAAAAATTAAAAATATGGACAAAAGCCTGATGAGTAAAAATCGAAATTATTCATACTGGATTATTGGATTAATTGTTTTTATAATAATTCTTTCAATTATTCCATGGGAGGATGTGATACCTTCGGGACCTAAGGTGGGTATTGTTGAAATTAATGCACCCATTACCAGTTCCAAAAAAGTAGTGGAAGATCTCAACTACTTTAACAGGAAATCTAATATTGTTGCTATCGTTGTTCGGTTGGAAACACCTGGAGGAGGTGTAGCTGCAAGTCAGGAGATTTATGAAAAAGTTAGAAAAATTTCACAAACCAGTCATAAACCAATCATTGCATCCATGGGGGGTGTGGCTGCATCAGGTGGTTATTATATTGCCTTAGGTGCAGATACAATAATGGCGAATCCCGGTACGGCAACAGGTTCTATTGGCGTTATTATGTCATACCCTATAGTAGGTGATCTGATTGATAAAATGGGAATCCAATACACAACCATTAAAAGTGGAGTTCTTAAGGATTCGGGATCACCCTTTAAAGATATAACTAAGGAAGAAAGGGCATATTTTCAAGGATTAATCGATGATCTCCATAATCAGTTTTTATCTGTAGTAGCGAATGAAAGAAAACTCCCTCTTGATATTGCAGGTAATTTATCTAATGGTCAAGTTTATTCCGGAAAACAAGCCGTAGAAAATGGATTAATTGACATGTTAGGAACATTTGAAGATGCAGTACTTCTTGCTGCCCATAAATCTGGATCTAGTGAGAAACCTGAAATTGTTTATCCGCCCAAAAAGGAAAAGGGTTTGTTAGATATGCTTTTCGGGGATATATTGCCAAGCTCTACTATAGGGAATTTGTTTATGTTTCCAGTTCCAGAGTATAAATTACCATACAAAATAAAATGACAAAATCTGACATTATAAAAGAAGTTGCTGATGGAACGGGTCTCACAAAGGTTGAGATAGAAGCTGTATTAGATGGAGTAATCCTCAGTATATCAGAGGCCTTGAAACGGGGTGAGCGTGTGGATTTACGAGGTTTTGGCAGTTTCGTAATTAAACAAAGGGGTGCTAGGGATGCAAGAAATCCTGCCACTCGAGAAATTGTCAGATTAAAGGAGCGATTTATACCAGCTTTCAAAGTTTCAAAAATTTTAAAGAATGTTGTAAATAAATCATTATTAAGAGGGTTTTAAAATAAAGGGAAAAATATGCCTTGTGGAAAAAAACGTAAAAAGAAAAAGATGAATACTCATAAGCGAAAAAAACGTTTACGGGCAAATCGTCATAAGAAAAAGAAATAATTTAATTTTTAAATCATAAAACTTATGATGTAAAATTGAATTAATTATGCCGTCAATTTGAAGTTGAGTTGGCGGCATTTGCATTTTATGAATATAGCTGGTCATTCTATTCTTACCATTACGCAGGTTGCAAACCAGGTGAAGTATACTTTGGAAAAAAAATATACAAACCTTTGGATTCAGGGGGAGATAGCCTCAAGTAAGACATATCCATCCGGTCATATCTATTTGACTCTAAAAGATGGACAAAGTGAACTGTCTGCTGTGATATTCTCACAGTATGCAAAACTGCTGAAACATAAACCTATAACGGGATTAAAAGTAACCGTTAATGGTGATCTATCCCTGTATTCAGCCAAAGGTCAGTTTCAATTACAGATAAGAAATTTGTATCCTACAGGTCAGGGTGATTTATGGTTGGCGTACGAGGCATTAAAAGCAAAGGTGGAGTTAGGAGGATTATTCGCTCCGGAAAGTAAAAGGAAAATCTCTCG
>MPLZ02212673.1_pt1 | contig 19254 bp, 17 predicted proteins | sample 1617311 | NCBI WGS metagenome assembly MPLZ02 (sample SAMN05944806, study PRJNA350692) | marine metagenome | biome: marine; feature: ODZ; material: water; isolation source: 160 m water sample filtered on 0.2 um supor filter | place: Pacific Ocean | collected 2012-04-08 | depth 160m m | reverse complement strand
TGACGATGACGACGACGACGGTGGCCGGCCGATCTGGCTTAACCCCCTGGCCATCGTTTCCTTTTCCCTGCTCACCCTCGTGGGCGCCCTGATCGGCTGGCTCTGGTTCTCCTTCGACGAGGCGAGCTACCAGGAATCGATCCGCCTCGATGTGGTCGAAAGCCAGATGCCGCCGGCGCCGCGGCGGCCGCCGCCCCCGGCCGTGCAGCCCAGACGGGAAGCCACAGGGGACGGAACAGGGGGCGAAACAGGGGGCGAAAACCAGGCCGCGGCCAGGCGGCCGCCGGCGGCAAGCGGGGAAAAACCGCGGTCGGCCCGGGACAACGCGGAGGCCGAAGCCGCTGCCGCCGAGAAAGCGGCCGCCGCCGCCCTCGCCCGATCGAACACCAGCGACGTACCCAGCGCCAGCCCCCTGCCGCCACCGCCGCCCGAAGAAAAACCCCTGGCCCTGGCGGCCACCGACCCGGCGCTGATCAGCGAAAGCCTCGAGGGGCCGTTGCCGGTGATCGCACCGGACGGCCGCCAGGCCTGGCAGGTTTACGCCCGCCCCTACACCCCACCGGCCCCCGAGACGCCGCGCATCGCCATCGTCATCGTCGGCCTGGGCCTCAGCCGAACGGCCACGGCTGCGGCCATCCAGGGGCTGCCCGGCACCGTCACCCTGGCCTTCGCGCCCTATGCCCGGGAACTGGAGGATTGGATCGCCAAGGCCCGCGCCGCCGGCCACGAGGTGGTGCTGGAATTGCCCATGGAGCCCTTCGACTATCCGCGCAACGACCCCGGCCCCCACACCTTGCTGACCACAGCCAGCGCCGAGGAAAACCTGGGCCGGCTGGAGTGGCTGCTGAGCCGCTTCACCGGCTATATCGGCGTCACCAACACCATGGGCGGCAAATTCACGGCCGCCGAGGCACACATGCGGCCGGTGCTGCAATCACTCAAGGAGCGAGGCCTGCTGTACCTCGACAGCCGGGCCAGCCAAAAGAGCGTAGCGGCGAAGCTGGCGGCCGAGATCGACATGCCGCGAGCCGTCAACAACCGCTTCCTGGATTCCGTCGCCTCGCGCCTGGCCATCGATGCCCGGCTGCTGGAATTGGAGCGTATCGCGCTGACCACCGGTGCCGCCGTGGGCATCGGCTTTCCCTATCCCGTAACGCTGGAACGCATCGCCAGCTGGCACAAGGATTTGCACAAGAAGGGCATCGTGATGGCACCCTTGGCGGCATTGTCGGGCCAGCAGGCAATCAACTGAAGATGCCGGCGGCGGAGCTTCCCTACCGCCCCTGCGTCGGCATCATGCTGGTCAACCGCCGCGGCCTGGTCTTTGTCGGCCAGCGCCGCCACATGACCACGCCGGCCTGGCAGATGCCCCAGGGCGGCATCGACCCGGGCGAGAGCCCGGCTGATGCGGCCCGGCGTGAGCTCAGGGAAGAGACCGGCGCCGAGCACGCCGAAATCCTGGCCGAGAGCCGGCAGTGGCACAGCTACGACCTGCCCCAGCCGCTGATCGGCAAGGTCTGGGGCGGCGCCTTTCGCGGCCAGACCCAGAAATGGTTTTTGCTGCTCTTTCAGGGTGCCGACAGCGACTTCGAGCTGGGCGGCGAAGAGGGCGAGTTCGCCAGTTGGCGCTGGCTCGATCCGGCCCAATTGACGCAAATGATCGTGCCCTTCAAGCGCCCCATCTACCAGGCCGTACTGGCGGAGTTCAAGCCGTTGATCGACACCTTGGTGAAAGGCTAAATCGCCTCCACCCGCACCTTGTCGCCGGCCTGGGCGGCGGCCAAAACCCGCACGTCGTCATCGGCTCGGGCCCAGATGTTGGTCGGCGCCGCCAAGCGGATCTCGTCACCGCGCGAGATCGGGGTCGGACCGAAGCCGATGGCGATGGCGTCGCCCTCGACCCAAAAGGCCAACTCGCCCGCCTCCACCACGTCGCGGGCATCGGCCTCGCGGCTGAGCGAGACGGGGGTCGAGAAATAAACCTCCTCGCCCCAGGTTTGGGCGCTGGAATCTATTGGCAGGGCCTGCCAAATGGCGTCGGCGGTCGGGGTCTCCAGAAGATTCGCCCGTATTTCCACCTCTCCCACGCATATTTTGATACTTCGCACCACCTCTCTCCCGAAAAATTATGTGATTCCCGACATTGGCAATGTCGCTCGAAGGCCGATAGATTACCCCCGGAAAGCGATGAATGGCGCGATGAAAAGTATCGTTCTGGCGGCAACCCTGATGCTCGCCCTGGCCCTGCCGGCCCGGGCCGACATCTATGACGCCCTGGCCGCCTATGAAGCGGCCGACTTCGAGGCCGCGCGCAAGGCGCTGCTGCCGGTGGCCAAGAAGGGCGACGCCCGGGCCCAGCACCTGCTGGCGAGAATGTACCTGCGTGGCGCCGGCGTGCCCCGCAACCATTCACAGGCCTATCAATGGCTGATCAAGGCGGCCAAAAAGGGCGATGCCCGGGCGCAAACAGCGCTGGCGGCGCTTTTCGAGGCCGGCCACGGTGTGCCGCAGGAATTCAGCGATGCCGCCAAGTGGTACCGCCGGGCCGCCAAACAGGGCCACCACAAGGCCCAGGCGGCGTTGGGCCGGCTCTACATCAACGGCCTCGGCCTCAAGCGCGACTACGTCAGCGGCCATGCCTGGCTGTCGGCCGCGGAAAAGGGCCTAAGCGGTCCCGATCTGGCCGAAGTCCAGGCCAATATCAAGCTGGCGGTCTCGGAGATGACGCTCGGCGATCTGGGGCGGGGCGAGGCGCTGGCCGTGGAGATCATGGCCCGCACCCGGCCCGGCGCCGGCCAGGCCAAACCGGACGGGGATGACGGCAAAACGGCAAGGGACGAGAGCACAAGCCTGGCCGCCGCCCTGCTCTTGCCCAAGTACGCCATGTTCAACCGGCGTGCCGAGGTGGCTTACGAAAGTTCGCTGCTGGCGGCGGAAAAGGGTGAGGCCGATGCCCAATACACCCAGGGGCTGATCCTCGAGCTCGGCGCCGGACGACCCGGCGACGCCGTGGCCGCCTTGCGGTGGTACGGCCGCGCCGCCAAGCAGGGCCACGCCAAGGCTGCCTTTGCCGCCGCCCGGCTGTGTCTTCACGGCGCCCTCGAGTGCCAGCAGAAGCGCACTCTCGGGGCGGTGCGCCGGGCCGCCAAGCTGGGCCACCCCTGGGCCCAGGCGCTGATTGGCGAATCCCTCATGTTGGGGCGCCGTGGCGCCGGCCAGGACGTCATCACGGGTTATCTCTGGCTCAGCCGGGCACTGGCCCAGGATCCCCGCTTCGCGGCCCAAAGGGCCAAGCTGGCCGGCAAGCACATGAAGACGAAGGAAGTGGTGGCCGCCGAGGCCCTGCTGCTGGTCCAGCTCAGCGAACCGGAACAGCAGGCGGCAAAGGCCGGGGCCGCGCTGGCCAAGAAAAAATACAAGACGGCCCTGAAACACTTCAAGGCCGCCGCCGAGGCCGACCACCTGCCCGCGCAACACCAACTGAGCCGCCTCTACGCCAAGGGCCGCGGCGCCAAAAGGAACGCCAAGCAAGCCGCCGAGTGGACCTCCAAGGCGGCCCAGGCCGGACATACGCTGGCCCAGTTCGAGATGGGCAAGACGCTGCGCCAGGCCCGCAGCAAGTATAGCGGCGAGAAAAAGGAAAAGGCGGCGGCCAAAAAGAAACGCCTGCGGGAGCTTGGCGACCAGCATGCCGCCGGCCGCCAGTGGCTGCTCAAGGCGGCGGAGGCCGGCTTGCGCCCGGCCCAGGCCGAACTCGCCGACATGTTGCTCGAGGGCGAGGGATTTGCTGCCGACCCGGTGCTGGCCTACATGTGGTTGGCCATCGAAGGCCGCGGCGGGCTGGGGCGCGGCACCCAGGTCAAAGCCCTGGCGGCCAAGATGCGGCCGCAGCAAATAGCCCTGGCGGAAAAGCTGGCCGGCGACTGGTTGCCCTTGCCGCCGGGCTCGCCGCTCGAGACCAGGGTCAAGGCCGCGGCCGCCGAGGCCAGCCGCATTCCCGAACAGTACCAGGCCCTGGCCCAGCGCGGCGAGCTGGCTTTCCGGGCCTCGCTGCCGCTGGCCGAGGAGGGCAACGCCCAGGCCCAGTTCACCTTGGGCCAGATCTACCAGCGCGGGGCAGGCCGCAAACGGGACCTCAAAGGGGCCCTGCATTGGTACCGCCAGGCCGCCGGCCAGGGCCATGTCGACGCCACTTTCGCCGCCATTTCGCTGTGCCTGTCGGCCGACATCCGCTGCCCGGCCAAGGATCGGGCCGCCTGGACCAGGAGCGCCGCCGAGAAGGGCCACGGCGAGGCCCAGGTGCTGCTCGGCCAGCAACTGATGCAGGGCAGCAAAGGGGTAAAGAAGGACGTCGTCGAGGGCTACGTTTGGCTGACCAAAGCCGCGGCAACGATCAGCGGCTATGCCGACTTCCGCGTCAAACTGGCCGAGAGACACATGTCGGATAGCGAGATCGAGGCGGCCGAAAAGCTGCTGGCCGAACGCCTGGGCGATGCCGAGCGTGCCGCCGCGGCCGGCGCCTTCGCCTATCAGGCCCAGGATTACGGCGCCGCGCTGGGGCAATACGCCAAGGCCGCCGAGGCCGGCCACCTGGAGGCCCAGTACATGCTCGGAAGCATGCTGCTCGGCGGCCAGGGCGGTGCCCGCAACGTCGCCCTGGCCAGCGAGTGGCTGAACAAAGCGGCCGAGGGCGATCACGCCCTGGCCCAGGTCATGCTGGGCAACCTGCTCGATCGCGGCCGCGGTGCGGCGCCCGACCCGGTAGCGGCCCGCAACTGGTACCGCGAAGCCGCCGAGGCCGATCAGGGCGGCGGCCAGGCCAATCTGGCCGGCATGCTGGCCCGCGGCCGCGGCGGCCCCAAGGACCCGGTGCTGGCCTTCATGTGGTACCTCATCGAGGATCGCAGCCAGCGCACGACATTGTCGGGCGAGCGCAAAAGCAAACTCGCCGAGAGCATGACGCCGAAACAGATCATGGTGGCTGAAACCCTGGCCAAAGGCTGGATCCCGGTTCGGCTGCACTGGCGCTAGCGGCATGTCGGGATCGAACCCCACCAAAACCCGCAACATCCTGTTCATCATGTGCGACCAGTTGCGCGCCGATCATCTCTCGTGCCTGGGCCACCCCAGCCTGCAAACGCCGCACATCGACGCCCTGGCGGCCAGGGGCGTTAATTTCGAGCGCGCCTATGTGCAATCGGGCGTCTGCGGCCCCTCGCGCATGTCCTTCTATACCGGGCGCTACATGTACAGCCACGGCGCTACCTGGAACGGCGTGCCGCTGTCGGCCCGCGAGAAGACGCTGGGGGACTATCTGCGGCCTGCCGGAATACGCACGGCCCTGGTGGGCAAGACCCACGTCATCGGCGACGAAGCGGCGCTGGAGCGTTTCGGCATCGAGGCCGAATCCGAACGCGCACTGTTGTTGCGCCAGGGCGGCTTCGAGCCCGTCAACCGCCACGAAGGCCACGCGGCACCACCGCCCCAGGCCGCCTACCAGGCCTACCTCAAGGCCCAGGGCTACGACTGCGACGATCCCTGGAGCGATTACGTCTGCGCCGCGGAAGGCCCTGATGGCGAGCTCTGTTCGGGCTGGCGGATGCGCCACGCCGGCCTCGCGGCCCGGGTCGCCGAGCGCCATTCGGAGACCGCCTACTCGACCGACCAGGCCATCCAGTTCATCAGCGACCAGGGCGAGGCACCCTGGCTTCTGCACCTGAGCTACATCAAGCCCCACTGGCCCTACCTGGCACCGGCGCCCTACCACGACATGTTCGGCCCCGAAGACTGCACCCCGGTGCTGCGCAACCAGTCCGAGCGCGACCATCCCCATCCGGTCACGGCCGCCTACTTCGGCCACCCCGAATGCCAAAGCTTCGCCCGCGACGAGGTCATCGCTACCGTCAAGCCGACCTACATGGGCCTGGTCAAGCAGCTCGACGACCATATCGGCCGGCTGATGGCGGCACTGGAGGCACAAGGCCGCCTCGACGACACGCTGATCGTCTTCACCTCCGACCACGGCGATTACCTGGGCGATCATTGGCTTGGCGAAAAGGAGCTCTTCTATGAGCCCTCGATCCGCATCCCGCTGATCATCTCCGACCCGGAGGCGCCGGCAAGCCGGCGGGGCGTGCGCGAGCAACGCCTGGTCGAATCGATCGATCTGGTGCCCACGTTCCTGGAGGCGCTGGGTGTTGAAGCGCCGTCGCACTTGCTCGAGGGCCGCTCGCTCGTGCCGCTGTTGCGGGGCGGCGCGACATCGCCTTGGCGCGAGGCCGTCTTCTGCGAACTCGACTACGCCTTCCGTGGCGCCCGCCTGACGCTGGGGCGCGAGGTCGACGAATGCCGCGGCTTCATGGTGCGCGACGAACGCTGGAAGTACGTCCACTGGCAGGGCTACGGGCCGCAGCTATACGACCTCGAAAACGATCCGGACGAATTCGTCGACTTGGGCCACGATCCGGCCCGCGCCGCCGTGCGCTCCGAAATGCGCGATCGCCTGTTCGAATGGTTGGCCAGCCGCAAGCTGCGCACCACCCTCGACGACGCCAGCATCGAAGAGCGCACCGCGAGTCACGAAAAGCGCGGCATCTATATCGGGATTTGGTAGGTCGGCGGCAGGCGAAACACAAAAAAAACACCCCCCCACCCCAACCCTCCCCCACAAGGGGGGAGGGAGCAACTTACTGTTATTATTGATTTTTTCCCTCCCCCTTTGATGGGGGAGGGATAGGGAGGGGGTGTTTTTTTGTTGTCCAGGCAGCCCTACGAAACCGCCTTCAGCATTTCACGAAGGAGTGAGAGTTTCTGGTTGGCCTTGTGTTTGGCCTCGTCACCTTCCGCGTCTTCCAGGTCTTCCTCGGCGTTCTTGATGCGCTGCTCCAGGTCGGCCCGGTCCATCTCGGCCACCGCTATCGCCTCTTCGGCCAACACCGTGCAGCTTTCGGGGTGGACCTCGGCGAAGCCACCGGCGACGAAATAGCGCTCGATGTCAGCGCCCTCGTCGTGCATCTCGACGACGCCCGGCCTGAGCGACGAAACCAGGGGCTGGTGGCCAACCAAAACACCGAAATCGCCTTCGCTGCCCGGCACCACGACCATGTCGAAATCGGCCGAGACCAGCAGTTGCTCGGGCGCCACCAGCTCGAAGCTGATCTTTTCCGCCATTTTCGCGCCCCCTGCCCGCTTCCCTAGGCGGCCTCGGCCGCCATCTGTTTGGCCTTCTCGATGACCTCGTCGATACCGCCAACCATGTAGAAGGCGGCCTCGGGCAGGTCGTCGTGCTGGCCCTCGATGATCTCCTTGAAGCCGCGGATGGTCTCCTCGATGGAAACCAGCACGCCGGCCGTGCCGGTGAAGACCTCGGCGACGTGGAAGGGCTGGCTGAGGAAGCGCTGGATCTTGCGCGCCCGGGCCACGGTCAACTTGTCGTCTTCCGAGAGCTCGTCCATGCCCAGGATGGCGATGATGTCCTGCAGCGATTTGTAGGTCTGCAGCACGCGTTGCACCTCGCGGGCGATCTCGTAATGCTGCTCGCCGACGATGCGGGGATCGAGGATGCGCGAGGTACTGTCCAGGGGATCGACGGCCGGGTAGATGCCGAGCTCGGCGATCTGGCGGCTCAGCACCGTGGTGGCGTCGAGATGGGCGAACGAGGCCGCGGGAGCCGGATCGGTCAAATCGTCGGCCGGCACGTAGATGGCCTGCACCGAGGTGATCGAGCCCTTGTCGGTGGACGTGATGCGTTCCTGCAGCGTGCCCATGTCGGTGCCCAGCGTGGGCTGGTAGCCCACCGCCGAGGGGATGCGGCCCAACAGCGCCGAGACCTCGGAACCGGCCTGGGTGAAACGGAAGATGTTGTCGATGAACAGCAGCACGTCCTGGCCTTCCTCGTCGCGGAAGTATTCCGCCACGGTCAGGCCCGAGAGGCCGACCCGGGCGCGGGCGCCGGGCGGCTCGTTCATCTGGCCGTAGACCAGGGCGCACTTCGAGCCTTCCTCGTCGAGCTTGATGACGCCCGATTCGATCATCTCGTGGTAGAGGTCGTTGCCCTCGCGGGTGCGCTCGCCGACGCCGGCGAAGACGGAATAGCCGCCGTGCCCCTTGGCGATGTTGTTGATCAGCTCCATGATGATGACGGTCTTGCCCACGCCGGCGCCGCCAAAGAGGCCGACCTTGCCACCCTTGGCGTAGGGTGCCAGCAAATCGACCACCTTGATGCCGGTGATCAGGATCTCGGTCTCGGTCGACTGATTGACGAATTCGGGCGCCGGGCGGTGGATGGGCAGCTCCTGGGTGTGGCCGATGGGGCCGCGCTCGTCGATCGGCTCGCCGACCACGTTGATCATGCGGCCCAGCGTCTCGGGGCCCACGGGCACCGTGATGGGGCCGCCGGAATCGCTGACCTCGAGGCCGCGCACCAGGCCTTCGGTGGAATCCATGGCGATGGTGCGCACCGTCGATTCGCCCAGGTGCTGCGCCACCTCCAGCACCAGGCGTTGGCCGTCATTTTCGGTGTGCAAGGCGTTGAGGATGGGCGGCAGATTTCCCTCGTCGAATTGGACGTCGACAACGGCACCGATAACCTGGGTTACCTTGCCGACAACGTTGCTCTGCTGGCTCATCGAACTCTCCATCTAAAGGGCCTCGGCACCCGAAATGATCTCGATCAGTTCCTTGGTGATCTGAGCCTGCCGGGTGCGGTTGTAGTTAAGCGTCAGCCGGTCGATCATGTCGCCGGCGTTGCGCGTGGCGCTGTCCATCGCCGTCATGCGGGCGCCCTGCTCGCTGGCGGCGTTCTCCAGCAGCGAATGGTAAACCTGGATGGCCAGGTTGCTGGGCAAAAGCTCGGCCAGGATGTCGGCCTCGTCGGGCTCGAACTCGGTCAGCGCCGGGGCACGGCCGCTCGGGTCTTCGGCTTTCTCGTCCTCGCCGGCCTCGGGCACCCCCCAGGGCACCAATTGCAGCGGCGTCACCACCTGGGTCATGACCGTTACGAACCGGCTGTAATAAAGCGTGCAGGTGTCGAATTCGCCGGCCTCGAACATCTCCACCAGGCGGCGGGCGATCGGCGCCGCGTCGTCGAAGCCGATCTGGCGCAGGCCCGAGAGATCGATGGTATCGACGATCAGCTCACCATGCTCGCGCTTCAGCATGTCGCGGCCCTTCTTGCCGACGCAGAGGATCTTGACCGTCTTGCCGGCCTCCATGAGTTCGTTGATCTGCAGCCGCGCGGCCCGCACGATGTTGGTATTGAAGCCGCCGCAGAGGCCGCGCTCGGAACTGGTCACGACGATCAAGTGGACGTCGTCGCTGCCGCTGCCCACCAGCAGCTTGGGGGCATCGTCGGGTGCCACCAGACCGCTGACCAGCGAGGACATCAGCCCGGCCATGCGATCGGCATAGGGCCGGCCGGCCTCGGCCTGGCTCTGGGCGCGGCGCAGTTTCGAGGCCGCCACCATCTGCATGGCCTTGGTGATCTTCTGGGTCGAGCGCACGCTGGCGATGCGGTTGCGCAGTTCCTTGAGGCTGGCCATGGCGACGCCCTACCGCACCTGTTCTTAAGCGAACTTCGCCGAGAAATCGTCGAGAATGGACTTGAGCTTGGCCTCGGTGGCCTCCGAGATCTCTTGGCTGTCGCGGATCTCGGCCACCACTTCGGCATGCAGGCTGCGCATCTCGCCGAGGAAGGATTCCTCGAACTGGCCGATTTGCCCGACCTCGATGCCGTCGAGGTAGCCGTTGACGCCGGCGAAGACGGCCAGCACCTGCTCTTCCACCGGCATGGGCTGGTATTGCCCCTGCTTCAAGAGCTCGGTCAGACGGGCGCCGCGGTTTAGCAGGCGTTGCGTGGCCTGATCGAGATCCGAGCCGAACTGGGCGAAGGCGGCCATCTCGCGATACTGGGCGAGCTCCAGCTTGATCGAGCCGGCGACCTGCTTCATGGCCTTGACCTGGGCCGCCGAGCCCACCCGGCTGACGCTGAGGCCGACGTTGATGGCCGGCCGGATGCCCTGATAGAAGAGCTCGGTCTCGAGGAAGATCTGGCCGTCGGTGATGGAAATCACATTGGTCGGAATGTAGGCCGAAACGTCGTTGGCCTGGGTCTCGATGACCGGCAGCGCGGTCAGGGATCCGCTGCCGAAATCGGCGTTCAGCTTGGCCGCGCGTTCGAGCAATCTGGAATGCAGGTAGAAGACGTCGCCGGGAAAGGCCTCGCGCCCGGGCGGGCGCCTGAGCAGCAGCGACATCTGGCGGTAGGCCGTGGCCTGCTTGGAAAGATCGTCGTAGATGATCAGGGCATGCATGCCGTTGTCACGGAAGTATTCGCCGATGGTGCAGCCGGTGTAGGGCGCCAGGAACTGCAGCGGCGCGGGCTCGGAAGCGGTGGCCGCCACCACGGTGGTGTATTCCATGGCCCCGGCGTCCTCCAGCGTCTTGACCACCTGGGCCACGGTCGAGCGCTTCTGGCCGATGGCGACGTAAACGCAATAGAGCTTCTTCGACTCGTCGCCGCTGGCGTTGATTCCCTTCTGGTTGATGATGGTGTCGATGGCCACCGCCGTCTTGCCGGTCTGGCGGTCGCCGATGATCAACTCACGCTGGCCGCGGCCCACCGGCACCAGACTGTCCAGCGCCTTGAGGCCGGTCTGCACCGGCTCGTGCACCGACTGGCGCGGAATGATGCCCGGCGCCTTGACTTCGACGCGCTGGCGCTCGACACCCTCGAGCGGGCCCTTGCCGTCGATGGGATCGCCCAGCGCGTCGACCACCCGGCCCAGCAGCGCCTTGCCCACCGGGGCATCGACGATGGCGCGGGTGCGCTTGACGGTGTCACCCTCGCGGATGGTGCGGTCGTCGCCGAAGATGACGACGCCGACGTTATCGGTCTCGAGATTGAGCGCCATGCCGCGGATGCCGCCGGGAAATTCGACCATCTCGCCGGCCTGGACCTGGTCGAGACCGTAGACGCGGGCGATGCCGTCGCCCACCGACAGCACCTGGCCGACCTCGGAAACCTCGGCTTCGGTGCCGAAGTTGGCGATTTCGGTCTTGAGGATCGATGATATCTCTGCGGCGCGGATGTCCATCATCCCACCCCTTTCATGGCGAACTCGAGATTGCGGAGCTTGGTCCTGAGCGATGAGTCGATCATGCGCGAGCCGACCTTGACCACCAGGCCGGCGATCAGATCCTCGTCAACGCTAGCCTCCACGCTGACGTCCTGGCCCACGAGCTCGGCCAGGCTGGCCTTGACCGTCGCCATCTGGCCCTCGCCGAGGGGACGTGCCGATACCACCTGGGCCGTGATCTCGCCGCGATGCTCGGCCAGCAGGATGCGGAAAGCCCGCACCATGTCGGCCAGCGCGAAGAGCCGGCGGTTGCGGGCCACCAAACCGACGAAACGCTTGCACAAATCTCCCGTCCCGGCCCTTTCCAGCACCGCCGCCAGGGCCCGGCCCTGATCTTCGCGGCTGAGCACCGGGCTGCGCACCAGGCGCTCGAGGTCGGCGCTCTCGGCAATCAGCGCGGCGATGTCGTCGAGATCGGCGGCAACCTCGTCAAGGGCGCCCTCGGCCGCTGCCAACTCGAAAAGAGCGGCGGCATAGCGGCCGGCAAGTCCAGAAATTATGGCGGTTCCAGCAACCACGCAGATGGCCCTGTGGGGGTTCGGAGGATCTGGTTAAGTTATTGAAAACATTACGCAAAAGAAGCGACGAGACTCACAATTGAGAGCCCGCCGCCAACGCTCGGGTTACCTAGCACACCCCATGCTGCGTTGCAACCAAGCATCTCGCGCCGCCACAGGCGGTTTTTTGTAGACCCTCACCGGGCGGGCGCCGCCACAGGCGGCTTTTTGTTGACCCTCACCGGGCGGGCGCATCCGCGCCCTTGGCCTCCGCCCCCCAAGGGGAGGCGGCTTAGCGCCGCCGCCACAGTGTGTTTCATTGCTGCTTGGTCTTGGTGCAACGGGAGCGACCGCAACCCGCCGCTACTGCGGCGCGCCCGCGCAGGCTGCGGAGCGAAGCGGAGCCGCCGTGAGCGACAAGAATCTAGAGACGATCTCGAAGAGATCGACTCTAGAGAAACGAATAGGGATCGATGTCGACCTGCACCCGCACCGCGCCCGGCAGCTTGACGGCGGCCAGCCAGGTTCGCACGGTGGCCTGCAGGTTGACCTGGCGCCCGACCTTGAGCAGCAGCCGCCAGCGGTGGCGGCCGCGCAGCAGCGCCAGCGGCGCCGGCGCCGGCCCCAGCAAAGTGGTGTCGGCATCACGCGGCCCGGCCCGAGCCAGCTCGCCGGCCCAGGTTGCCACCAGGCGCTCGTCGGCGCCCGAGACGATCAGCGCCGCCAGGCGGCCAAAGGGCGGCATGCCGTGGTTTTCCCGGGCCTCGCTCTCGCGCTCCAGGAAAGCCCGGCGGTCGCCCGAGACCAGGGCCGCCATGACGGGGTGGTCGGGCAGGTAGGTCTGCAACAGCGCCCGGCCCGCCCGGGCCGCCCGGCCGGCCCGGCCGGCCACCTGGTAGAGCACCTGGAAGGTGCGCTCGGCGGCGCGCAAGTCGCCGCCGGCCAGCCCCAGGTCGGCATCGACCACACCGACCAGGGTGAGGTTGGGAAAATGGTGGCCCTTGGCCATGATCTGGGTGCCCACCAGCACGTCGAGCTCGCCGGCACCGACCCGGGCCACCAGTTCGGCCACCGCCTGCGGGCCGCTCATGGTATCGCTGGCCATGATGGCCAGGCGCGCCCCCGGCAGCGTTTGCGTCAGTTCTTCGGCCAGGCGCTCGACGCCGGGACCGCAGGCCGCGAAACGCTCGCCGACGCCGCAGCCCGGGCAGCTTTCGGGCAGCCCGGCGGCATAGCCGCAGTGGTGGCAGGCCAGGCGGCCGAGCCGCCGGTGCTCGACCAGCCAGGCCGAACAGTTGGGGCATTCCAGGCGGTGGCCGCAGGCCCGGCAGAGCGTCAGCGGCGCATAGCCCCGGCGGTTCAAGAACAACATGGCCTGTTCGCCGGCCGAGATGGTTTCGGCCAGCGCCCGGCTGAGCGCCGCCGACAGCCAGCGGTCGCGGGGCAGCTTCTCGGCCCGCATGTCGACGGCGGCGATGGCCGGCAGTCCGGCGGCGCCATGGCGGTCGGGCAGGTGAGTAGCTTCGTAGCGCCCGCCCCGCACGTTGACGATGGTTTCCAGCGACGGCGTGGCCGAGGCCAGGACCACGGCGAAGCCAGCGATGTGGCCCCGCGCCACGGCCATGTCGCGGGCGTTGTAGATGACGCCGTCTTCCTGCTTGAAGGAGCCGTCGTGTTCCTCGTCGACGACAATCAGGCCGAGCTCGGGAAAGGGCAGGAAAAGGGCGCTGCGCGCCCCCACCACGACCTCTGCCCGGCCCAGCGCCACGGCCCGCCAGGTGCTGCGCCGGGCGGCCTGGGTGAGGTCGGAATGCCATTGCGCGGGCGCCACCCCGAAGCGGTTCTGAAAGCGCTCCAGCCACTGTGCGGTAAGGGCGATCTCGGGCAACAGCACCAGCGCCTGGCGGCCTTGGCGCAGGCATTGGGCCACGGCCTCGAGGTAGACCTCGGTCTTACCCGATCCCGGTACGCCATCGAGCAAGGTCGTGGAAAAGTTGGCGTCCGCCACGCTTTTCGAGAGCGTTTTCGCCGCCTCGGCCTGGGCCGGCGTGAGTTCGACGCCGGCAAGCTCGGTATCGGGCCGGGCGAAGCCGGGCTCGCTGGGCAACAGGACCGGCACCAGGCTGCCCAAATCGGCCAGGCCACGCACCACGCTGGGGCCGACTCCGGCGGCCCGGGCCAGTTCGCCAGCCGTCATCGGCGGACCCTGGGCCACCAGCTCGAGCACCCGGGCGCGACCCGGCGTAAGGCGCTCCGGCACAGCCTGGCCCAACCCATAGGCGGCGCGCGGCTTGGGCAGCGCCAGGGCCGCCGGCGCACTCAGCGCCATGCGCAGCACCGCGCCGGGCCGGCTCAGCGTGTAGGCCGCCAGCCAGTCGATGAAGGCTCGAAGCTCGGCCGCCAGGGCCGGCACATGGCGCCGCGCGATGACGTCGCGCAAGCGCGCCTCGGCCACCTCGTGGCTGCCCGGCCCCCAGACCACGCCGTTGACTTCACGGCTGCCCAGCGGCACCAGCACGACGTCGCCGGCCTCGAGCTCCAGCCCGTCGGGCACGCGGTAATCGTAGGGCCCCGGCAAATTGAGCGGCAAGAGCACGGAAACCCGTGCGCAGGGCGCGCCGCTAGAGGTGGATTTGGCGCTGGCGGGAGGCATGAGATACACTCTGCCAAGCCCGCCAGCCGGGAACAAGCGGTCCCGAACGGTAACGAGAAACAGGTAAACCTGCATGAAATTCTTCATCGATACCGCCGACGTCGACGAGATCCGCAGCCTGGCGCCCTCGGGCTTCCTCGATGGCGTCACCACCAACCCCTCGCTGGTCTCGCAGACCGGGCGCGACTTCCGTGAGGTGCTGGAGGAGATCTGCGGCCTGGTAACGGGACCGGTCAGCGCCGAGGTCACGGCCAGCGACGCCGCCGGCATGCTGGCCGAGGGCGAGAGTCTGGCCACCGTGGCCCCGAACGTCGTCATCAAGGTGCCGCTGACCTGGGACGGCCTGGCGGCCTGCCGCCGGCTTGCCGACCAGGACATCGGCGTCAACGTGACGCTGTGTTTTTCGGCGGCCCAGGCGCTCTTGGCGGCCAAGGCCGGGGCCAGCTTCGTTTCGCCCTTCGTCGGCCGCCTCGACGACATCGGCCAGTCCGGCATGGAGCTGATCGCCGACATCCGCACCATCTACGACAACTACCCTCAGCTTTCGACCGAGATCCTGGTGGCCTCGATCCGCCATCCCATGCACGTGGTCGAGGCGGCGCGCCTGGGCGCCGAGGTCTGCACCATCCCGCCGGCCGTGCTGCGCCGCCTGGCCGGCCATCCCTTGACCGACAAGGGTCTCGAGGCATTCCTTGCGGATTGGGGCAAAACCGGCCAATCTATCCTTGGTGAATGACGGGGGACGGAGGCAAAGCGTGACTTTCGAGGCGGACAAACCGGCCTTTGGCGCCAGCCGCCTGACCGCGGAGAAGGTCATCGAGTTCCTCTTGCGCCGGCCCAACTTCCTCTTGGACAACCAGCACCTGCTGCAGGTTCTGACGCCGCCCGAGACCCGAGAGAGCGACGGCGCCGTCGATTTCCAGCGCTTCATGATCGAGCGTTTGCAACGTGAACTGGCCGAGCTCAAAAGCCAGCAGCAAGAGCTGGTGACGGCCAGCCAATCCAACATGATGAGCCAGAACCGCATCCACGCCGCGGTCCTGGCCTTGCTGGCGACCGACACTTTCGAGCACCTGGTCGAGCTCATCACCACCGACCTTGCCGCCATGCTGCAGGTCGACGTGGTGACGCTTTGCCTCGAGGCGGCGGCCGAGCACATGGGGGTGCCGCTCAACCCGGGCGTCTACGTGGTGGCCGCGGGCGAGACCGGCGAGATGATCGGCGAAGGCCGTGAGATCCTGCTGCGCTCCAACGCCGAGGGCGAGCAGGTGGTGTTCGGCGCCGGTGCCGGCATGGTGCTTTCCTCGGCCCTGATCCGCCTTGATCTCGCGCCCTATGGGCCGCCGGCGCTGTTGGCCATGGGGGCCCGCGACGAACGCCGCTTCCACCCCGGCCAGGGCACCGAGCTGCTGGGCTTTTTGGCCCACGTGGTTTCGGGCTGCATCAAGGGATGGCTCGAGCGCCCGGTCTGAGCCACCTGGCCGCGGCGCCGGCGGTGCGGAGCGCGGTGGCCGAGTGGCAGTCCTGGCTGGCCCACGGCAAACAATCGTCAGAACACACGGTGGCGGCCTACAGCCGCGACGTAGCGCGATTTTTCGAGTTCCTGACCCGGCACCTGGGGGCGCCCCCCGGGATCGCCGATCTGGCGGCGCTGAAGGTGGCCGATTTTCGCGCCTACCTGGCCCGGCGGCGCACGGACGGCCTGAAGAGCGCCTCGCTGACCCGCGAGCTTTCGTCGCTGAGAAACCTGTTTCGCCATTTCGAGCGCACGGGGCTCTTGCACAACGCCGCCATCGGGGCGTTGCGCACGCCCAAGCTGCCGCACTCGCTGCCCAAGGCGCTGTCGCCAAGCCAGGCCCGCGAGGTGGTCGAGTGCGCCGCCAGCGTCAGCGAACACGACTGGGTGGCGCGGCGCGACGCCGCCGTCTTGACGCTGTTGTACGGTTGTGGCCTGCGCATCTCGGAGGCGCTCGATCTCGACCGCCACGAAGCCCCGGCGCGCGACAGCATGGTGATCACCGGCAAGGGCCGCAAACAGCGGATGGTGCCGGTGCTGGCCATCGTGCGCGAGGCCATAGACGACTACCTCGCCGCCTGCCCTTACGAGCTCGCGCCCGAGGGCCCGCTGTTCCTGGGGCTGCGCGGCAAGCGCTTGCGCCCCGAGATGGTGCAGCGCCTGGTGCGGCGCTTGCGCGCCCTGCTGGCGCTCCCCGAAAGCGCCACGCCGCACGCGCTGCGCCACTCCTTCGCCACCCACCTGCTGGCCGGCGGCGGCGACTTGCGCACCATCCAAGAATTACTTGGTCACGCCTCGCTGAGCACCACCCAGCGCTACACCGAAGTCGATTCAAGCCGGCTGCTGGAAATCTACGACGCCGCCCACCCCCGGGCACGCTGATGGTGGAGATCGAAAAATGCGCCGCCGAGATCGTTCTGGGGGACGAGGGCTGCACCTTTCGCTGCGAACTGCCGGCCGGCCATCCCAACTACCACCAGGATACCGGCAGCCAGTCCGGGCAGCGCTACGAGGTTTTGTGGTGGCCGCGGCCCGACAGTGAAGCGGGGTCTTGAGAAACGAGCTCGCCTCAGCCCGCCAAAGCCTGTTCCACGGCCTGCGGATTGCGCTCGATAACCGTTAGCAGCACCCGCGCCGCCCGGTCGGGGGTGCGCCGGCCCTGCTCCCAATCCTGTACGGCACGGGCGTCCAGCCCGAAACGGTCGGCGAACTTCTGACGGCTCAACTTCAGGCGCTTGCGCAGCGCCCGTATGCGTTCGGCAGAGGGGTCATCGACGATACGGCCCGGCAGCTCGGCCTCGCCCCGGACATGGGCCAGCACCTCGCCCAGGGCTTGTTCGACGTCTCTCCCCACAGGTGTACGTTTCGTCGTCATCAGCCACTTTCCTCTTTCTTAATCCGTGCCACCAATTTCGACCAAACCTTCTTGTCCTCCGGCGTCAGATCGTCGCTTTTGGACTTAGCGTAGGCGGTGAGCAGGTAAACGTCATCCAGACCAGCGCAGCTTGCGGATGCCGCCGGTCCCCGGGATGACCGGTACCGTATTGGGATCGGCGGCAATGGCGGCTTCCATTTCCCGGCGCGTGCCTGCCGATACCAGCTTCCGGACGGCGCGCTCATAGGTCCGGGTAGTGAAAATCTTCATTGCCTAGATTATGCGGCATTGCCGCACTCCAGGGTCAGCCGAATCCCGTTTCCGAGCTTTTGTGCGTCGATTGGTCTTCATTTTTGATCGTAATTTATATTATTTTTTTCGCTAAATTGGCGAATTCAGAACTGCTCGGACGTCTCCCGGACGGCCGCAGCCCGGCTGCAAATCGCCAGCGCAATGGGCCCGAGGATGAGAACCGCCCCCATGCTGGCAAAAGCCACGCCCCAGGCGTTTTGGCTGGCCGGGCCGCCGGCCAGGTCCAGCACCCAGCCGAAAACCACCGGCCCGGCGAAGGCGCCGGAGAAGCCCAGCGTCGAATGCACGGCCATGGTGGCGCCGCGCTGGTCGGGCCGGGCTGCCGCCACGGCGCCTGCCGTGATGGCGGACGAATCGCCGGTCACGGTAACGGCATAGGCCGCACCGAGCGCAATCACCACGAGGTAGGGCAGCGAGGCCGAGAAACCGAAGCCGCAGGCATAAAGCGCCGAGGCGGTCATGACGATGGTGATGGTGCGCTGGCGGCCGAAGCGCACCGCCGCTTCGTTGCCGAGGATGCTGGCCGGCCAGCCGAAGAGGTTGAAGATGGCGGCGATGGCGGTGGCGCTGAGCAGGCTTTCCGCGCCGGGCTGCAGGGCCTGGCTGAAGACCAGAAAGGCCACGATCCAGGAACGGAAGCCGAAAAGCTCGAAGTTGTGCGCCGTGTAGGCCCAGACGAAGCCCATGGCGCGGAAGTTCCGAAAGACCGGGCGGAAATCCAGGAAATGGGATTCGTGCGTGCCCTCTTCGCGGCTCGGCGGCCTGGGTTTCAGCACCCAGGCCATGATCACCAGCGATACCGCCGAGCCCAGCGCGCTGAGCGAGAAGGCCCAGCGCCAGTCGAGCCGGGTGGCGATCTCGCCGGCCATGAGAAACGAAATACTGGCGCCGATGCCGAAGCTTGCCGTGTAGAAGGAAACGGCGCGGCTTTGCGCCGCCCCGCTGACGCGGTCGCTGAGCGCCTTGAGGCCGGGCATGTAGGTGCCGGCGAGCCCGACGCCGGTCAGCGCCCGCCACAGCATGGCCGACCAGAAGCCCTCGGCCAGATAGGCATATCCCAGTGCCGCGAGCGCGGTGAGCAGCGTCGAGGCGAGATAAATCCGGCGCGGATCGACGCGGTCGGTGAGGCTGGTCAGCACCGGCACGGCCACGGTGTAGCCGGCGTAATAGATGCCGCTGATCCAGCCCGCCTCGGTGGCACTGAGGCCCCATTCAGTGACGAAAGTGGGCAGCAGTGCAGGAAAAGTGGCGAAACTCGCCATGCTGAAGACTTCGGCCAGGCAGAAGACGAAGATCAGCCGCGCCGCCGCCTTGCCTTCCAGCAGTTCGTGGTCGGTCGTCAAGAGCGCGTTCCCGAGCCAGGGAATAATGCCGCCGCCGGAAAAGCCGAAAAAACGCCCTCCCCCCGCGCGCGCCCATCAAGGCCAAAGGGATGCACACACCGTATCGTCGGCCCGCCGGCCAAGCCTGGCATCGGCTGGGCTGCGGAACAGCCCTGCGGATTCACCACAGAGGCACAGAGGCACAGAGATTTCGTGAAAGGTAGATGGCGCCGGTTGCTTGCGGGCGCTATCGCCAAGAGCAACCTTCGGCAAATTGCTGGCTGAGATCCAGCCATATCCATGGGCTCATGGGGGCTCCGACACGGCGCGCCCGCGGAACCCTCTCTGTGCCTCTGTGCCTTCTGTAATCGGTTGGTTGATGTCAAGCTCCGAACGCCCTTTGTTTCCGTCTCCGCGGTGATGCCTGCAGGGGCTCCGTTCTTC
>MPLZ02102123.1_pt1 | contig 19326 bp, 12 predicted proteins | sample 1617311 | NCBI WGS metagenome assembly MPLZ02 (sample SAMN05944806, study PRJNA350692) | marine metagenome | biome: marine; feature: ODZ; material: water; isolation source: 160 m water sample filtered on 0.2 um supor filter | place: Pacific Ocean | collected 2012-04-08 | depth 160m m | reverse complement strand
TCAACTCGCCCAAGTATTGGACCAGATTGTAAGTAAACGAGTCGTAGTTATTGAGTACGAGAACCATCGGCGGGCAAAGTACAATTCAAATCTGGCTTGGCCAAGCGCGAGGAAATCAAAATTCGAATTTCACATCGCCGAGGCGGGAGGCGATTTCTCCGATCACACGATCCTCGTCGGCCACGTCTTTGGCGGCGAAGGTGACGCTGAAGCGGATTGCCGGTTCGGCGTCATCCCACGGCACGGTGGAGATGAGTTTTTCGCGGATCAACCACTGCGACAGGGCCTCGCCATTCTCAAACTCAACGCGCTCGCCGTTGGCCTTGACCGCCGCTTTGGCCGTGCTCATGTAGAGGAAAAATGAGCCGCCGGATTTGTTGACCTGAAAGCCGGCGTTTTGCAGCACGCCGACGAGTTTGTCCATGCGGCGTGAGTACTTGGTGGCGATGGCGTCGGTGATCTCGGGGTGGTCGTAGCAGTAAGCCGAGGCGTTTTGGATGGCGAGAAATTGGCCGGAGTCGGTGTTGTCCTTCACGTCGCCATAAGCCTTGACGAGCAGTGGGTTGCCGACGACGAAACCACAGCGCCAGCCGGTCATGTTGAAATTCTTGCTGGTCGAATGCAACTCAATGCCGACGTCCTTCGCGCCCGGCGTGGCGAGGAAGCTCAGCGGTTTGTTGCCGTCGTAAACCAAGCCGATGTACGCGGCATCATGGATGACGATCAGGTTGTTGGCCTTGGCAAAGTCGACGACTTTCGTAAAAAACTCCGGAGTGGCGCTGGCGCCGGTCGGGTTGTTCGGATAGTTCAGCACGAGCACCTTGGCCTTCTCCAACACATCAGTCGGAATATTGTCGAGATTCGGCAGATAATTGTTCACCGCTGTCAACGGGAGATTGTGCACTTGGCCGTCGTAATATTTGGCGTGCGTGCCGAACACCGGATAACCGGGGATGGTCATGATGACAGTGTCGCCGGGATTGATGAAAGCGGCGGGCAGGATGGAGAGTGCCGCCTTGCTGCCGATCGAGTGAAGTACCTCGGTGTCGGGGTCGGTGCCGCTAACGCCGCAGACCTTCTCGAGAAAGTTCGCGGCGGCAACCTTCAGCGCTTGCCCGCCGTTGTCGGAGTAACCGCGGTTGCCTGGATTTTGAGCCTCCTCGTGGAGCTTGGCCACGACCTCCGGGAAGGCCATTTCGTCCGGCTCGCCGACGCCCATGTCAATGATTTCGGCACCGGGGTTAGCCTCAAGCACGGCGTTTTTGGCACGCTTGATCTTCTCAAATTTGTAGATAGCTGTGTCCTTACCGTATTTGACACCGCCGATTCGTTCAGCGAACAGATTCTGAATATAGCTTTCGGACATGTTTTTTGTTGGAAAACCGCGGTTGGCCAAGTGGTGCCGAGCCGCGCGAAGCTTATTCACGAATGCAAATAGTGCAAGTCAGCCTGGCTGCGGCTTGGCCAATCGAATACTTAACTAATACGTGACAAGTTAGTTACGCTCTGAAAATCGTAGTAATAAAACAGAAAAGTGTGACATTTTGACCTACCTCAACGGTTTTGGATTGCATTGTGAATAACTGGGGCTAGGATCGCGCCAGTTTGTCCCTATTTGGGGGCTTGGATTTGAACGCTAAAAAACAGCAGGCTTATGGTACGGTCATTCGCATTTACGACCAAGGGCAGGTTGCACAGCAAGGACATCGAGTTGTTCCTGATGCCGACGCTGTTGGCGGACACCAAGCTGTTCCTGTGGGTTGACCTCGAGGATCCGACTCCTCAGGAGACCGATTTTCTCCTTAAAAACGTCTTCCATTTTCATCCCCTGTCCATTGAGGACAGCGTGACGGAGAGTCCGTCGCCGAAGGTTGAGGAGTATCTGCCGAAGGAGAAGGACGAGTTTTCGCCGTATCTGTTCATGGTGATCCACGCGGTAGACTACAGCCGCAAGGACGGGGTGTTCGCGACGTCGGAGCTGAGTTTTTACCTGGGCAAGAATTTCCTGGTGACGTTTCACAGCAAGCCGCTGCGGCCGGTGGAGTTGGCGGGGGAGATGTGCCTGCGCAACACGGCGGACATCGCGACGGAGCCGGACCGGGTGGCCCACACGCTGCTGGACTTGATCGTCGAGAACTACAAGCCGGCCCTGGACGAGCTGGCGATGGAGGTGGCGGAGGTGGAGCAGCGGGCGCTTGCGGATCCCGGCAAGGAGACGCTCAACACGATTTTGCAGATCAAGAAGGAGGTGCTGCAGCTGCGCCAGATCATCGGCCCGCAAAAGGAGGTGCTGGGCCGGTTTGTCCACGGCGAGTTCAAGCTCGTTAGCTCTCACCTGATCCCGTACTACCGCGACGTGTACGACGGGCTCTACAACATCGGCGAGTTGGCGGCGCGCTACGCGGAGTCGCTGACGGGCGTGCTGCAGGTGTACCTGAACATGTCGTCGAACAAGACCGGGGAGATCGTGAAGCTGCTGACGGTGTTCACGGTGATCACGACGCCGATGATGCTGGTGGGCACATGGTACGGGATGAACTTTAAGAACATGCCGGAGATCACGTCGGACAAGACCGGCTACCTCGTGGCATTGGCGGTGACGGTTGTGTCCACGCTGGGCACCATTCTTTATTTCAAAATCAAAAAGTGGCTCTGAGCCGCATGTCCTCGACCAAGTCCAGTTTCATCGAAAAGGTTCTCGGGCGCATCGATGCCCTGAACCCGGAAAACCTGCAGTCGTTTGTGGAGCGGCTTGTTCGCGACCGGTCGTTTCTCGAAACGCTGTTCGACACGATCGAGGACGGCGTGGTGGTCGCCGATCAGGACGGCAACGTCACTTACCTAAACGCCGCCGTGACCCGGCTGACCGGGTTCGACGAGGACGCGGCGATGGACCAGCCGGTGACGCGGCTATTGCCGGAGCTCGATTGGGCCTCCCTGCAGGCGGCGAATCACGAGGGCGGCCAAAGTGTCGTGCGGCGGGAGTTCGAGCTGGAGTACCCCCGGAAACGGTTCATCCGGCTTTACGCTGCGCCGCTCGACGGCGAGGCCAAGGGCAGCACCGGCATGGCGCTGATTTTGCACGACGCCACCGAGGCGCGGGAGCAGACCCACGAGGCGGTCGAGAGCGAGCGCATTCAGGCCCTGACGCTGCTGGCGGCCAGCGTGGCGCACGAGCTTGGCAACCCGCTGAATGCCCTGAGCATCCATTTGCAATTGATGGAGAGGGAGATCCGCAAGCTTGGCCAACCGGTGGCGGGCGTCGAGGACCGCTTGGCCAAGCGCGATGGCGACCCCGGCGAGGTTCGCGACATCGCGGCCAAGCTGGATAAATACATCAGCGTGGCCAAGGGCGAGGTCAACCGGCTCGACTACATCGTGACCCAGTTTCTGCAGGCCATCCGCCCGAGCCGGCCGAAGCTCAAAAAAAGCTCACTCCACGACACGGTCGAGGAGACGATCGAGCTGCTGCGTCCGGAGTTCGACAACCGAGGCCAGGCGATCAAGCTGGAGTTTGCGAAGGCGCTGCCGCTGGCTGTGTTTGACGCCGCGCAGATCAAGCAGTCGCTAATCAACCTGATGAAAAACTCGATGCACGCGATGAGCACCGGCGGCGAGTTGACCATCAAGACCGGCGAGGCCGGCGGCGGCGTCTGGGTCAGCCTGACCGACACCGGTGGCGGCATTCCGCAGGAACAGATAAAGCGGATTTTTGAGCCGTACTACACCACGAAGGAAAAAGGCTCTGGGCTTGGCCTGATGATCGTGCAGCGGATCGTGCGCGACCACGACGGCCGACTGGAGCTCGTGAGCCACGGCGGCAAGGGAACAACCTTCCGGATCTGGCTGCCGCAGGAGGAACGGCGGCAGCACCTGCTCGAGACGGCAACCAACGAGGCATGAATCCGAACCTGCTCATTGTTGACGACGAGAAGCCAACCCGCGACGGGTTGCGTGCCGCGCTGGAGGATCGGTACGAGGTGTACGTGGCCGAGGACGCCGCCTCGGCGGCGAGCCTGCTCGAGGCCGAGGCGTTCGAGGTGTTGCTGACCGACTTTCGGCTGCCAAACAATGAGGATGGGGTGAAGCTGATCGCCCGGGCCAAGTCGCTGTCCAAGCCGCCGATATGCATCCTCATGACCGCCTACGGCTCGGAGGAACTGGCGGTCGAGGCGCTCAAGCAGGGCGCCGACGACTACCTGGCCAAGGGCCGGATGCAGATTGACGAGCTCGAGACCCGCATCGCTCGTGCGCTCAAGCTGCGCACCCTCGAGAGCGAAAACAAGACGCTCAAGCAGCAACTCGACAAAAAGTTCGGGCTTGAGAACATCATCGGCGAGTCGGAGCCGATGCAGAAGGTGATGGACATCGTCCGGCAGGTGGCGCCGTCGCGGGCGACCGTGCTAATCCAGGGCGAGAGCGGCACCGGCAAGGAGCTGTTGGCCAAGGCGATTCACCAGCTCAGTCCGCGCTCATCCAAACCGATGGTGACGGTGCATTGCGCGGCCCTGTCGCCGACGCTGCTCGAGAGCGAATTGTTCGGCCACGAGAAGGGGGCGTTCACCGGCGCGCATGAGCGGCGAGTCGGGCGGTTTGAGCAGGCCGAGGGCGGCACGTTGTTCCTCGACGAGATCGGCGATATCGACGAGACGACGCAGGTCAAGCTGCTGCGGTTTCTCGGCGAGCGCACCTTCGAGCGGGTTGGCGGTAGCAAGACGTTGTCGGCGGACGTGCGTATCGTCGCGGCGACGAACAAAAACCTGAAAGAACTGGCCGCCGCCGGCGAGTTTCGCGAGGACCTCTATTTTCGGTTGAGCGTGGTGGAGCTTTGGGCGCCGCCCCTGCGGGAGCGCGCGTCGGACATCCCGATGCTAGCGCTGAGTTTCCTGCGCGAGTTCGCCGAGGAAAACGCCAGGCCGGTGAGCGACTTCACCGCCGAGGCGCTCGAGGCGATCATCCGCTATACTTGGCCGGGGAACGTGCGGGAGCTGCGCACGGCGGTGGAGCATGCCGTGGTCCTGGCCAAGGGCGACATGATCGAGTTGGCCGGTCTCCCGCAGTCGGTGCAGAGCCGAGGCGTGATCCAGCACGAGAAACAATTGACCCGGCCGCTCATCGACAAGGGCGTGACACTCGAGGAGGCGGAGAAGCAACTCATCATCCGCACGCTGAAGGAATGCCGCGGCAACCGGACGACGGCAGCCCGGAAAATCGGCATCAGCCGGCGGACGCTTCACCGCAAGCTCAACCGCTACGGCCTGGAGGGAATTTGAACGCGATATGGCTCGAGCGCATCCAAGGGTGACCAAGCTACAACGTGGCAGCGGATGATCCGGGTTCAGGAAATCATACACAGTCTCGAGGAGGGCAAATGGGCTAGGCGCATTCGCGGCCTGGTCTTGCTGTTGCTCGTCGGTTGCCTGGGGCTGGTTTACAACCTGAACCTCACTCAAAATTTTACGTCTCCCGAGGCGATGGACGCCGCACAACTGGCCCGCAACATCGCCGAGGGACGCGGCTACACCTCGGGCTTAATACGACCGCTGAGCTTCGATATTTTGAGGCAGCAGGGCGCGGTCTCCGATGAGGAACTTCGCGGCGCATTTCCCGACATCACCAATCCACCGCTGTACCCGCTGTTGCTGGCCGGGTGGATGAAGGTGCTGCCATTCGAGTTCGGAATCAACACGGAGAAATTCCGCGATTCCCCCCGTTATCAGCCGGAAGTGCTCATCAACCTGCTCAACCAGTTGCTTTTTTTTATCGCGCTCGTGCAGGTTTTCCGGCTGGGCGAAAGGCTGTTCGACCAGCCGGTGGCCTGGTGCGCGGCGCTGGTCTTTTTGGGAACGGAACTTTACTGGAAGTTCAGCACCTCGGGCCTCCCGGTGATGCTGCTGTTGGTGCTGTTTCTGGCTCTGGTCAAGGCGCTCGTTAGGCTGGAGGAGCAGGGGGATGATGGGAGGCTGCGAGGCGGCGGTTGGTTTGCCGGGATGGCGCTTTGGGTCGGGGCGCTGGCTGGCTTGGGCGGGTTGACCCGCTACGGCTTCGCCTGGGTAATCCTGCCGGTGTTGGTGTACCTCGGCTGGTTTATGGGCCGGCACCGGGGCCGGGCGCTGGCGCTGGCGCTGCTTGGGTTTTTGCTCGTGATGTCGCCTTGGCTTGTGCGGAACGCGCAATTGAGCGGCAACCTGTTCGGCACGGCCGGCTTGGCCCTGTACTCGCAGACACACACCTTCCCGGGAGACACGCTTGAGCGAACCCTGTTTTACGAGCCAAGCGACGCACCGGTGAGCGGTCAGGATGACATCAAGGTGAAGGTGGCGGATCATGTTGGGTTGTGGGACATCGTGAACAAGCTGAAACGTAACCTCCGCCATCTGCTGGTTCATGAGTTGCCGCGGTTTTCCGGCGGTTGGTTTGCGGTGGTTTGCCTCGTCGGCCTGGTCGCGCCGTTTCGGAACCGCTCGCTGCGCCGGCTGCGGGTTTTTTTGTTGCTGACACTTGCGGTGTTTGCGCTTGGCCAAGCGCTTGGCCGCACGCACCTCTCGGAGGCCAACGGCACGCTGGCTGAGTTGCTGGCGAGATCGCTTGGCCAAGGCGCACCGGTGGCGGCTGCGTCGGGCGTGAATGGCGAAAACCTTTTGGCCATTCTTGGGCCGGTCTCCTTCCTGTTCGGCGCAGGGTTGTTTTTCTCGCTGCTGGACCGGTGGAAAGTGGACCTGCCGGAAATGCGCCTAGTCGCTTCCACCGGCTTGGTCGTGACCGCCTCGCTTCCGATGGCCTTGAGCTTTCTTCTGCCGCACCCTTATCCCGTGGCCGAACCGTTGTACCAGCCGGCGCGAGTGCAGTATGTCAGTTTGATGCCCCGGGAATCGGGGGAAGACACCATCGGCGAGGGGGACTTGCTGATGAGCGACATCCCATGGGCCGTGGCCTGGTACGGCAATCGGGATTGCGTGTGGCTGACCCGCAACGTCCAGCCTGATTTTTACACGGTCAACGACCAATTTCGGCCGGTCAAGGCGCTGTATTTCACGGAGGCCACCACCGATCAGCGGTATGTGAGCCGTGTGTTTTCCTCCAATGCATCAAACTGGGAACGATTTGTTTTGGCCATGCAGGTTGAGGGGGATTTGCCCGACGGCTTCCCGCTAAAGGCGGTTTTGGATGATTTTTCCCCCGGACAATGGCTGTTGTTCAAGATGCCGGAAGACCAGCCGTAGATGACTGATATCAACAGGGTTGAGTGAATAAAAAAAATAAAAAACTTATGCGATTGGGGTTGACAGAGCCGGATGAGCATCGACAATGCCCCTCCATTCCGCCCTGATGGCTGCTCGGGGTGGTTGAATACGATTTTCAAATCAATAACAAATCGATGAACAAAAAAATAGTTACATTGGGGGTTGCCGCGTTTGGTGTTGCCGGGATTCAGGCTGCGGATGCCGGTAAAATCTGGGAAGTGACCGCTTCGCTTCGCGGTTTTTACGACGACAACTACACTACATCACCTGACAAAATTGCAGAGGAGAGCGGGGGGGTAGAGGTCAGTCCCGCTGTCAGTCTCAGCATTGGAGAAGGGACAGACTTGGAGTTCAGCGCCAGGTACGCATTCGGTCTCCGATACTACGAAGACCGCGACGACAGCGAGGACTATGGCCATGAATTGGGCATCGGTCTTAACAAAGCTTTTTCCGACACCTCGCTCTTGCAGTTGTCCAACAGTGTTGTGGTTGCCCAGGAACCCGAATTACTAAACGGAGGCACCCCGCTGCGCACTGAAGGCGACAACGTGCGCAACTCATTTTCAGCAGGCTACCGCCGCGTTCTTTCTGGGAGTATTGGAATGGAGGTTGGTTATGGTAATTCCGTATTCGACTACGACGAAGATTACCATTCTGCTCTGCTGGATCGTTTCTATAACGAAGTCAGTCTTGATGTGTTTTACGGCATGGATCAGACGGAATACTTCACAGGCTACCGGTTTTCATCGACGGACTTTGACGGGGACGATCTGCAGGTACCCGGTTTGATTTTCAAGCCGGATGCCCGGAACAACCATAGCCATTACGGTTATGTTGGGGCACGTCATCAATTGAACAAGAACCTCTTTGCTGATGCACGGGCAGGTGTTCAGTATGCCGATTATTACGATTACGACGACATGCCCGGAATGATACCAGAGGACGAGACCAGTCCTTATGTGAGTGCCCGCATGGAATGGGTATATGCCGAGGGGAGCAAATTAGTGTCGGGAGTCAGCCTTGGACGCGGAGCTACCGATTTGCAGGCCGCTGACCAGGAAATCACTGCGGTTTATGCCCAGTTGCTTCACAAGATTAGCGCCAGAATCCACGGAACCTTGACCGCCCGCTTCCAGAACTCAGAGATCAGCGGTGGTGGCGAAAAAATGGACGGCGAAGAGGAGGATCTCCTGTTGCTGGGGGCCAGCCTGACTTACTCAATCGCCGACAATATCTGGGCTGAGGTGGCCTACAACTATGACGATCTCGATTCAGATATACCGCACCGCAGTTTCGAGCGGAATTACGTTTCTGCCGGTATTGGCACGAGTTTTTAATTAGCAAGAACTAAAACTTTTCATGGGGGGCCAGAAGTGTTTATCTGGCCTCCCTTTTTTTCTGTGTTGTAGAAAATGGATAAAATCCCAAGTACAGATCAGTCCTCCGACAAGCTTCATATTCTGGATTATTGGCGGATCATTCGCGTTCGGTTCGTCACCATCCTGCTTGTCTTCTTGCTGACGGCGGTGACGACCACCGTGGTGACGTTCCTTCTGAACCCGACGTACATGAGCCTCTCCCGGATTTCCGTCGAGAAGGACACCTCCGACATTGCCCCGTTGCTCGGCATGCAGTCCGGGCCGGCGCAGTTTGATCCCTACTTCATACAGACCGAATTTGAGAAAATCCAGTCACAGAAGGTTCTCGAAAAGGTTGTGGATACATGCAAGCTGACCGAGGAGTGGAAAACCGATGCCGGCGATTCATTAAGCCTTCCCAATGCCCGGAAAATGCTGGAAAAAATGATTGATATTCGCCAGTACCGGAACACCAGCATTATCGAGCTTCGGGCGTACGACCGGAAACCGCAATTGGCTCGACAGATTGCCCAGGCCCTTGCCGAAGAATACAAAAATCACAGAACCAGTTTGCAGAAGGACCGGGTGAAAATAGGAATCCAGGCGCTTTCTAAGAGGATGGAAGAGATCAACGAGAAGATCACCGGCATGCAGGCCACGGTGGACCGGTTGCGGACCGACTTGGGCATTTCCGATGCGGCCGGGGAGGAGAGCTACTCGATCATCGAGCCGGAAATCGTGCGCCGTTACGAGGCGGAGTTGATCACATCCAAAGGGGTTCACACGACACAGTCCACTTTGCTTGAGGGGCTCAAGGAACAGTCGGTCGAGCAGTTGCGGGCCTCCATCCTGACTGCCCATCCGGATGCTCAGTTGGATGTCCTGGTCCGTGAGCTGCACACCGGCCAGCAGACATTGGCCAATCATAGTATCGACCTGGGGGAACAGCACCCGAGAATCAAGGGGTTGAAGAAAGTGGTGACCACGCTCGAGGGGCAGATCGACGACCGGATACAGGGAGTCCTTGCGGGTTTGGAACTGAGGGTGAAATCCTCCAAGGCCCAGGTGGAACAGCTGCAGCGGGATGTTGCGGAGGCCAAGCAGCGGGAATCTGACATGAGGGAAAAAGGACGGAAATATTTTGACGCCAAGCGGGAACTGTCAAACACCACTCGCATTCGAGACACGATCCTGTTTCGGATCATGCAGGAAGAGGTGGATCTGGAACTGCCGAAGTCATCCACGGTGGAAGTCATCGACGATGCCGATTTGCCCGAAAAGGCAGTGAAGCCAAACATCCCACTGAACATCGCGCTGGGGATGGTGGTCGGCCTGATCCTAGGCGTGGGTCTGGCATTCTTTATCGAGTATCTCGACACCAGCGTGAAGACGATTGACGACGTCGAGCGTGCCCTTGGTGCAGCCGTCCTTGGTGTCATTCCTCAAAACGTGGGTTCCCTCCTGGACGAGGGCGATGAAAGCCCCCACGCGGAGGCGTACCGTGTGCTGCGCACCAATATCCTTTTTGCCGGGCGTCAGACTGAGGACCAGACCACATTCAGCGTGGTGAGCGGCGGTGCGGGCGAGGGCAAGACAACGACCATGTTCAATCTTGCAGTGGTCTTTGCGCAGCAGGGCGACCGGGTTCTGGTTGTGGACTCCGACCTGCGCCGGCCCTCAATGCATCGTTTCTTCAAGGTGTCCAACAACATCGGACTGACCAACTACCTGCTTGGGCAGGTCACTATCGACGAGGTCATCCAAACCTCGGAAATACCGTCACTCCATTTCGTCCCCAGCGGCAAGCTGCCCAGCAGTTCCATGGGAATTCTCAGTTCAGCCAAGATGAAGGAGTTCGTGGTCGAAATGAAGAGCCGGTACGACTACGTGTTCCTGGACGCCCCGCCCATCATGGGGGTGAGCGATGCCTCGGTCCTCGCCAGTATGGTGGACATGTGCGTGCTGGTCGTTCAGTACCGCAAGTACCCTCAACTGATGACCCAACGGGCGAAGGAAATGGTGACCAAGGTCGGCGGTGACCTCGTGGGCGTGGTTCTGAACAACATCAACATTTCCCAGGATTCCTATTACTACTACTACAGTGGCTATTACTACGACTACTACTACAAGAGCCGCGAAAAGGAGGAGGATTCGGCCGACGAGGCCCCAGACGGAAAGAAGGAAACCAAGCTGCTGGCCAAGGCTGATATCGGCGGGGATGATGAAAAGCCCAAGTATTAAGGGCGCTGGAAGGGGTTGGGCGATGGGTTGTTCGAAAATGGATTTGATGAGCTATCTGATGAAAGGTGTTTGTAGGGGTTTGTTGGTTGCAGTTTTGTTGGTTGCAGCGGGTTGCGAGACCACCCGCCCACAGCCCGTGAGCCCGGGGGGTGGGACGAGTGACGTGCCGTTACCCGTCAACTCCACGGACAGCCTTGAGCCTGGGAACCAAATCACTATCACTTACAGCGGGTTGAGCACCATCCCAATACCGTACGGCTGCCGCATCCGTGAGGATGGCACCATCAGTCCCCCTTACCTGAAACACCCAGTCACTGCCGCCGGGAAAACCGTTGGTGAACTCGAGCTCGAACTGGAACAGGCATACGTGCCCGACATCTACAAGACCGTCAATGTCACCATCAAGACAGCCGATCGTTTCTTTTACGTGGGGGGAGAGGTTCGACAGCCCAGTCGCCAGATCTTTATCGGCCGGATCACGGTTACCCAGGCCATCCAATCCGCGGGTGACTTCACTGACTTTGCCGACCAGAGGGAAGTTCGGGTGATTCGCGCCAACGGCAAGGTGGATATCGTTGACTGCAAGGCGGCGTTGGATGACCCAACAAATGATCTGCCGGTTTATCCGGGGGATAATATTGTCGTGGAGCGACGGCTTTTTTGAAGATACGACTCGAAAGGATTGACGAAGTCACGGCGGGCGACCCAATCGAGGCCCGCCGTTTTCCTTTTGCGCTTGGCCAAGCGAAGGAGTGCGATCTGAGGATCGATGCCAAGGGCGTGTGGGGCAAACACCTGATTCTCGACAACGATGGCGAAAACGGGATTACAGCAACCCCGTGCCCGGATGCACTGGTCGTCGTCAACGGCGATTCCCACCGCAAAAAATTCCGGTTGAATCACGGCGACCTGGTGGAACTGGGTGCCGCCAAGTTTCATTTCTGGCTCGCGCCGCTTGGTCAGGCGGACCGGCGCAGGCTTGAAGGCTTGATCTGGGCGGCCTTGTTTCTGTTGGCCCTTGGCCAAGCGGGGGTGGTCGCCTGGCTTCTGAACTCAAGCTGACAAAAAGCCCAATCCATTGGTTTTCATTGAGTTAAGAACTTTTTCATCAGCCCTGGAGGGCGGTATTTTTCGGCAAGAACAATCTGCCGATTGACAAGGCGAGCACTTTGTGAAACAATTTATCGCTGTCCTGCGTATGACGCGGGACTTTCTTTTTGGGTCATAAGGTGGAATGTACCCGCGTCCGATCGAGATAAACGGAATGGCAAAAGCAAAAATCAAAAAAACCGCAGCAAAAAAAACAGCCACAAAAAAGGCACCGGCCAAAAAGGCCAAAAAACCCGCGCGATCCAAGGCGACTGGCGCGAAGAAAAAAACAGCCGCCAAAAAGGCAGCAAAACCAACGGCCAAAAAGCCGGGTGGCCGGGGTGTAAAACAAACCGTGGCCAAGCGAGCAGCCAAAAAGTCGTTGCCCAAAAAACCAGCCGCGAAAAAGAAGGCTCCGGCCAGGAAGACGGCCAAGCCTGCTGCAAAAGTGTCGGCCAAGAAGACAGCCAAAAAAGCCGTGGCCAAAAAGGCGGCGAAGCCCGTTTCCAAGGTTCCCACGAAAAAGGCACAGGTAAAGGAAACTGCTTCCAAGAAAGCGGCGAAGAAACCAAAACCCAAGGAAACCAAGGCCAAGAAACAGAAGACCCCGTCGCCCGCTGAGGCATCTCGGGAGGGCGTCGATGAATCCGGGTTGGTGGATGTACCGCCGCAGGAGCCCGACTTTTCCAAGGATGAAGAGTTAAACTTGCCGGAGAAGATCAAGGAATTGGTTCAGTTGGCGCAGGACCAGGGTCACCTGACCATCTCCGACATCAACGAGACGTTGCCCAAGGACCTGATCACTCCGGAGAAACTGGACGAGGTGTTCGCCAAGTTGAAAAGTCTTGAGGTGGAGATTGTCGAGCAGCTCGATGCGGCGCCCCGCCAGAAACCGGTGCAGTCGGAGAGCGAGGCCGAAAAAAGCCGGTTGGACATTCTCGACGACCCGGTTCGCATGTACCTCAAGCAGATGGGGCAGGTGCCGCTGCTGACGCGCGAGCAGGAGGTGGAGATTTCCAAGCGGATCGAGGCCGCGGAACTGGAGGTCAAGCGCATCCTGTACAGCCTTGGCTTCACTGCCAAGGAACACATTGCCCTGGCTGAAAAGCTGACCGCTGATCCCCCCAAGGAGCGCTTTGACCGCGTCACGGTTGACAAGGTCATTGAGACCCGTGAGAAGCATATCAAGGCGTTGCACCGCCTCATCAAAAAGGTGAGGGAGGAGGATGCCGAGGTGGACAAGAAATATACCGCCTGGCGTCGAGCCGCCAAGGCCAAGTCGAAGAAGGCCAGCGAGGCGTTCGAGAAACTGAACGACAAACTACAGAAAAACTTTCCGAAGTTTCTCTTCAAACAGAAGGTCATCGAGGAAATGGGGCTGGTCGCGGACAATATCCACGACAAGATGCAGCAGAACCTTCGGGCCATCGAGCAGTTGCAGCAGGCTCCCAAGTCGTCGCAGACCGACATGATGCTCAAGGGTGAGGCAGGCAAGCTGACCGCTCTCGAGGCCTTCGTCCGGAAGCCGTCCGAGGATTACCTCACGACCTACGAGGAGTTGCAGCATTTCGCTCGCAAGGCACACCAGGCCAAGAGCGAAATGATCGAGGCCAATCTGAGGCTCGTGATTTCCATCGCTAAGAAATACACCAACCGGGGGCTCTCCTTCCTCGACCTGATCCAGGAGGGCAACGTCGGCTTGATGAAGGCGGTCGAGAAATTCGAATATCGCCGCGGCTACAAGTTCTCCACCTACGCCACGTGGTGGATTCGCCAGGCGATCACCCGCTCGATCGCCGATCAGGCACGCACGATCCGGATTCCGGTGCACATGATCGAGACCATCAACAAGCTGATGCGCGTGCAGAAGCAGCTCGTTCAGGAATTTGGTCGCGAGGCCACACCGGAGGAAATTGCCGATGAGATGGAGTTGGCGGTCGATCGCGTGCGGGCCATCATGAAGATGGCGCAGCAACCCATCTCGCTGCAGGCTCCTGTTGGCGACAGCGAAGACACCAGCTTCGGTGATTTCATCGAGGACAAGAGCGCAGATAACCCGACCGACATGGCCAGCTACAGCCTGCTGAAGGATCGGCTTGGCGACGTGTTGACCTCGCTGACCGAGCGCGAGCGCAAGGTGCTCGAGCTGCGTTTCGGCCTGACCGACGGCTACTCTCGCACCCTTGAGGAGGTGGGCAAGCAGTTCAAGGTCACCCGCGAGCGCATTCGGCAGATCGAGGCCAAGGCCCTGCGCAAGATGCGCCATCCGACACGCATACGGCAGCTCTCCGGCTTTCTCGAGCGCGAGGAGTTCCTCGCCTCGTAGGCAGAAATGACAAAAAGCCCTTCCACCCGGAGGGCTTTTTTGTTTCCACTTGGCCAAGCGCACATGGAGTCCACATCAGACATCCCTCGAACCGAAGACCTGTTTGACCTTGGCCAAACGGATCACGCGAGCTTGTTCGACTCGCTTGGTCAGGCGTGGGAGGTGCTCCTGCGCATCAGCGACTATCTGCGCGACAACCTGCGACCGCAGCAGCTTGGCCAAGTGCACGCCCAGGCGGTGATCGAAGGCGATGTGTTCATCGGTGCGGGCACGGTGATCGAGGCCGGGGCGCTGGTTCACGGGCCGGTTTGGATCGGCCGCAACTGCCGCGTCGGCCACGGGGCGACGCTGCGCGGCAACGTGATCGTCGGCGACGACTGCGTGGTCGGCCAAGCGGCCGAGTTGAAAAATGCGGTGCTGTTCAACGGCTGCGACGTGCCGCACTTCAACTACGTCGGCGACTCGGTGCTGGGCTACCACGTTCACCTAGGCGCCGGGGTAATGCTCTCTAACTACCGGCTGATCCGGGGCAACGTCAATGTGCGGGTTGGCGATCGAAAAATCGACAGCGGCTTGGCCAAATTTGGAGCATTGATCGGCGACCGGACCGAGATCGGCTGCAACGCCGTGCTCAACCCCGGCACAATCATCGGCCGTGACTGTGTGCTGTACCCGAACGTGACATTCACCGGCGTGCTGCCGGCCAAGCGCTTGGTCAAAAACAAAACCGAGCTGGCGGTGGTTGAAAAACGGGAGGCCGCTGAGTGATCAGTTTCGTAGACGAGGAGCAGGGCGCGGGGCTCGACCTGGTTGCCGCGACCGAGACGTTTTTTTCCGAGAGCGGCCTGTTGTCGAAGGCGAAGAATTTTGAGTTCCGTCCCGAGCAACAGCAGATGGCCGTGGCCGTGGCCAAGGCACTGAAAGGCAGCGAGCACTTCATCGTCGAGGCCGGCACCGGCGTCGGCAAAAGCCTGGCCTACCTCATCCCGGCAATCTTTCACGCGGTCAACCAAAACAAAAAGGCGGTGGTCTCGACCCACACGATCAACCTCCAGGAGCAGCTCACCGAGAAGGATTTGCCGATGCTGAAACAGATCCTACCGGTGGAGTTCACCTACGCGATGCTGAAAGGCCGGGGCAACTATCTTTGCACGCGGCGGCTGCAGCGCGCGCGGCAGCAGGCGGCGACGCTGCTAACCTCCGGCGAGATGGAGGAACTCAAGCGCATCATCGAGTGGGCGAAGAAGACGACCGATGGCAGCCTGTCCGACTTTGACATCACGCCTGACCCGAAGGTGTGGGACCTGGTCAACTCGGAGCGCGGGCTGTGTTCATCTAAGCTCTGCGGGCACAGCTCGGACATCGGCAAGATGGGCCAGACCTGTTTTTTTCAGCGTGCCCGCAGCCGGATTCTTTCCGCCGACGTGCTGGTGCTGAATCACTCCCTGTTTTTCAGCCTGCTTGGCGATGACGGCCGGGAGGATGACGAGCCGAACGAGGAGGAGGGTGTGCTGTTCAAAAACGACTTCGTGATCCTCGACGAGGCGCACAACGTTGGCCCGGTCGCCTCAAGACACATGGGCCTGAGTGTTTCGAGCGGCCAGGTGCGGTTCAATTTACAGCGACTCTGGAATCCCAAGACCAGCAAGGGTCTGCTGGGCTTGCTGCGCGAGGCCAGGGCGACGCGATCGGTCGAGGACGCCTCGGCGGCGATGGAGCAGTTCTTCGGCGAACTCGAGGTGGCGTGCGACGAGTTGAACGAGCAACAAGCAAAGGCCAGCAAGTTTGGCGGGAACAGTAACCGCGCATGGAAGGAGCTGCGTGTGCGCTCTCCGGACCTCATCGACGACACGCTGTCGCTGCCGCTCCAGCGCGTGCGCGAGGCGCTGCTACAGGCACGCGAGGGCACAGATGACGCCGACACCGGGCAGGAGTTGGCGGAGTTCAACCGGCGCGTCGGCGAGCTTCGCGAAGGGGTGAAACTGTTCCTCACGCAGGAGTCGGACGACCACGTTTACTGGGTGGAGAAATCCGGCAAGGCCAACACGATCCTGTCGCTCAACGCAGCGCCGGTGGATGTCGGGGTGCACCTGCGGCGGCGACTCTTCCGCTGCAATTCGCCGGTGGTGCTAACGAGCGCCACGCTGGCCTTGAGCGATTCCACCTCGGCCAAGGCCAAGGGTGGGCTCGATTATTTCGCCAGCCAAATCGGTGCTGAGCAGGTCAACGCGCTGCAGGTCGGCTCGCCGTTCGACTACGAGAGGCAGATGAAACTGTTCATCGCCGGCAAGATGCCCGACCCGCGTGTGCCGGAGTTCCGCGATGCCTTGGCGGGGCAACTCCGCCATTTCATCGAGTTGAGCGAAGGCCGGGCCTTTGTACTGTTCACCAACTTCAAGCTGATGCGGGAGGTGGCGGAGGAGCTCGAGGGTTTCTGCGCCGACCACGGCTGGGACCGACTGGTGCAGGGCGTCGGCGTGCCGCGTTCGACAATGCTCGAGCGGTTCAAGCGCGACGAACACTCGGTGCTGTTTGGCACGGACAGCTTTTGGCAGGGCGTCGACGTGCCGGGCGACGCGTTGCGCAACGTCATCATCACGCGGCTGCCGTTCGCCGTGCCGGACCATCCGCTGGTCGAGGCGAAAATCGAGGCAATCGAGGCTCGTGACGGCAACCCGTTCATGGAGTTTTCGCTGCCGGTGGCGGTGCTGAAATTCCGGCAGGGCGTCGGCCGGCTCATCCGCACCAAGAGCGACGAGGGCATCGTCGTGGTGCTCGATAGCCGCGTGCTGACCAAGCGCTACGGCCAAATCTTCATCGACTCCCTCCCCAAGTGCCCAACCGAAATCGTGTGATTTTTCCGAATTGGCTCGTTCGGGAATTGAACAGGCCGTGCGCCGGAGGCATCCTAAACCGCGATGAGAGCCTGTCGTCTCGGTTTTATTTTCCTGCTGTCATTTGCCGGCAAACTCAACGCGCAGTTTGACGATCCGTTCGGCGACCAGGCTGCTGGCGCCAAGCCGGCGACCACGGTGCGGTTGCTGTTGTCCCATAATGAAGCCAAGCCGGTCTCGACGGTGACGGCCGGTCTCGAGTTGACGATGGACGACGGCTGGCACACGTACTGGATCAACCCCGGCACGGCCGGTATCGCGACCGACGTCGAGTGGACGCTGCCCAAGGGCGTGAGCGCCGGGTCAATCCAGTGGCCAACACCGGACAAGTTCACCGCGCTTGGTTCGATCGGCTACGGCTATCACGACAAAACAATCCTGCTCGTGCCGCTGACCATCGGCGCCGACGCCGCGCTTGGCCAAGCGACGATCTCCGGCAAGGTCAGTTGGCTCGAGTGCAAGGAAAGCTGCATCCCGCGGGACCAGAAGGTAAATGCAAAGCTGGTGATCGCCGGGACGGCCAAGGTCTCGGCCAACACCGCTGAGCTCGATGCGACAAAAAAGAAACTTCCGAAAGCCGATGCTAGGTTGGCCGTTAAGGCCTGGTGGGATGGCGCGGCCAAGGATGATGAACGGACGTTGCTAATCGAGTTCGATGCCGGCCAAGCGGAAGCCGATGCTGATTTCTTTTCAATGCCGTCCGAGTCGTTCGACGTGTCGCCGGAGAGCGAAGTGACCGTCTCTGCAGCAACCAGGGTCCGAATCAAAAAAACGGTGACGAAGTTTGAGGGCACTTGGCCAAGCGAGCTCACCGGCTTGGCTGTTCGCAACCTAAAGGATCACGACAAGACGGAGGCATTCGAGGTAAAGTTCGCGGTTTTGGCCTCCGCATCGGGCACTGCCGGAACGACAACGGCCGCCGGGCCTCCGCCAACAGCCACCACTGGCAAGTCGCTTTGGCGGATGCTGGCGTATGCGTTCATTGGCGGTCTGATTTTGAACATCATGCCGTGCGTGCTGCCGGTGATCTCGCTGAAGATTTTGGGGTTCGTGAATCAAAGCAAGGAGTCACCCGCGCGCGTGCAGCTTCTAGGGATGCTTTACGGCGCGGGCGTGGTCGTGTCGTTTTTGGTGTTGGCTGGTGTGGTGATCGGCGTGAAAAGCGCCGGCGAAATGGCGAGTTGGGGAATGCAAATGTCCAACCCGCAGTTCGTCGTTTTGTTGACCATCCTCATCACCTTAGTGGCCTTGAATTTGTTCGGGTTGTTCGAGATGACGCTCGGCGCGGTGGGCGCTGCGGCCGGCTCGATGGCGACTCGGGAGGGAGCGGGAGGCGCGTTTTTCAACGGCGTCCTGGCCACGGTATTGGCGACGCCTTGCACGGCGCCGTTCCTCGCGCCGGCGCTTGGCTTTGCCTTCACGCAAACTGCCGCCGTGATCGTGCTGATGTTTGTCACCGTTGCGCTTGGCCTCGCGTTGCCGTACGTCGTGCTGAGTTGGAATCCACGACTGCTGCGTTTCCTGCCCAAGCCGGGGCCGTGGATGGAGAAATTCAAGGTTGCGATGGGATTCCCGATGTTGGCCACGGCGATTTGGCTCTTCACGGTGAGTTACGAATATTACGGCGACCGAATTTTGTGGTTCGGTATTTTTCTGACCGTGCTTGCCATGGCGATCTGGGTGTTCGGTGAATTTTTTCAGCGCGGAATCAAGCGGCGCGGTTTGGCCTTGGGCATCGCCGGGGCTCTGACGCTTGGGGGAGTGGTGTTCGGGCTTGAGGGGCAGATGCAATGGCGCACCCCGACCGACCCGTTGGCGGCCAAGTCCGGAGTGGTTCAGGATTTCCCCGGCGGCATCCTCTGGCATCGTTGGTCGCCGGAAGCGGTGGCCAAGGCGCGCGAGGCGGGGCAGCCGGCGTTGGTGGACTTCACGGCCAAGTGGTGTGCGACCTGTATTTGGAACAAAAAAACGAGCATCGACATCGAGTCGGTTCGCACGGTGTTGGCCGACAAAAACATGAAGGCGTTCCGGGGCGACTACACGCGCCGGCCGGATTACATCACTGAGGAGTTGCAACGCTGGGGCAGGGCGGGCGTGCCACTCGTGCTGGTTTTTCCGCCCGACAAAACCAAGCAACCTAAGCTTCTGCCTGAGTTGCTGACCGCCGACACCGT
>MPLZ02103389.1_pt1 | contig 19334 bp, 13 predicted proteins | sample 1617311 | NCBI WGS metagenome assembly MPLZ02 (sample SAMN05944806, study PRJNA350692) | marine metagenome | biome: marine; feature: ODZ; material: water; isolation source: 160 m water sample filtered on 0.2 um supor filter | place: Pacific Ocean | collected 2012-04-08 | depth 160m m | reverse complement strand
GCCAACGTGTTCTTTCTGGAACAGGACATGGAGGCCCAGTCGATCGCCGTGGATATCCCACCCCTGCCGCTGCCCACCGGGCCGCTTCAATTACCACCTGGTCTCCCGGCCGAGTCGGCCAAGCTTGAGAGCCGCGCCACCAGCACCACCGCCAAGCTCGACGCGTGGTTGCTGCCGTTCCTAAACGTCTACGGCGTCGTCGGATATGTGGATGGTGAAACCACTGCGAGCGGCTTCTCCGTCGGCGGATTGCCACCGGAGTTGGCTAGCCTTTTGCCCAACTCGTTCAACATTTCCTATAGCGGCCCCGTCTACGGTGGCGGCGTTACCTTGGCGGCGGGTTACAACCAATTCTTTGCTTCGCTGGACGCCAACTATACCGAGTCGGATCTCGACATTGGCGACTCCACCATCGACGCCTTCACCTTCACCCCGCGCATAGGCATTACCGGTGATCTTGGCGACTTGAGCGGCTCGCTCTACATCGGTGCCATGTATCAGGATGTTGATGAGGAGCAAAACGGCACGGTCAAGTTCCCGGTTATGGGTCAGGCGGTGCCGGTCGGTTACGATGTCGTTTCGGAGGCCGAGGACGAGTGGAACTTTCTTGTTGGCGCAAACTTCAAGGCAAGCGAAAGCTGGAACTACGGCATCGAACTCGGTTTCACCGGACGCAAGCATGTAATGGCCACGATCAACTACCGCTTCTGAGCCGAGCGCGACACGAACTTTCCGGGGACGGGCCAAGTGCCCGTCCTTTTTTTATCGCGCTTGGCCAAGCGCGTCCAGCAGCGCCCGGACATCGGCACCGGTGTGGCTTGATGAAAGGGTGACACGCAGCCGGGCCTCATTGCGGGAGACGGTCGGGTGGCGAATCGCCGGGATGAATAAGCCCGTCTCGCGCAACTGCTCCATCGCGGCCAACGCCTTTTCCTCCGCGCCGATGATCAGCGGCAGGATGGCGCTTGGCTCGACGGGCGTTTTCCAGCCAAGCGACTCAATGCCGCGCATTAGCTCCTCCACTCGCTGCCAAAGCTGCCCGCGCAGCGACTCCCCCTCCGCGCCCTGGATCAGCTCCACACCGGCACGGGCGGCGGCGCTGACCGCCGGACTCGGCGCGGTCGAAAAAATAAAACTGCGCGCCCTGTTCACCAGCAGGTCAACGAGTTGGCGGCTGCCGCAAATGAAACCACCGGCCGCGCCGACCGCCTTGCCCAGCGTTCCCATCCGGATCTCGATGCGTCCAGCCAGGCCGTCCGCCGCCGCCAGCCCTTGGCCAAGCGGCCCGTACAACCCGAAGGCGTGTGCCTCGTCGAGCATCAGCCAGGCACCGTAACGCTCCTTCAATTCGACGATCCCGGCCAGCGGCGCGCGGTCGCCGTCCATCGAGAAAACACTCTCGGTCGCCACCAGCACCCGGCCGCCCTGCCCGGCGGCCCACTGCAAAAGTTTCTCGAGATTCCCAAGGTTGTTGTGGTGAAAAATGCGCAGCGTCGCACCGCTCAGCTTGGCCGCGTCGATCATCGAGGCGTGCGCCTTTTTGTCGAGGATTATGACATCGCCTTGGCCAAGCAGCGATGTCAACACGCCCTGCACCGCGGCAAACCCGGTGGAAAAAACCAGAGCCGCCTCAGTGCTTTGCCACTTGGCCAAGGCCGCCTCGAGTTCGTGATGCGGCTGCAGTGAACCGCAGATGAGCCGCGATGCGCCGGAGCCAGTGCCGAATCGGTCGAGTGCCTCCTGCGCCGCTTGGGTAAGTGCCGGATGCGCAGCCAGGCCAAGGTAGTCGTTCGAGGAAAAGTTGATGAACTCGCGGCCGCCGAGCTTGATGCGGGTCGATTGCGCCGACGCGATCTCCCGCAGTTCGCGCCACAAGCCGGCGCCGCGAATCTCGTCAAGATCACGGCCGAGCTGTTCGTTGAAGCCGGCCATCAATCCTGCTCCACCACGAGCCGGTAGAACACCGGCCTGCCGTTGTCGATCCGCAGGTCGGTGTGCTCGAGCAAGTCGGCCCGTGCCAACAGGCTCTTGGCGACCGGCTGCCACTCGGCCGGGTCACCGTTGCTTTTCTCGACACGATACCGGCGGCCGGGCACGCTCTGCCAGCGCAGCACGACGGTCTCGTTATTGACCTCGATCGGCGTCTTGAAGCGGAGCGCCGAACTGCTGTCCTTGGGGTCGGTGCCGGCCCCGTACTCTGCAACGTCCGGGAAACCGTCGCTGTCAAAGTCGCTGGCACCATCCGCAACGCCAAGGCCGGAAAAGTGACGCGTCTCCCAGTCATCCAGCATGCCGTCATTGTCCGTGTCCGGCCCCGATTGAGTCAGATTCACAACATCGAAACGAGCGCCCGCCTCGTTATGGTGAAACAACAGGAGCGGCCTGGGCAACGTATTGTTTTTGTACCCGTTACTCGATAGAGCATCGTGGTCAACGGTGACCACCAGAGCCGAATCCGCGGCATGATACGGCGAGTGCCCGAGTGAAGGGTTGACGGTGCGCAAAGCCGGGTGTGCGGCGTCGAACCCGATCCATCGCGTGTTTTCGAGGACGTTGTGAAATCGATATTGAATCCGCGTGCTGCCCTTGGTCAATTCGAGGTCGGAGGCCTTGACCGAGTAGATCATCACACTGTTATTGAGCAGCGCCGTCTCCTGCTCCGCAGACGAAAAAACGTTCAGGATGCCGCCCAACTTCGGTTTCTCGAACTCAAATGAATCGACGATGGTGTAGTAGGCATCGTCAGCCAATTCCCGCTCGGTAATGTCGCCGATCACCAACACGTCGCCGGAGGCGCCGTGAGTCAGTTCAAAGTCGGTTTCGCCATCCAGATCGGTGTCCACATCGATACCAATGTTGGTGAGAAACGACTGCGGCACGATCCACGGCCCGTCCATGGCGATGCCAAAAAACAGGGTAGCCTCATCCAGACCTCCCAACTCCGGCCCATTGGACGCCGCTCCCACCGCACGCAAATCTTGCGCCGCCCGCTCGCGATCGCTGTAACCGCGCGATGGACTTTGATAGCCAAACTGAAACACCGACACCAGCGGGGCGCTGTGCGGATTGTTACCGACTACGGGCAGCATGACCGGTGCTACGCCCTCCGGTTGCCGAACCATCACGCTACCGACTTCCACGCGATGATCCCCCACCGGCCGCAACAACATGTGGTACGGCACATGCACCGAGTGCGTCTGGCCGTGAAACCAAACCTGACCAGACGCCTCGTGGGCGATGTGCCGCGGGCCGCCCTTTATCTCCGGTGTCGTGGTGGGATCGAATACCAACTCCACCTTGGCCGGGTCGATGGCCAGCGTCAACTCGACCGTGGCTTTGCCCTTGGCCGGGACGGTGACCGTCGTCTTGGCCGGAGTGAGTGTCACGCCGGCGTTGGCCAAGGTGTTGCTCACCGCGATGGAGCCGGTCCACGCTTGGCTCTTAAAGTTTGTCAACTCGATGTTGCGCTTGGCCAAGTGCGGCCCGGAGATTTCCAGTAGGCCGAACGACAGCGATACCCGCCCCGGCGCAGCGGCATCGGCAGCGATCACTGGCGTGTCGATGGCCAAGCGCGGATCCACCCGGCCGGCCCCGGTGCGCGTCTCGGGATACGGCGCGCCATTCTCATCCCGGGTTTGAGCGGCGGTGTTCATCAACGCTGCCTTGATGGAAGAAGGGGCCCAGCCCGGATACCTCTCGATCAGTAAAGCCGCGGCGCCGGCAACGTGAGGAGTCGCCATCGAGGTGCCACTCATTTGCTGATCCCCCCCACTGCCAGCTTTTGCTGAGTGTATATTGAAACCGGGCGCGGCAAGGTCCGGCTTGAGCAGATGTGTCTCATATACCGGCCCGCGAGAACTGCTGGGCGCCAGTTGGTCTGCCAATTTAGGCCCGCCGATCATGACATCGCCGCCAAGCTTCAAAAACAGGCCGGCGGCCAGATGTTGCTTCAGATTGTTGCCGTCACGGCGAGTGATCATCATCGCCGGGATGTCCACCGTACCGCCGGGAGTGCCCATTGCAACCGGCGGCCCACCCTCGTTGTTCACCACGATCACCGCTAGCGCGCCGGCGTCCCTTGCCCGTTGAATCTTGTCCAGGAAAAAGCAAACGCCTCGATCGATCAGAACAATGTTTCCCTCCAGTGCAACGGTATTTTTCAGCGCTTCGCAGGCCTGAGGCGGATCGGCATAAACCACCCGGCCCGTGATCTCCCCGGTAGCCTCAAGCTGCTTCGTGAACGCCGCCTCAACCGCCTCGTAAAATCCCCGGACCATCGGCGGGTCGGTGATCTCGATGCTGTTGTTCTCGATTCCGTCGTCCATTGAGTTGGCCACGTTAATCTCACGGTCATCGACCGACCACAGAGCATAAAAGTTATTCCCGTTGTTCCCGGCAGCTCGCACCACCACGCAACCCAGCTTGACCAGGCGCCCGGCTGCGTTGTTCTCGAACGCCGGGCGTGAGTACGAGTAGCCCAGCGAAAGGTTCACCACGTCCAACCGATCGTCGAGATCACCGTCCGCGTCTGGGTCGGCCGCCCACTCCATCGCGTCCACCGACAAGCCGGTAGTTCCAGAGCAGCCGAACACCTTCAGGGCATACAATTTGGCCTCCGGTGCCACCCCGGGGCCGATTAGGAACTTGCCCATATTCAGCACCTTCCCGTAACCGCCCGAGTACGGCACGCCGTTGGTCAGCACCCCGATGCCACCCGCAATGCCGGCCACATGCGAGCCGTGGCCGTTCTGCTCGCAGTCCAACGGGTCGTCGTCGGGGCGCGGCGCCTGTGTGCCGTCATAGGCATCCCCGGCAAAATCGTACCCGCCGACCACTTTCTCGGTGGGAAATGTGCCGGACTCGATGCGCGCCGGATTGTTCTTAATGTAGTCCGCCACGTCGCCACTCCCGCCAAACATCGCGTGGTGGTAGTCGATGCCGGAGTCGATGATGCCGATGCGCACTCCCTTGCCGGTGGCGGAGAGATCGCCTCGGTTCCAGACGTTCATCGTTCCGATGAACGGCACGCTGGTGGACGTGAGAGGGCGAAATTGTACCACCGGTTGGACACCGACCACGCCGTCGAGCCGGCGAAGCCGCTCCACTTGGCCAAGTGGTAGCCGCACCTTGAGCGCGTTGGCCAAGCGGCTGAACCGAGCCTCGACCGCCCCATCCACTTGGCTAAGCCGGGCCACCAGGGCGTCCTGTTGCACAACGATCTCGGCAATTCGAGCGCGGGTGGCCCCAGCGATTTTCGCCTTGGCCAAGCCGAGGCCACGGAGCCGCACAGCAACGTCCGCCGCCGATTCGCCAGCGAGCTCCACATAAACCAGGCGTGTCTCCGTCTCCGGTTCAATACCCAGCGATAGGCAAACACCTGCCAGTCCAGCGCACATTGGGAGTAAAAAACGGCCCCATCCGAAGCCACTCGTCATGCGCGGATGATGCCAGTTTTCAGTAAAGGGAGCGAGCCTGCGTCGAGGCGTTTCTTAAGCCGGATCGTAGTTCAAGTTTGGGGCGAGCCAGCGCTCGGCGTCGGTGAGGCTCATGCTCTTGCGCTTGGCCCAGTCCTCCACCTGGTCGCGGTTGATTTTACCAACACCAAAATATTTGGTCCTTGGATGCGCAAAATACAGCCCACTCACCGAGCTGGCCGGCCACATCGCGCAGCTCTCGGTGAGGCGAATGCCGGTGCGTTTCTCGGCATCGAGCAACTCCCACAGCAGGCGCTTCTCCGTGTGATCCGGACAGGCAGGATAACCGGCGGCGGGACGGATGCCTCGATACTTCTCCCGAATTAACTCGTCATTGTTGAAAGCTTCGTCGCTGCCGTAGCCCCACTCGCGACGGACTCGAGAGTGCAGGCACTCGGCAAACGCCTCGGCGAGCCGATCGCCAAGCGCCTTGGCCATGATGGCGTTGTAATCGTCATTGGCAGTCTCGAACGATTGGGCCAACTCCTCCACCCCGTGACCGGCCGTGACGGCGAACGCGCCCAAGTGATCGGCCAAGCCGGTTTCCCTAGGCGCGATGAAATCAGCCAAGCAGTGATTCATGTCGGACGCCTTGTCGGTTTGCTGACGCAGAAAATGAAACCTGGCCAAGCGCTTGGCTCGCGAGTCGTCGGTGAATAATTCCACATCGTCGCCGACGCGGTTGGCCGGAAAGAAACCGTACACGCACTTGGCCGTGAACAACTTTTCGCCGACGATGCGATCGAGCAATTCCTGCGCATCGTCGAACAACTCCCTCGCCTTCTCGCCAACAGTCGCATCGTCGAATAACTTCGGGTAACGCCCCTGCAATTCCCACGCGTGGAAGAACGGTGACCAGTCGATGTAGTCAACCAGCGTCTCCAGCGGAAAACCGGGTTCCGTTCGGATGCCGGTGAACTCCGGCTGCGGGATGTCCTCCGCACACCAGTCGATCCCGGTCGCCCGCTCGCGCGCCTCGGCGATCGACAGCAACGGCCTGACGTCACGCTTGCCGTAATGTTTTTCCCGTAATTCCTCCTGTTTCGCCACATTTTCGGCGATAATTGCAACCCGGCCCACTTCACTCAGCAACCGGCTCACCACGCCGACCGCCCTCGAGGCGTCGATGACGTGCAAAGTTGAGTGGTCGTAAACGGGGGCGATCTTCACTGCGGTGTGCTCGCGGCTGGTCGTTGCGCCGCCGATGAGCAGCGGCAACTCGAGGGCTTCACGCTGCATCTCCCTGGCAACATGGGCCATCTCATCGAGCGACGGCGTGATCAACCCGCTCAGGCCAATCATGTCCACATTCTCCTCGCGGGCGGTCTTCAAGATCTTGTCGCATGGCACCATCACGCCGAGGTCGATGACCTCGTAGTTATTGCATTGCAGCACCACGCCGACGATATTTTTTCCGATGTCATGCACGTCGCCCTTGACAGTGGCCATGAGAATCTTTCCACGTGACAACGCGCCGGTCTCGGCCTTTTCCTTCTCCATAAACGGCTGCAAGTAAGCGACCGCCTTTTTCATGACGCGTGCGCTCTTGACAACCTGCGGCAGGAACATTTTGCCTGCGCCGAACAGGTCGCCGACGACGTTCATGCCGTCCATCAGTGGCCCCTCGATGACCTGGAGCGGCCGACCGTACTGTTGGCGCGCCTCCTCGATGTCGGCCTCGATATGATCAACAATCCCCTTGACGAGCGCGTGGCCCAGCCGTTTCTGGACCGTGCCATTGCGCCAGGCATCGGTCACCTTCTCCGATCTGCCCTGTTGCTTGACATTCTCGGCAAACTCGATCAGCCGCTCGGTGGCGTCCGGGCGGTGGTTCAACAAAACATCCTCGACACGCTCGAGCAGGTCGGCCGGGATTTCCTCGTACACCTCGAGCATGCCGGCATTGACAATTCCCATGTCCAGCCCAGCACGGATCGCGTGGTACAGAAACGCCGCATGCATCGCCTCGCGCACAGTGTTGTTGCCACGAAACGAAAATGAGATGTTACTGACCCCACCGCTGACCCTGGCCAGGGGCAGCGTCGACTTAATGATGCGCGTGGCCTCGATAAAGCTCACCGCATAGTCGTTGTGCTCCTCCATGCCGGTGGCGACCGTAAGGATGTTCGGATCAAAAATAATGTCCTGCGGCGGGAAGCCTGCCTCCCGCGTCAGCAACTCGTACGAACGTGTGCAGATCTCGACACGACGCTCGGTGGTGTCAGCCTGACCCTGCTCGTCGAATGCCATCACCACCACGGCCGCCCCGTAGCGGCGGATCAACCGCGCCTGCTTTAGGAACGGCTCCTCGCCCTCCTTGAGGCTAATCGAGTTGACGATCCCCTTGCCCTGCAGGCATTTGAGCCCCGCCTCGATGACTGACCATTTCGAACTATCAATCATGATTGGCACTCGCGAGATGTCCGGCTCTGAAGCGATCAGGTTTAGAAAGCGAGTCATCGACGCCTCGGAGTCGAGCATGCTCTCGTCCATGTTCACATCGATAATTTGCGCGCCGTTCTCGACCTGTTGTCGCGCAACCGCCAATGCCTCCTCGTACTGGTCGTTCTTGATCAGCTTGGCAAAACGCGGCGAGCCGGTGACGTTCGTCCGTTCGCCGACATTAATGAAATTGGATTCCGGCCGGACGGTCAACGCCTCCATGCCGCTGAGCCGCAGCCACGGCTCCGGCTTGGCCAAGCGGCGCGGCTCGTAGTCAGCGACCGCCTTGGCGATGTCGCGGATGTGATCCGGCGTCGTACCGCAGCAACCGCCGACAATGTTCAGCCAGCCGTTTGCCGCCCACTCGCGCAACTGCGGCGCGAACGACTCGGGCGTCTCGGGAAAACCGGTCGGCAGTAGCGGGTTCGGCATTCCGGCGTTCGGGTGCGCGCTGATGTTGACGGGCGCGATACGGGTTAGCTCGTCGATGTGCGGGCGCATCTCCTGTGGGCCAAGCGCGCAGTTGATGCCAACGCTCAGCAGGTCGATATTCGATACCGTGTTCCAGTACGCCTCGACCGTCTGCCCGGAGAGTGTACGGCCGCTTTTGTCGGTGATGGTGAACGACAGCATCACCGGCAGCCGTCGACCAAGCGAGTTGAACAACGACTCGAGCGCGAACAATGCCGCCCGCGAGTTGAGCGAGTCGAAGACCGTCTCGACCATCAACACATCCGCCCCGCCCTCGACCAGGCCCTTGGCCTGCTCGACATACGCCTCGACCAACTGATCGTACGTCACGGCGCGGAAAGCCGGATCGTTGACGTCAGGCGAAATGGAGGCGGTGCGGTTCGTCGGACCAAGCGCGCCAGCGACGAAACATTGCCGGCCGGGAGCCGCCGCCATAACGTCATCGGCGGCGGAGCGGGCGAGCTTTGCGTTGGCCAAGTTCAACTCGTGGGCGAGCGATTCCATCCCGTAATCAGCCAGGGCGATACTGGTCGAGTTGAAGGTGTTCGTCTCAATGATGTCCGCCCCGGCCTCAAGGTAGGCCTTGTGGATGGAGCCGATCACCTCCGGCTGGGTGATGCCCAGCAGGTCGTTGTGCCCCTTCAGGTCGCGATCCCAGTCGGCAAAGCGCTTACCCCGGAAATCGCCCTCCTCCAGCCCATGCTGCTGGATCATCGTGCCCATCGCGCCATCGAGAATCACAATGCGCTTGGCCAAGAGATCGCTCAGGGCTTGATGCCTGTCGCTGGAAGATTTACGCCCCACAAAGTGGCAGGCTACCGGCCGGTTTCGCGGGAGTCAACTGACATATCAACATATCTTGATATGTTGATATGTTACAATTTATTCAGAAAAACAAAGCTTTTGAAGTTATATTTGAACTAACCCCTTCCCTTTTCCAGAAAGCTTGATCGACTAACCGTCGAGCGCAGTGAACAGTGAAAGCCGGTCATGCCGATGATTGCGGACAACCGGAAACCGTTTGACCGCGAGCCTAGCGCAGGACGACCTCGATGGGCATCAGGCGGAGGGTGAAGTCGAGGGCGTTTTCCAACTCGTTACTGAGTGAGTCGAGTTGCCGCTCGTAGGGGGCGTTGACCATGTCGTTCAGCACCCGGTCGGAGATCAGGCTGGCCATTTGGTCGTCGCTGTTTGCAGCCAAAACAATCCACTCGGATACTTTTTGAGGAGAGTCGACCACAACCTGTTGAGGGGCCGGTTTCAGGGCCAGGGCCAGGGCGATGCCAGCCAGGCCTCCGGCAAAAATCCAGCGCCACACCTTGGCCAAGCCGGGCGTTGGCCGGGCTTGTTTTTCAGCTTCCGCACGGATGGCGGCCATGATTCGCTGGTGGAGGAACGGCGGAAACTCCGGTGCATCCTGCTTGGCCTCGTCGCGGAGACGCGACTCGATGTCAGGCCAAGCGCTCGGTTGTTTTTCGTCTTTCATGGTTCGATTCGCTCGTTTAGCAGTCAAAACCGGTTCCTGCGGGCATCTTTTCAGCGAGTTTTCGGCGGGCGCGATGCAGCAGTACTTTCACTGAGCCGACACTCCTATTCATTACGCCTGCGGTTTCGGCAAGGTTTCGCTCTTCGCCATAAAAATGCCACAGTGCGGTGAACTGGCTTTCGGTGAGCAACGCCCTGGCCCGGTTCCAGACGCCTTCAGCCTGTTCGCTGGCGATCAACTCGCTGTGGGGGGTGGTGTGGGTGGCCCGATCCGCATGCTCCACCTCGACGGGCCGCCTGCGACGAAAGTGGTTGATGGCCAGCCGCGCGGCGATGGTGTAAATCCAGGTCGAGAAGGCATATCGCGGACTGTAGCGGTGCAGCTTGCGGTAGGCCGTGACGAAGGTGGATTGCAGCAAATCCTGCGCAAGATGATGGTTGCCGGTTTTCTGGTAAAGAAAGGCGAACAACCGGCCCTGAAGCCGGGTGACCAATTGCTCGAACGAATCGATGCAGCCCCCCTTTGCAGCAACGGCCAGCGCGAGTTCCTCCGCCCTGGACTGATCCCGCTCCGTGTTGTTCGGGGCCGAGGCAGGCTTGAACTTCGGCGTGGGCCGACTCTCTGCCGGAACCGCCATCATCGAAGCTGTAGCATACTGGATCAAGGCTGTGGCAGGTCGATGTCGAGATCCTTCAGGGCCGGATCGATCATCTCGAAAATTTTGTCCACGCCGATGGAAAAATGAATGGACATGTTCGTCTCTTTGCGCGTGACCTTGAGGCCCTTGAGGATGTCCTTTACCTCCGGATTCCCATCCTGGTTCAATTTGGCAAAACCGATCAGGCCGTTCACCATCGCCTCCAACTGTTCGGCCGTGTCGGCGTCGTAGGTGTCGACGGCGAGGGAGAGGATCAGTTTCCCATCTGACTCGCCCATCACGAGAGCAGCCTGCTTGACCATTTGCCTAAGGTTCTCATCATCGATCTCCCCCTTGAGCGACTCGACATCGGCAAAAGCTGTGATGAATGCATTCGTCGCTTTTTTGCTGATGTTCCCGAGGCTGGACGGGATTTGTTTCGCTGCACCCTTGCCGTTGACAAGGTCTATGCCCTTGGCGGCCAACTCGCGGCTGGAAGCCAGCACCGCGGTGGTTTCACTCACAAAACTGACGTAACCGCGATCACCTCCACTCCGGTCACCAGCGCCATGAATCTCGTGGTTGCCGTGCTCTGTTTTGCGGTAATGCTCGTCCAGCTTCATAAACGCAAGCAACTTGGTGTTTTTCGCCCCATGCTTCACAACGAGGATGGCGTTGTCTTCCTCCCCGTTGCCGGAAAGGGTGGCCCCGTGGATGGCCGTAAACGGATCAAACCCGATGATCTCAACCAGGGCATCGAGTTTTTCCCTGCCCTCATCCTCGCGAATTTTCTTGAGGAAAGTGGAGCCGATTTTCGAGGCCCGGAAGGTGTCCAAGTCCAGATGTGCCAAGAACTTGGCATCCTTGGTGATGTTGGCCTTGTCAACTTTTGCCGCCTGGCCGACGGCAAGTGACAAGGCTAGTGCCATTATGCTGAACAAAGTCTTTTTCATTGTGCTTGTTTTTAATTGACGCCGCTTCGACGCTTCATTGTGAGGTAATACAAGGGACTTATTTTAAAAGTTACGCCCACTGCGAAAAAAGTTGCCGTTACTGCCGACGGATGGTGGCAAAGCCGGCATCCTGCGTTGGTGCAATGTAAAGGCTCATCGTTTTGCCATTGCCAGCGACGCTGGTCTTGTTGAGCGAGCCGTCCGGCGTGAGCGAGAACTTGGCGGTGGACGAGTCGCCGCCGTTCACGGCGCTGCGAACCTGGACCGAGTAGTCCATCCCCGAAAGCGTCTCGAACTGCAGCTTCACCCGACCACCCGCACCGACCTCGACCAGCTCCGTTGCCACCGAGTAGCCAAGGTTCGGGAACTCGACGCTCACGGCGTCGCTACCGTTGTAAGTGGTGGTGTACGCCTTAAGCGAACTTCTGGCAGGACTCTTCACCACCTTGCCGTTAGGCTCGAACTGCGATCCATGAGCTGCGCAGCGAAGCCCAACCTCTTTCTTGAATGGGTTCACCGCGACACCATTGTGTGTGCACTTGGCTGACACGGCATAAAACTGGTTGCCCGGCATGCGCGTCACCACGATCTGGTTGATCTGGGACGGGATACCCGGGACGCGCAGCCGCACCGAGCCGTACGAATTCTTGAGCTCCGAAAAGTCATCGAAGCGCATTCGGAACACCGCCGTTTCCCCGGCCTGCACTCCGGACAGAAACCAACGTCCGGGTCCCGCTCCGCAGGCGCCTCCGCACACCGAGGCGAAAGCCAGTGTCCGCAGGGCACCACGCCGATTCATTTGTTTCTCCAGCGATGTCATGGCTCCAAATACTTGGCCAAGTCTGCGCAAAATCATGTTCAAGGAAAACCAAAAACTTCGCTTGGCCAAGCGGACAGTTTTGCCGTTTGACAGCCGCCCCGGATTCGGGCTTGCTCCCGCCGGTACTTGGCCAAGCCGGGGCCGGTGCCCTTCCATGACAAACGACCCCGACCAAATCGCCCGCATTGAAACGTACCTGAGCGAAAACCTGTCTCCCGCCCGGTTCAGGCATGTGATGGGCGTGCGGGAAGTGGCGTTGACCCTGGCCAAGCGCCACGGCATCGACGAAGCCCAGGCCGAGCTGGCTGCCCTGCTCCATGACTGTGTGAAGGAACGCCCTAACGACGAGCTGCTCGGCTTGGCCAAGCGCCACGGGCTGCAAGTGGACAAGCACGAGCAACAAATGCCCGACTTGCTCCACGGCAAAGTGGCGCCGTTTGTCGCTGCGGAACGATTCGGGGTGAACGACGAAACCGTGTTCGACGCCACACGCTGCCACTCCACCGGCGCGGTGGAGATGGGGCCGCTCGACCAGGTGCTGTTTGTTGCCGATTTTTGTGAGCCAAGCCGTCCCTACACGGCGGCGCAGGACGTGCGCGAGTTGGCCGAACGCGACCTCGAGGCCGCCGTGCTCGAGGTGATGCAGTTCAAGCTCCGCAAGACCCTGCTCAAGAAACAACCGGTGCATCCCGACTCGTTCCACGCCTACAACGCATGGGTCGACAAACGGAGCCGTGACGAGGCCGACTGACATGGTTTTCCCGCTCCCGTGAAACTCCGCGATCTCAATCCCGGCCCCGGTATTGGCGCCAGCGCCTGGCATGTCGAGATGGACGGCCACGGCCTGCTGATGGATGCCGGCACGCATCCCAAGCACGAAGGCACCACGGCGTTGCCACTGTACGACATGATCCGGAACCGCCCCGTCGACACCATCGCCGTCACGCACTGCCACCACGACCATGTCGGCTCGCTGCCGGTGGCGCTGCGAATCTTCCCCCGCGCCCACGTGATGATGACCGAACTGAGCTACTTCATCGTCGAGCGGGTGCTGCACAACTCGGTCAACGTGATGAAGCGACAGGCAGAGGAACAGGGCGTTGCCGAGTACCCGCTCTACTCCCATCGCGAGGTGGACGAACTCGCGCCACTTTTCCAGGGCTACCGCTACAACCGGGAGATCGAGTGGGGTGCGTTTGAGAAGGCGGCCAGGGGGCTGGCCTCCCCGACGCTCGAGTTCCACGACGCCGGCCACGCGCTTGGCTCGGCCGGCATCATGGTGCGAGGCAGACAGGAAACCCTCTTTTACACCGGCGACGTCTGCCTGCACGATCAGACCCTCCTCAAGGCGGCCCGGTTCGGGGAGGTGCAGGCCGACGTGATGATCATGGAAACCACCCGCGGCACCCGGGAAACGCCCATCGGCTACTCCCGCGCCGGCGAGATCGAGAAACTCGTGGACGCCATCGACGCCGCGTTCGGGCGCGGCGGTAGCGTGCTGATCCCCACCTTCGCGCTGGGCCGCACCCAGGAAATGCTGGCCATCCTTGCCCTGCTGATGAAAGAGGGGCGGCTTCGCGAACAACCGGTCTTCATCGGCGGTCTGGGCCGGGTATTCACCGAGATTTACGACCTGCAATCCCACCGGGCCAACCGGCAGCACACCAGCCTACAGCTCAACGAGGCGCTGGACCTGTCCGTGCTTGATCGCGACCATGCGGCCACGATCAAGCTCAACAAGGGGCGCCTGTTCGTGATGACCGCCGGCATGCTCACCGAGAACACCACCGCCTATGAGCTGGCCAAGCGTATGGTCGCGGAGCCGAAACACGGCATCTTCTTCGTCGGCTACGCCGATCCCGAGACACCGGGCGGCCGGCTCAAGGCGGCGACGGCTGGGGAGACCTTTCATTTCAGCGACAGCGCAGGCGACTTGGCTAAGCGCTGCGACGTGCGCGACCTCGACTTCACCGCGCACGCCAACCGCGAGGCGCTGCTGGAACTGGTCGGCCAAGTGGAGCCGCGCACACTGATCCTCGGCCACGGCGACCCAGAGGCACGCGCCTGGTTCGAGGAACAGATCCGAATCCGTTGGCCGAAAATAAAAATTCTTCAGCCTCAACCGGGCGAAGAGATCGAGGTTTAAATCCAAAAAGCGGCGGTGAAGAGTTGCTTGCATGCCTCTTCACCGCCTGGAGAAACGCAGCCTGAGCTAAGCTGCCTGTTTCCCTCTATTCAAGACCTTCGATTCAACCTTTTGGAGTGGTGAATCCCGGTCTTGGTTCACTGGTCGCAGCATCGGCAGGCATTTGCTGACTGCAGAGCTGGTTCCAGCTTTGTCCTCCACCCGGTGCATGGGTAGAAAAAGAAACCCCTGGCCAAGCGGATGCACTTGGCCAGGGGAACATGTATTACGAACTGTACCCTGCCTCGCCGTGACTGTTCAGATCAAGTCCTTCATCCTCCTCATCCACATCGACCCGCGCTCCACCGGTCAGAAGATCAGCGATCTTGAAGGCAATCACCGAAACAACCGCGCTCCAGATGATCGTGACAACGATACCTTTTAACTGTGCAAACACTTGAAGACCCATGCTATCAAGTGCCATCCCGGATCCACCAAAGGTCTCTGCTGCACAAACACCGGTTAATAGAGCGCCCACAATTCCTCCTATACCATGTACACCGAATACATCTAAACTATCATCATAGCCCAGTGCTTTTTTCATTGAAGTCGCACAGAAATAGCAAACAACTCCAGCGGCAAGTCCGATGATGAGCGCTCCAATAGGACCCGCCGAACCGGAAGCAGGCGTTATAGCAACCAACCCTGCAACAGCACCCGTAGCAATACCTACAGCAGTTGGTTTCCCGGTTTTAATCCATTCTACTATCATCCAACTGAATGCCGCAGTGGCCGTGGCAACTTGTGTTACCAACAGGGCCATGCCGGCCGTACCATCGGCCGCGAGCTCACTACCGGCATTAAAACCAAACCAGCCAACCCAAAGCATGCTAGCTCCAACCACTGTCAAAGGCACACTGTGCGGTGGTATTGCAGTTGATCCGTATCCTTTTCGTTTACCAAGCATAATACAGGTTACTAATCCTGCTACACCTGCGTTGATATGAACGACTGTTCCACCGGCAAAATCCATTGCATCCCAACTTGAAATCAATCCACCACCCCAGACCATATGCCAAACCGGTACGTAAGAGAACGTAAACCATAGTGCGCAAAAAATTAGAACTGAACTAAATTTCATCCGCTCTGCAAAAGCCCCCACAATAAGTGCTGGAGTGATAATGGCGAAAGTCATTTGAAAGGTAAAAAAGACCGACTCCGGAATACTTCCATCAATCGTATCAACACCAACACCTTTCAAAAATAATTTACTAAAATCGCCAATGAATGCGTTGCCTTCTCCATAAGCCAAAGTGTAGCCGTAAATTAGCCATAAGATGGTCATTAGGCAGGTGATTGCAAAGCATTGCACAAGGATCGACAGAATATTCTTGGCACGAACCAATCCGCCATAGAACAGGGACAGGCCAGGGATGGTCATGAACAGCACTAAAACTGTCGCCACAATCATCCAGGCGGTATCTCCTGAATTTAGTGTTGCGACTTCTTCTGCAGCCGGAGCCACTTCTTCAGCCGCAGCGGGAGCGGCCTCGGCGGCGGCGTCCTGTGCCATCAAGGTTTCAACCGGTAACAATGTTACCGCCAATACGAACAGCGCACTCGCAAGTGCGCCTAAGAGGGTTTTTTTCTTCATGCTCATTAAGGGGTTATTGCGGCTCAACAAACTATTCGTGCCAAGCAACACATCTCAATCGTCCTTTAGCATCGGCCCTGCCAACCCGAAAAAACACCCCGGCCTGGTCTCCCTTAACAGATTGGTCAATAAAGACTTAAAAAAAATCAGAGCCACGGGGCAACAGCCCAAAAACCTCCAGGCGCATGTTGGCTTTTTTTCGTGGTGAGCATTTTGTAACAGTTTGGCCAAGCGCTTGGCCACTGTTACTTCCCGGCCCAGTAGTCCACCACGAACACATCCTCCACCACCGGGCCGACCAGCTCGACGAATTTCTTGTGGGCCGGGTGCACGAGGTAGGCATCGCGGTCCTTTTCCGACCCGAACGTGATCAGGTAGCAGTGCTTGAACCCCTTGTTAAGCCCCTCGGGGCTGTTGTTCGTCCCCTTCTCGAACGCCTTGATTTCGGTGATTTTCTTTTCCAGCGCGGCAAACGCCTTCTCTACCACGGCGATCTTCGCCTTGGTCGCCTCGGCCTTGTACTTGAAACAGACAAAGTGCCGGAGCTGCTTCGCCTTCTTTTTGTCCGCCGCCTCAGTGGTCATACCCGCGTACAGCACCCCCAGCCCGACAGCTAGGCCCAACAGTCTTGAAATGTTTTTCATGATTCAAAAGTGAACGACCAGCAGACTCCCAAAGCCCACAAAGCAAAGCAAGATTAGATAATGAAAATGCAATCTTCAATTTGACTTCATACTCCATGCCTCTACAATTCGCCCCGTGAAAGTCCTGCTTGCTGTTAGTTTACTGGGCTCGGTTTTGTTTTTCGACAACGCCGTAGCTGCCGATGATTCCATCAAGCCTTTCCTGGCGGTTTTTGGTAAACCGTTGAAAGCGGCCAAGATGCCCCAAAAGGCTGTGGAACGTGCCAGAGTCGAACTTGGACGCACGCTCTACCACGAAAAACGTCTCAGCCGCGACAACTCCATTTCCTGCAACTCCTGCCACGACACAGTAGGCTACGGAGTGGACGGCAAGAAGTTCTCGCTGGGCTTTGAGGGTCATCTTACCGGACGCAATTCCCCCACCAGTTTCAACGCGTTCATGCATGTGGCCCAGTTTTGGGATGGCCGCGCGCCAACCGTCGAGGAACAGGCCAAGGGCCCCATTCTTGCCGGAGGCGAAATGGCCATGCCTTCCGCCGATGCAGTCGTGAAGAAACTGAACAAGATTGACGGATACAAGGCACTGTTCGAGACGGCCTTCCCTAAAAGCGATCCGCCCATCACATACGACAATGTCGGCAAGGCCATTGGCGCTTACGAGCGACTGTTCGTCACGCCAGGACCGCTGGACCGACTCCTCAGGGGCAGGGACAACGCCTTGTCTGAAGTCGAAAAGCGGGGACTGCAAAAGTTTGTCACCACCGGTTGTGTTTCCTGCCACACAGGCAATCTGCTGGGCGGCATCTCCTACCAGAAACTTGGCGTTGTCAAACCGTGGCCAAACCAAAAGGACCAGGGCCGGTACGACCTCACCAAGAATGAGGCCGAGAAGATGTTTTTCAAGGTGCCCAGCCTGCGAAACATTGCCAAGACCGCGCCCTACTTCCACGACGGCTCAGGTGCCACGTTGAAGCAGGCCGTTCAGATGATGGCCACCCATCAACTTGGCCGGGAGTTGTCGAATGAGGATGTTTCGGACATTGTCGCCTTCCTGAACTCACTCACGGGCAAGTTAAACTCCGCCATTGCAGCCCCACCGAAAAACTTTCCCGGCAGATAAGAGCGAGGAATCCTGATGTGCGTTTGAGCCAGGCGCACAGCACAAAACAGGGCTTGAAAATCCAGATAGGAACTGTCAGCGTGACCGCCCTTCGCAGGATGCGCGGTTAGCTCAGTTGGTAGAGCACTACCTCGACACGGTAGGGGTCACTGGTTCAAGTCCAGTACTGCGCACCATCTTCTAAGTTTTACTCTGTTTTCATATTCTCGCTTTAGCTTGCACGGCTCTCATCCGTACCAATTTGGCAAAAACGGTTAGCGGATGTTAGCGGATGCGAATCCAGAAAACTCTTAATCACGGAAATACCCGATGGCGGGTATCGATCTCCCTTCATGGTAAACGAACGCAACGCTTCTTCACCTCCCGTGATGAGGCTCGTGCATGGTTAAACTCGATTGAAGCCGACTCCACCGGCTTCTGGTGCAATAGAACCCCCGAGGAACAAAGAGACATCGTCTCTGCCTTCAACCTCGCCTCCAAACGGGATGTATCCATTTACCAATGCATATTGAACTCCCCGGCCAAACTAAAACCCCTTTCCATAACCGATGCCGTTGGGAGGTATGCCGGGGTCATCAAACAGCGATCACTACGTCCTTTGTCTCTCAAACAAACCCAACTACACCTCTCACAACTGGCCAGACAGTTCTCCAATCAGATGTGCCACAAGGTTTCATCAAGCCAACTGGAAGAGTGGTTCCACACCCGAAACTGGAAGCGATCCACCATCGATGGAGTGCTTGCCAAGATCGGGCCATTCTTCAGTTGGTGCATCAGGGAAAACTACTCCGAGAACAACCCGTGCAAGGCCGTAAAGCGGCCCAGAAGCGATGATTCCCCGCCATCCATATTCACCCCTTCCGAGGCTCAAAAACTCCTCCTAACGGCATTTAAAACTGACCCCGGAATGATCCCCTATCTTGCCATCGGACTCTTTGCTGGTGTTCGCCCCTTGGAAATTCAACGCCTCCAACAACAGGACTTCACTGACCAGTACATTGAGATTACTGCCGCCAATGCCAAGACCCGTAAACGCCGTTTGGTGAGCCTCTCGAGCAACCTCAAGGGATGGCTTCGACTTGGTGGCGAACTGCCCCCGATCAACAAGCCCAAACGCCTATCCAGAATACTTCAAAAAGCAGGCTTGGAATGGAAACCAGACATCATGCGCCACTCCTACGCCAGCTACCATCTGGCCTTCCACCAATCAGCAGACAAAACGGCACTGGAAATGGGCCATCGAGATACGCAGATGTTGTTTAGGCACTATCGGGAGTTAGTCACAAAAGAAGAGGCCCAAGCATATTGGAAGATTGAGCCTTAGTTTTTCTTACTCAAGCACCCGGCGGGGGGGCTTTCCAACTCCACGCGCTCAATTCATCAATAATGGATTTGGGCTTGGAGAATTTTTGGACAAAAGAGGGCCAGTTGAATGGGTAATCTTCTTTTTTCAATGCGTTGAGAGTTGACATTAGTGTTTGATTAGTAAATAATACTTCTTTACGGAT
>MPLZ02046125.1_pt1 | contig 19337 bp, 12 predicted proteins | sample 1617311 | NCBI WGS metagenome assembly MPLZ02 (sample SAMN05944806, study PRJNA350692) | marine metagenome | biome: marine; feature: ODZ; material: water; isolation source: 160 m water sample filtered on 0.2 um supor filter | place: Pacific Ocean | collected 2012-04-08 | depth 160m m | reverse complement strand
GTTTGATACCGTCCGCACGGTCGCAACAGAGCTTTGCCCAGCGCTCGGTATCTGCATCCCGGTTGGCAAGGACTCCATGTCCATGTCTACCCGCTGGACAGAAGACGGCGTTGAGCAAAGTGTTTCGTCACCGCTGTCGTTGATTATTACTGCCTTCGCTCCGGTTGGGGACGTGCGCAAGTGCGTGACCCCCCAACTCAATATGGATCGTGCGAGCCGGCTGCTACTGGTCGACCTGGCAAGAGGCCAGCAGCGCCTGGGCGCTTCAGCGCTGGCCCAGGTCTACGGCCAGGTGGGCGACGAAACCCCCGACCTTGAGTATCCGCAGGATCTGGTGGCGTTTTTCCAGGTGACCCGTAAACTGCTGGCCGAGGACCTGCTGCTGGCGTACCACGATCGGTCCGATGGGGGGCTGGCGGTGACCTTGGCCGAGATAGCTTTTGCCAGTCGATGCTCGCTGGATATTGACCTTGGCCCAACCGACAACCCGTTGGCAGCGCTTTTTGCCGAAGAAGCGGGAGCGGTGCTGCAGGTACCCTGTGAATCGCTTGGGGAGGTGCTGGATCTTTTTGCGGCCGCTGGCCTTGGTGATCAGGTACGCATCATTGGTCAACCGGGAGGTGCGCCAGACACAGTGCGCATCTGTGCTGGAGAAGAGGTCTTATTCGAGGCCCACCGCAGCACACTGCACCGTACTTGGTCGGAACTGACTTCACGCATGCAGGCTCTGCGTGATAACCCGGCCTGCGCCGCAGAAGAGTTTGATCGACTGCTCAACCTGACTGATCCGGGTCTCAGTGCTCAGTTGGTATTCGATCCCAGCCGGAACCCGGCAACGCGGGCGATCCTGGGCGGAGCCCGCCCTCGGATTGCAATCCTACGAGAGCAGGGGGTAAATGGTCATATGGAAATGGCTGCTGCTTTCGACCGTGCAGGCTTTGCCGCGGTCGATGTCACCATGTCGGACCTGGCAGAGGGTCGCCAGGATCTGGTGGATTTTTGTGGTCTTGCCGCCTGCGGCGGATTTTCCTTCGGTGACGTGCTGGGCGCCGGACAGGGCTGGGCCAAATCGATTCTTTTTCAAGAGCGCCTACGCAATATGTTTAAGGAATATTTCCGCCGTGAGGACACGTTTGCTCTTGGTGTGTGTAACGGTTGCCAGATGATGGCTGCACTCAAGGACCTGATTCCGGGGACGGAACACTGGCCGCATTTCACAGGCAACCGTTCGGGTCAGTTTGAATCCCGCGTGGTGATGGTAGAGGTGCTCCAGAGTGAGTCGATCCTGTTTACTGGCATGGCCGGAAGTCGGTTACCAGTGGTGGTGGCGCACGGCGAGGGCCGCGCGGTTTTTGCCGGCGGCCAGCCCACCAGCGCGCCGGGCAGCGCTGGACAGAGTTGCCTGCGTTTTGTCGACAACGATGGCGAGGGTACCGACCGCTATCCTTTTAATCCCAACGGGTCCGAGCAGGGTATTACCGGCCTCACCGCGGCCGACGGCAGGGTCACGATCATGATGCCGCATCCCGAGCGCAATTTCAGGACAGTCAGTAATTCGTGGCACCCGCGAGACTGGCGTGAGCACGGCCCGTGGCTGCGTCTCTTTCAGAATGCCCGGGCATTCATCGGTTGAGCCCTGGTTGGGGCAATGCCAGGGCCGGGCAGGTCTACATGGCGCTGTAGGAGGGTCCGCCGCCACCCTCGGGAGTTACCCAGGTGATGTTTTGGCTGGGATCCTTGATATCGCAGGTTTTGCAGTGAATGCAGTTCGGGGCGTTGATCTGAAAACGCTGGTCTGAACCCTGGCCGACGACCTCGTATACCCCGGCCGGGCAGTAGCGCTGCGCCGGCTCTGCCCAGCGCGGCAGGTTCACCTTCAGCGGAATATCCTCGTTACCGAGTCGCAGATGCACCGGCTGGTCTTCCTCGTGATTGGTATTGCTGAGAAAGACCGACGAGTTTTTATCAAAGGTCAACGTTCCGTCAGGCTTGGGGTAGTCGATTGGGATTGCCTCGGCAGCGTTTTTCAGTGAGTCGTGATCCTGGCTGGCGTCCTTTAGGGTAAAAGGCATCCTGCCACGCAGCCAGTTTTGGTCAATGTAGTTGAAGGCACCGCCGAGGTAGGGACCAAACTTATGCAAGGCCGGGCCAAAGTTGCGCGAGGATCGTAATTCGCGGTACAGCCACGAACAGCGCATGTGCGAGTCGTAGTGGGTATGGTCTTTGCCGCCCGGGTCGCCCTCGAGCAGCACCTCGACAATGGTCTCGGCCGCCAGCATCCCGGATTTCATGGCGGTGTGGGTGCCCTTGATCTTGGAGAAGTTCAATGTACCTGCATCGCAGCCCACCAGAAAAGCACCGGGCAGGGACATCTTGGGCAGCGAGTTGAAACCGCCCTTGGTGATCGCACGGGCCCCGTAAGAAAGGCGCTCACCACCGACCAGGGTAGGCGCGACTTTCGAGTGGGTCTTGAAGCGCTGCAGTTCTTCGAAAGGGCCGAGATAAGGGTTGGCGTAGTTGAGATCCACAATCAACCCCAGTGCAACCTGGTGGTCTTCCAGGTGGTAGAGGAAGGCCCCGCCGGAGGCTTGGTGCTCGGACAGCGGCCAGCCCGCACCGTGGATCACAAGACCCGGCTCATGGCAGGCGGGGTCTACCTGCCAGAGTTCTTTCAAGCCAATACCATAGTGCTGCGGTGATTTTTGGTGATCGAGGGCGTACTGGCGAATCAGTTGCTTACCCAGATGGCCCCTGCAGCCTTCGGCAAACACTGTGTATTTGGCATGCAGTTCCATGCCTGGTTCGTAGGCCGCTTTTCGCTCACCATCTTTGGCTACCCCCATCTCGCCGGTAGCGACACCCATGACCGCGCCGGTATCGCTGAACAGCACTTCGCTAGCCGGGAAGCCGGGATAGATCTCTACCCCAAGGGATTCGGCTTGCTCGCCCAGCCAGCGCACCACTTTGCCCAGGCTGACGATGTAGTTGCCGTGGTTGTGCATGGTGCGCGGTGCCAGGGCATTGGGAAACTTCACTGCTTTTTGTGAGTTGGTGAAAAAGTAGATCTCATCACGGGTAACCGGGGTATTGAGCGGCGCGCCGCGCTCGGCCCAGTCGGGGAAAAGTTCATTCAGCGCGGTGGGTTCGATCACGGCCCCGGAGAGGATGTGATCTCCTACTGCGGCGGCTTTTTCCAGCACTACGACATTGAGGTCCAGTTCTTTTTGTTTGGACAGTTGCATCAGATGGCAGGCTGACGCCAGACCAGCCGGGCCGGCGCCGACGATGACTACATCCACCTCCATCGACTCTCGTTCAACAGCCACTGCAGGTTCAGACATGTTCTTTCCGGGTGTTAAACAGGTGGTGGCGCTAGGGTAACGGCAGTGTGCCGGCGAGGGAAGCCTTGCCGGCGACTTCGCCAACCTGTTGGACTCTCAAATTACCCAGCCAGAGGGAAGCCGGGAAGGCCGGCATCGGGGCGCGTTGACGCCCGAGTCCAGGATTACGGGCCAAAATCGAGTGTGGCTTTTCCCTTGAATTTGAGCACCCCTTTCCTTGGTAAATAGTGCCGCTAGGCGATGGCTGGGGCTGTGGGAAATATTGTTGAGCGAACGATGCTATCTTCGTGGTTTTGTGGCCGACGATGCGCATCATTTGGCGCATGATGCTTTCGGCGGCTGGATTGAGGTAACAGCGCCCAGTCTGCCCCCCGGCTATACTCGAAAGCCTAAAAGCGGGAGCGTATTACTCTTTCCAGGGCCGCGGATCGACGACATGCACATCGAGGGCAACGAGGTGGTAGTTGAATGTTCACCAGCAAGTACGATTATGATCTGCGGACGAGGCTCGCGGACTGACAAGGTTATGGGTGAGGGCCTGCAGTCTGCCCGTTTGCCCTTAGCACGGTTTCAGCGGTCCTATTTTCGCATCACAGTGGTCTATGATGCGGGTCGCAAGGCCTGGTCTAACCCGGTGTGGCTCCAGTGATCCCCGGATGCTGCGCATGATGGATCTCAACGATGTAGCCGCACTGGTGACCGGCGCCGGTTCAGGTATGGGCGCGGTCACGGCGCGGATGCTGGCTGAGCGCGGTGCCCGGGTTGCAGTACTTGATCTTGATTTAGACCGAGCACGCCAGACCGCAGCGGCGATCGGCGGCTTGGCCGTCAGTGCCGATGTCTCCAATGGCCCGTCGGTAGAGGCGGCACTGCAACAGGTGGTTGATGAACTCGGTGCCCCCCGCGTGGCCGTTAGCTGTGCCGGCATCGCACCGGCGGCACGCATCGTTGGCCGCGAAGGCCCACATAAGCTTGATCTCTACCAGCAGGTGATCAATGTCAACCTGGTCGGCACCTTCAACGTGCTGCGCCTGGCCAGCGCACGGATGGCAACACTCGAACCGATCTCCGAGAGCGGCAGCCGGGGGGTGATCGTCAATACTGCTTCGGTCTCGGCCTACGAAGGGCAGATTGGTCAGGCGGCTTACAGTTCATCCAAGGGTGGCGTGGTTGCGCTGACCCTGCCGGCTGCCCGCGAGCTCGCACGTTTTGGTATTCGAGTGATGACCATCGCGCCGGGTCTGATCGGCACCCCGATGCTGCTGAATATGCCCGCACCGGTGCAAGACAGCCTCGCCGACCAGGTGCCGTTTCCAGAGCGCTTCGGCCGAGCCGAAGAGTTTGCCGAACTGGTTCTGCACATCGTTGACAACGAGATGCTGAACGGCGAGGTTATCCGACTGGACGGGGCCATCCGCCTGCAGCCGACGTAACCGGGATCGACCGGGCGCTATGCATCCAGGTTTATGACCATAGCAACTGAACACCTGCTGCTGTTTGGCTTGTTGCTGGCGGTATTCGCTTTGTTGATCTGGGGCCGGATCCGTTATGATCTGGTCGCTTTTGCGGCCCTGGTCGCAGCCGTGGTCCTCGGGGTGGTCCCGGCGGCGGCGGCGTTCTCCGGTTTCGGCCACCCGGCTACTGTGATCATTGCCTTGGTCCTGGTGGTGAGCCGGGGCCTTTTCAACTCGGGGGTGGTAGAGGCGATCGCCCGGGTTGCAATCAAGGCCGCCCATCGGACTGCCAGCCATATAGGCCTCATGGCCGGGGTGGGTGGCCTGCTTTCGGCACTGATGAATAATGTCGCGGCGCTGTCGTTGTTGATGCCGGTGGATATGGAGGCAGCCAAGCGGGCCGGGCGCAGTCCGGCACTGACCCTGATGCCGCTCTCCTTTGCCACCATCCTCGGCGGCATGATTACTCTAATTGGCACGCCGCCCAATATCGTGGTGGCGACTTTTCGCGGCGAGGCGCTGGGCGCACCGTTTGCAATGTTCGATTTTGCCCCGGTCGGCGGTATCGTCGCGATTGTCGGGGTCGTGTTTGTGGCTATCGTCGGCTGGCGGCTGCTGCCGGCTGCACGCAGCCGCAGCAACGTACGTGAAGAACTGGCCGACCTCAAGGGCTACGTGGCCGAGGCCCGGGTGTTGGATGATTCCAAGCTGCTGGGCGAGCGCCTACGTGAGGCGGTACCGCTGGCGGAGGAACACGACGTGGCGCTTGCCGGGCTGATCCGCAATCACCTGCGGCTGCCGGGGACTGGCCGACGGGAAACAGTCCAGATTGGTGATATCGTGGTGCTGGAGGGTACGGCCGAGGCAATGGAGAAGTTCGTCGGTGCGGCAGGCCTTGAGTATGCCACCAGCGATACTGAGGCCGACCTGCTGGGCGGGGCGCTGGCGTTGATGGAGGTGGTAGTGCCGGTTGGGGCCCGGATCAGCGGCCGTTCGGCTAGGGATCTACGCCTGGCTTATCGCCGCGGCGTAGTGTTGCTGGGCGTGTCGCGACAGGGCCGGCCGTTTCGTGACCGAGTACGCAAATTGCGCATCCAGCCCGGCGATATCCTGCTGCTGTCAGGCTCAGAAGACCGCCTGGGCGAGGTTGTGGCATGGCTCGGCTGCCTGCCGCTAGCCGAGCGTGGCCTTAAGTTGTTGCAACGAAACAAAGCCTGGCTGGCAGTCGGCCTTTTTGTGGCCGCAATCATCGCTGCCAGTGTGGGCTGGTTGTATCTGCCGGTAGCGCTGGCCGTGGTAGCGCTTGTTTACGTGGCGTTGGAACTGGTGCCACTGAGCGAACTGTACGAGTCGGTCGAATGGCCCGTCATCGTGCTGCTGGGTTCGCTGATCCCGCTGGGCACGGCGTTGGAGGCAAGCGGGGGTACTGCCCTGATCGCCGAGTGGATCATTCTTGCAACCGGTTCTCTGCCGGCTGTTGCGGTGCTGGTAATCCTGATGTTGGTGACCATGACTCTGTCGGACGTGCTCAACAATGTCGCAACGGCGCTGATCGCCGCACCCATCGCCCTGGACGTAGCCCAGCGGCTGGGTGCGAACCCGGATCCGTTTCTGATGGCGGTTGCGGTGGCCGCTTCCTGCGCTTTTCTGACCCCCATCGGTCACAAGAACAACACCATTATCATGGGCCCCGGGGGTTACCACTTTGGTGATTACTGGCGTATGGGCTTGCCACTGGAGATCCTAGTGGTGGCTGTCGGGGCGCCAGCTATCCTGCTGTTCTGGCCACTTTACTGAGTACGCCGATACCGGTCTGCCCAGTTGTGAGCGATACTCTCCAGAGCTTGCGCCAGTGCATTTTAGATGCTCGGCACGCCAGCGAGCGGGTCCGCGTCGCAGCGCTGCTTAGCGAGCTGCAACTGGACGCCAAGGTGCAGGCCCAGACCGGTGAACAGGCGATCAAACTGGTTGAGCGGGTGCGGGGTCAGGCGACCCCCAACCTGCTCGAAGCATTCCTCGCCGAGTATGGGCTCTCGACCGACGAGGGTATCGCCATGATGTGCCTGGCCGAGGCTTTGTTACGGGTGCCGGACAGTCCGACGATCGATGCCCTGATCGAGGACAAGATCGTCCCCGGTCGCTGGGGCCAGCACCTGAATCATTCGAGTTCGTCACTGGTTAATGCCTCGACCTGGGCGCTGATGCTGACTGGCCGATTGCTGAGCTCAACCCAGGCACATGGCATAGTGGACACGCTGCGCAATGCCGTTAAGCGCCTGGGCGAGCCCGCTGTGCGCGTGATCATCGCTGAAGCCATGAAAGAGTTGGGCCGGCAGTTCGTCCTGGGTCGGGATATAGAAGAGGCGCTCGAGCGTTCTAGCGTATCCCGGGAAAAGGGGTATACCTGCTCCTACGACATGCTTGGTGAAGCCGCGCGCTGTGAGGCTGATGCGCGCCGTTATCACCTGGCCTATTCGGAGGCGGTCTCTACCTTGGCGCCTGGTTGTTCTGGTAACTCGGTGCGCGATAACCCTGGCATCTCGGTCAAATTATCGGCTCTGCATCCGCGTTTTGAATATGCACAGCGCCAGCGGGCTCTGGACGAACTACTCGGCCGGGTCGCGGCCTTGGCGCAACTCGCCCGCAGTGCTGGCATGGGCTTCAATATCGACGCTGAGGAGAGCGAGCGGCTAGATCTAACGCTGGATGTTATCGAGGTGCTGCTGTCAGACCAGGCACTTGCCGGTTGGGATGGCTTCGGCGTGGTGGTCCAGGCGTACAGCCTTAGTGCCAGCGCCGTGATTGACTGGTTGCATTGTCTTGCCGAGCGCCAGGGTCGGCGAATCATGGTGCGCCTGGTTAAGGGCGCTTACTGGGATACCGAGATCAAGCGGGCCCAGGTGCTTGGGTTGAACAGCTACCCGGTGTTTACCCGCAAGGCCAGTACAGATGTTTCCTACCTAGCTTGCGCGCAGAAACTGCTGGGGCTGCGTGAGACGCTGTACCCGCAGTTTGCGACCCATAATGCGCATACTGTGGCTGCGGTGATGGCTCTAGCCGGCGCTCCGGCGGATTCGTTCGAGTTCCAGCGCCTGCACGGTATGGGCGAGGCGTTATACCGCGAGGCCAGTGAGCAAGGCGGGTATCGCTGCCGCATTTATGCACCGGTCGGCGCACACAAGGATCTATTAGCGTACTTGGTGCGACGTCTGCTGGAAAACGGTGCCAACAGTTCTTTTGTCAACCAGGTAATGGACCATCAGATCAGCGCAACTGAAGTTGCCCGTGACCCGTTGGACGAGCTGCGCCCCGTGGCAGATTGCCCGGCGCACCCGGCAATTGTATTGCCGCGGGACCTGTACGCGCCGGCTCGTCTTAACAGCGTTGGTTGGGATTTGAGTGACCGGTCAAGCGTCGACAATCTCAAACAGCAGATGGGGCCTTTTATGCGGCACAACTGGGATTTTGCCGGCACGGCGTATAAAGATTTGAGCGGCGCCACGCAGACGGTGTGCAACCCCGCGTGGCCTACGGAAGTGGTCGGAAAGGTATGCCAGGCTTCGCCCACAGATCTTCCTCCCGCGATAGCCAGTGCGCTGGCAGCGGCCGGACCCTGGGCTGCGCTCCAAGTCAGAGATAGGGCGCAAATCCTTATTCGCGCAGCCGACCTGTATGAACGGCATGCCGGTGAACTCATCGCCATCGCCGCTCGCGAGGCCGGCAAGACCCTGGCCGACGGTGTGGCCGAGGTGCGCGAAGCCGTTGACTTCCTGCGCTACTATGCCAGCGAGGCGGCTCAGTCAGACTTCTCCCAGCCGCGTGGGATCTTTGCCTGTATATCGCCTTGGAATTTTCCGCTGGCCATTTTCACCGGGCAGGTCAGCGCTGCACTGGTCATGGGCAACAGTGTTATTGCTAAACCAGCGGAACAGACGCCGCTGATGGCGTTGCGGGCAACCGCGTTGTTGCAAGAGGCCGGCCTGCCGGAAGGTGTGCTGCAGTGTCTGCCGGGTGAGGGCAGCACTATCGGCTCGGGCCTGGTTGCAAGCGATCAGGTCGGGGGAGTCTGCTTTACCGGGTCGACGGATACTGCGCTACATATACACCGCACCTTGGCGGCACACGGCAATGCCGCCGCGGCCCTGATAGCGGAAACAGGCGGGCTTAACGCAATGCTGGTCGACTCGACGGCGCTGCCGGAGCAGGCGGTGCGTGACATCATGGTGTCGGCATTTCAAAGCGCCGGGCAGCGCTGTTCGGCACTGCGGGTGCTCTATCTGCAGCGAGAGATCAAGAATCGTGTTCTCGACATGCTGTTTGGCGCGATGGATGAGCTTTGCTTGGGCGACCCGCTGGAACTTACCACTGATGTCGGACCGCTAATTGACGAAGAAGCCTTGAACGATATCGAAGGATACTGCACTGAACAGGCCGCCCGGGGTCGAGTGCTGAAGCGTTTGTCAGTCCCTGGGAAGGGATTTTTTGCTCCACCGACTGTACTTGAAGTCGATGGTATAGAGGAAGTAGAACGGGAGATCTTTGGCCCCGTGCTGCACGTGGCGGCGTACCGCGCGCAAGACCTCAGTCAAGTGGTCGGCGCGATAAATCAGCGTGGCTACGGCCTTACTCTGGGCCTGCACAGCCGGGTTGATGCACGGGTTGAGCAGGTGATTGACCAGGCACGAGTGGGTAACGTTTATGTGAACCGGAATCAGATCGGCGCGGTGGTCGGTTCACAGCCTTTTGGCGGTGAGGGGCTTTCTGGTACCGGACCCAAGGCGGGTGGGCCGCATTATCTCGCGCGCTTTGCGCACCGAACAGCGCCAGCACTCGCTAGTCCTGGTATCGTGAGCTCCATAGTTTCAGCTGCGCAGATCAACGACTGGGCAGCGACGACGGATAATGCCGAGCAACCGCTGGACCTGGTGCAGGTCGATCAGTTTCTAGAAAGTGTTGCCCCTTTGTTGCCGGCCAACGTAGTACAGGTAGTCGGGGCCATTGCGGCTAACCCTCGGGAGATGCCCGGGCCAACCGGAGAGAGCAATCGCCTGACGTTGTACCCGCGCGGCAGGATCCTGTGTCTGGGCCCGGACAAAGAAAACTTGCGGCTGCAGGTTTGCCAGGCACTGGCTTTGGGTAACCGGGTGCTGGCCATCGCGGCACAGCCCGACCTGCCGACTTCATGGCACAAGCGCTGGCCGCTCGTGACCATGAGCGGGGTAATAAGCCCAGACAGCCTGGCCAAAGTCAGACTGATTGATGCAGTTGCGCTGCATTTGCCTGCAGCGGCGTTGCGGCCCTGGCGTGAAGCTCTAGCGTGCCGCGACGGCCCGATCATTACACTCGTTAGCGAGCAGATTGCGCCCGAGGGCTTTGTGATTGAGCGTCACGTCTGTGTCGATACCACGGCTTCTGGCGGTAACACCACACTGTTGGTACAGGCTGCCTGACAAGTCCGTGCTCTGTAGTCGCTCACAGCCAGCGGCTGGGCAAGTTAGACTGGTCGTTCATATGACTGGCAGGCAACACGAGGTAGTGTCATGACGCGGGGAGTTGGCGGGTCAAGCGCTGAAGTAGAACTGGCCAAACTGTCGCCGCGCACGGATTATGTGCCGATCACGGTAAGTGAGCGTCTTGCGCGGATAGAAAAGGCTCAACGGCTGATGGTCGAGCAGGGTATCGATGCCTTGTACCTCGATGCCTCGACCAGCCTTTATTACTTCACCGGGCTGCGCTTGTGGGCCTCCGAAAGGCTGCACGGGGCGGTTATTCCAGCGCGGGGCGACCTTTTCTATATCAGCCCTGGATTCGAGGAGGAGAAAACCCGGGCTATGCTGCTGTTTGGTGATGATGTGCGTACCTGGCAGGAGCACGAAGACCCAACCGCGCTTGTGGGTCAATGTATCGGTGAAGTCAGCAGTGCGCAAAGCATACTGGCTGTGGATCCTGCAACACCATTTTTTGTTTTCGATGGTTTGCGGCGCGCCATGCCGGGAGTGAATTTCGTCAACGGATCACGTGTGACTGCACAGTGTCGAATGTACAAATCGGCCAGTGAGATTGCACTGATTCAGTTCGCTATGGAACTCACCTTACGCGTGCAGGAAAGCGCTGCGCGTATTCTGGTACCGGGGATTAGTACGACCGAGGTGCAGGATTTTCTTACCGCAGCGCATCTTGGGCTCGGCACCGATGGTCTGCCAGCCTTTCGTATCGTGCTTTTCGGCGAGCCAACTGCGTACCCACATGGGGTGCCGTATCCGCAGGAACTCAAAGAAGGCGACATGGTGCTGATCGATACCGCTGCCACAATAGATGGCTATTTCTCGGACATCACCCGTACCTACGTCTTCGGTGATCCCAGCGCGCGCCAGCGGGAAATCTGGAACCTGGAAAAAGCCGCCCAAGCCGCGGCTTTTAGTGCGGCGCAGGTAGGAGCGCCTGCCGAAGCAGTTGATCGTGCTGCGCGCGATGTTATCGAAGCCGCGGGGCTAGGTCCGGGTTATGCGGTGCCAGGATTGGCACATCGCACCGGTCACGGCATTGGCCTTGATGTACATGAGGAAACCTATATCGTGCCGGGTAACACCACGGTGCTTGCGCCAGGTATGTGTTTTTCCAACGAACCGATGATCTGCATCTACGGCGAGTTCGGTGTGCGCCTGGAAGATCACGTCTACATCACGGCTGAAGGTCCGCGCTGGTTCACCCAGCCTTCGCCATCGATCGACCAGCCATTCGAGTGAGTTATTTCTGAATTGCTTGCATAGATACCTCGCTGATGAGTTAATAATCAGTAATGGGTAAGGTAAAATAAGCTCTAAGAGATATGTATTTCACAATACTTACTAACCACTTTACCGGTACGCTCTGGAAAGATAATTTCAGTGTCATTGTGTTGTTCGGCGCCGGGCTGAAATACGGTGGTTACGCCAATATCGTACCCCTGGCGTAAATAGCCACACCATCACCTGACGGCTTACCTATCCGTGAACACCAGATGATCCGGCGAAAAGCAATGGCGCTTTGACAAATGGACGACCGGGTTGATGTCTTTTATTCCATGCAGAGCGATTACTGCTATTTCCTACTGGATCGACTGATCAGTCTGGCCGAGCAGGGGGTTGAGGTCGTCATTCGCCCGGTTCTGGGGGGCGTTCTGCGCATCCCTGAACGCTATCGGGATCGTGACGAGCTGGAGTTGCACTATTTCGAGACGGACACCCAGCGGACGGCGGATTATTTGGGCCTGCCTTACGCCTATCCCGACCCATCGCCCATAGAGTGGGCGCCGGGCCTGATCTGGCGCGCAAAGGCTGACCAGCCCCGAAACCAACACCTGCACCGGCTTTTCGTTGGCGCTAACCGGGCCAGACGCGGGCTTGAATTCCTCGACTGTGTCGGGCGCATGCTGTGGGATGGCTCAACTCCCGGCTGGGACAAGGGCGAACATCTTAAAAATGCCATGGCGGCAGCTGGCTTGGACAGGGACGAGATTCTTGAAGCAAATAGCTGGCAGAGCGTCGAACAAGACCTGCAGGCCAACAATGAGGCGATGCATCAGGCCGGTCACTGGGGAGTACCGCTGATGGTTTACAAAACAGAACCATTCTATGGACAGGACCGGTTCGATCAACTTTTGTGGCGGATGGGAAGAGACTGACATGACAGAACTCACCGGGAGCAGTTTTGCGGCACTGTGAAATGGTGCGGCAGTGGGGAAATCACCCGAACACTCGTCCGCCACTACTTTGACTGAAAGCAGGTAATGTTCGCGAGGACCACCGCGTTTGTCTGGCTTGTGCCTTAGCATCTCAGTTAGTCAGGCGGGCCACGCGGTCGGGTGATCATGGCCGCGTTACTCGAAACCGGACATCTGAGTCACCAGGATAGAACAGGGACCGTAGGGTAACGCTGAAAACAGCTCGTATCTACATCATGATAGGATATAGTTCGTAGTCATTTTATTTGGCTCATCCAAGGAGGAAATTATGCAATTAGTAAAACGATATGTTGGGCTATTGGCCTGTCTGATCGGCATGGCCGCGATGCAAACGGCACAGGCTCAAGACTCAGTACTTCACACAATACTCAAAGAAGGCGTCCTCAAAGTTGGCACCACAGGGGATTGGGATCCAATGACGATGCGCAATCCTGCTGACAATTCGTATAAGGGTTTTGATATCGATGTCAGCACTGCATTGGCAGCAGATCTCGGCGTGAAAATTGAGTACGTACCAACAGAATGGAAGACACTGGTTGCTGGCGTCACTTCCGGTAAGTACCAGATGACCGGCTCTGCATCAGTTAATCCCAAGCGCGCAAAAGTTGCTGGGTACTCTATGTCTTATGTTGATGTCGGCCAATTACCGCTGATACTTAAAAAGAACGCTGACCGGTTTAACAATTGGGAAGACATCAACCAGGAAGGTGTCACTGTGGCCGCAATCCTCGGCACCACCCAAGAGCAATATGTTAAGTCGTACTTTCCTAAAGCTAAGCATGCAATCGTCGAAGCACCCGCGACTGACTTTTCAGAGGTGTTAGCGGGCCGGGCTGATGTGCATATCACATCAAACATAGCAGCCTATAAGCTTATTGCCAAGTATCCGCAGATGATGATTGTGCCAGTAGATAAAGCAATAGCTCGTACACCACTCGCGATTCTATTGCCACAGGCGGACCAAGTTTGGATCAACTATGTCAACCACTGGATTAGCCTGCAAAAAGCTCGCGGGCTTTTCGACAAATTGAGCGCCAAATGGGGGGTATAAAACGCCACCTCTTATTTTGACAAACAATAAAAGAGCCCGCTATAGCGGGCTCTTTTATTTCCGCTAACCGCCATCCATTGCTTCCATGCGCGCACCAGGCCCTCAGCAGCGAGCCTGCCATCGGTCAGTCGGCCGTTAGCACGATAGCCGTCTCGAACCCGGACATATCCGTAGCGCTGAGAAACGCAATCGAATTTCCAGCTAAAATTCGGGCGTGGTAGTCTGGCCTATATGAAGACTAAGTCATTCAACTGGCGGTTGTTGACGGTCGAATTACGGTAGCGGCGTGGTTTGACTCCTACCAATAGAGCAAGATCAGTTGAAACTTGAAACCGCAACCAGTCGCGAAGTTGCCGATTATCTCGACGAGTGTACAGGCATCGTTCTACCGACCGGCTCCCTGGAACAACACGGACCCATTGGCCTGATCGGCACAGACGCATTATGCGTTACCACTATTTCTGAAAAAGCAGCTACAAAATCCACAATGCTGATTGCACCGACTCTTTGCTACACGCCAGCGCAATTTAATATGAACTTTGCTGGCACGGTTTCAGTGACGGCACGAGCTTTTGCTCAATTGTTTGAAGACATTCTCCGATCTCTGCATCGACAAGGCTTCAAGTTTATCTATGTGTTGAACGGCCATGGTGCCAATCTAGCCCCCATGCGCAGTGCAGTACATGATCTTTATCTTGATCTCGATGACCGAGCGCCAAAGGTCAAGTTGCGAAGCTGGTGGGAATATCCCACCGTAAACGCGCTGCGTAAAGAACTCTACGGCGACAGGGAGGGCATGCACGGCACACCCTCTGAGGTGGCGATCACTCAAGCTAGCGTACGTGTGGTTGATTCATCGAACCATCGGCCACCTGCATCATTAAGTGAAGAGTTTATCCGGGATCACACTGGCGATTTTCACGGCCCCGCGAGCGAGCACGCGCGCGATTTCCCGGATGGCCGGGTGGGCTCACATTCGGAACTCGCCAATATTGAACATGGTGAGGCGCTGATTGCTGCCGCGGCCAGCGCCTTGATTGGTGAATTTACCTCATGGATGGCTGAAGTTGATTGAAGAACGGCTAGTTCTCATCAAGCGCCAGATGTCGCTCCAGCCAACGCACCCCCGAAGAAGCAATCAGAATCAATACGAGGTATTCCAGAACTAAAAATGTATAAATTTCCAATGGGCGGTACTCCGTAACAACTAATTCATTTGCCCGACGGGTGAGCTCCTGCATCCCAATAACGGAAATAAGTGAGGACATTTTTAGCATGTAAATGAGTTGATTACCCAATGGTGGTAGTACGCGCCGGATAGCCTGTGGTAACACGATGAATCGCATACGCTGAAAATAGGTTAGTCCCAGTGCATCCGCGGCTTCGATCTGTCCCCGGTCAATAGATTGAATACCTGCACGAAATATTTCGGCTTGAAAGGCAGAATCTGATATCGCGAGCGCTAATACGCCTGCTGAAAAAACACCTATGGAGATTCCGGCCACCTGTGGCAAGCCGTAGTAGACCCAAAGAATCATGACTAGGAGAGGTATGGCCCTGATCAGTTCCACATAAGTCCAATTGATGCGTTTGGCGGTTCGATTCTTCGAGATCCCGGGCAAGGCAATCAACAACCCAAGAGCAATCGCAACTACGATCGCGGTCACCGACAGTAAAATGGTGAATTTAAGGCCGCCGAGCAGAAACTTAATGTTGATAATTCCTTGATCTGTCGCAGGAGAGATAACATACCAACCCCAATTTCCGGAACAGCCGGTCAAATAAACTAGCCCGCTTGTCAGCGTTAGCCAGCGCATTGCATTAGCGTTAATCTTTTTCGAGTATGTCATTTGTTTTCCTATGGCAACAAAGACGCTACTAGCCTCACCCAACCTGACGATACATGGATATTTGGGAATCAGAACCATCCATTAGATGGTCTGAGTAAAGATTACATTACCAAATTCTAGGCAGACTGCATTAATCTGCTTACATTTACTATGATCGCACAGAATGTTGTCTGAATGGGGGGTAATTTGGATACCGTGCTTGGACGCTTTCAGTAACGGTTGCCAATACCGCACTATTGCCTGCCGGCGGGCCTGTTCGAACGCTGGCGAAAACTCACCACTTGGCTTTAAAAAGCGAGCCGTTCACTCACCGCAGAGATACGGTTTAGCACACTCGAGGAAGGCATAATCAATCAGGCTTCAGGTTATAGCGGGCTATGCACCACAGCGCCCGTAAACCATCTTTCCAGCCGATCTTCTTGCCCTCTGCGTAGGTGCGCCCGGCATAATTGATGCCCACCTCGAATATCCGCAGTTGGCTGCCGTCAGCCTTACGGTAACGAGCCAGGCGTGCAGTCACCTCCGGCTCGAAACCGAAGCGATCTTCGGCGAGCTCGATATCCTGGATGATCTCGCGACGGAAAACCTTGTAGCAGACCTCCATGTCAGTCAGGTTGAGATTGGTCAGCATGTTGGAGAGCAAAGTCAGCGCGCGGTTGCCGACCGAGTGCCAGAAATACAGCACTCGGTGTGATTCACCCCCGACAAAACGCGAGCCGTAGACTACGTCAGCCTCATTTTTTTCTATGGGAGCAAGCAAGCGTGGGTAATCTTGCGGGTCGTATTCCAGGTCGGCATCCTGCACCAGTACCACGTCACCGGTTGCAACGGTAAATCCTGAACGCAGCGCTGCACCCTTGCCACGGTTCACCTCGTGGAACACCGCCAGAATACCCTCCCCTTGTGCCAGGGCCTGGACCCGCTCCCGGCTGCCGTCAGTAGAGCAGTCATCCACGAGGATGATTTCGGTTGCTACCGGCACCTGGCGCACACGTTCGACGATCCGCGCCAGAGTGGCAATCTCGTTATAAACAGGTATGACGACACTGACAATCATCTTGAGGTCCAGTGGATGCAGTGGATAAGGGATATTGTGCCATTAACGCAAGTAGAAAGGAGAATGGGACAAGGGGTTAATGAATTAAAAAAAGGGTTCAACGGTTCGTAAGTTGTTATTGTTATGGCGCACCTGGAGAGATTCGAACCGTCGACTTCGTGCTTGGCAACTGAGATACCCCGGAGTCGGGATAGATATTGCGCTCGATACCGGGTCAGGCTCTGACGCTGCAGGTACAAACCCGCCGTATTACGCTGTTCGAGCGCAGAGTTCGTCTAACCCCCCGACAGCCTAGGCGTTCAGGTGCCGTGGCGTTGCGGCGGTCCTGACTGGTGATCGGCTGCCACCTTCTGCTGCAGAGCTTTTACGACCTTCTCCGGAGTGATGGGGAGATCGTGAATCCGCACGCCAATGGCGTCAGCCACAGCATTGGCGATGGCGGCGGCAGTCGGTGTGATTCCTACCTCGCCCATGCCCTTAGCGCCAAATGGCCCAAGACCACTGCGTGATTCAAGAATGATGGACTGGATCGGGCACATATCCATCGCGGTCGGGCAGAGATACTCACTGAGAGACGGGGTCTGCAGACAGCCGTTCTCATAGATCAATTCTTCACTGAGGGCAAAGCCGTGTCCTTGGGCCGCGCCCCCTTCGATCTGGCCTGCGACAGCCTGGGGATTGATGGCCTGGCCAACGTCGTGGGCGCCAATACTCTTGAGTACCGTGACCTCACCGGTTTCGGCATCCACGGCCACCTCGACCGCATGAGCGCCGAAAGTGTAATCGGGATGCACCCGGCCCTGGCCAGTTTCCGGATCGAGCTGTCCAGCGAAAGGGGCGTGGAAGATAGACAGTTCTGAGCACTGGATCCCGTCGGCGGCGCAGATGGCAACTAGATCCTTCAGCGAAATCGAACGCTTGCTCTCGTCGGCTACCAAGACACGAGAATCCGCTAATAAGATGTTTCCGGGATCGACGCGAAATTCTTTTGCTGCCCGGGCCACCAGGCGCCCGCGCACGGCCTCGGCGGCAAGGCGCACGGCATTGCCGCTCATATACACGCCCCGGGTCGCGGTGCACATGCCGGCTAAAGGTGTGGTTGCTGAATCACTATGGAAGACGGTGATAGTGTCCATGCTTACGCCGAGGATCTCGGCAGTGATCTGTGCGAGGGTGGATATTTGTCCGCCGCCGATGTCCGGCATCCCCGAACGTATTTGTACGCTGCCGTCTAGCTCTATGCCAACCGACCCCTTGGCAGTGTCGCCTATCCAGACCATTCGACCATAGGGTTGTTGATAGGCGGCGAAACCGCGACCGAACTTGAGCGGCCCGTCATCGGGTGTGGGCGGGCCGAGTGCCGCTACCGCCTTAGTCATACATTCGTTGGTCCACACAGCGCTTTCGACCCTGAAACCGGTCACGATGGAGTCCCCACTGTTGAGGAAGTTGCGGCGCCTCAACTCCAGTCGATCGATGCCAAGCACCTTGGCTGCTTCGTCCATTTGCTGCTCGTAGGCTATACAGGCCTGAACCGCACCGAAGCCACGAAAGGCACCGGTATACATGTTGTTGGTGGCGACTGAACGCGAATCGATATGTGCATTGTCAACACGATACGGGCCGAACCCAGCCTCGGTCGCGTACAGCAGAACATAGGGAGACATGAATACATACGGCCCTGAGTCAGAGGTAATGTCGATTTTGGCGGCGGTAATCCCGCCGTCCTTGGTGAATCCGGTCGTATGGGTGATGGTAAAAGGGTGCCGTTTGGCATGCCCAAAAAATGACTCCTCGCGGGAATAACACAGCCGTACGGGCCGGCCCGTGGTCACTGTCAGCAGGCCGAGAAACGCCTCTACGGTAATCTCGTTCTTGCCACCGAAAGCGCCACCGACAATAGCCCCGCGAATCCGTACCTTGTTGTGTGGTACGCCGATAACCTCGGCGACATCACGGAAGTGTTCAATGGCTTGGGTGGACGTTCGGATATTTATGATTCCCTGCCGATCGATCCAGGCCAGCCCCGCCTCGGGTTCAAGAAAAGCGTGCTCGAGGAACTGGGTGCGGAAGGTGTTCTCGATGATCGTATCGGCAGCAGCGAATCCAGCATCGATATCGCCTTTGCGGACCTTGTAATGGGCCACAATGTTGTCGCTGCCGAAAATGATCGGAGCGCCGGGCTTCATGGCGACAAATGGATCGTACACTCCTGGTAACGGCTCGAGCTCCACCTCGATAAGGTCGATAGCTTTTTTGGCAATAACTTCCGACTCGGCTGCCACTAAAGCCAGTGGCTCCCCCTGATAGCGCGCGATTTCGTCGACCAGAAGTTGGCGTTCGCTATGCAGGTTTTCAGGACCGCTCACGCCGGGAAAATCGGTTGATATGGCGCCCCTAGGGAGGTCCGGGTAAGTCAGTACGCAGGCGACGCCTGCCAGGCCCCGAGCCTTGGAGACATCGAGGCATCGTAAGCGTGCGCTGGCAAGATGACTTCTCAGTACCTTGGCGTGCAACATGTCCGGCATCAGATGGTCGCCCGCGTAGACAGTTTCCCCGTAGGCCTTACCCGGGGCGTCGACGCGGGGCAGCGATTTACCAATATGCTGAAACGTGATGTTCACAGTGGCCTGCGAAAGAGGTGCCGGCTCGCTCATATCGTTCCTCTTGCCCGTGTATCGCCTTCGTTACCTCAGCGTGGTTGCCCAGTTGGGCAAAGTGATGGCCGTTGATTTTCCAGAAGGTAAACTTGAGAAAAGCTCTGGGTTGGGCAACAATGTCTTCTATGCCAAACTGCCAGTATAGGCTACCCCCGCTGAATAGCCTGGTTGCTGTTGGTGGTGCTCCGCGCCACTTCAGTT
>MPLZ02040117.1_pt1 | contig 19478 bp, 8 predicted proteins | sample 1617311 | NCBI WGS metagenome assembly MPLZ02 (sample SAMN05944806, study PRJNA350692) | marine metagenome | biome: marine; feature: ODZ; material: water; isolation source: 160 m water sample filtered on 0.2 um supor filter | place: Pacific Ocean | collected 2012-04-08 | depth 160m m | reverse complement strand
TGGCAGATTATATGAAGGCCAACGACGGGCTGATAACTGCAGCGGACATGGCTGGATACACCGTTCGGCATCGAGAGCCAATTGTGGGGAACTATCGGGATTATGAGGTCATCGGTATGGCGCCGCCCAGTTCCGGTGGAGTGCATGTGCTTCAGATCCTCAACATGCTGGAGGCGTCTGGCGTTTTGGAAGGAAAATCCGGCTGGGATTCGGAGTCGGTCTATCTCACTGCTCGTTTTATGTCGCAGGCTTTTGAAGATCGTTCATTGCACTTAGGCGATGGTGATTTCTACAATGTTCCGGTAGATTTACTAGCTAGTCAAGCGTATGCTGACTCTGTTGTTAAAGTCATTATGAGTGAAAATACCGCAACCGTTCCGCAAACAGGTGCGACACGGTTTGAATGGTCTCCCAGCAGCACCACGAATTTCTGTGTAGTAGATAAGTGGGGGAATACCGTAGCGGTGAATCAGACCGTGAACCTTTGGTTCGGCTCTAAGCTAACTCTTCCAGGAACTGGAGTTGTATTGAATGACGAAATGGACGATTTTTCTGCTCAGCCGGGAATGCCCAACGCTTTTGGACTCGTCGGTGGCGATGCCAACAGTATCGCTCCCGGGAAGCGGCCTCTGTCCAGCATGTCGCCAACTATAGTAGTCAAAGATGGTAAGCCTGTGCTGCTTTTAGGCGGAGCCGGCGGATCGAGAATAATAACCGCTGTACTCCAAGTTATTGTAAATGTAGTAGATTTCGGAATGACTATTGAGAAAGCTCTAGAACATCCCAGATTTCATCACCAGTTCAAACCCAATATACTTTTTACGGAGTCAGGATTTCCTGAATCGTTGTCAGATAACCAGAATAGTGGTAGTTACGAAGTAGTGGAGAGCGGATATCTGGGTCGAGTCCAGGCAATCGGCTGGAATGAAAAGGCCCAGCGTTATGAGGCCGGGCCTGATCCGAGATTTAGATTGGGTGATTAGTTAGATTCTTATTCTGACCGTTTGAAAACGAGAGTCTCGTCTTCATTCGCAATCACCAGCTGTCCTTCACCTAAAGTTATTTCTGCTGCATCCCACTCTTCTGAATCTTCTAGACGCATGCTTAGGGCTGTATCGTCCAGTTTCCATTCTCCAGCCACAGACTCTAATTCTCCAAATGCGGACATAGACATTGAAAATGTCCCATCTTCATTAAATTCGAAAATCATGGATACTGCTTCTGCGGCAGTGGTTGCCAGTTCTAGTTCTTCACCTTCCAGACCTTCTTCAGCCAGAGCTTCTTTGAAAATTTCAGGATCAAGCTCCCACTTGCCGAGAATAGTGTCGTCATCTCCAGGTGGAGCAGCGATTACTAAGGAAAAAAGAGTCAGGAACAGGAGGGATTTTTTTGATATTGATCGTACCATTGTGGTCCTCCAATGACTTGTATGTTTAGGGAAAAAAGTCCTTACCTCATGAGAGTATAGCACTAATTTCAGAAAGGTGCCACATTTTTTCTCTAATACATTGAGATGTTGTCTCGTAGTCTAATTCACTTCGCCTACATATGAATCTTCAGCTTATTCTACGGCTTCTTCCTCTTCCAGAACTTCCTCTTCTTCCAACACTTCTGTTTCAACTTCCGCTGTGGTTTCTACGTCTGGATTGTCAGGAGTCACTGCTGATTCCAATTGTTCTGTTCCTGGCATTACCGCAATTTTTTCTTCTACGGCTTCTTCTTTTGAAGACTCTCCACAACCCGTTAGAAGTATACCACCAATTATTAGAGATAGAACGAGCATCATCGTCAGTTTATTTCTGTTCATTGTTTTTTATTCTCCTTATTTATTGTATTCAAGAATCACAAAAAACTTAAGATAAAACCAATTGCATCGCCACAGTTTTTCTTCAGTGGCGTATTTGTGATACTTATCAAAAGATTATCTCCTCATTTGCGATAACTTTGTTCCAGAGCTATATTCCCGCTCCATTTTGTTGAAACTCTCAGCTAATACAAGGAACGTACTATGACAACTGTAAAGAGGTTTCTTCTGGCTCAGTTTGTTTGGATATCACTGCTACCGGCGCAGAATTCCCCTAATGTCCCTTTATTGGCTCATGTGAATGATTACCCTTCGGTAGGATACAATGACTGCTGGGGTTACACGGCTCCCGATGGTAGAGAGTACGCTTTTCTGGGTGTCAGGAACGGCACCAGTATTCTTGATATCACCGATACGGATAATGTGTATGAGATAACGTTTATTTCAAGTGCCAATTCCACGTGGAAGGACATCAAAACGTACCAGAATTACGCTTATACGGTAACAGAAGCGGCAGGTGGTCTTCAGATAATTGATCTATCTAACCTGCCGGCATCTGCCGAGCTGGTAACCACCTCCGATATTCTGAATACATCGCACAACATTTTCATCGATGAAGATAACGGAATTCTTTATTCTGATGGGGAAGGATCTTCAGTCATACGGGTGGTTAGTCTAGCCGACCCGCTTAATCCGGTGCAGATTTCTTCTTTCGGTATTGAGTGCCATGATATTTATGTCCAAGATGACATCGCCTACATTTCGGAGGGGAGTAGCGGTTCGTTTGGAATCTACGATGTGAGTAACCCCGAATCGCCCGCTTTTATTGAGAGGATCGATGTCCCTGCTGCGGGATACTGTCACAATGCATGGACTACAGAAGATGGTCATTATCTTATGACCACTGAAGAGACAGTAGGCAAGACAATAAAATTCTGGGATATTCAAGACATGGACAATATCAACATGACTTCTGAATACTTGGGCCCCAACAATTTTGCACACAACACCCACATCAAGGGAGAGTACGCTTACATCTCTCATTATGAAAGTGGTATGCGCATAGTGGATATTTCAGATCCGTACAACATATTCGAAGTGGGATACTATGAGACCCAGAGCAATTGGGGTGCTTATCCCTTTTTCGCCTCCGGCAAAGTGCTCATCTCCGACATGTCCAACGGCTTATACGTAGTATACTTTGAAGGGGCGCTGGATGCAGATGTTCTTGATCCCCAACCTGTAGAGAACCTGTCTGCCTACAGTGATTACACCACCCCAAGCAGTATGACATTGGAATGGACCGATCCGTCAATGCTGATAAACGGCGATCCCATTCCTGAGTTCTCCGTTGTGATTCATAGAGATGAAGTTTTTGTAGCAGAGATAGCTAGCGGAGTTGAAGCATACGTTGATCAAGGTCTCGAGAATGGTCAGCTTTACAGTTACGATGTTCTTGTCCAAATAACAGAAAATGACAGTTTGAGCTTTATCAGTTCAACAGATTGGATTTGTGGCGGTTCACCTGTCCCATCCTCACCGGAGGATTTCACCGGCAGTGAGGAAGAGGGCGTCGTTACTCTTAGCTGGACGAATCCAGCCACACAAATAGACGGAACACCCCTGGATGATTTGGCCTCTATTTTTATTTATCGAAACGGAGATTATTTTACGGAAGTGGCTACAACTGAAGCAGGGGCTGAAATGAACTGGCAGGATGAACCGGAATTCGGGTTTTCCTACGATTACCAAGTTATGGTGGTGGATAACGAATCGGATCAAAACGAAAGTGATATTTCAGAGCTTCACCGTTTTTGGGTAGGAGATATACCAGAATTCCTCATCTGGAATCCGGATAATGTTAGCCCTTCTTCTGCGACTGTAATCAGTCGTTCTTTCTACGAATTGGGTCGCCCAGCTGCTGAGGTACAGGAGTTGACTGAATTCGGTGGGGATCTTTATGCCACCGGGTACAAGGCAATTTTTGTGCTCTGTGGTTTCTACCCGAACAGTTACGAGATTTGGGATGGGCAGTGGGGAACACAGGGTGATCTTTTCAGGCTGGGGTACTACCTGAATGATGGCGGTTCTATCTATATGGAGGCGGGTGATGAGTTCTCCAATATGAATGCCGCTACAGTAACGGAACTGTTCAACGTTGGTGTCTCTTCTCAAGGTGGCTATAACTTGAATGGAATTGTAGGCGTGGAAGGTACATTTTCGGAGGAGATGATGTTCGACTATGACGGCGACGCAGCCGGCATTGATCAGCTGATCCCGTTGGAAAGTGCGTTTCCCGTTTTCGTCAATACCGGTGTACCTTTTTTCACCGGAGTGGCTAATGACGGTGGTGACTACCGAACCCTAGCCGCTACTTTCGAAATAGGTGGTCTTGTGGAGGGAGAAATAAACCATTCACTCTTGCTCGATTCCATCATCCATTTTCTGGTGGATGCTGATGACCTTTCAGTAAATGATCCTATCATACCGGAGGAGTTTTCGCTGAGTCAGAACTATCCCAATCCGTTTAATCCAGCTACTGCCATTCATTTTAATATACCTGAAGCTGGAGATGTGGAATTGGTTGTTTACGATATTATGGGCCGTAAGGTAGAAGTATTAGTGAACGGTATAATGGTGAGTGGTGAACATCAGATTGAGTGGGACGCCTCAGACTTCGCCAGCGGTATATACATGTATAAATTGACAAGCAGTGGAGAAACCTTGTCTAAACGGATGATCTTACTTAAATAAGGTATAACTACTGATGACGGCGAGGAACTGATGACTCACATAAACCATTCAAGTTAATATGCTGAAGGATGATATCATGAAAAGATTTACTTTACTCTTATTTATCACACTGATTTTCCTAATCCCTACAGATGTTTGGGCACAGGACAATAATTCCTGGTGCTCAACTCCCGGGCTGACTCCGGAAGAGCGGTGGGAAGCTCGTACTGATATGCAGCGCAGGCTGACTGGGAAACGGTTTGCAATCGATGGTCCTATTATAATTCCCATGGCGTTCCATATCATAGTGGATTCCAACGGTGAGGGCGACGTCACCATGGATCAGATCGAAGCACAGGTAGAGCATATGACTGGAGGGTACAGCGATAGAGAAATCGAATTTGTTCTCGGATCAGTGGATTACACCGTAAACGATAACTGGTTTTATCTGAGCGGAGACTACGAAACAGAGATGAAGAGTTCTCTGGCCATCGATCCTGCGCACAATATGAATGTCTATTCTGCTAACCTGCAGGATAACCTTCTGGGCTGGGCTCAATTCCCGTGGTGGTATGATGAGAACAGTTACATGCACGGATTTGTGATGCACTACGGCAGTTTTCCTGGAGGAAACATTGAGAATTACGATGAAGGCGATGTGGCCATACATGAAGGGGGACATTGCCTTGGGCTCTACCACACCTTCCAGGGTGGGTGTTCTGATGGTGACGATGTAGAAGATACTCCCGCACAGCATGATGGTAACACTATCTACGACTGCGATCCAACCCTGGATACCTGTCCTAGCGATCCCGGAATGGATCCAATCTATAACTTTATGAACTACACGAATGATTACTGCACATTTGAGTTTTCCCCGGGACAGGGCGTCCGCATGGTGGATGTAATTGCGGCGTACAAGCCGGGTTTTTTGACGGCGTTTCAGATTCCGGATGCGTTGGATCCTGCAGCCCCTTCGGACTTTTCAGCTTATAGCGACTACTTGACAGAGACTTCTGTGGCTCTCAATTGGAACGACCCGGATACACTTGTGAACGGTGAGTCTATTTCGGACTTTTCGGTGATCATCGAGAGAGATGGTGATGAGATAGCGGTGGTGAATCAGGGTGTGGAAAGTTATGCAGATGAGGGTCTTTCCGCTGAAGAGACCTACAGTTATACAATCTATGCTGAACTAACTGAGAACGACAGCGCCAGCGTGATGGTATCAGCCACTGTTATTTGCGGCGGGTCGCCGGTACCGTCTGCACCGGAAAATTTTGCGGTGGAAGCCTCAGATACGGCGGTCACTCTCAGCTGGACCAATCCCGCCGAACAGATAGACGGCACACCGCTGGATGACCTCTCAGCAATACGTATCTACCGGAACGGTGAATTACTGACGGATATAGAGACTTCTGATGCCGGAACAGAGATGATCTGGGCCGACGATGTAGACTTTGGTTTCTCTTATGATTACCAGATCAGTGCGGTAGATAATGAATCAACAGAAAATGAAAGTGATATCTTGGATTTGCAGCGAGTTTGGTACGGTGATGTGCCGGACATCCTTATCTGGAATCCGGAAAATGTCAGCCCCGCATCTGCCACAGCGTTGTCCCGTTCCATTTTAGAATTGGGTTGGTCCGCAGCTGAAGTTCAGGAATTGACCTACTTTAGCGGGAGCCTTTACGATGCAGGATTCAAGGTCATATTTATCTTATGTGGAGTATTCCCGAGACAGTACGAAATCTGGGACGGCCAGTGGGGACATCAGGGTGACCTCTTCAAGCTGCGTTACTATCTGAACGACGGCGGGTCCATCTATATGGAAGCGGGTGACGAATTCGGTAATTTGAATGCTGGCACGCTTACGGAGAAATTTCTCATCGAAGTTTCGGACGTAGGTGCTAATGATCTTTCTACTATTGAAGGTATTTTCGGCACACCAGCGGAGGGTGTGAGTTTCGACTACGAAGGCGGCAACTTTGGGATTGATCATCTGGGACCTCTGGAAGGAGCTGTCCCTATCTTCTATAATACATCTCCAAATTACTACACCGGGATTGCTTTTGATAGTGGGGACTACAAGACAATTGGTACAAGTTTTGAGTTTGGCGGTCTTATCGACAGCAATAGCGATTCAAGCAGTACCAAGACTGAATTGCTGTTGTCATTGCTGAATTTTCTTACCGATACATCAAGTTTGATTTTACAGCAGCCATCAGGCCTACCGCTGACTTACACCCTTCACCAGAACTTCCCCAACCCATTTAATCCGGCTACCACCATCCGCTTTGATCTGCCTCAGGCAGGGGAAGTGGAGCTGATGATCTACGACATTCTAGGTCGGGAGGTTCAAACACTGGTGAGTGGTGAACTGGTGAGTGGGATTCATGAGTTTACCTGGAATGCTTCCAGTGTCTCTAGCGGCATTTACTTCTACCGACTTTCTTCTGAACAGGGTATCCGTACACGAAAGCTGGTGGTCATTAAGTAGCTGCCACCAGGTAACTTCTTAGCTATTAGATGGAGAAAACATGCGTTTGAAACTGTTTACTGTTACTACTTTTCTACTGCCAGTTATCATCACTGCTCAAAGCTGGAACTGCGAGCTAATTGGCCAGCTTGACTATTCCCAAACCGCCAATGATATTTGGGGATACGTGGCTAGCGACGGCACCGAATATGCCCTAGTGGGCACAAGTTCTGGTACTTCCATTGTGGATGTGAGCACCGATGAATCCAATCCGACGGAAGTTGCCTTTATCCCAGGTCAGAACTCTACCTGGCGGGATGTGAAGACGTACGGTCACTACATGTACGTAGGGACAGAAGCTTCACAGGGAGTTCAGGTGGTGGATATTGAGGATCCGGAGAATGCTGAGCTGGTTTACACATGGAATGGGGTAACGAACTCCCACAACATTTTCCAGGCTGACGGCTACCTTTATGTGGTTGGTGCATCAGGAGCAGACATGCATATCCTCGACTTGAGCAATCCTGCCCAGCCAGTGGAAGTGGGCGGCTGGGACGGAGAATACCTTCACGATGTGTACGTTCGGGGCGACTACGCTTACGGATGCGGTATTTATTCGAGCACCATGTTCATCATAGACATTTCTGATAAAACGAACCCCTCTACGGTGACGAGCTGGAGTTACTCTGGAGCGGCTCACGCCTGCTGGCTTTCAGAAGACGGTAATTACCTGATTACTTCGGACGAAACTTCCGGTGGACATATCAGGATATGGGATGTGAGTGATTTTGGCAACATCAATATGGTTTCTGAATGGATGGCGGACGGTGGTCAAGAGGAATCAGTGCACAATGTATTCGTGCGAGATAATTATTTATATGCGAGTCATTATGTCTTCGGTCTTCAGATTTTGGATATTTCCGATCCCTACAACCCGGTATTGGCCGGTTATTACGATACTTATCCCGGCAGCGGCGGTCTATATGAGGGAGCTTGGGGCGCCTATCCATTCACCGAAAGCTGCTATACTTATATATCTGATATGGACGGCGGTCTATTCGTGGTGCACTTCGCCGGTTGCGCCGGAGCCGATGACGACGATCCTCGCCCACCGGACAACTTCACTGCCTATAGTGACTACACGCTTCCGGAGAGTGTAAATCTGACTTGGGATGATCCTACGGAACTCCACGGTGGTGGTTCCATCGGCAACTTTTCCATTGATATTTACCGGGACGGTACGTTTGCAGCCAGTGTGGGTGAAGGAGTCGAATACTATTCTGATAACGGTTTGGTGGATGGTCAGTTCTACGAGTATGAAGCACAGACACGATTGTTGAGTAACGATAGTCTAAGTGTTTTTGTGGATGACGGTGCCTTTTGCGGTGGTTCACCAACACCATCGCCTCCATCCGATTTTGAGGTGAGCAATAATGATAACTCTGTGACTCTCAACTGGATATCGCCCACGACACAAGAAGACGGCACACCGCTGGATGACTTGGCCAATATTGTCATCTACCGTAATGGTGAACAAGTAGCCTCGACATCTTCTTCACCTGGTGAACAGGGGTGGTACAACGATTCTCCTCCTCAGGATTATACCTACAGCTACTACCTCACGGCAGTAGACAATGAATCGCCCCCTAACGAAAGTTCACCCACACCTTCTTTAGATATCTGGGTAGGCGAATCTCCAGCTATTTTCATTTGGGAGCCGCCGGACAATTCCCCCGGAAGCGGCGCAGCTCTGCTGGAATCGGCTCAAAACCTGAACCAGTCAGTTTTCCTCGCTGATAACCTGCAGCAGTTTGGCGACCCTGTAGCAGCAGATTATGAAGCCATCTTTGTCCTTCTCGGAATTTCTTCATCTACCCACGTGCTTGTTGAAGGTGAAGCGACCCTATTGATAGAATATCTAGAAGCCGGCGGCAATATCTACATGGAAGGTGGGGAGACCTGGGCCTGGGATAGTCCGACCTCTCTTCATAATTTTTTTCATATTAACGGCACGGATGACGGTAGTGGTGACTTGGGAACAATTATAGGGGAAGACGGCACATTTGCCGAGAACTTATATTTCACCTACCAGGGCGAAAATAACTGGATTGATCATTTAGAGCCGGGTAGCGGCGCCGTTACAATCTTAAGTAACAGCAGTCCGTCATACGGAGTAGGTGTCGCCTACGAAGCGGAGAACTACCGTACCATCGGTACCAGCTTCGAGTTCGGAGGGCTTTCTGATGGCGCCGGCGGCTCCAAGGATGATCTCTTGACTGTCATGCTGGACTTCTTCGGGATTGACGTCTCTGCCGGAGGTAACTTAGGGGATGTAAACGGCGACGGCATCCTTGATATCTACGATGTTATGAAAGTGGTGAATTTTATGTTGGGGATTGCTGAACCTACAGAGGAAGAAGCGTGGGCGGCGGACATGAACAGCGATACAATGATTGACGTATTTGACATTGTCCTCCTGGTAGATGCTATCTTGAATGGGGCAGAAGGAGAAGCGCCGGTGAAAGATTCAACCGACTTATTATTCAGATAAGAATTTTTTGCAATCGCCAGTAAAATTGGGGCCAGTAAAAACATTGTTTTTTTTCTTGGCATAAGTAAAGAAATCTTCCTAATATACGCCGAGGCAATTATTTCCAGGAGTTTTCAAAGAACACAACATACGCGGGGTTTCACAAAATCTGATTTGAAAGAATCAAGGAGTGAGCTATGAGTAATACGGTTAGGAGATATGCTTTGCTGTGCCTATTGGTCTTCCCTCTTGGGTTGTTAATGGCAGTAACAACTGGTAAAATTGCTGGCCGGGTGGTGGATTCTGAAACAGGTGAACCGCTGGCCGGGATTAACATTCTAGTTATAGGTACATCATACGGAGCTGCCACGGATTACAATGGTGATTTTGTAATTCTGTTTATATCGCCTGGGGTTTACGATTTTAAAGCCTCATCTATCGCACACCATGATGTCACAAAGCAAAACATAAATGTCTATTCCGATCTGACCACTACTGTAGAATTTGAAATGGTCTCTGAAACAGTTGAAGGTGAAGAAGTAACTGTAACTGCCGAAAAACCGCTCATTCAGCACGACCTTACAAGCAGCCGCTCTACGTTGACAGGAGATGAACTTGAGAATATCCCCATGGAGGATATCACTGATATCCTAAACCTTACCCCTGGTTTTGTTGATGGTCACGCCCGGGGCGGACGAAGTGGTGAGATTCTTTACCTTATTAATGGTGTACCGGCTGTAGATCCTATGTATAACAGCTTTGATACAGACGTTCCTGAGTATGCTCTAGCCGAGGCGGACATTATTACTTCCGGCTTTTCAGCGGAGTACAGTAACGCTCTTTCCGGAGTTGTAAATATGGTAACACAAGAAGGTGGTTCCAAATTGACCGGGCGCATACGTGTCAAAACAGATAACGAAGGATTTCTCGATCCCCTCAGAGACAATTCCCACCAAAAAAACAATTTGGAAATGAGCATCGGTGGACCCATTCCAAAACTTCCTCTCCGCTGGTTCATTTCCGGTGAATTTCAGAATACACAGGGACGGTATGGGGTATCAAATCAAGAAAGCCTAACACTCAACGGAAGTTTGACTTGGCGTCCCTTTCCCAAGACTAAAATCAAGTTCGATTTCAATCACCACGAATCCAAATGGAACGACTACAGCCATCGTTACAGCCGTGAAACTTTCGAGAATGAAGATTCAGATGGTGATGGACGGCTTGACCGGGTAGTCTCGCTCACATCTCTGGCCTTGCTTGACCCTTCCTATTATTTGCAAGGCGGCTATTTTTATCCAGGTGTTTCGTCAAGTGGATTCAGTATGGATGATGTCCTCGCTAATGCGGGGCTTTCTATTATTCAGGGAACAGACGATGAAGGAAACACATTTGAAACTGTGAGCGATAAGCGGATGGTACTTGTTGAAGTGGATGTAGATGGCTCAGGGAACTTACTGGCTGGAGACGGAGATTACCGGAACGAAGATTTAAATGGCAACGGAATCTGGGATATAACCGATCTAAACAGGTCCGGGGCAACTGCTGACTCCAGTTTCATCGATCTTAATGGCGATGGCGCCTATCAGTGGGGATCCGACACCGCCATCCCCAATTCAGCCATGTCGGATACAACCATTGGGAGTACAACGTACGATATTATAGCCGGCAATCGAAATTTGAACGGCAGCTCCGCAGCTGCGACTGGCTTTAATGATAATTTCAATATGCTGGACCAACTACTCAGAAACGATAAAACGAGCTCACTATTCAGCATCAACTTAAACCATCAGCTGGGAGAGAAAACGTTTCTCCAGGTTATGTTGAGCCGTTTTCGGACGTACTACCACTACGACACTAATGAAAGCTCCACTATTGCGGCGTACATTGATTATCTGGAAGAGAACGGAATTACCACTATCCCGGATAAGTACGAGGATGATCTATTTACCGATTGGAACAACAACGATTTTATTGATATTTCCGAAGATGCCTACCCTGATGACCCCTCTAAGTGGCTTACATGGGAAACTATTCCCATCCAAAATACACAGGATACAGACAAGTTTTACACTTATGGCAGCGGAACAACTTTTTATAGACTCCGCTGGAATGAGGATGACAAGACCTACTGGAACTTTAAAACGATTTTGACCAGCCAGGTAACCAAATATCATATGGTGAAGGGTGGATTTGAACTGCAGATCTATGATATCTTTGACCACGATGTGGACATGCCGTCCGGTGGAAATATTTACGGTCAGAATATAGGCAGCATGTCTAGCCTCGGTGGTCGTTTTGGGGAAGACTTTTCTGATACTGGTTTTGATGGCTGCAGCAGCTGTTCGGGTAATGGAGTCTGGGATCACTGGGATTACGGTTCCGACGGTCTAGCAGCTATTGATGGCAACGGCGACGGCGACTACGATGATGATTTTGTCGATCTTCCACCTGACGAAGGTGAAGGCGACGGTAAAGTTAACTATGACGAACTGTCGGAAGATTGGGATGAGCTGTATGCTGACGATACTTGGAACGCCGCACAAGGTAAACTTAATCCTATCTGGATGGGTGTCTTTCTTGAGGATAAAATGGAGTTTGAAGCACTTATCGTCAATGCAGGGCTGAGGGTTGATTACTTTGATCCGAGGTTTGAAAATTATCCAACCAATCTTGACGATCCGGTAGTAGATCAAAGCACCGGTGGGCAGGTCAAAGATCCGACTTCTGTACCCACTAAGTTCTACTTCAGCCCACGGATTGGAATTTCCTTCCCCGTTAGCGAACGTGATGTTATGTACTTTAACTATGGACGGGCGTTCCAGCTGCCTCAGTTCCAATACATGTACCGCAACATTAACTGGGACTTCTCTGGTGCTTTCCCCATCGTAGGCAACCCCGATCTTTTGCCCGAGACAACTACATACTATGAGCTCGGTCTTCGACACCAGATGGGTCTTGATTGGCGGTTGGAAATCAAGGGATTCTTTAAAGACATTCAGGGTCTGACTGATACTCAGCAGAACTGGATCAAAGCCAATCAGTATTATACCCGCCATGTTAACGGTGACTACGGCAGTACTAGGGGTTTAGAAATAGTTCTTTTCAAGCGGTTTAGTCGGCGATACGGCGGCAACATTAACTACACGTATTCCATAGCCAAAGGAAAGAGTTCTTCAGCTCTGCAAAACTATCGCTATACTTGGGCCAGTCAAATCATTCCAAAGGATGAAAATTTCCTCGATTGGGATCAGCGACATACTTTAAACGCCAACCTGCAAACACTGATTCCTGTCCCTGTTGTTGGTGATATAGAAGTGAACACAACCCTGCAGTACGGTAGTGGACTGCCTTACTCGCCGCCTGTACGTTCTCTGGAGCCAGAGATCAATACGCGGCGACTACCACCCACTTTAGTCATGAATCTCTATGCTCAGAAAGAGTTTAAAGTTGGGCAGAATATGCGCCTTTCAGCTTTTATATGGGTGGACAATCTTTTCAGCGGGTTGGTCAGAGATCTTCTGGATATCAAGAATCTCTCCGGTGTTGCGGATGAAGAGTGGTTTGATCTTTATCGAGAAATAATTCAAAGATACGAAGATAAAGATACAAGATTTTTCGGCTCTGAAGGTGATAGTAACGGCATAGACGACGACGGCGACGGCTATGTGGATGAATCCCTTGAAGATGAATATATGATGCTAATGGATACGGACGGGGACGGCACCATTGACTGGAATAAAGAAAACCCGGCTGGAGGAACTTTTGGGTATCCCGGTTACTATCGCGAGGGAGCACTGGTTAACATTGGTATTTCCCTGAAATTTTAACTGTAGAGGTATTAGAGAATGTTGAAGAAAATACCATTGATTATGCTTGTTACCCTGCTGGTCATTCCCGGCATGGGGAAAGACATCAGGATAGAGTCTGTACCGGATAGATTTGAGCGGACCCGTCCTGCTGATGAGTATAAAGTTCATAATACAGGTACCATGTGTACAGCAACCTCTAACTTTGCCAATTATGGCGACCCTAATGTCCCTGAAGGTTTGCCGTCCATGGAATGGCCATGTGGCAGCGGCACCCATCACCTGTGGGAAGGACGACTGTGGGTATCAGCTATGGTTGAAGGAGAGAAGAGATCCAGTCATGCGGATTACGGAAACTACGAGTTCCATCCGTCAGATGGTTCTTCTTTTGATCTACCGGCCTATCCTTCCAAATCAGTGGAGGACAGCTACACCACTTTCGATGATTATCTCGGCCCTCACACCACCACAGCAATGGGTATCAGTATAAATCAGCGTGGTCTTACCTGGAGTACTCCTGACTACGACGATTTTGTGATATACGAAGTGGAGATCATGAAGGATCTTGACGGTGAAGATTACAGCGGATCTGAACTCAATGATTTTATCGTCAGTTGGGTGTACGATTGTGATGTGGGTACTGGCACAGACCCCAACAACCCGCACATCGATGACTTGGTGGACTTTGATGGTTGGGATGGGAACAATCCTTCCAGCCAGATCACCTATATGGAAGATATTGTTGAAAATGGCGACCTTGATAGCGACGGTGGCATAGAAGGATATGATGATCTTGGCATTCCTTACGGTTGGAAAAATGTGGGGAGTGCTTCCATTACACAACCCAACTACGATCTCACCCTGACGTATCCCGACGGATTTTACGATGAATATACGGTCTTCATTCCAGAAGACCCATCATCAGCACCCATGATCCGCTGGCAAGCGGATGCTTCTAATCCTGATTACGATGCTGTAGCAGGCGAAATAGCTGTTGTTGGTGAAGACACACTTCGGGGATATGTTGTACCGAGGAACATGTCCTACATGTACGATGGTGATGACCCAACGAGCCCTGAAGATGACACGAACGAGAACACGAGCGTTTCGGGTTTCATCGGCGGCAGTCTGATTTATACAGATTACTGGAAATGGTATGGTGCATACAATGAGGGAACGATGGGCGATGATACTCTCATGCGTGTGTTTACTCACCAATGGTGGAACTGGGAGTCTGATCCGGGTTCGGATCGTGACAAGTTTGACTACGGAATGGGACAGCACGTGGAAAGCCGAGGTAACAAATTTATGCCCCATCCATTCAGCGTAGGGGCTCCTACTTTTGACTATCGTTTCATGTTGACTTCTGGACCCTTTGACGGTTTTTCTCTCGGTGATACTATCAGATTAGTATATGTCGCCACTGTAGGCGAAGGAATAGGCGGACTTAGGCAGAATGCCGATAACGCATTAGCAGCCTATTATGCCGGCAGTGAGAGCAACCCTTATAATCCTTCGGCGCCTAACGAAGGTACTCACTACCTGTTGCCGGTTCCACCGCCAGTCCCGGTCCTGGCTTATAGCCCTATGGATAAGGGTGTCCGCCTGTCCTGGGACAACTCGGCTGAGCTTGAAGTTGATCCTCTGGTAGGAGCGGCCGACTTCGAAGGGTATCGTGTCTATCGAGCTACATTTAATCCGGAAGGGTGGGAGATGATTGCTGCCTTTGATAACTACGACGGCCCGGTCAATATAATTGACTTTTCTACGGGTGATACACTTTATGATGGCCAGTTGTTCGATTTACCTGATCTGGAACACAGCTGGGTGGATACTCAAACAGTATTTTATGTGTTAGATGAAGATGATAACGAAACGGCTTTGATTGAAGATATTTCGAGACCCATTAATAACCTCCCTTACTACTATGCTGTGACATCTTACGATAATCCTGCTGCTCATGGGAAGCCTGAATTTCCACCCATTGAATCATCCAAGACAAACTTCAAAACTGATCCTTCCACAGGGGCGCCCACCCCGGTTTACCCTGGGAAATTGTATGATACCGATGAGGAATGGGACGGACGTGAGGTGTCTGTTTATCCTAATCCGTATAGGGGGGCATCTTCGCTGGAATCTCAATATGAAGACAAAATAAACTTCACCAATCTCCCGCCAGCCTGTAAAGTGTCCATATTCAGTCTGACAGGAGATTTGATTATCTCATTAGAGAATACGGAAGGGAGAGCTGACCTTTCGTGGAATCTGGCATCACGGACGGATCTGGATGTGGTAAGTGGTCTCTATATATATGTTGTAGAAAGTGGAGTGGAGACTTACCCAAAAATTCAGCGTGGAACCTTTGTGATATTGAGGGGTGACTGATGTTGAAGACTCTGAGAAAAACTTCGGTATTTGTTGTGATGTTGTCCCTGACGGGACAGTTATGGGCCGCTTCTGATATCAATGAAGCATTTACGGCAAAAGTTGGATTTGTTGGCGCCCAGTTCTTGAAGATAGGTGTTGGCGCCCGTGGTTTCGCAATGGGTGATGCCATGGAAACAATTGCAGATGACGCCTCAGCAGTCTTCTGGAATCCGGCCGGACTTACATTGGCTGAAGGCCGTACGGCGTTTGTAGCTCAAACTTCTTGGTTGGCAGGCATTGAACATACTGCACTGGCACTCTCCATGCCTTTGTCCCAAATACCTGGAAACATTGCCTTCAGCGCTGTGTCACTTAGTTCCCCAGACATGCTTGTAACCAGCGTAAGTGACCAGGAAGGTGCATTGGGACAGACGTTCAACGCGGTCAATTATGCTTTAGGTATCGGATATGGTATCAAGCTGACGGATAAATTTAGTTTTGGAGCACATGGGAAGATTGTTCATGAGAATTATGCCAACGGCTTAGGAGAGGCTGATGGATATGGAGCCGGAACTACCTGGGCAGTAGATGTTGGCACTCTCTTTTTAACAGGCTATAAGACATTGCGCTTAGGGATGTCCATCCGGAATTTTGGGCCGGAAATGCAGTTGGGTGGAGCATTTATCGATTATGATGAAGGTGATACTATCACAACCACAATTGAAGAGCCTGATCCATCCGGGATAGGCTATATTCAAACCGAGGTTGCGGATGAGCTTCCATTTAAACCCCACAGTCTGCCGCTTACATTCCGCTTTGGTATGTCTGCTGATCCTATTAATAAGGCGGGGATGAAACTGACTGTGTCAGTAGTGGGAGAGCACCCTCCGGATAATGCTGAACGGTTAAACTTGGGTGCAGAACTGACATTTATGAAATTTTTTGTGGGACGGGCCGGATATGTGATGAATCATGACTCTCGAAAGGCTCTGTCATTTGGTTTTGGTCTTGACAGTTTCCCGGTTGCCGGTGTTGGACGGCTTACGGCTGATTTTGGCCTGACGCAGTTTGACCTGTTCGATCCTACTTGGATGGCATCCGTCGGATTCCAGTTTTGAGGGATAGATGAAGATGTATAAAAAGAGAGCAAGACTGACAATTTTGGTACTCATAGCGGTAATGGGATTTATGCCTATTACTGCATCAGCCGATTTGGATCCGCAAGTGGGTGAATCCTATATGTTTTGGTGGAGCGATCAGGGGTTCTTTTCTACCTACTTCCAATCCAGCGCCACCCTGAATACCATTGGCGAAAACTGTTACGTATTTACAGAAGATGCCCGGATACGTGACTTGGCTATTGCACCGTGGGATCAGAACACTGTTGCGGCCACTACAAACTCCGGTGTGTTCGTATCCAGTAATGCCGGAGCTACATGGACTGCCATGTCGGGTTCCGATGGTGATGTTCTCCCGTTTGAACCGGTTGCCGGATTGGTGAATGTATCGGCACCTGCAGATCAGCATGTTCATGCTATTTACTCGATAGCATTCGAGGATTCCACCACGTGGTGGGCTGGAATCGAGGGGGGCGGAACGGACGATGGGGGCAGTAGTGGGCAGAAGACAGTCTTCCGTAGTACGGATGTTGCCGAGACGTGGAAGAAAAAAGCTACCGGTATGCCTACGTTTGATGGCGAAAGCTCAACCGTTTACGACATTCATATCATTCCCGGGACTGATGAACCCTTCTCAGCAGGTAAGGGCGGACTGTTCTGGAAGAGCGGATTTTCATTCTCGGAGCTTAATCAGGGATTTCCAGCACCCGCAACCACTGATTGGCCGGGTATTCCCGCTTATGCCGTAACTATCTACGATTCTACAGTTATGGTGGTAGCTACGGATGTGGGGCTTTTCCGGGGGAACGCTGAAGCTGAATACGAAGATAAGCTTCCTATTGAAGGCGGTACGGTAACAGTGAATAGCTCCTTCTTATCGTATGTTACGGTAGATGTTTTGGACTCAACTCAGACAGATTCTTTCACTCTCGACTGGTCCACAGGTGACACGGTATGGTTCTATGATTACTCTACTGTATCCGATACAACCAGTTGGCATTTGACATTAGGTCTCGACACTGCATCTTCCGCTGGAGTCTCCATGTCAGTAGGGCAGACGTTGAACATTTATGATGCTGCCGATACGGTCATGTGGACTGGTGAAGCGGCCTATAACTCCGACCTTGGGGCTTACACCGTTGACCTGATGAACGAAAACGTTTATTACTTTAACGAAAACAACTTTGATGATGACGATGACGACAGTACCACCTACAGTGCAGATTATGATATTAACGGTGTGACCGTTCACAGCACTGGCACCGAAGCGGTTTCTGCTATGGCAATCAGCTCAACTGGGACGGTTTACTACTCTTCAACTTCCGGTGTTTTCTCAGTGAGCGTAGAAGGAGGCAATCTTTCTGATCTTGATCTGGACGATGTGGAGATTTATTCGCTTGCTCTTTCGGCGGATGAAGGGACGCTCTTTGCAGGGACATCTGAAGGTGTACAAAGTACGAGCCTCTCTGGCGATCCAAGCTGGACTGAGGTAACGCCGAAAATACATACGCTTAACACCGGAGATTCACTCTCTTATGTGGTGACGGCTCTTGCCGTGGCTGACGATGGTACCATCTACGCCGGAAGCGGTACCCCGCCCATGGAGGATCGCCGGATAGTAAAGTATCGACCGGGTGGAGTTTTGAAGTCAACCGATGATGGAGCCACCTGGGCGTCCATGAATGTTGGCTTAACTCATCGTTCTTCCAACACAGATGATGTAGCTGCCATTATAGCTACCATGGACAGTTCCATAGTAGCCGATTCTACCATGGGTCTGTTTGATTTTATGACAGGGCAATTTGGAGATACTCCCGATATAGATGGAGATGACAAAATTGTGGTGTTGGTAGCAGACATGGGAGACTATGCCTACGGTACTCTGGGTGACTTAGTAGTAGAGGGTCTATTTGATGCTATTGACCAGTCTGCACCTGATGTGCAGCCCTACAGTAACTATCTTGATGTGATCTACGTGGACAGTGATCCCCATGATCCAGCCACAGCTCAAGAAGGGATGGCCCAAGCCATGACAGGCCTGATCCAATATAATTATGATACAGACGAAGACGACTGGGTAACGACAGGCCTCCAGCATTTCGGGGCCTATGTAGCCGGATACAAATCTGTGGATGGAGGCTTCTCCCTGGTGAATGGCAACAGCCTGATGATGGGTGATGAAGGTCTATCTGCTGAATATGGTCAGCTCTTTACTCTCATGGAATATCTCTATGAGCACTATTTGGGAGAAGGTGCGTCAGTCCAGATGTCCGCGGTGCTGCAGGATACCGCTAACGGTACGGACGGCTTGGATAATTCGCTCATTGCCGTTGGTGCTTCGGGCTTCGATGATGTTTTTGTGGATTATTCCATCGCTGTGCATTTCGATGACAGCACAGGACTTAACAGCGGACTCTACGGCTTTGAGAATATTGATGTTAGTGTGAGTACCTCCACCTACCCGTGGGGGACATCCTCCGGCACATCCCCCTATCCGGGGAATTTCAACAGCTGGTCGGCCACATATCTCCAGTCAGAGAAATGGGTAGAGGGTGGCAGCGGCTGGAGCGATAAAGCGCCGGCTTTTAACGCTGAGACGCTGATTTTTAACGGTTCTGATGCCAGCGATATCTCTTTA